>Ga0172379_10000433_pt1 | contig 105720 bp, 79 predicted proteins | sample GrowelOW334metaG_FD_119756 | JGI IMG/M metagenome (GOLD analysis project Ga0172379, IMG submission 119756) | Groundwater microbial communities from an aquifer near a municipal landfill in Southern Ontario, Canada - Groundwater well OW334 metaG | ecosystem: Environmental > Aquatic > Deep...
AACGGCAATACTGCCGTAAGGACATTCATATTTCTCGCGGAACTCCCCCTTGCTGGTATATTTCCTACCTCCCATGGCAACAGGCTTTCCATCCGCGTCAAAAGACTTCAAGGCTTCGGCGGTCGCCAAGGTTCCGGCTTCGTTCACCGCCGCACGGATGATGCCTTCTTTATCCAGCATGGCATCTGCCGCGTCCAGATCCATTTCCACTTCTATTACAAGTTTGCTGCCTTGCTTACGAATAATCTTTGCGGACATTGAGACTCTCCTTAATTTTTGATTTATTAAAAAAGGAATTACAATATATTTTACATCATATTATAGTTGCAATTTTAAGAAACACAAAAAAGTTTTGCATATATTCACATTATTCTATAGGCGCACCCTCATCCCAATCAGCTTATTCGTTAGTCATAAACTATTTATATATAAAAAAACGCTCCGGAACCGAAATTCCGGAGCGTTCAATTATCTGGATGTCAGAAGAGAATTACTTCTTCTTCGCAACCTTCTTAGCAACAGCCTTGACTGCGGGAGCAGCAGCTTTCCTGGAAGCTTTCGCTTCCTTGATCGCGGCCTGTGCGGCAGCAAGTCTGGCAATCGGCACACGATATGTGCTGCAGGAGACATAGTTGAGTCCGGCATTGTGGCAGAATTCAACGGACTTGGCTTCGCCGCCCTGTTCGCCGCAGATACCGATCTTCAGGTTATGTCTGGTCTGACGTCCGAGGCTGACAGAGCACTTGATCAACTGGCCGACGCCATCCTGGTCAATGGTCTGGAACGGATCGCTGGACAGAATACCCTTGTCGAGGTAGTCGCCCAGGAACCCGCCGATGTCGTCGCGGCTGAAGCCGAACGTCATCTGGGTCAGGTCGTTGGTGCCGAATGAGAAGAACTCGGCTTCTTCAGCCATCTTGTCAGCCAGCAGCGCGGCGCGCGGGATTTCGATCATGGTGCCGACCATGTATTCAAGAGTTTTCAGTTTGAATTTCTTCTTGACTTCCGCGGCCACGGCGGCGATGATCGCCTTCTGCTCCTTGAGCTCGGCGACGTCGCAGGTGACGGGGATCATGATTTCCGGTTTGCACTTGATGCCGTCATTGATGATTTCAGCGGCAGCTTCCAGGATTGCCCGGATCTGCATTTCGCTGACTTCAGGATAGGTGATGCCGAGGCGGACGCCGCGGTGTCCCATCATCGGGTTGGATTCATGCAGCGCGTCGGCGCGCTTCTGAACATCGGCAAGCTTAATGCCGAGGGCCAGAGCCAGATCTTTCTGAGCGTCGACCTTGGTCGGCACAAATTCATGCAGCGGCGGATCGAGCAGACGGAAGGTGACCGGGAGGCCTTTCATTGCCTCGAGGGTGGCCTTGATATCTTTCTTGACGAACGGGAAGAGTTCTTTCAACGCTTTGACACGTTCTTCGGTAGTGTTGCTCAGGATCATTTTGCGCAGGTGGAAGAGCGGCTTTTCGCTGTTCTTGCCGTAGAACATGTGTTCAGTACGGAACAGGCCGATGCCTTCGGCGCCGAAGCTGCGCGCCAGAGCGGCGTCTTCCGGGGTGTAGGCGTTGGCGCGGACGCCAAGCTTGCGGAACTTGTCGGCGATCGCCATGAATTTCTGGAAACGCGGATTTTCGCTGGAATCCATTGTGGCAACCGGGCCTTCATAGGCATAACCGCGGGTACCGTTCATGCTGATGACATCGCCTTCTTTGTAGGTCTTGCCGTCAACTTTGCAGTAACCGGCATGATCATCAATGTCGAGTGCGCCTGCACCGACGATGCAGCATTTGCCCCAGCCGCGGCAGACGAGTGCTGCATGGCTGGTCATCCCGCCGCGGGCGGTCAGGATGCCTTCTGCGGCGCGCATGCCTTCGACGTCTTCGGGGTTGGTTTCTTCGCGGACCAGAATGGTCTTAATGTGTTTCTTGGCAAAAGCAACTGCTTTTTCGGAGGAGAAAACGATCTTGCCGACCGCGCCGCCGGGTCCGGCAGGCAGCCCCTTGGCAATCAGCTTGGCTTTCTTTTCAGCCGCCGGGTCCAGGATCGGGTGCAGCAGTTCGTCGAGCTGCGCCGGAGAGAGTCTGGTCACGGCCATTTCTTCGGTGATCATCTTTTCTTTGAGCATGTCCATCGCCATGTTCAGCGCGGCGGTGCCGGTACGTTTACCGACGCGGCACTGGAGCATGTAGAGTACGCCTTCCTGAATGGTGAACTCGATATCAAGCATATCCTTGTAGTGGTTTTCGAGAGTATTGCGGATTGCCCAGAGTTCTTTGTAGGTTTTCGGCAGAATCGCTTCCATGGATTTCAGGTGCTTGTTCTGCTCGTTTTTGGTTGCGTCATTCAGCGGGCTCGGAGTACGGGTGCCGGCGACGACGTCTTCGCCCTGAGCGTTGACCAGCCATTCGCCGTAGAACTTGTTTTCGCCGGTGGCGGGGTCGCGGGTGAACGCAACGCCGGTGGCGGAACTGTCGCCCATGTTGCCGAAGACCATGCTCTGGACGTTGACGGCTGTGCCCCATTCGTCCGGAATGCCTTCGATGCGGCGGTAGGAAACGGCTTTCTTGCCGTTCCAGCTTTTGAATACGGCGCTGACGCCGCCCCAGAGCTGCTTCATGGCGTCATCCGGGAATTCAGTCTTCAATACCTTCTTGATGGTGACCTTGAAATCTTCGCAGAGTTTTTTCAGGTCGGCAACCGACATATCGGTATCGGTTTTGTAGTGCTTCTTGTGTTTCAGGACTTCCATCTGCTCGTCGAGGAGCTTGCGGATGCCTTTGCCGACGGGTTCGATGCCTTCGGCCTTTTCCATTACAACGTCAGAATACATCATGATCAGGCGGCGGTAAGCATCATAAACGAAACGTTCGTTTTTGGTTTTCTTGATCAGGCCGGGGATGGTTTTGCTGGAGAGACCGACGTTAAGAACAGTTTCCATCATACCGGGCATCGAACTGCGGGCGCCGGAACGGCAGGAGACCAGCAGGGGTTTGGTGGGATCGCCGAACTTCAGGCCCATGGCTTTTTCAACACGTGCCAGAGCAGCCATGACTTCTTTTTCGAGAGAAGCGGGATTCTTCGAGCCGTTTTTGAAGTAATCCACGCAGCATTCGGTGGTGATGGTAAAACCAGCCGGTACCGGCAGATTCAGTTTCGCCATTTCAGCGAGGTTCGCACCTTTTCCGCCGAGCAGCTCCTTCATTGATGCTGTTCCTTCGGAATCTTTTCCGCCGAAGAAATAAACATACTTCTTGTCACATTTAGATGACGCCATAACTTCTTCCTTTCTTTATTTTGCTTCTGGTATTGATATACCAAATTCCACAGGTTCCGCCGGTCGGCAGCCAGAGGCCGCGCCGCGGCATCGCCTTTACTTAAAACTATTAAATGCTTTTACAATTTCAGTTTTCTTGGGGTGACTGTGAGCGCCGATCATCACAAACGAACCGTTGACCATGACCGGGTATTTCAAACCCACAATATAAATAAATCCGTCATCGGCAATACGGGAAATTCTTTTCTTCTGGACTTCGAGGCCGGTATCATATTTGTAAATAGCGATCTCCTTGCCCTCAATCATCACGGACATCGCACTGGAAGCTTTTAAGACGCCGGGTTCCAGCGGCTGGACCGATTCCACTTTAAGTCCGCTCTGGGCAAAATGATCGCTCACATTGCCAAGCGTCAGATGGTTATTGGCTTTATCACAGGCGGATAGAAACAAGATTGAAAAAAACAGCAGCGTAACTGTCAGTACAACAGAACTGCAATATCTCAATTTAGTTATCGTGACCAACCGTTCGTCCCTCCTTGAAAGTCCTTGAAAAGAATCACTAAAAATCGAATTAATCTAACATCATAAACCTATTAATACAAATATATAAATTCATTTTTTTGCCATTAACTCCGCCTTTTTTGCAATGCGTCAGCGGTTTTTGATTGACCTCCGTTTGGGCCCGTGTCGCCGGCATAATATAACGGACAGCCGTCCGATTTTGGACATATGCAGAACAGGTTTAACCACAGAGACACAAAGGCACAGAGAAATCCTTTTCTTACATTTTGGACAGCCGACTCCGACACTTTGGAGTGCCGTTGAGCACAATGCTTTTCAATTTCATAAACATTTTGGACAGTCCTCTCCGGGAATCCCGGGTGTTTTGGGGATATTGCCGGCAATACAACAAAACCATTTTGGACACCGCCTCTGCACATTTTGGACAACCGCCACACAGCCCGCAGTCGCGGGAGACCCCGCCGGAACGGACGGTGATACAACCGAATTCATCCTGGACATTTTGGACAGCCTCAGTGTATTTGTTTTCATTTTCCATACTTTCCATTACTCCCATTATTCCCAACTGCTCCATTTGGGACAATCTGGACAATCCTTCCGCATAACCACTCCGAGCCGATAGAGAGTCGTTGAACAAAGCGGTTTTCATTTTTTTCAATTTCCTCAATTAGAATTTTAGAACTTCCCGACTCATTGTCTCTCATATATAGTGGATTTGTCAACTGCAAGATAGTTTAAATGCTTTTAAATAAGTATATTACGACATTGATTCGGTGTTTTTAGCCGGCCGAGTTTAACAGTCATCCATGAAATAATAAAACAGCCTTCAATAGACAGAGTGAGAGAGATAAAATTTTATGTCTTTTTTTGTAAAGATGATTGATTTTTATTTAGGAAAGCTGTAAAATTGAACTAGTACACCGCGACACTTTGAAAGGATATAATGCTTAAAAAGATAGACAAGAGCAGTCCGCTGCCGAAATACTATCAAATCTGCGATAGCATCAAAGAGAAGATTGCCTGTGGAGAATTTTCCACAGGCAGCAAGATTCCAACCTGCCGGGAGCTGATGGAATATTTTAATACCACGGTGGTAACGATTTCCAGCGCCATGCGTCAACTGGAAGATGACGGCTATATCAGCAAGGTGCAAGGCAAAGGCATGTTCGTGCTGAAGCGGGAAACTGTAAACAGAAAATCTAAAAATCCGAAATATAAACAGATCGGTTTGTTGATGCCGACCAAAGAAGATGTGTTTCAAAATATAACCAGTGCGCTGATTGCCCGGCTTGAATCAAAGAATTATTATATTACGCCTTTGGCGACCACTTCGGATTTTGATAACATGTCTAACGCGGAACTGGAGCAACGCATCGCAAAATATGTTGATGACGATTTTGATGCGTTTGTGATTCACGGCAGCCAGCATTTTCCGTATAAACTTTTGCACAAATATAAAGAAAAAATCCGTCAGCTTAATTTTATTGTCAACAACGAATCGGCGATCGAGTTTCCAGAGGCTAACGAAATCTTATTCAACAATTTTGAGGTTGGTTATATTGCCGCACGGTATTTATTGGAATCCGGCAGGAAGAGGATCGCCATGCTGGGGGTTGATATAAAAGATGCGGCAATTATCCGGCGTAATGGCAGCCGCGCAGAAACCCATGATGGCAGGATTGCGACCGGGATAAAGCAAGCGCTCAACGAAGCCGGACTGGATCCCGCCAGGAATTTTTCTCTTATTCATGATACTATGGGAAATAATAAGACATCGGAAGATCTGATTCTTGAATTCATTCAACCCGGAGACTGCGGAATTTTTGCTGTCGGGGACTGGCGGGCGCTAAAAGTCTATCATGCCGCCAAAAAAATACGCCTGAAGATTAACGACGACATCGGGGTGGTCGGCCTGTACAATACGCCGTGGACAGAAATCATTACTCCGGCGCTGACGTCAATTTCAATAAATGAGGATGAAATCGCCAGGATCACGGCGGAATGCATATCCTGCGAGCTGAAGGGACAGAAATTTATGGTTGCTCCGCAACTGGTTAAAAGAGAATCGTAAAACTAATATTTTCATTTTTAAGTAAGAAATACCATAACAAGAGGGAATCGCTATCAAGCAGAAATGTTCAGGTTTAAAAACCATTGCCGGGTTCCAGTATTCACACTCATAGATTGCTGGTTTTAGCCAGCATGTTCGGGTAAAGGCCAATAAAACCTCATGCGCCAGCCAGTTCAGTGTTTATTAAATTGAAAATCAAGGAAACATCAGCTATTATGACAATGAATTACGGACACTTCGATCAACAAAACCGGGAATATGTGATTACTGATCCGATGACGCCGGAACCGTGGATCAATTATCTTGACGGGAACGGCAAGCTGAATGCTTTCATTTCCAACGGCGCGGGCGGTACCGCCTGGTATGACCAGCCGCATACCGGACGGCTGACGCGTTACCGGCTCAACGGGCTGCCGATGGATGCACCCGGATTCTATTTGTATATCAAGGATGGAGCTGACCTTTGGAATCCGTCATTTTTCCCGACGATGACTCCTCTTGAGAATTGGGAATGCCGTCACGGCATGGGTTATACCTGTTTCAATTCCGTTAATGGCGGGGTCAAAGCGGCAATAAAATATTTCATTCCGCTGAAAGATGAAATCTTATTATGGGATTTAAAGCTGGAAAATCATTCCAATGAAGTCAAAAACTTAAAGATTTATCCTTATATTGATTATTCACTGCACGACTTCGAAAAAGATACTTTGCATTTTCTGGTCTGCGGCAATCAGGCGCGATATTGCCATGATGAAGCCAGCGGCGGTCTGTTGAGCGATTATTTCGCTTTTGAAGCTTCATTTATGGGTAAAACCATTTTCTCCGCCAGCGAACGTTTTGAAAAATTCGATATGGACCGCAATCGTTTCGTCGGTCGCGGCAGGACCGAGGCGAATCCGGCTGGCCTGGAACGCGGCTTGAACAACACCGAAGTTAAAGACGGCGGGTTCTATGCCTGCGGAACATTTGAACTGCCGGTTACGCTGGCACCGGGGGAATCGCGCAGGATTATCATCAAGCTGGCCGTTGGCAGGGAACTTGATGAAGTGCGCAGCCTTACTGAGAAATATAATTCTTTCGAAGCAGTCGACCTGGCCTCTGAACAAATCAATGAGTGGTGGGAAAGCCGATTGATGAAATGTCAGGTTGCCACTCCTGATAAAAATATGGATGTCATGCTTAATTCCTGGCTGCCGAAAAATATCCGCAGCACCATGCGTAACGGCCGTTCGATTTCGCACCGGCATGCCGGCAGCGGCTCGTCAATGCGTTTCCGTGATACGATGCAGGATATTATGCCCGGAACGATCTTATTTCAAGACGGCATTCGCGAACTTATTCTGTTATTAATGCGCTCAATCACGACCTCCGGACGGGTAGTAACCAGCATCGACCCGGCTTCTTTCAAATGCCCGAATCCGGCGCATACGCGGAGCGATGCGATTGTCTGGGGAGTGTTCACGCTTTACAAATATCTGGCCGAAACCGGCGACAAGGAGATACTGGAAACCGTGCTGCCGTATTATGACGGCGATAAAGGCAGCGTACTGGAACATCTGGTCCGCGGCATGCGTTTTGTCGGGGAGAATACCGGCTCCCGCGGACTGCCGGAAATATTTGATTGCGACTGGAATGATATGCTTCAAGTTTTTTCCAATGCCAAAAGTGGCGGTGAAAGCGTAATGCTGGCGGAGCAGTTCATCTACGCAACCACATTGCTGGTCGAAATTCTCCGCCATGCCGGCAAACCGGAAGCAATTTCTTTCTTCGAGCAGAAAAGCCGGGATTTCGCCGCGGTTTTAGCTTCTGACGTCTGCTGGGACGGCTTCTGGTTCAAGCGTCTGCTGTATCCGGATGCGGAACTTGGCAGCCATACTAATCCGGAAGGCAAAATATTTCTGAACACTCAGAGCTGGGCGGCTATCGCCGGCAACCTGCCGGAAGAAATGGTTCGCACCGCAATGGATAAGGTTGGCGAGACACTGGATACGGATTACGGCATCAGGCTGTTTACTCCGCCGTTTACTAAAATGATGGATGGCGTCACCCGGTTTCACACGAACACTCCGGGCGCGGGCGAAAACGGCGGCCTGTTCCTGCACGCCAACACCTGGGCGGTTATCGCCGAGGCAATGCTTGGCAACCCCCGGCGCGCGTGGAAATATTTCTCGCAGATACTGCCGAATAATCTTTCCGCACAAAATCCGGAACACTACGGACGGGAACCTTATGCTTTCGCGTCGTGGGTTTACGGACCTGATCATCAGGCGTTCGGTCATGCCGCACTGACATGGCTCACCGGCGGCGCCGCCTGGATATACATTGCCGGAACGGAATATATTCTGGGCATCAGGCCGACGCTTGACGGACTGATGATTGCTCCATGCATTCCGCCGGAATGGAAAGAGTTTAAAGTTGAACGCCGGATTCGCGGCGCAACTTACCGGATCACAGTAACGAATTCCGGAATCGGCTGCGGCAGGGTAAAACTGACCGTTGACGGAAGAGCGCTGGAAAAAAATATCGTCCCTTATGCTCAGGCCGGAACAACCGTCAACGTAATGGCAGTCATGGAATAAATGAGCTGCCCCGGAGCGGAGAATTGAACGACTGATTAAAGGAGGAGCGCTGCATTGCAACACCGGGCGGTTTATTCAATATTAACCGGAACTCATCCTGCTGAAAAAGTTATGATCCGGCAGTCAGATTTAAAATTAGATAAACAAAAAGCAGTGGTAAATTAATTATGCGGGAAAAATTTTCGTTCAAGATTCGCGCCGTCCAGCTTGACCTGGCCCGGCAGATGGAAACGACAGATTTTATAAAGAGCTTTATCGACTTCATTGCCGGCAACGGCTGCAACACGCTGGCGCTTTATCTGGAGGGCCGGATCAGAACACGGACTTTCCCGCTCCCGCCGGAGGCGGAAAGCTATACGCCGGAACAAATGAAAGATATTGTCCAATATGCCGGAATAAAGAACATTGATGTCATCCCGGTCATTTCGACACTGGGACATGCCGAACTGTTTCTCAAATATCCGGAACTGGAACCACTGGCGGAAAGCCGGGGGGAATTCAAAGGCCGCTTCGGTTCGGATTTCAAACATGTATTCTGCCCTTCGCAGATTGAGATGTATAAATTTCTTGAGAAATATCTTGCGGAAATCGCTGAAATCTTTCCGTCACAGTATTTTCATGCCGGATGCGATGAGGTCTGGGACATCGGATGCTGCAATCTCTGCCGGGAACGGCTGCGCACCGGCGAATCACAGTCGGATATTTATGCAAAGCATCTATTGGAGATTCACCGCATTGTTACTCAAAAGCAGGGGCGGCGGATGATCGTCTGGGACGATATGTTCGAATATTATCCGGAAGCGCTGGAGCTTCTGCCCCGTGACATTATTATGGCCTGCTGGCAATATCAAACCGATGTGGAAAAGACCAGGGGGCACTTCAACAACCGGGTGGTGGCCGACTCGCTGGCGCATTACGACCGGCTCGGGTTCGATTACCTGATCTGCCCGGCGGACTACATGATCCATAATGTCGAAAGCTTTACCGGCTATGGTGCAAAACATCAGCCTCTCGGCGGCTGGATGACCACCTGGGAAAAGTCGGAATCATTCGTATTGCAGAGCATGCCTGCAATCGCCTATGCCGGACGCTTGTGGGCATCCGGCATAAGCGGGGACTATGATCTCATTCTGCAGGATGTAATAAACAGTGTCTTCGGCATGGACGACAAGTTGTTTTTTCAGGCTGTAAAAGCAGTTTACAGCAATGGACTTTACCGGGAACGCCGCATTAGTCTGGGTGCATTTCTGGTCAAACGCGAAAATAATGCCGATAATGGCAGAGCACGTCTGGCGGATGTGCTGCTGACCGTACTGCCGGGATATCTGGACAAGGTCAAGGCGCTTTCCCGCGACATCCTGAAGGAAATCGTGCTTTCGCTGCGCAGTGAGCAAATCAGCCATGAACTGAATGAATTGCTGCCGGAATTTTTCAAAAGCGATGCCGATATTCCTGAACTGTCCGGAAAACTGAATTCAGTTGTTGCCAGGATTAAGACCGTCGGAGAAGCTCGCGTCGCAATGTGGCAGCGGGTGCGTCCGGGCATTGCTCCGTGTAAAATGGCAGCCGTCTATGAAGATTATCTCCGGAATATGATGCAAGTACCTGCGCTGGCGACGAAACACGGTTCTCTGACAGTGCACTTTATGCTGCCGGACCAGTATTCCGCGCAGACCACCAGAATCTTCATCAAATATGCCGGAAAGGATTCCTGGGAGAAGATCGGGGAAGGCGTTTTCAAGGAACACACGTTTTTTGACTGTTTCTATAACCAGTTATTCCTGATCGACAGAGACAAAACGCCTGCCGCGCTGAAAATCGAAACGCTTGGATACGGAGGTCAGGGGTTCACTTATTTCGAAGTTGAAAACAGCCGTGGCAGATTCGTTCCCGCGACAGTTCTAAATGTTACCGGCAGCGTCACTGATCCGGAAAATCTGCTGAGCCATGACTGGCGCTGGACTTTTGCCGGAGAACGCAACACTTTGCAGGAACTCCTCAATCCGGAACTGGCCCAAACAGTTCACGGTTTTGAAGTCGGGCTGAAGCCGGATTGCGGATAAGCGAACCGGCGGTTACGGTTCGCGGATGCTTTCGTCCAGGGCTTTGACCAGGGGATGGAGCAGATAGGTGATGATGCGCCGTTTGCCGACTTTGATTTCCGCGGTGACCTGCATGCCGGGAATCAGACGGAAATTTTTTGGCACATTGTCCAGCTTGCCGGAAATAATGATTCTGGCGCGATAAAAATTCTGTTTTGCTCCGCTCGCGCCCTGTTCCTGAAAGGTGTCTTCGGAAATTATGCGGACTTTGCCGAGAAGCGTGCCGTGGATTTGAAACTGAAATGAGTCGAGTTTGATTCTGACGTCATCATTGATTTTGACCTGGCCGATATCTTTCGGCTCGACATTGACTTCCGCTTCGATTTTAGCGTCCACCGGGACCAGGGTCACCAGCGGTTCGGCTTCGCGCACGGCGGAGCCTTCGGAAAACTGTGCGATGTCCAGCACTACCGCATCCATCGGAGAGCGCATAAAAATCAGCGAGTTAAGCCGCTCGGCTTTTTCCAGATCCTTCTTGACGGTATTCAATTCCCGCTCGGTTTTGACCATTTCCTCCGTAATGCTTTTGTACCATTCCGCGACGAATGAATTCTGCCCGGCTTTTTCGGACAGGATTTCGTGGTCCGACTCATTCAGCTTATTCCGCAGATTATCCGTTTCGCTTTCCATTTGCAGGCGCGAAATCTGGGTTTCCAGCAGTTGCTTGAGAGACACCGTTTTCCGCTCCTGCAATCCTTCAAGCATCTTTTCAATGCGCAGCAGCGTTTCCAGCCGTTCCTGCTGTTTTGCCACGCTTTGCCGGGTGGTGTCCTGCATTGCATTCAGGCGTTTGATATTCTCGGCGTAGTACGCCATTTTTTCGGTGTAGAATTTAGTGCGTTTGGCGAATATTGACGCCTGCCAGACTTCATCCCGGTTATTAGGGTCAATCATTTTCAAATAATCTTTTTCCATAAATTCCGCCCGCATCCGGTTGGCCTGCGCCTTCAGGCTTCGCAATTGTTCTTTGAGCTGATCAACGTCCGCCTGGTTGAACGTCTGGTCAAAAGTAATCAATGTTTGATCTTTGCTGACCGTCTGGCCGACTTCAACATTAACTTTCTTAATGACGGAGCGTTCCAGCGGTTTCATTACAATATTGTTGGTGGATGCGATTAATTTACCATTGGCGATTACGATCTTGTCCACATGGCAGACCGATGCCCAGATTATTGCAAGGACGAAAAACACCAGCACGGAAAGAATGCCGTAACGTCCCAGCCACGGCAGTCCGGAATGTTCAAGTTCAATCGCGTCAGGCTGATAATCCAGCATTTCCGGAGTTAATGTTTTTGCAGTTTTGTCGCTCATAAGAATCTCCCCATCTGCTGCTGCCAGAAATCCTGGTAAATCCCCGGCTGCTTGACCAGTTCGCTGTGAGGTGCGAATGCGGTCATGTCGCCTCTGTCCAGCACCATGATTCTGTCCGCGCCGTGAATAATTGAAAGGCGGTGTGAAACGATAATCAAAGTTCTGCCGCGCGCCATCGCCGCCAAATTGTTCTGAATAACATTCTCGCTTTCCGGGTCCAGGGCGCTGGTCGCTTCATCGAAGACCAGAATCTTGGGGTTGGTCAGCAATGCCCTGGCGATTGCCAGCCGCTGCCGCTGCCCGCCTGACAGGTTGGAGGCGTTTTCCTCCAGCAGCGAATCGTACCCGCGGGGCATTTCCTGAATGAATTCATCCGCACCCGCCAGTTTTGCCGCGTAAATTATCTCCTCCAGCGTGGCATTGCGCTTGGTAATGGAAATATTCTCCCGGACGGTGCCGTGAAAAAAGAAATTATCCTGCAGCACGACCCCGATGCTGCTGCGCAGATGCGCCTTGCTGATCTCCTTGAGATCAATGCCGTCGAAACGGATGATTCCGGATTGTATCTGATACAGCCCCTGAAGCAGTTTGGTCAGCGTGGTCTTGCCGGAGCCGCTGCGTCCGACAATCCCGATAACGCTGCCGGCTTTAAATTCGCAGGTCAGGTTATTTATCACATATCTGCTTTCCGGCGTGTAGCGGAATGAAACACTGTCAAAGCTGATATTGCCCTGCAGCGGATTCTGCACTCCGCCGCCGGCCGGTTCGCCGGGGGAATTCATCACCTGTCCCAGCATTTTGACCGACAGCGCGGTCTGCTGGTATTCGTGAATCAGCGAGATCACTTTGACCAGCGGCCCGGTCACCCTGCCGGAGAGCATTTGAAACGCAATCAGCGCGCCGACGGTGATTTCTTTCTCGAACACGCTGAGTGCGCCAATCCAGATAATCGCTACCGCCATCAATGCTTCAAGCAACTGGCTGATGCTCTTGGCCGTCAATGAAATTTTACCAACCCTGAAATAGCGGGTGATTGCAAATGCCGTCGAATCGCTCCATTTCTTCTTCTGCACCGGTTCCAGCGCCAGCGATTTTATGGTGTTGATGCCGTGAATCGCCTCGACCAGCATGCCCTGGCGTTTGCCTTCCGCCTGATATAATTCCTGCAGCCTGGTCTGGAACGGCTTGATCATCAAGGCGATGATTCCCGCCATCAGCAATGAGAAGCCCAGCACGACAATCGTCAGCTTGACACTGTAAATCAGCAGGAAAGGGATAAATACCACCAGTGACGACAACTCAAGAATCGTGAAGAACAAATTTCCGGAAAGGAATCCGCGAATTTTTTCCGTCTGCTGCATGTGTTTGATCAATACCCCGGCGGAAATCTTTTCGTAGAAATTAACCGGGAGCTGCATCAGATGGTCAAACGTCCTTGTTGCCGTCCGGATATCGATCTTGTTGGTTGCGTGAAGCAGCAGATAGCCGCGCAGGAATTCAATGAACGCATTGAAGCAGAGCGCGATGATGATGCCGATGCCAAGCACATTCAGCGTGGTGTAGCTCGCATGCACCAGCACCTTGTCAACCACAATCTGGAAGAACAGCGGCGTGATCAGCGCCACGCCGCTCATCAGCACTACCGCCAGCGCGATCTGTCCGAAAATACCTTTCAGCTTGATGAATTCCGGAACAAACCACATCATTCCAAACGGCTGCTTCTCATCCAGCAATGAATAAATCCGTTTAACCAGCAGAATTTTGCCGTTGCATGTTGCGGCGTATTCCTCACGGCTCCAGAAAACAAAACTTTCCCCGGGCTTCATCGGCACTGACGGATCGACTGCCACAAGCTGCACCACGTCGTCTTTTTCCCGGCAGCCGCAGAGAATGACATATCCGCCGTCATTTTTTTCGGCCATAACCGGAAACGCCTCGCCCAGCGCGGCCAATCTTTCCCAGGACAGATGCTGTTTCCTGCCCTTCATGCCGTAATCATGCGCAATCTTGAAAATCAGCCGCTCGGAGATTTCTTTGGTATCAACGGCATATTCGTGCAGCAGGCGGCGGACATTAATATCCAGTCCGTGATGCCGTCCAATCGCGGTCAGGCAGTACAATGCGGTATTGCCCGATTCCTTGCCGGTAAGAAGATGTTTGAATTTTACAACTTTCCCGCCGTAATTGCCGGTGAGTTTGTCGTATTGGACGGAAATGAATTTTTTCCCGACCGCCAGCGGGTCGCAGACAAGTACGTCTTCCGCATTGGATTTAAGTTCGTCGGTATTGATGGCGCACACCCAGTTGCCGTTTTTAAGCAGGATCAGCAATGGTCCGCGGTAATCGCCGACGGCTGCCGGGAAATCCGGCTCCGTGCAAAGTTCCGGCGCCAATTCCAGAATCCCCGCCAGTTCCAGAATCCCCGCCTGTTCCGAGTTCTGGCACAATTCGAACAGTTTCGGGGTTAATAACGCCGCAAAGTTTATGTCATGGCAGAAATTCACCGCCACCGCGCGCAAGCATTCGATGCCGGTAAAGATCTGCTTCTCCGAAGATTTGTCCATCAAAAAGCCGCCCGTAACATATTATTTAAAATTGGGAGATGAATTTTCCGGAGCAACCGCCGCCGGCTTATTTTCCGCCGCATCGTTGCGTTGAACCACGCCGGCGTCCATCAATTGTTTCACCAGCTTTTCCATCGCGGAATATGAGCGGAGAAAACCCTGGGAAGTCATTATCAGTTCATCTGTAACTTCCCGTTCCTGTATCTTGCCGGGTTCGTTATTTTTGCCCTGCAGGACATTGAACAGGTCAATTCTCACCATGCCTTCACTGAAGCTGATTGCCTCAACCCCGTCCGTATAAATCCGTCTCTTCATTCTAATTTTCCTTTTTTCGCATATTTTTTAATATTCGTAGAAAATACCATCCATATGCATGTTTTTCCATCCCGGAATATTTTTTTGAGCAAATATCAGTCCGCGGGCATACCGGAATTCATGCAGCATGAGATTATGGAATATTATGAACCCTGAACTGACATGTTTCAAATTATTCCGTCATCAACTTGCTAAAATGCCCTGGTCTTTCTTCAGCGGTTCGCCAGTCAGCCCGGTATCCGCACTGCCGGTCAACGAGCCGGACAGACTCAGGCCGCCGGGCTGGGTAAGATTGAAATTCAGGTCATACTCGGTTGCGGCGGTTCCCGCCAGCATTACCTTTACATAATATGTGCCGGCATTGATCTTTCCAGCGCCGCTGTCTATTGACTCGGGATCCAGCCCGGATTCGGTGGAAGACGTAACCAGTTTATGCTTGTAGTCATATACATAAAGGTTGATGTTTGAAGCAAATCCGCTCAAGCCGGCGGTTATGGTTGCACCGTTCGCCAGCACCTCAATTTTGTAATAGTCTTCCTTGTTGCCTGTCCCCACCCAGCCATGAACCGTTCCATCGGAAGCGAGTCCGACGGCGGCGGCAAAGGAATTGCCGGCGGTTTCTGCCAGGAAATAATTGCTCAGCGTGTAACTGGTGTTGTTAACGGTACCCTTGCCGCCGTCGGCAGGCGCGACCTTGACGAAATAATCACCGGCGGCTAAAGCCGTGGAGATTGCTTCATCGGCACTTTTTTTGTTAGCGGATGTTTTCAGCACTTTGCCGTTGCTGTCCAGCAGCGTCAGGTTGGCGTCGCTGCTCAACCCGGTCAAGTTCAACGTCAGTGCCCCTGCATTGGTCAGCGTCAGTTTATAGTAATCAGCCGGATCGCCGAAACCAACCCATTCACTGCGTTCGACAACGACTCCGTCGGCAAGTTCGCCAATAACATTTGCTCCGGATGAAGTATCACCGGCGTTATCGCCAGGGAAATAATCAACCTTATTGCTCAGCGTGTACGTGGTGTTGTTAACGATACCCTTGCCGCCGTCGGCAGGCGCAACCTTGACGAAATAATCACCGGCGGCTAAAGCCGTGGAGATTGCTTCATCGGCAGTTTTTTTGTTAGCGGATGTTTTCAGCACTTTGCCGTTGCTGTCCAGCAGCGTCAGGTTGGCGTCGCTGCTCAACCCGGTCAAGTTCAGCGTCAGTGCCCCTGCATTGGTCAGCGTCAGTTTATAGTAATCAGCCGGATCGCCGAAACCAACCCATTCACTGCGTGTGACGACGACTCCGTCGGCAAGTTCGCCAATAACATTTGCTCCGGATGAAGTATCGCCGGCGTTATCGCCAGGGAAATAATCAACTTTATTGCTCAGCGTGTACGTGGTGTTGTTGACGGTACTCTTGCCGCCGTCGGCAGGCGCAACCTTAACGAAATAATCGCCGGCCAGCAGCGGCATGGCGATTGCTTCATCGGCAGTTTTTTTGTTAGCGGATGTTTTCAGCACCTTGCCCTTGTTATCCAGCAGCGACAGATTGGCGTCGCCGAACAAACCAGTCAAGTTCAGAGTCAGCGCTCCGTCATTGGTCAGTGTCAGTTTATAGCAGTCCGCCGCGTCGCCGAAACCAACCCATTCACTGCGTTCGACAGCGATTCCGTCGGCAAGTTCGCCAATGACATTTGCATCGAATGTAGTATTGCAGACAGTATCAACCGGTGTAACAATGAATGAAGATGATTTACTCCAGGCGCTGTAATTGCCGGAATTATCCAGCGAGCGTACCTGCCAGTAATAGGTTCCGAGTGCGAGATTTGTCACGGATGCCTCGCTGACAGCAACTTGCTTAGAGTATTCCGGACTGCTGAAGTCGCTGTTGTTGTCTTCCCGTATCTCATACAGGCTGATGCCGCTGGCGTCGGTCGAATCATTCCAGTCCAGAGCCGCACTGCTCCCGGTGACCGTCTGTTTCAAACCGGCCGGGACAGTCGGCGGCGTCAGCTCCACGGTGAAATTTGCCACCTCGCTCCAGATGCTCCAATTGCTTGAGTTGTCCTGAGTGCGGACACGCCAGTAATATGATCCGGCCGCAAGGTTCTCCACATACGCCTGACTGGCGGCAACTTGTTTAAAGTATTCCGGAGTCGTGAAGCTATTGCTGTTGTCTACCTGAACTTCATACTGTTTGACCCCGCTGGTGGCATCGGAAGCGTCATTCCAGTCCAACGCCACATTTTTGCCGTTAAGCGTCCTGGTCAGGCCGGCCGGCACGGTTGGTTTGGTGGTGTCCACCGCGAAGCTGTCGCCGACCGTCCATGCGCTCCAGTTGCCGTTATTGTCCTGAGCCTTGACGCGCCAGTAATAAATTCCGTCGGCCATGCTGCTGACTGAACTGTTGCTGGCTTTAAGCAGCGTGTCACTTGCCGGACTGCCGAAATCATTATTGTTATCAATCTGCAAATTATATTTGGCCACGCCGTAGGCATCGGAGCTGTCAGACCAGTCGAAAACGACGTTATTTCTGGAAACGCTCCTGAGCAGTCCGCCTGGAACTGTCGGCGGCGTGGAGTCAAACATAAAGCTTGAAACACTGCTCCAGTCGCTGTAATTGCCGGAATTATCCAGAGTTCTGACCCGCCAGTAATAATAGCTGTCCGGCAATCCGGTTGCCGTCACAGTGCTTTCAGCCGGGGTCAGCGTGCTGACCAGACTGCTGAAATCACTGTTGTCGTCGATTTGTACTTCATACTGCTTGACGCCGCTGGTGGCATCGGAGCCGTCAGCCCAGTCAAACGTTATATTTTTGCCGTTAGCGGTTTGAGTCAATGTCACTGGAACAGACGGCGCAGTGGTGTCAACCGCGAAACTGCCGCCGGAAACCCAGTCGCTGACATTGCCGGAGTTATCCGCAGCCTGAACCCGCCAGTAGTAAACGCCTTCGGCCAGATTGGAAAGATCGGCGTTGCTGACGGTAACTGACTGCTGAACCGCCCCGGTGAATTGATTGTTCAGGGCATATTGCAGCAGATAATTACTCAGGCCGCTGCCGGAGTCAGAACTGTCCGTCCAGTCGAATGCCACATCCCTGGCGGTGACCGTCTGTTTTAAATTGCCCGGAAGCGTCGGCGCGACGGTATCGTCATTGTCGCCGACATTGACGGTGGCGCTGGACGTCGCATCCAGGAAGGAATAGGCATCATTGGCAGTCAAGGTCATAACCGCAGTTTCGGTGCCTTCAATAATGGCGTCATCGATAATGCCGACGGTGATATCCGCAGATGACTGCCCTGCGGCAATAACCACGGAATTGGTCAGGACGGCAGTGCCGTTCCTGAGAGTATAATCGCTGCCGTCGGTTGCGGTGCCGTCGATACTGAAATAAACGGTCAGCGCATTGGCGGTACTGCCCGTTCGGCTGATACGCAGTGTGCCGTCCTTATCAGGCTCGCCGGCATCGGAGACCGTGGTCACCGTGATCTTGGGTATGGAGGCTAATACTGCGGTTATCTGGTCGCGGGTGGAACTGGTGAAATTCAGCGACAGTTTGTCGCCGCTGCTAAAAGTGTAGCTGGAACCAACTGTCAGATTTAATATCTGACTGTCATAGGTCACCGAGAAAGTTTTAGTTTTCATGCTGTTCAGGTCAGCACTATCGGCCAGGATGTATGAACCTGCCGCCGCATTGTCCAGGATCAGCGAATATGCGGTTGCGACAGTACCTAAAGTCCCCCCGTTAACTGTAAGCAGCACATCATTGGTTTTAGCCGCAGCCAGAATGTAGGAGACCGATGTCAGGCTGCTGAATGACGCCGCATTGGCCAGAATAACATCGCCGCCCGCGATGGTGAGCGTTCCGGTTGCATTCCCGCCGGAAGATACATACATGCTGCCGCCGGAGCTGACAACAATATTGTGAACTGTGCCGCCGGGAGAGACATATTGCTTGCCGCCGGAGTTGATAGTGGCTAGATTCGCCGTTCCGCCGGAAGAGACAATCTGACTGCCGCCGGAATTGACGGTCGTGGAGTTTGCCGTGCCGCTGGAGCAAATTAACTGATTGCCGCCGGAGTTGACGGTGGTCAAATTCGCCATTCCGCCGGAAGACACGTACATGCTGCCGCGGGAAGCAATTATCGTATCAACCGCGGAATTACCGTATAATACATATAACCGTCCGCCATTTTCCAGCAGAAAATTGCTGGCGACGCCGCTAACGATGGAAAATGCTCTATGTCCATCAACCCGGGAATTGATTCCGCTGGTGATTTTCGCCCCGGTATATGCCGCAACTCCAGCCCCGTCCTGCTGAAAAATCACGTTGGCGGAACCGCCGGAGTAAATCCATTGCAGACCGTTGCTGTTGATGTTTGTGGAAGTCGCCATTCCGCCGGAGGAGACAAGTTGACTGCCGCCGGAGTTGACGGTCGTGGAATTTGCCGCCCCGCCGGAGGAGACGGACTGATTTCCGTTGGAGTTGATGGTGGTTAAATTCGCCACCCCGCCGGAAGATATATTTTGCACTCCGCCATTATTAATAATGGAGCCGGTTGCCGCACCGCCATAGCATATATACTGACCGCCGTTTATGACTGCAGAACTTGCCGCGCCATTGGATGACACAATCTGACTGCCGCCCGCATTGATGGTGGTCGAGTTCGCCTTTCCGGCAAGGAAAACAATCTGACTGCCGCCGGAGTTGATGGTCGTGGAATTCGCTGTTCCGCCTGATGAGACAATCTGGCTGCCGCCGGAGTTAACGGTGGCGGAATTCCCCGTTCCGGCAGCGAAAACGAACTCATTTCCTCCGGAGTTGATGACGGTGGAATTCTCTGTTCCGCCGGAAGACACATACTGATTTCCTCCGGAGTTGATGACGGTGGAATTCGCAGCGCCCGCGGCGGACACAATCTGACTGCCGCCGGAGCTGATGACGGTGCCGGAAGTTACGCCGCCGGAAGATACAATCTGGACCCCGGCATTCATTATAATATTATCGAGCGTCACGCCGCCGGCAAAAACCGTCTGAGTTCCGTCATGCACCGTTTCTCCGGATATCGAGTTATAAACACTTACGGTATATACTTCCTGCTGGTAGCCGCTTTCAGGAGCCAGCCCGATAACGCCGTCGATGGTGCCGTAATAGTTGGGCTCATAAGTCAATATGTAGGTCTGGTCCGCACTGCTCCAACTGACAGGACAGTAACGGATAATGTCCGGAGCGCTCACGCCTCCTCCGTAGTTGTCGTCTGAATCCGAAATCCAAACCCCGGTATAATAGCTCTTATTACTTTGGGAAACGCTGGTATTATATGTAAACCCCCAGCAGGTGATGGCGTGACCGCCGATGCGGTAACCGTAATCGTCGTGCCACGAAACACTCAGTCCGCAGACATCTCCGCTTTTCAAAAAAGTATCCAGGCTGGTCATGACTGTCGTTGATTCGCGATCAACGCGAAGGTAGTCGGAAACCGTAATGCTGGGGAAAAAGCCGCCGCCGCCGCTTTTCTCTAACTGTGCGGCGCTGCTATCTCCGTAGTCATTGTATGTTCCATCTAAAAACCATTCGATCCCGGACTCGATCCAGCCTCCTTCATCGGTAAAGTTCTGCTGGAAATAGGTCAGCAGATCATCTTCGCGCGAAACTGTCAGGCTGCCGGTGTCCTTTCCCCATCCCGCCCAGTAAAGCATGTTGGACGCGGTACCGGCCCAGCAGAGATTTGTGTCGTCAACGCCAGTCTTGTCGGCATCAATCGCCCGGAGACTGGTGTTGTCGACACGGTAGGTTCCAGTTCCGCTCAAAGTCGCGGAAGTTGTTAAATTAGTCGAAGCATTACTGCCGGAAATGATATAATTGGCGGAATTGGCGGCCGGCTCTGCATTGACGCCTCCGCAGGATGTAAGAATTTTGTATTCCGTTGAGTATCCAGGCGTGACTTCAACCGAAATATTTGCGTTTCCGGCGAACACCGCTTCTGTTGCGGTGACGGTAATATTGCTTTCAGCTCCGGCTCCCGCGGCATTTTTGGAAGCTGACGGCGAAGCGTCCGCACCGCTGCTGAATGCCGGAAGCGTCAAGGGTGCATCGGCAGGCAAGTCAACCACATCGTGAGTGGCGGCGGTACTATTGATATTTTCGCATTCCGGCTGCCCGGCCGCCGGAGCGATGTCGCTGATTGAAGTTTTGTCCTGCCTGCTGTAATTACTATCCGTATCGGCTGCCGCATCATCGGCATTTCCGGCAGATTGAAGCGCCTGATATCCGCCATCAGGGAAAGTTGTATTTTCTGACGTGCTCCCGGCGATGACGTACTGGAAGCCTGAATTAACAATTTCGTCGCTCACCGTCTGGGATGATATGATTGGAGTAAATGCCATTTTTTTATCCCTCGCGCTAGGTTAACCTTTTTATTTCGGCTGATTCACGTGTTGCTGGAACTTCGGTATGCGCTTGATGGTGTTAATGACCTGATCGGATGAAATCAAGCGCGTGCATTCGAAATGACGATCCGTATTTTTGTGCCGCGGACACCAGAGAAAATCAAAATGATCGAAATCAATCCGCATGTCGTTCCAGCAACTGTGGCAAGTGTGGTAATTGATGACCCGGTACGGAGTCTCAAACTCATTCAGCGGATGAGTGAACCCGCTGATCAGCACCACCGGAACATGACAGCACCATGCCAGCCAGGCGAGTCCGCTGGACAGCCCGATGAAAAAGTCGGCGTGATGCAGCAGATCCGCACGTTCCTGCAACGGTTTGTCCCCGGTAAAATCTTCCGCGCCGTTAGGTATCTGGTTCCAGACAATGCCCTGACCGCCAGCCGGAGATTTGTCAATGCACAACACCCGGTAGCCGCTGTCTTTCAGAAATTTGACGACTTCACGCCAGCCGTTGGGGTTGTTCCAGTGTTTGGCCTGGCTGCTGCTCTGTACTGCGATGCAGACATAAGGTTCCTTGATCTTGCGCTTGGAGTCAAATTTGATCCGCGGCGGAATGTCCGAAGGCTCCACCCCCAGAATATAGCCGGCGGTACGGTGCAGACCGACATACCGGAAATCCGAAGGCTGATGGTCCACGTTGCCTTTGAAAAACAGTCCCAGGTAGTAGCAGGCATAGGGCGAATAATTAAGCGTTTCCTCGCTGGTGATGAATTTCAGTTGCGGATAGGTTTCGCGGAACAGATCGGCGATCCACGGCGTCATCACGCACAACGCCTGGCATTTATGTTTCTGCTGAAAACGCTCCACATACGAAAACCAGCCGACAGAATCGCCGATAGTTCCCACCGGCAACTGGATCATCACCTGCTTGTTTTCCGCATTGTAATCATGTTCAAATATCGGTTTATCCTCGCCTCTGCGGTAGATCTGGAGACGGAACCGGATGAAAAATTTCTTGACGCTGGTGACCATGGCGCCGGCCGCAACGTCGGCATTATACAGGATAATCCCGGTGTCCAGATCGGAGAAGCAGACCCGGTAGCCGTCGTTCGGGAATTTGATGCGGATGCCGTCGTTGAAGTCGAATTTGATGCCTTCAACCGCGTCCTGGGTCGGTTCTTCCGGCACTTTGCCGTAAATCAGTTGCTGAGGCGGCTGAACCGGAGACTGAGATTGCGGAACATCTGCCGAGGTTGCAACCAGGGACGCGACTGGCGGCGCTGCAATTGAAATCGACTTTTCCTGAATATTGGACGCGACCGTGATATCGTTAGAACCCATAACTTTATACTCCCGTAAAGCCGTGAAAACAGCCAAACTGCTTTGTTTATTGCATTAACTTAATGATTACACAACTTTCGCATACAGATTAAATAGTAAACAACAGGAATAGTATAATATTGCATAGATGCTTTATCAAGAGCGGGAAAAGAGCTTTAGGTGAAATAAATTACATTTTCCGGTATTTAGGTAATTTATATTTTGAACAAATCATTGCTGATATCAAAACTTTTTTTCGTCTTTTTTGTAAAAACTGGTGGAATAATGGAAAACTTCTATTATTATATATGTTATGACATAATGGAAGATTTCTATTAATGGACTGATTTAAGACGATAACACCAGCATCGGAGGATGGAAAAATGGCGGAACTGGCAATCGACGGCGGGCAGAAAGTATTCGGCGGAAAATTTCCGATGTGGCCTTCATTCGAAGAGTCCACAATTCAAAAAGCGATGGAACCGCTGCGCAGCGGCCTGGTCAACTACTGGACCGGCAAAGTCGGGCAGGAGTTTGAAAAGGCATGGGCCAAGTGGATTGGCTCCCGGAATGCGATCAGCGTAGGCAACGGCACTGAAGCACTGCATACGGCACTGGCGGCGCTGGACATCGGCCCAGGCGATGAAGTGATTTGCCCGAGCTATTCTTTTATCGCGTCGTCTTTCTGTATCATTCAGGCCGGCGCGCTGCCGGTCTTCGCTGACGTTACCGAAGAGCACACCATTGACGCGGCGGCGATAGAACCGTTAATCAACAAACACACCAAAGCAATCATCGTAGTTCATTTGTACGGCATCGTGGCGGACATGGACCCGATCCTGGCGATTGCGAAAAAACACAATCTGAAAGTGGTTGAAGACTGCGCGCAGTGTTTCGGCGGAGTATATAAAGGTAAAAAAGCGGGCACCATCGGCGACGCCGGCTGCTTCAGCTTCTGCCAGAGTAAACATTTCACCACCGGCGGCGAAGGCGGCATGGTTGTGACTGACGACGATGATCTGGCCTGGGAATGCCGCTCGTTCCGCGATCATGGTTATGACGTGAAAGAGCGTCTGAACCTGCTGGAAATGGAAGGTAAACTGATGTATATCCACAAGCGTGTCGGGTTCAATTTCCGCATGACTGAAATGCAATCACAGATCGGTTTGTGCGAACTGGCCAGATTTGATTCCTGGAACCTGGCAAACCGGGTGCGCAACGGCAAGATGCTGATTGCCGCATTGAAAGACCATCCGCTGGTACTTTCCGCTCCGGTCGATACTCCGGAACGCCAGAACTCTTTCTGGTGGGCCCCGTTTGTGCTGGATATCGACAAGTTGACCTGCGACATCAAAAAGTTCATCAAAGCGGTCGGCGCTGAAGGCGTTCCGGTTTACAGCGTACTGTGGCCGGAAATGTATAAGGAACGGGCCTATATCGAAAGAAACGGTTTCGGTTCGCTTAATTATCCGTTTGACGATCCGAACGCCCGGAAGATTGACTATAGCACGTTCAACTGCAAGAAGGCAAACTGGATGACGGACCGGACCATGTCGTTCTTCACCCACCCGGTTTACACCGAAGAACATATGCAGGCCTGTATTGACGCTTTCAAAAAAGTTGCTGCCGCCTATATGAAATAATCATCATCGGACAGAGAAAACTATTGATAATCACGACATTTCCCCGGCTTGCCGGGGAATGTCGTTTTTGTAAGTTATACCAGCAGGCGATATATTCCTGAATAAATCTTAAGATTAAACGGAGCAAAAAATGCAAAAAGTCAAGTATGCCATAATCGGGTTCGGCGGAATAGCCGAAAACCGTATTGCCAAAGAAGGTTTTGCGTGTGATAAATCCAGATTCGAACCTCTGAAAAATGCGGAATTAATTGGTGCAACCGATGTCAATCCTGCCAGAAAAAGCGCCGCCGAGGCGCTTGGCCTGAAATGGTATGACTCGGCTGACGCTATTTTTGCCGACCCGGCAATCCAGGCGGTGTTCATTGCGACCAATAACCGGACCCATGCCGCCATTGCCAAGGCGGCGTTGAATGCCGGCAAGCATTGCATCGTCGAAAAGCCGGTTGCCACCACGGTCGAAGACGCGACTGAACTGGCCGTCCTTGCCAGGTCGAAACATTTGAGTTTGACGGTCGACCACATGATGACGGAAAACGCGTTCAATATCAAGGCTAAAGCGCTGATCGAAGGCGGCGCGCTCGGCACGGTCAACGATGCCTGTTTCCACATGGAGTTCTGTTATGGCGCGGACCCGGCGGAAGCCGCCACCTGGCGCTGTTCCAGTTGGGAGGAACTGGGCGGCCCGATCGGCGACGTGGCAAGTCATGCCATGTATATCGCGGAGTTTATTTTTGACAGCGAAATCAAATCGCTGGCTTGCGTATATTATCCTAAAACCATGATAATCAAGGTCGAAGACGGCGCTTATATCAAATATACCATGGAAAACGGACTGACCGGGTCGGTGAAAGTCGGCTTCAACGAACCGCGCGGCGGTCTCGGCGGCACGCTTTCCAATCTGGGATATGAAATTTACGGACCTGATGCGGTACTGCGCGGCTATGCCACGCTGTTCCAGCTTTCAGGACATCCGGATGAACCGGTCAAGATCAGGCTGGAACTCGACAGGTTCAAGTCACAGGAGGATATCCGTCCGGAAAAAATTCAGAACATTTACCAGTCGGTCATCATCAGGCACGCCGCTTCCGTACTTGACCAGGCCCCGCTTGACGGATGCGACGCGGTTCATAACTTGAAGCTGATCGCGGCCGCGCATGAATCAGCCCGCAACTGCGGCAAAATCATCGAGGTGAAATCATGCTGCTAGCCGGCTTGAGCAGAGAAGTAATCACCCCGCCCAGGGGGATTCCGCTGTGCGGGTACTTCAATCCGCGGCCAAATACCGGAATCCTGGATGATCTGTTTATCCGGGCCGTGATCTTCGAAAATGACGGCGTGACCAGCGGCATTGTCGTGTTTGATTTATGCTTTCTGAGCGTTGCTCTGATTAAGGGAATCAAAGCCGGAATCAAGGCTGCCGGGATTAAATTCGGGAACAATTTGATGTTCAGCGCCACCCATACCCACACCGGACCGTACATCGACGACTTTTTTGGCGTAAAGGCCGATGCCGCATATCTGGAAATGCTGAAGAACAAAGCGGTTGCCGCGATACGCCACGCGTACCTCAGCCTGGCTCCGGCCGAACTGCTGACCGGCAGCGTGAAAAACAACCCGCTGGCATTCAACCGCCGCTACTGGATGAAAAACGGCAGGGTCTTGACCAACCCCGGCAAACTTAATCCGGATATTGTCAGACCGGAAGGCCCGGTTGATACCGAGATCGGCGTGATTGCGGTCAAGCAGGATGGCCGGATCAGCGCGATCATCAGCAATATCGTCAATCACACTGATACTGTCAGCGGCGATTTTGTTTCCGCCGACTGGCCGGGACGCATGGAGAAAGGCATCCAGAACTCTCTCGGCTATGACGTGCCGGTGCTGACTTTGATCGGCTGTTCCGGTAACATCAACCATTTCGACGTCTCCACGAAGAGAGATCAGTCCAGCTATGCCGAAGCCTGCCGCATCGGCGCCGGCTACGCCGCGATTATTGCCGGAATGCTGAACAAGCTCAAAAAGATGCCGGTGAAAAAGCTGCAAATAACCTCCAGCGAGATTGACATTCCCTTCCGGGTGATTGCCCCCGCCGAAGTCAGGAAGGCGAAGGAAATTCTCGCCCGGGTCGGCGCAACGTCCTCTGACGGCAATATGACCAGCGAAGGGCTCGCCACGGGCGACGGCCCGGTCGCCAGATTCTTCGCAGAACAGCTCATCGAATTTAAGAAAACGTGTTCCGGAAAATCCCGCAAATTCACTTTGCTCAGCATCAAGTTTGATGATAAACTGGCGCTGACCTCGCTGCCCGGTGAAGTGTTTACCGAGATCGGGCTGGACATTAAAAAGCAGTCGCCGTTCAGGAAAACCTGGCCGGTAACGCTGGGCATGGGGGAATGCGGCTACGTTCCGCTGGCCGGGTGTTTCTCCCGAGGCGGATATGAAATCCTGCCGGTCGTCGGCGGCGGGCCGGAAGAATGCACCGCGGACCTGCTGTTGAAGCAAACACTGAAAAATCTTAAATAATTAAAGTATTCAATGTTTTAAATTCCTGAATTTGTGGTAATTTTCCATTAAGTATGAAAAGCGATTTCTTTACTGATCTGTAAATAACAGGAGATTATGAAAATGAGAGCATTAAGCAAGATTTCCCCCGACTGGTGGGATTACACGACCCTGGACCGCGAAATCCTGGATGACGCCGCCAGGCTCACTCCGAAAGACATTGAACAGTTGAGCCGCCCCGGTTTCACTGTAAAGTTCTATGATACCGTCCAGGAATTTTACCTGGCGGAAGCGCTGGAATACATCAACGCCTGGATGCAGTCCACCGAGGACAATCCCGCCGGCCTTTGCGGCCCCATCGGCCCGACCGAACAGCTCCCGCTGGTCGCGCAACTGGTCAACGAACTGGAACTGAACCTTAAGCATTGCCATTTCTGGGGCATGGACGAATGGGTCGTCAACGGCAAGACCGCCGATATCAAGTTCCCGCTCGGATTTGCCAAGGCGGACATGGAATTGTGCTTCAATCGCATCAAACCGAAACTGCGGATGCCGAAGCAGAATATGCATTTCCCGGCGATGGATGCCGCTGAATACGTCAAATCCTGGGACAAAGCCCGCTGCGTGGTCATGCAGGGCGGCCAGGGTGAAACCAAACACTGGGCGTTCAACGATCCCGTCAAGCGCGAAGGCAAATATAAAAACAACCCGCCGACCCCGGCTGAATACCGCAAACTGTCCACCCGCGTGGTTGATCTGCATCCGATTACGCTCATCCAGAATGCCCGCACCTCCGGCGGCGGCGTAGTCCAGAACGTTCCCAGCCAGGCGGTCACCGTCGGCCCGCTCCAGACCTGGAAAGCGGAAAAGATCTCGATCTGGCATCCCGGCCACCACGACAATCCGTTCGGCATGAGACTGAGCGCGCTGATGATCTCCAAAAAGATTCCGGACTCATCCGTGCCGATGTCGCTGCTGTCCGATCACAGGAATGTCCAGTTCAACTATCTGCGCGGCGGCATCGGCGCCTGCGAAATCGAAATGCATTGATTAAGGATGTAAAATGAAAAAAACTGCATTCGCCATTGCCTGTCATCCCGATGACATCGAGTTCATGATGGCGGGAACCCTGATCAGGCTGCAGGAAGCCGGCTACGAAATTCATTATATGAATGTCGCCAACGGCAGCCTCGGCACCAATCAGTTCGACTATAAAACGATCGTGGCAATGCGGCGGGAGGAAGCCCGCAATGCGGCAGAAGTCATCGGCGCGGTGTACCACGAGAGCCTCGTCGATGACCTTGAAGTCTATTATGAACGCGCCACGCTGGAACGCCTGGTCCCGGTGATCCGCGAAGTCGCGCCGGAAATCATCCTGACCCACGGCCCCTACGACTACATGGAAGACCATGTCAACACCGGCCGGCTGGCGGTTTCCGCCGCGTTCTGCCGGGGGATGACCAACTTCAAATGCAACCCGCCGCATCCGGCCATTGACGGGAATGTGGCGGTATATCATTCGATGCCGCACAGCCTGCGCGATCAGCTCCGCCGTCCGGTCGTTCCCGGGCTTTACGTCAATATCGGCAGCACCGTCGAACGGAAGAAGCAGATGCTGTCATGTCACAGGAGCCAGAAGGAATGGCTGGATTCCAGCCAGGGCAGCAACGCCTATCTGATCGACATGGCGGATAAAGGCCGCTATTACGGAACCATGTCGAAGCGCTACGAATTCGCCGAAGGCTGGATCCGCCATAACGGCGTCGGCTTCTGCGGCCCGGACGACAACCCGTTGACTGCCGCCCTTGGCGGCGATGCTTTTGTCAATGATGCATTCGAGCAGCAGATAACGCTGCCGCTGTAATGCATTCTGCCTGCCTGTTTCAGAAATAGAATTAGAAAATTGCGTATTTGCGTATTAATGAAGAAGAGGGGTAATTCAGTGGGATACAAGGTAAAGATACAGAAGGGCCAGAGGCCGACTAATCGCGCATTCAAAGTGGTTATGCCTACCGCTATCGCGGAAGCCATAAAGATGGAAAAAGGCGAGGATTTCGAATGGTTGATTGAAGACAAGAATACATTAGTATTGACCAGATGCAATAAACTGGCTTTAAGAAGAACTAATGATGAACCGGACAGCAGCCAGTAAGTAATCCTCAGCCTGACCCATCCCATATATAGTTTTCAAAGAACTTTCCAGCCATACCCCTGGTATGTTCCGGATATTAACGTCCTGCAACCGTCCGCATTCCGGACATTCTGGACATTTTGGACAGCCGCACTCCGACACTTTGGAGTGTCGTTGAGCATGACATTTGAGGCATCCACCAGGGATGCCCTTACAACGCCATGCGCATAGCCCGTATGGAGGCATCCACCAGGGATGCCCTTACAACGCCATGCGCATAGCCCTGTATGGAGGCATCCACCAGGGATGCCCTTACAACGCCATGCGCATAGCCCGTATGGAGGCATCCACCAGGGATGCCCTTACAACGCCATGCGCATAGCCCGTATGGAGGCATCCACCAGGGATGCCCTTACAACGCCATGCACAAGCCCGTATGGAGGCATCCACCAGGGATGCCCTTACAACGCCATGCGCATGGCCCGTATGGCATCCACCAGGGATGCCCTTACAACGCCATGCGCATAGTCCGGAGGCATCCACTAGGGATGCCCTTACAACGCCATGCGCATGGCCCGTATGGCATCCACCAGGGATGCCCTTACAACGCCATGCGCATAGTCCGGAGGCATCCACTAGGGATGCCCTTACAACGCCATGCCCTTCCCGCATTCCGATACTTTGGAGTATCGTTGAGCATAACGCTTTCCGGTTTTCCACTTTTCTTGCTTTTCTCGCTTTTCTCGCTTTTCTCGCTTTCCACTTTTCTCGCTTCCCACACTCCGACACTTTGGAGTGTCGTTGAGCACAATGCTTTTCAATTTTACACACATTCCGGTCTTCCGGTTCTCATTCTGTCCCTGTTATTAATATGCCGCTCCGCTGGAGCTTGAAACTATTTTATGGATTTTATAAGCTATTAATATGCCGCTCCGCTGGTGCTGTTTCTTAATTTCCGGTTCCCATTCTGGACACCCATCCTCCCACATTTTGGCCCCCCGTCCGGCACGGACGGCACTACACCAGAACCATTTTGGACAGTCCATTCCGATACTTTGGAGTATCGTTGAGCATAACGCTTTCCGGTTTTCCACTTTTCTCGCTTTCCACTTTTCTCGCTTTTCTCGCTTTCCACTATTTTGTTAACTCTGTTTCCATAGTTCTCCATTTTAAAATTTATATCAAAGTCTACATATATAGGAGATTTGTCAATCAAATAATATGCAAAGGATTTAGAATAAGGATGTTAAATCATGTATTATTAAAAAATTTAACAGGGATGGACAGGATTAACCGGATAAAAACCCGGGGCTATGGAGTTTTAACCACGAAAAGGGAGACATGCGCCGGCGAATGACAGTTTTACGTACATCTGTTGATTTATTGTTTTTACAGCTTACATTAGAAACCGTTTATAATTATGTAAGTAAACCAACTTTCGGGGATATGCGTAACATGGCTCTCTTTCAAAATTCGGTAATCAGTAAATATCTGCAAAGCCTGGACCGGCAGAAGATCAATGCCGCTTATGCCAGATTCGACAAATTTTTCCATGATCCCGTCAGACAGGAAAATATCCGGAACAGCAAAGAGGAGCAGTATCAGGGGGAGTTCCTGATTGATCTCTTCGTCAACATCCTCGGCTACACCAAAAATCCGACGCCGCAATATAATCTCACCACCGAATACAAAAACGTCAAGGACAGCAGAAAGGCCGACGGCGCCGTCATTATCAATGATGCGGTAAAAGCGGTGATCGAACTTAAAGGAACCGATACCACCGATTTGAGCAAAATTGAAAATCAGGCGTTCGGCTATAAAAACAATCAGCCCGACTGCACTTATGTCATTATTGCCAATTTCGAAAAGCTCCGGTTTTACATCGACAATGCCATCGAATATATCGAGTTCAACCTGTTCACCCTCACCGCGGCGGAGTTTGAACTGCTCTATCTCTGCCTGGCGTATGACAATATCAGGCTGGGCATCCCCAAACAGATCAAGGATGAATCGCTCAGCCAGGAAGGCGCAATCACCAAAAAGCTGTATAACGATTATTCCCTGTTCAAAAGAGAACTGCACCAGAATCTGGTCGCGCTGAACCCGGATCACGATCCGCTGGAACTCTTTAAAAAATCGCAAAAACTGCTGGACCGGTTTTTGTTTCTGTTCTTTGCCGAAGACCGCCTGCTGCTGCCCCCCAACTCCGTAAGACTGGTCTTGAACGACTGGCGGGAATTGCAGGACCGCGACGTGGATATTCCGCTCTACGACCGGTTCAAAAAGTATTTCGAGTATCTGAACACCGGCTATAAGGGCAAAAGATACGACGTATTTGCTTACAACGGCGGACTGTTCAAGCCCGATGCAATTCTGGACGCGGTGAAAATTGACAGCGAACTGCTTTTCCGGCACACGGCAAAGCTGTCCGACTATGACTTTGCCAGCGAGGTGGATGTAAACATCCTCGGCCATATTTTTGAAAATTCCCTGAATGAGCTGGACGAAATCAAGGCGCGACTGGCCGGGCAGGCCGTTGACAAAACCAGCACCAAACGCAAGAAAGACGGCGTTTTCTACACCCCGAAATACATTACCAAGTACATCGTCGAAAACACCGTCGGCAAACTGTGCCTGGAGAAAAAAGCGGAACTCCAGCTCAATGAAGACGACTACACCGGCGATAAACGGAAAAATAAACAGGCCAGACAGGCATTGAACGATAAACTGGCCGCCTACCGGAACTGGCTGCTGCGGCTCACCATCTGCGACCCCGCCTGCGGCTCCGGCGCGTTTCTCAATCAGGCCCTGGACTTCTTAATCAACGAACATCAGTATATTGACGAACTGCACGCCAAGCTGTTCGGCGACACCATGATCCTGAGCGACGTGGATAAAAGCATCCTGGAAAACAATCTGTTCGGCGTGGATTTGAACGAGGAAAGCGTCGAAATCGCCAAACTCTCCCTGTGGCTGCGCACCGCCCGGCCCAACCGGAAGCTGAATGATTTGAACAATAACATCAAATGCGGCAACTCGCTGATTGACGATCCCGCAGTCGCCGGAGAAAAAGCCTTCAACTGGCAAAAGGAATTCCCCCAAGTTTTTGAAAAAGGCGGCTTTGATGTCGTCATCGGCAATCCGCCGTATGTCAGACAGGAATTACTTGGAGAAACGCAAAAGACGGCACTGAAAAAGTCGTTTTCGACGTTCAGCGGCGCAACAGACTTATATGTATATTTCGTCGAACAGGGCTTTAAACTGCTGAAGTCGGGTGGTTTCTTTGCGTATATCATGCCGAACAAGTGGTTGCAGGCCGGGTATGGTCAGCCATTGCGCGAATTCATACTGAACAAGCACTTAATCCAAATCGTGGATTTCGGCGATCTGCAAATTTTCAACGGCGCGACAACTTACCCGTGTATTCTGACTGCACGAAATGCTGCCCCGCAAGGCAGATTCACGGCGTCAACAATTAAAGCGCTTGGGACAGAACAGGACTTCAACTACATTGTACAGCAGATAGCCGAAACGTTTGAAACATGCACCCTCGGCAGTGATGCCTGGGTAATATCTTCTGGCAAGGAACAAAATCTGCTTGCACGGCTAAAACGAGAATGCAAAAAGTTGGCAGATGTCATTAACGGTGAAGCATATTACGGGATAAAAACTGGCTTTACAGAAGCATTTTTAATATCCGCAGAAACCAGGGACCGCATTATTGCCGAAGATAATCGGGCGGCAGAAGTGATAAAACCGTTTTTGCAAGGGCGGGACGTAACCCCGTACACTGCCGCACAAACCGCCAATTGCTTGCTGCTGTTTGAAAAAGGATACACAAAGAACGCACTTTCGACGGCCTGCACGGAAACAGAAGGCTGGCAATGGCTGGAAAATGCGTTTCCTTCAATTGCGGCATGGCTGACCCCTTACGAAGAAAAAGCAAAAAAACGGACTGACAAAGGGGATTTTTGGTGGGAACTGAGGGCCTGCGATTATTATGCTGAATTCCGCAAGCCTAAAATCATGTACCAAAAGTTTCAGGTCAAGCCGTGTTTTGTCTATGATGAAACAGGGTTATACTGCAATGATTCAATGTGGATTATCCCCACAGACGACAGGGCCTTGATAGGGATATTGAATTCAAAGATGGGCTGGTGGCTTATTACAAAATATTGCACACAAATACAAAACGGTTTTCAACTTATATGGCGATACTTCGGGCAAATCCCAATACCCGCCGCGGATGATTCGGGGCTGGCAGTACTTGCCGATAAAATGCTTTCGCTGAACAAAGAATTGCAGGAAGTTACACAGCGATTCCAGAGAACGCTGCAACGTAAATTCGAGCTGGCGGAACTGCCGGGCAAACTGCAAGACTGGTATTTATTGTCCTATGCCGGTTTTATCAGAGAACTGGGCAAAAAGAAAATAAAGCTGACGCTGGCGCAGGAAGCCGAATGGGAAGAGTATTTTGTGCAGGAATCGCAGAAAGCGCAGGAGTTGAAAGCGGCCATCGATACCACCGACCGCACCATCGACCAGATGGTATATGAGTTGTATGGTTTGACGGAAGCGGAAATTAAGATAGTGGAGCGGATGTAACAGTATGGGGAACGAATTAAATCTAAGTATCGGAAAAAGCGACAGTGCGCCACGTTTACATGTTTTCGTTGATGAGAACGGAACCAATGAATTAGATAGTGAAAAACAAGGGGTTTCCCATCTTTTCATCTGTACTGCAGTCATTATCAAAGCTCTTGACATTGAATTAGTTAACTCCGCGATGGTAGATATAAGCCGCAAACTATGTAGTGGCGCGTTGAATGGGGGGTAAATGTTTGAAAGAATCACCAGCAATTCGTTTCTTAGATAGATATAACGCTATAAAACAGTGCTTAAAAATTGATGGTATCAGAAAGAAATCATAAATGTGCAAAATAATTGAAATCAAATCATTAGAAGAATACATAGACGGAATTGTAGGCTTTTCAGATGTACTATTCTATAGAGGTCTTAGCAATATTAGTTACGAATTAATCCCTTCAGCAGGTAGATTTGGCATTAAGGATGAAAAGGTTCAAAAACAGTTTGAGCGGACTTTGTTTAATGATTTTAAAAGGAAAGCGCCGATTTATAATGAAAAAACACCGATAAATGATCTTGAATGGTTGATACTAGCTCAGCATCATGGGATTCCCACGCGACTTATGGATTGGTCATTTAATCCAATGGTTGCATTATTCTTTGCCGTTGAGAATAATCATGATGTCGATAGTTGCGTATACGAGTCATTTTTATCAAATGGATTAACTAATATAACAAGCTTAGATGCGATTTTCGGTAAAGAAAAGTTTGCACCAATTATTCCAAATTTTACCAATATTAGATACCGTAATCAAGAAAGTTTATTCACATTACACAAAAGCCCCTCGATACCAGATTATTCTAACATCTCAAAAAAATTTATTATTAATAAAAAAGTTAAACAAATTATCAGATGGAAATTAAGGAGAATTGGCATTACAAAATCATTCATTTATCCAGGATTAGATAGTTTAGCCTACGATATTTTGGAAACACATAAACTAAGTTTCAAAGATTATTTGTGTCAAACCTGAGCTTTTGTGTTTTTGGTTTTGAGGAAAATAGATGGGAGTGCAGGAATCGAAACGCGCACAGGAATTGAAAGCAACCATCGACGCCACCGATAAAGCCATAGATCAAATGGTGTATGAATTATACGGCTTGACGGAGGAAGAGATTAAGATTGTGGAAGAATAGTCTCACGCGGAGGCGCGGAGAACAGGGGTGGAAGATTGCGGAACATGGGAAATATGTATTTACTCCGCGTCTCCGCGTGAAACTATATTATTGAGGGGGGATAATGGAAATTGATGACATCACAGGAATCGTAATCAATAAAGCGATGGGGATTCATAAAAACCTCGGGCCCGGGCTGCTGGAATCGGTTTATGAAGCGGTTCTTTTTAAGCTGATTGAAAAAGAGGGTTTAAGAGTGGAGCGTCAACGTGCCGTTGATTTTGAATATGAAGGAATTGTCTTTAATGAAGGATTCCGTGCTGACCTGCTGGTTGAGAACAAAGTTGTCATTGAATTAAAGTCTGTGGAGAACCTGGCGCCGGTTCATTCGAAACAACTTTTGACATATTTAAGATTGCTTGACCTTGAAGTCGGCCTGCTGATTAATTTTGGCGGAGAGACCCTGAAGGAAGGTTTGCACCGGATTGTAAATAATCATGCCCCCTCCGCGTCACCGCGCCTCCGCGTGAACCGGTTCTGATTCCCGGATTCGCCCGGACTGAACAGAAATGAAGATGTTTATTGGACGAAATTTCAGGAGATATTGGGTTATGCCGCCGTCAAGGCGTCAGATCATTTTGTTGATGTCAACAAAATGATCGAGACAGGGAAAGGCGGTCAGCGCGAGGTTGATGACACCGCTATGCCTGCTACCTGATTGCCCAAAACGGTGACCCTGCAAAAAGTGAAATATCCTTTGCTCACGCGGAGGCGCGGAGGCGCGGAGAACAGAGGTGGAAGGCAGATTGCGGAGCATGGGAAATATGTATTTACTCCGCGTCTCCGCGCCTCCGCGTGAACCGGTCCTGATTCCCGGCTCCTGACTTCCGGTTTCTCTATACCCTAAAGATATCGCTGCGGTCGGAATATTCCGTGTGCAGCGTATGGTGAGCGGTCTCGGAACCGCAGCCGCCGCCGAGATGCTGCTGGTAGCACTGTCCGACCATATAGTTGTCCTGGGACTTCTGCAACTGCATCGTTTTGTCGGCGTTGTAAATGCCGGAAGTGCGCTGCTCCCGGACTTTCTTCGAATGGGTGATGGGCTGTCCGGCGCCGGCAATGCAGCCGCCGGGGCAGGCCATTACTTCGATGAAGTCAAATTTGCATTTGCCCGCTTTCTGCTCCATGATTAATTTTCTGGCGTTCTCCAGGCCGTGAACAATGGCCACGCTGACCTGTCTGCCGGCGATGGTCAGGGTCGCTTCGCGCCTGGTGCCGCTGCCGCGCACCGCCTTGAAATTCAGGTTATGCACGGGTGCGCCGTTGAGCTTTTCGCTGACGTAGCGCAAGGCGGCTTCCATCACGCCGCCGGAAGCTCCGAAAATCACTCCGGCCCCGGTGGCGAAACCGAACGGCATATCGAAGGCTTCAGGTTCAAGCTCTTCAAATTTTATGCCCATGGAATTAATCATGCGCCCGGCTTCAACCGTGGTGAGGACATAGTCAACATCCGGCTTGCCGTCGCGAGCGAACTTGGGCAGTTGCGCCTCATATTTTTTAGCGGAGCATGGCATGATCGAAACGACGGTGATATTCCGCGGTTTCACGCCGAGCAGTTCCGGCAGGACTTTTCCGGCAACCGCGCCGAATATCTGCTGTGGGGAACGGCAGGTGGAGAGATTGCCGAGCAGTTCCGGGAAATAGATTTCGGCGTATTTGACCCATGCGGGGCAGCAACTGGTGAACATGGGCAGATTTGTCTGATCAGTCAGGCGGCCGATGAACTCGGTGGCCTCCTCCCAGATGGTCATATCCGCGGCGAAACAGGTGTCATAGACATAATCAAAGCCCATCATTTTCAGCGCTTTGACCAGTTTGCCGGAAACATTTTCCCCGGGTTTGAAGCCGAAATACTCGCCCAGCGCGACTCTGACCGCCGGGGCGATCTGCGCGATGACGATCTTGTCGGGATCGTAGATAGCGTCCCAGACTTTGTCCTGATGCTGGCGCGGAATCAGCGCGCCGGTGGGGCATACCGCCGCGCACTGGCCGCAGTTGACGCATTCCACGTCGCCCAGATCGCGTTTGAAGGCCGGGACCACGCAGGCGTTGGCGCCGCGAAAGGCGAAATCAATCGCGCCGATTCCCTGCACCTCTTTGCAGACCCGGACGCAGTCGCCGCACAGAATGCACTTGTTCGGGTCGCGTTCCAGCGACGGCGAGGATTTATCGATTTTCTGCATTTTAGTGCGCTGTTTATAGCGGATGTCGCCGACGCCGAGCCGCCGGGCGATGTCTTGTAGGGCGCAGCTCGAACTGCGGACGCAGGAGGGGCATTCCCGGTTATGGTTCGCCAGCAGCAGTTCAATATTGATTTTGCGCATTTCCCGTATTTCTTTAGTATCGGTGCGGATGACCATGCCGGGTTCCGGGGGGGCCGAACAGGAGGCGACGACGCCGCGGCCTTCAATATCCACCAGGCACAGCCGGCACGCGCCGTAGATGCTCAGTTCGGAATGGTAGCAGAATGTCGGGATTTCGATGCCGGCTTTGCGGATCAGTTCCAGCAGATTGCGTTCGCCGCTGATTTTTACTTCGATCCCGTTTACGGTAATGAATTTATTTTCAGTTTCCATACTGGTTTCCTCCTGTTATTTTAAAAATATAATTTATTTTCAGTTTATGTAATTTTTAATTTGGGAGGGTTGTCCTCCATGACATCCGTTCTCCGGTTTTTGAATTTCCGGTCTCCATTCTGACTTCTGCTATTAATATGTCGCTCCGCTGGAGCTGAAAACTATTTTATGCTTTTTTAAGCTATTAATATGTCGCGCCTCTGGCGCTGAATTTTTGCTTCCCTGTTTTCCATTCTGTCTTCTGCTATTAATATGTCGCGCCTCTGGCGCTGTACTTTTGCTTCCCTGTTTTCCATTCTGACTCCTGCTATTAATATGTCGCTCCGCTGGAGCTGAAAACTATTTTATGCTTTTTTAAGCTATTAATATGTCGCGCCTCTGACGCTGTATTTTTGCTTCCCTGTTTTTCCATTCTGACTCCTGACTCCTGACTCCTGACTTCTGGCTCCTGGCTTCCCTGTTTTTCCATTCTGACTCCTGACTCCTGACTTCTGGCTCCTGACTCCTGACTTCTGGCTCCTGGCTCCCCTGTTTTACGCTATCGCTTTAAATTTGCAGACACTTTTGCATGCACCGCATTTTATGCAGATACTGGCGTCAATCCGGTGCGGCTGTTTCTTCTCTCCGGCAATCGCGCCGACGGGGCATATTCTGACGCATGCCGTGCAGCCTTTGCATTTATCCGCGACGATCTTCAGCGGGGTCAGTGCGGTGCATTCCCCGGTCGGGCAGCACTTGTTGAAAACATGTTCCTCGTATTCTTTGCGGAAATAGTTCATTGTGGACAGCACCGGGTTCGGCGCGGTCTTGCCGAGGCCGCACAGCGAGCCGATTTTAACGGCCCTGGCGGTCTGCTCCAGCAGTTCCAGCGTCTGCGCGTCGGCCTTGCCGTCAATGATGTCGTCCAGCAGGGCCAGCATCTGGCGGGTGCCTTCGCGGCAGGGGACGCATTTGCCGCAGGATTCGTTCTGCGTGAACTGCATGAAAAATCTGGCGATCCGGACCATGCAGGTCTGGTTGTTCATCACCACCAGTCCGCCGGAGCCGACCATGGCGCCGACGTTTTTTAGCGAATCAAAATCCAGCGGCATATCCAGCATGGCCGGGGTCAGGCAGCCGCCGGACGGGCCGCCGATCTGGACGGACTTGAAGCCTTCGCCGGTTACTTTGCCGTCGTTGTCGATGACCCCGCCGCCGATATTATTGACAATTTCCCGGAGGGTCGCCCCGAACGGCACTTCGATAAGTCCGGTATTGGCGACGTGGCCGGTGAGCGCGAAAGTTTTAGTGCCGGGCGAGTTCGGCGTGCCGACGGAGCGGTATTTTTCCGCGCCTTCCCGGATGATGGTCGGAACCGACGCCAGGGTTTCAACGTTGTTGATGACCGTGGGTTTGCCCCACAGGCCTTTATGCGCGGGGTAGGGCGGTTTGGGCATGGGCATGCCGCGCTTGCCTTCAATCGACGCCAGCAGGGCGGTCTCTTCGCCGCAGACAAACGCTCCGGCCCCCTCCATCACGTGCAGTTTGAAATTGAATTCAGTCCCGAAAAGATTATTGCCGAGCAGGCCGGCGGCCGCCGCGGCATCGACCGCGCCGCGGATGCGCTTCACGGCCAGCGGATATTCCGCCCTGACGTAGACGTAGCCTTCATCGGCGCCGACGGCTTTGCCGGCGATGAGCATGCCTTCAATCACGCCGTGGGGATTGCCTTCCATGACGGAACGGTCCATAAACGCGCCGGGATCGCCCTCGTCGCCGTTGCAGACAATGTATTTTTTATTGTTCTCCGCGGCCAGCGTAATCTGCCATTTTCTGCCGGTGGGGAAGCCGCCGCCGCCGCGTCCGCGCAGTCCGGCGTCAAGGATTTTCTGACAGACGTCCTGGCTGGTCATGGCGGTGATTGCGGTACGCGCCCCGAAGTAGCCGCCGCGATGAATGTATTCCGCGATGCTGTCCGGTTCGATCATGCAATTTTTAAGCACCACCCGGCGCTGCCGGTTGTAGAACGAGATCTCCTCATCGCCTTTGCAGCGTTTGCCGGTGACCGGGTCAAGATAGAGCAGGCGTTCAATAAGCTCTCCGCTGAGCAGCGTGGTGTTGACGATTTCCGTGACGTCGCTGACTTTGACTCTGGTGTAAAGGATGCCCGCCGGTTCGATATGCAGCAGGGGCCCCATCTGGCAGAACCCCTGGCAGCCGCTCCGGGAAATATAGTGAATGTCCTGAGTGTCGTCATGAGCGGAAAGCTCCAGTTTGACATTCAGCCCGGCGGTTTCTAGCTCCTTTGCCAGCGCCTCGCGCACCGCCAGCGCGCCGTTGGCCACGCAGCCGGTGCCGGCGCAGAGAATGAGACGGCATTTAACCGCGGCAGCCGCGGCGGCATATTCGCCGGAAGTCTTTTCAAGATCAATGGTTTCAATTTTATTATTCATGGCTGTTTTCTCCTATGCCTGTGCCTGATTATTTTTTTCGGCGGCGATGATGGTCTCGATGATTTCCACCGCCTGTTCCGGGCGGACCTGACCGTAAACTTCGCCGTCAACGATCATTACCGGCGCGAGTCCGCAGGCCCCGAGACAACTGACGGTTTCAACGGTGAACATCATGTCGTCCGTGGTTTTCTTTTCCGGCGACAGGCCCAGCCGCTGATAAAGCGCATTGAGAATGCCGTGGGATTTTTTTACATGGCAGGCGGTGCCGTCGCAGAGGCGGAAAATGTGTCTGCCCTTGGGCTCCAGTGAAAAGTGCGCGTAAAAGGTCGCCACGCCGTACACCTGGGCCGGCGGCAGTTTCAGCATGCCGGCGACATAGCCGATGACGCCTTCCGACAAATAGCGGTATTCCTCCTGTATCGCCTGCAGGATGGCGATCAGTCTGGCCTTGCTGTGGCGGTTCTCCGCCAGGATGCGGTCAACCGCCGCCATATCCTGTTTTTCTTCAATTGTTCCGTTCATGCTGACACCTCATTTTTAAAAATATTTGATGATTACATTCTTGTAATACTTTTTTTGCAGGGTCGCGGCAATCCGCTTGATAATGCTTCTTCTGATCTCCAGCTCAATCGGCAGATTCGGGTCCTGGTGCGCCTGGTTTATGCGCGTGCCGACGTGAAATTCAATGATGTCATTGCAAATCAGCAATTTTGCCAGTTGGCCCGCGGCATTATTCCTGATTTCGTCAAAATTGCCTTCCAGATATTGCGCGGCTCTGGTCAGCGTGTAGATACCCTCGGTCACCAGGTCGATGCCCGGCAGCGCCGAGCACGGCGGCAGACCGTCTTTGGCGCCGTTCGCCGGAATGCTGAGTTCCCGCTCCAGTTCCCGTGCGATGATTCCGGCAGTGGTTCCGCCGCAAATGACTTTTCCGCCCGCAAATTCCGCGACATTCCGGGCGATGACCGCATCTTTGGCCGGGTCGAACGGCGGCCCGGTGACCAGCATCAGCCGGCGCGGCTGGCGGAAATGAATCACCGCGCAGGTCATGTCGTCGCCGGCGCGATACGCCGGTTCGCGCCGCAGCGCCTCGCGGATCATCTGTTCCGCCAGTTCCAGCGCGGTCACTTCCGGGTTGGCGCTGACGATGCCGGTCAGAAACTGACGGCAGCCGCTGACGCCCCAGCCGGCGGGTGTTTGATCGGCGCCGGCGCCGGTCTGGCTGATGCCGTCCGACAGCAGCACCAGCCGGTCATGCTGTTTAACCGCGAATTCGCAAATCCGCAAAGTCTGTCCGCCGCACTTAACCGCCGCGTTATTCGCATTTGCCGGAGTGAAATTCTCCCCGGCGCGGAATGCGATAAATTCCGGATTGCCCATCTCCACCATCTTCACCGTTCCATCCAGCATTATATCAATCAGCGAGAAAGTGGCATAGCCGATTTCCAGGTCGCGGCAGAGCGGCAGCGCTTCCATCATGATCTCGGCGGAACGGGTCATTTCCATATTGGCGCTCATGAATTTCAACGCCATCGACACCGTCATATTCGCCAGGATATTGGCCTTGATTCCGCTGCCGAGCCCGTCCGACAGCGCCGCAATAACCCGGTTTTCTTCAGAAATTCTGCGGAACTTGAATACGTCCCCGCAGATTTTCTGCCCGTGCTTATTGCACTGGCTGCAGCCGATGTCGGCAAATAATATTGCGGTTTCGTTCATCGTGCGATTTTTCCTCCCGGCGCTAATTTTGTCGCCGCATAATTTTCGCTGATGGAACGCAGCAGAATCTCGGTTTCCGCCATATTTTCGCCGAGTTTGCAGGCAATGTCCTGGACAGCGGCGAGATTTTTGGTGATCACTTCGCGGGCGCGTTCCGCAATCTCTTCGCGGCGGAGTTCCGTGCCCGTGACATCGGTGATTATCGCGCCGGCGGCCTCTTCCGCTTCAATGCTGAACACGGTCACGCCAAGCAGCCGGTCTTCAAAATGCAGCGATTCAAGCCGGATGTCCTCGCCGTTGCTCAGACAGGTCGAGAAATAATTGGAGAACGGCACGATGCGCCTGACATCCGCGCCGGCCATCCCGGGCACCGCGTCAAACGCCAGCAGATTGGATTCGCCGAAGATTTCCGCGAAACGCCGGTTGCATTCAATTATCCGCAAATCCCGGTCAACAATCACCACCCCCGACGGGATCGTGCGCAGCAGGGCGTTCGCTTTCTTCTGCGCCTGTTTACGCAGATACGAAACACACATCGGCGCCTCCGCTTTCGCATTAAGCAAAGCGAGGGCAAAATTTCTGCATGTTTCATAACCGCAGCCGCCGCAGTTCAGTTCGTCCTCCCGGCAGTTTTTGCCGATGCTCTTCAGCGCCAGCGTTATTTCATGCATTCCGGCAGGCGCGTCAATCACCGCGCTGACGGGAAATTCCGCGTCAATGCCGCATGCGGCCGGCCGGTGTATATTGGCCGGTATTTTTACATTTTCGAGTATCCGCAGTCTTGCCGTCAGCCCGGATGCGGCATGCTCGGTGCACGGCCCCTGGATGCAGCCGCCGTGACAGGTCAGGGTTTCAATGAAAACCGGCATGGTGATATCCTCCAGCCGCACCTGTTCCAGTTCCTGCCTGATATTGGCGATTCCGGCCAGGGTGATGAACCTGACTGCGTCCGGAAGCCGGTGCGCTTTGATTGTTTCGATCATGCCGCCTTCAACCGGGTAAATCGCGCCTTCCTCCGCCGGATGCGGCACAAAATGATCATTATCATCGCCGGTCAGCAGCGGCAGCACAATTTTCTCCATCGCCAGCCAGCGTTTCAATTCAGCAAAGGTCATCGCCAGCCGCATCAGTTGCGGATTGCGGTCGGCCTCATTCTTTTTGGCGACGCACGGGCCGATAAAAACAACTTGCGCCGAATCGCCGAACCACCCTTTCAGCATTTTGCAATGGGTCAGCGCCGGCGACAGCATCCTGGTGATCGCGGCTGCCGTATGCGGCTGATACCGGCATAGATAATCCACTGCCGCCGGACAGGCCGAAGATATCGCCAGCCCATGCTTGAGCCGCCGCAAATCACCGGCAACCGCCTCCGATACCGCCTGTGCGCCCAGCGCGGTTTCGCTGACTCCGGCAAAGCCTAGCCGGCGCAGCCCGGCAATCATCTGGCGCGGACTGACTCCGGCAAATTCATTCACCCACGACGGCGCCAGCGAAACGTAGACGTCAGCCGTCCACGCCACCAGATCCCGGACGTTCTCAAGATCATCGCGGACCCGTTTGGCGTGCACCGGACAAATCGCAACGCAACCGCCGCAGCCGACACAAAGTTCAGACATGACCGTCGCATGGCCTCTTTCAACTTTGATCGCCTTTACCGGGCAGTGGCGGACACATTTGTAACAGTCCTGGCATTCCGCCTCAATTGTATAAATTGGATAATTGCTTTTCACCGCCAACCCCGCCAATTGATTCGTAACAGTTTATTGTAATATTTGCTCAATTAATACTTTTATATTAATTATAAATCACTAATTAATACTTTTATATTAATTGAATAGTATTAATTATAATCTATCTGCAATAAATGTCAAGAGGCATAAATATTAAAATATTGATATTTTAATATTAATTGATAAAAAATGAACTTATTCCGTCATATTAAAGAAGCAAAACAGTTATCGGACTATTCATTGCATTCGGCGACCAAAAGTCTATATTGATACTGATTTTGCAAAAAAAACGGCTTACGCCATGGGCTGAGCCAATATACCGGCAGGGAATAATGATTGAATTTATCAAAGAAATCGCACGGCAGGCTGGCGCTACGGCGCTGGAGGAAATGAAAAGGCTGGACGCGTCCAGGGTTCACGCCAAGGGCACCGATAAGGATATGGTCACGGAAGTCGACCGGATGATTGAAGATCAACTGATCGCCGCGATCCATAGCAGGTTTCCGGAACATGACATTTACGGGGAGGAAACCGGACGGAGCGGCAGCGGCAGTGAATTCTGCTGGATCATTGACCCGATCGACGGAACCACTTCATATATTCACCAGACCCCGTATTTTTCAATTTCTATCGGCTTGCAGCGGAACGGCGAAAATATTGCCGGAGCGGTTTACGCGCCGAAACTCGGGGAATTGTTCTGGGCGGAAAAGGGCAGGGGGGCGTTCCTGAACGGCGAACGGATCAGAGTGTCGCCGCGGAATGTTCTCGGACAGTCGCTGGTGGCCACCGGTTTTGCCTGCATCCGCGCCGGCTTGAAAGAGAACAACCTCAAGTATTTTACCCGGATCATGCCGGACATCCGCGACATCCGCCGCTGCGGTTCGGCGGCGGTGGATCTGGCTTACGTCGCCTGCGGCAGATATGACGGCTTCTGGGAAATGAGCCTGAACATTTATGACGTCGCCGCCGGAGTGCTGCTGGTGGAGGAAGCGGGCGGCACAGTCTCCGACATGTCCGGCGGAAAGAGTTTTCCGGAACAGGGCATCGTTGCATCCAACGGCCTGATTCATGACAAATTTCTAAGCTATTTCAAGGGATAAGGAAGAGAGGCTTGAAGCCAGAAAGTATCCGGAAAAGCAGCCGGAATGTGACGCATAAAAAGCATCATGACCATGCACCGTTTCCCGCAGGGACGAGCCAGGCTGCATCCGATGGCGGTATTTTGAAATTGGTACTAGGTTAGCTCAACTGATATTGACGACCTGCCAACTGCTTTCGGGGTCCCGGCCCGGCATCTCCAGGCCGGCGTAAACTTCCCACAAATGCCGGGCGAAATTGCCGTTGAAAGAAGGCTGGCATTCTTCCGGGATTGTAAAGGAATACTCCCATTCGTATTCCTCATTGGCGTCAAGCCGCTGCGGACCGTCAACGGTATAGTCTTTCACATAATTGTCATGGGTGTGCTCAATATTAATGCAGTCCAGTTGCTGCGAGGTCATGTTCTGAAACTCATAATTCGGGATTTCAACTTCTTCAAAAGACCTGACTTTCAGATAAACCCGGTCTATGTTTATCGGTTCAGCGCCGACAAACGCCCGGATGACAACCTGGATTTCATCGCCCCGCGGACCGCCGTCGCATTCGATTACAATTTTGGCCCATCCGCCCGTCAGGGTATTCTTAAGCTTGGCAAAAAAGCTCATAGCCGGACTCCTTGCTTTAATATGTTCTCCACTGCAATTATGAATATCATTACATAAAGCTTTTTCAATAGCGCCAATGCGCAATACGGGATTTTATGTTCAAAAAATATGCGTTGACCGGTTAAAGCGGCTTCGGCAGCAGCATGGAGAGTTCGGGACGGATTGCGACCTGGCCGTGGCACAGCGCCAGCGAAAGCGCATCGGTCGAATCCAGCGGGATGTCGGCGACATTCAGCCGGAATGACGCCGCCATCATTGCGGCGACCTGCTCTTTTGACGCCGAACCGTTGCCGACCGCGGCGCGTTTGGCGTTTTTCGGGGAGTAGGCATAGACTGGAATCCCGTTTTCGGCGAGCACGGTCAGGATCGCCCCGCGGGCCATGCCCAGGATGATCAGGGTGTTGACGTTCTTGCCGTAGAACGGCTGTTCGATGGAGGCGACCTCGGGTTTGAAGGTGGAAACCAGTTCGCGAATGCCGCCCGCCAGGCGGAGCAGGCATTCGCAATGAGTCAGTTTCGGGCTGTTCCGGATGACCCCGCAATCAATGATCGACGCCTTGTCGGCGGAAGTCATGCTGATGACGCCGTAGCCGGTGCATCGGATGGCGGGGTCTATGCCGAGAATTATCATCAGTTCAGCCAGTCCTGACTTCCGCAGTCATGCGGAAATTGTATGTTAAGTTGTTTGTATTAAACAACTTGCATTGTCCAGTTCCAGGAATATGAAAAGCTCTAATTGCCTTCGGCGTCGAGCTGTTCGAGGATATCCGGGTCAATTTCGCTGTTATAGGTGACGTTCTGAACGTCATCCAGGTCTTCCAGCTTGTCAATCATCCTGAGCACCTGACGGGCTACGTTGATGTCTTTGATTTCGACGACGTTTTCCGGCTTCTGCATGAGCTCGGCTTCTTCGGTCTTGATGCCGACGTCGGCGAGGGCTTTGGTCACGGCTTCGAAACAGTCGGTCGGGCCCCAGATTTCGGCGACATCTTCGTCCACTTCAATGTCTTCGGCGCCGGCGTCGAGCACAATATCCATCAGTTTGTTTTCATCGGCGTCGGGCCCGGTGATGACAAAATGAGCTTTGCGGTGGAACATCCAGCTAACCGCGCCGGAGCCGGCCATATTGCCGTTGCAGCGGTCGAAAACCATGCGCACTTCGCTGGCGGAACGGTTCCGGTTGTCGGTCAGGCATTCGACTTTGAATGCGACGCCGCCCGGGCCGTAGCCTTCGTATACCAGTTCTTCGTAATTGACGTCGCCGAGTTCGCCGCAGCCTTTTTTGATGGCGCGGTCAATATTGACATTCGGCATATTGGAGGCTTTGGCGGCCAGCAACGCGGCGCGCAACCGCGGATTGGCGTTGGCGTCGCCGCCGCCGAGTTTGGCGGCAACCATGATTTCCTTGCCGATACGCGAGAAAATCTTGCCCTTTTTCTTGTCGGTCGCGGCCTTCTTATGCTTTATGTTTGCCCACTTACTATGTCCTGACATATCTACCTCATTTTTGATTTTTTGTAAAAATATGTAATCAATACTTTAATCTCGTTTTATTAACAGTTCAAATGAAATGTGTTAAGACAATCACGAGAAAATTAAATTTTCAATCCTGCCCCGAATCCCGGTTCCGCATTTCCCGTTTCCCCGCTTTCAATTGTAAATTTCCAGTCAGGCTTAACCACAGAGGCACAGCGCCACGGAGAAAGCATTTTTTTTCATTTTAGAACAACCATTCCTGCTATTAATATGTCGCTCCTCTGGAGCTGTATTCTGAATTGCCGGTTTTCATTCTGACTTTCCCATTTTGGACATTTTGGACAGCCAATAACCTCATTCTGGACAGCCGACGCCTGCTATTAATATGTTGCTCCTCTGGAGCTGAATTCTGAATTTCCGGTTTTCATTCTGACTTTCCCATTTTGGACATTTTGGACAGCCAATAACCTCATTCTGGACAGCCGTCCGGTACGGACGGCACTACAACAAAACCATTCTGGACAGCCGACTCCTGCTATTAATATGTCGCTCCTCTGGAGCTGTATTCTGAATTGCCGGTTTTCATTCTGCCATCTGATTTCCTGTTTCTTAATTTCCCATTTTCCACTTTCAATTGTCTTTCGCCAACTCCGACACTTTGGAGTGTCGTTGAGCACAATGCTTTTCGACTTTCTCGCTTTTCTCGCTTTTCTCTCCCGCATTCGCGGGACCCGCAAACGGGGCACACCCCCGCATTCGCGGGCTTCCTCACTCCGACACTTTGGAGACCTGTTGAGCACAATGCTTTTCGACTTTCTCGCTTTCCACTTTTCTCGCTTTCCACTTTTCTCGCTTTCCACTTTTCTCGCTTTCCACTTTTCTCGCTTTTCTCGCTCCCGCATTCGCGGGCTTCCTCACTCCGACACTTTGGAGTGTCGTCGAGCATAATGATTTTCAATGTTAACAAACATTTTGGACAATCTGGACACTCCTGTGCAGAACATTTCCGGTGTCGCGCTCTCGCTCTGCGAGAGAGGTTCCGATCCCACGTCCGGCACGGACGGCACTACAACAAAACCATTTTGGACAACCAATTCCGATACTTTAGAGTGTCGTTGAGCACAACGGTTAAACATTTCGGACACCACATCTGCACATTTTGGACATCCCTGCGCCAGCAGAATAAACCGTCCCGCCGTCCGTCCCGCAGTCGCGGGAGACATCCCTGCGCCAGCAGAATAAACCGTCCCGCCGTCCGTCCCGCAGTCGCGGGAGACATCCCTGCGCCGGAGTTTTCTTCTGAATATTTGCTTTCCTGCTTTATAATTTTCAACTTTCAATTGTGATAGTCCTTACATATATAGTAGTTTTGTCAATGAAAAAATCGGCAAAGTATTTATCAGCAGAAATTTAAGCCATTAAAATGTAGATTTATTTTTATCGCAAAGATACGAAAAGCAGCCCAAGTAACTTCCTGTTAAGTTGAATTCATTTCAATTATGAAATATACTATGATGTTTGGGGAATTTTTTCTATAGCACATTCATTATCAGGAGGAGTGTTCGATGACAAAGCAAGAGCAATATTTGGAGCTTGTTCAGGATCGGAAGAAATATAAATTCCCCAAAGGATTACTTAATCCATCTGAAATTCTTGGGGGGGAATATGACTGTGATCATGTGGAGCCATTTGCAAGATGGCAAGGAAACCTTGATGCAGAAATCTTTTTGATAGGACAGGATTTTGGTGGAAGTAAATTCTTTGTTGAAAATAAAGGTGATAATAAGCCAAGTAGTTATACCAACAAGAAATTAATGTTGCTTTTTAAACAAATTGATGCGGGCATTGACTTAGGGAGTTCTAATTCGCCCAATACTAGTGCACCGGTTTTTTTAACTAATGCTATTGTTGGCATTGTTGATGCTGATGGGAAAGCCCAAACAAAAGATAAGATTAAAGAAGAGTGGATTAGAAGAAGTGCATTAGATTTTATTGAGCCTCTGCTAAGCATAGTTCAACCCAAGATAATAATTGCTATGGGGAAAGTCTCGTTTCTGTGTTTAGCATATATTTATCCTGAGGCCATAAACATTCCAAGAACGTTCAAGCTTGAAGAGTGGGTTGCAAAAGAGCCGCCAATATGTGTTGATAAGAAATATATTTTTCCCGTATCTCATTGTAGTCCAGTAAATAGGAACTGGAAGTGGGAACAACAATGTAAAGATTGGGGTAGAGTAGCTCCGTATTTTAAATGTGATATTGGCATGAACTGATTAAATACTGTCCCACCTTGCGCTGATTTCTTCACATGCAGCCACAATGTCACTTAAGCAACGTTTGTAAGCTTTAGGCGCCATTCTTACTTTTTGGGTATGGACATCAACAACATAGCACTTTTTCGGGTCGACACTCTTGGGGCTGTCCTGCCCTTCAAGATGAAAGCGTAAAGCTGTTGCAACATATTCACACCCCTTGTCGTTGAGAGGGTATGTTTTGGGGAAATGCAACTTGACACCTCCTACGATTTTCCCAGTAATTTCGTCTCTTAGGATGGCATCAGGACGCATGGTTACTGAAACATCTCCAATTTCCAAAGATTGATCGGAGAAACTATCGGCACTTTCAATTTGCAGTCCATGTATGTCTATCTCATCACTAACTTTCAAGAAACTCTCAATAGCTTCGGCTGAAAGTGCCCTGTCTTGTTCTGTGAATTCACTTCTGCCACTATTGGACAATAGCTCTTCAGCTCGTTCCATTGCTTCTGTATCACTGCTCATGCCTGATGTGAGATAATCAACAATTACATCACGCGCATCATTATACCTTGCTACTTTGAAAGTGCTTGGTGTTTTTTGATCTTTAATTATTTGCCTGCGGCGAGAAGGAGTTGCAGTCATATACTCCCCGAGTTTGTTTACAGAGAGTCTTTTGTCGCTTGCCATTGCTTGTATCCTTGTAGCTATTGAGTATATACAAAAATCGCACTATCATTGTTTATAATCAATCCCCTGGATCGTGACCCTTGGTGCCCTTTTCGCTTTTTTCTATTTTAGAAGAGTGATCTTTAACATTAGAAAAGTTTTCGCGATTGGCGATGACTCGTTCATCGCGCTGCTGCTGCTGTTGTTGTTGTTGTTGTTGTTGTTGTTGTTGTTGTTGCTGTTGTTTCTTTTCGTCCGGCATAATTTTCTCCTTTTTGTTGAGAATTGTATTTTTCGTAAATAGAAATTCCGGCAAATGTAATTGCAAATGCAACCGCAAGGGCAAATGATATTTCAGAAAGTCTATCCCAAATTTCTAAATTAAATTCCTTTTTGCACGCTTTGCAGTCTAACTCTTTTCTTTGGTCAGGGTCGTCATTGTTGCATTTTCTTATAAGAATATCAAGATAGCTGGCATTTGCATTCCATGTAACAAAAGCAAGGATAATTGTAAATAGAAAAAAGATAGTACTGAGACTAAAAAAGGCGATCTGCCATATTGACAAGGAAAATACATTGCTCATTGTAACCAATACGCCAATTCCGCCAGCAGAAAGATTGAGCATCGATTTAGTCGCGGAGTGCGTATTTTCGTGAAACGCATCTCTTAAAGAACTGAAATAAGCTACCCTTTTTGCACTTTTTTCTTCGGCCTTTTTTGTCGAATTATCTGCCACCATTTCTATGGTATTAGTGTTTTCGTTATTTTGCTCCATAATTCCTCCAAACCAAAATCATAATTGTTTTCACTAAAAAGATACTACTATTTCTCGTTTTCGCAAGCCTTGATTATTTTTAATGAGTTTCCATTTTCAACTTTCAATTATTGCTTGTCTTTCTATATATAGTGGTTTTGTCAACATAAATGGGAAAATTAAGTTCAAATAATGCATTTAAATGGATTTCAAAACTCATGTTCTCGGCGGCAAAAATCTGTTTGGTGGTTATTGAATGTCAATTTAACCGCAAAGGTATGCGCGGTTGCTATGCCTCTGTTGATACAGCTTATATTAGATCGTTTATAATTATGCAAGCGGTCTGACTTGCGGGGATGCCCGCAATTATAAACTTTGCCCCAGGATGTTTTAGTGGTAACTGAAGGTTATGAATAGTGTCGACACCATTAAGAAAATTTCAATTCTTGAAAGGAATGAAGAAAAGCGAATGTTAAGCGCTTAAATCAATCGCCTTAAATAGCGTTAAGATATGGTTTATTATCGTTCTTATATTGGTTTTACGCATAAATATATACATAAAAGATGTACTTTCCTGAAAAGCCATTTAAATTATTTTTTATGATAAAGACGAAAAATACTGTTAATTAAAGTTTGAACCTTAAAGAGTCAGCAGTACATTGTGAAATGGAGAAAATAAATAACAAATTTACAGATAGCAGAGATTTAAGCCATCTGAAAAGCTTAACACCAAAGAAAAAACATTGCGACCAATTTCGGCATGCTGTTGTTGTGGCAATGATGACCGTACAAATATTTTGTAATCGGTTTTTGCGGAAGTTAATTTCCGGAGAGTTTGAGTTATGAAAACAGTACAGGCGAGGCAATTAATAATAAAAGAGTTTGTTAATTGTTTTTCAGAAGCAACACTTCGACAAATCTATAATGATAAAATTTTTGAAAAAAAAAGTGCAGGATTAGATGGTATTGATTGTGAGCTCTTTGAAAAAAACAAGGATACTATTTTTGCAACTGTTTGCAGAAAAATCGATAAAGGGACATATGCCTTTACTCCATACTCTGAAGTGCAATTATCAAAGGGGCGAGGCAAGCCTCCGCGGATTCTTGCATTGCCAACCTTACGTGACCAGTTGACTCTTTCATGTTTAAAAGAATATCTTCATGCAAATTTTGAGAAATCAGTAAACAGGAAATTGCCTAATTCGTATATTTTTGAATTAAACAAGATTATTGCAGAATTAAATTGCTCCGAAGAACATTATTCTTTTATCAAGACTGATATAACTGGTTTTTATGACAATCTCGATAGAGAAAAATTAATGAATTTTGTTCGAAGGGATATCAGTAATCCTCAAGCATTAAAACTGATCTATCGGTCAATTACAAATCCAACTATCCCCAGAGATAGTGCCAAACATCAACGTTATCGTTATCTCACATCTAAAGGAGTTCCGCAAGGACTGGCAATATCAAACATTCTTGCGAATATATATATGCAAGATTTTGACAAACTTGGAGAAGTATTGAGTACAAAGTATCAGAGATACGTTGATGATATAATAGTCATATGCCCTAAATCATCAATATCTAAAGTTTTACATTGTCTACATATTGAGATTGCCAAACTTGGACTTGAATTTAATGCCGACAAAACAGAGATAGGGTGTATTGGCAGTGATGCCTTCGACTTTCTCGGATATAGAATTTCAAAAGATAGCTATATCAGCGTTAGAGAATCTTCTATCCAGCGTTTGATTAAATCCATTGCCCGCAAATTGGTTTATGCCGACCATCATAGAGATAATTTCTTAGAGTTACATACACGTCTTAAGCCTAATGCGTATAAAACCGTCCTTATGGAGGACCTGAATGAAAGAATAACTGGTGCTGTTAGTGACAAAAGACTGTATGGATGGCTTTTTTATTTTTCACAAATTACGGACTTGGCTTTGCTTCATAAATTGGATAGAATTGTGGGAAAATTATGCATGCGTTGTATTACGCTTGACAAAAAAAAGCCAATAAAAGTTAAGTCCTTTGTAAAAACTTTCCGAGAAATTCATCAGATGCGAATAAATAAAGACTTTAATTCTGAATATATTCCGAATTATAACAACTTTGATTTCCGTAGACAAAGACAATTTTTACGTTTTCGTGGTCTTTTGGCAGATAAAAAAAGGTATTCCCAAAAAGAGATTAACGATATTTTCGTTAAGACAATTACTGCACGTGTGAAGAGTTTGGACATGGACATCAAAGAAATATCATAAATTATGTTTTGGGTGAGAAAGGTGGTCTACTTTCGTAGGGGCTTTATGTTGCGGAACAAAAAAGCACATGTAATTAGCATTGGTTATCCAATCGTTTAGGCCCTGCTCAAGGGAGCTTTGGGTATTTTACTGAATCGTCACCTTTCTCGCCCTCTTTTTAAAATTTGAAAGGGAATAATTATGGTTGAAAAAGTAAAGTTGGGGTTATGGGATTTCTTTACATACATTTTGTCAGGAACCGCAGTGCTATTGTCAGTAATAATTCATTGTATGTTGGTTAAGTGCGTGCCAGTCGATATTCTTTTTGAGAAAATCATTGCGCCTATCTGGGTCGTGCTGGCTCTACTTGCCATTTTACTGGTAGGTTTATTACTTGAGCCAATTGCAAACTTGATATTTAAATTACCATCGGTTTTTAAAAGAGGCTTGAAGGAATTTGAATTTAAAGAATGGGATAACCAGATTAAGAATCTAGAAAATAAATCAAAGGAGTTTATTGATAAAGATCTTTACCAAAGTGTTTATCAATATACAAAAAATTGGATTTTAAAAAATGGCGATACTGGGCAATTTGATTCATTTTTAGGGAAATATGGTTTTTACCGTAATCTTTTTACAATTTTCCTTTTCAATGCTATTGCCTGCTTCTTTCTTTATTCAAACTGCATTGTCATCATAATACTTTTGTTGCTTGCTATTCTATATCTTCATAGAAGCCGAGTTTTTTATCGGCATATGGCTACAACAGTCTATACTCAATTTCTTGTCTCGCGTAGCAATAAATTACAATCACCAGAATAGAAAGGGATTAAGAAATGGAATGTAACGACTCCTTGCCGATTGGATATGTTAGATATTGTGGTTCTGCTGTAACAGATGGTATATTTGACGCAAGAAAGTCTGCCAAGGCATTATTGGGGTTTGATTGCGCCTTTCGTTATTTTATATCTGAAGAGTTTCCCGAATTAAAAGGAGTTGATTTTGATTTGCCAGTAAAAATTAAAGAAGGATCTTGGGTAATAGAACTGGTAAACAATATATCTGAATTCATTAAGATTAATGGACTAACAGTTGCAGGCAATGTTGCCCTTACGACATATCTTGTTTCATTAGCAACCAAGGCCGCGAAAGATGGGATGTTTGAAACAGGTCCTATTAAGGATATCAATAAGGCTGCTCGGCAAGCGATGAAAAGCATTGCATATTTCGTAAAAATCGCGAAATATAGGAAAGGGCTAGGGAAGGATGTCGAATCAATCAAAGCTAAATTGGAAAAGATAGAAAATGAAGACATGATAGTTTTAATGATAGAAGAGAAAGAACATTTGGTTATACCGTTCAAATATTATAAGGCATTTCAAGAATGTCCATCTGAAATACTTAGCCAGAGTACTAGTATTATTGATGAAACACTAGAAATGGAAATCGGCTATTGTGAAAACGGGAAGACATATTCAGAAACTATCACAAATCAGGAAAAGGATATTTTTTGTTCTGAGGAAGAAGACTGCAATGATGTTCTTTTTCCCGAACTTGAGCATGGGATGAAAGTAATTCTCGCGGGAAAAATCACGAGAAGTAATGAAAAAAGTAACTCTATCGGATTCGAGTATCAAAATCATGTTTTAACATGTATTCCAATTGGGAGAAATATCCAAAAATTCAAAGATAAAATAATTTCTCATTCTGATAATCATATTTATCCTCCTGTGAAAATTATTGGAATAATAGATAGAAAAGATCAATATGGTGGGTTTAAGGAGAAAAGACCAAGAATAAAATTCTCAAATGTTATTTCGTTGGAAACGGATAACGAGAAAGATGACTTATTCAATTATACAGGAATAGATATTAAATGATTTTTAAAATGCGTTGAAATAAATGTTGACAAGAGATGTGGAAAATTTTATTGTAGCGCAATAACACAACGATAATTGTCCTCTATCGCACAGTTCTTTGGCGATGACTCATTGCCTGTTTTCTTGTTGATCTCTCGTTTGAATGCGGACTCGGGTCATGCGTTCGCGGAGTCCGCCGTTCTGGACAAAGACCTTCTCCAGGCCGTCGAGCTGGTGGTCGAGCAAATAGGTTGCCTGGTGGATCAGGCAGATGGCGATATTGGCCACGACTTCGGCGGACCTCGTCTCCACAAATTCACGGAAAATCTCAAAAGTCAGCGGAGCGGTCATGCCCAGTTTCCGGACGTACCGGGCCTCGCTGCCTTGCTTGTTCCAGACGGCAAGGTCGCGAACCCGCAGAAAATCCCGGTAGTCCTCCAGCAGTTCCTCCAGGCTCGCACGGGCGACATTGGTGAGTTTTATTTCCATTTCTTTTGATGTTGGGGCGGCTTTACTGCCCTCGATGATGTTCTGCTTGCCGGAGCGGGCGGCCTGAACCATCTGGTCAATCGTGCGGTCGCCTTTGGTCAGGTATTTTTCGCAGAAACGCCAGGTGATCTGGTAGATCACATCGGATTTCTGGTAGGACAGCAGGGTCTGGTAATCTCCGCGAGGCCGGATTATGCGATCAGAAAACTGTGAAGACTGGGAAGACTGGGAAGACTGGGAAGACTGGGATGAATTATTTGAAAAAGTTTTCTCCTGACTCCCAGAGCTCCCAGTATTCTCAGTATTCCCATCTTTTCTCATAGTAAAAATCCTTTATTTTATTTATTATAAATAGTTGCTTTTCATTGAAATTCAAGAGTTATCCCTCAGACTGGGTTATTTTTGAAATATTCTGCTTTCTTTTATCAAAAACGGTGTCACATTTAATTAACTTCTGTCAATACTATGCATAAAGAAGAATATTTAATGAATGACCAAGAAGCAAAGCTGACAAAATTTGAGGTGCTGCTTAATCGCGATCACAAAAAGATCCTGGCTTTTTCTTTTTCTTTGGTTTCAGATGTTCACAAAGCCAGGGATATCGCGCAGGAAGCGATGATCACCGCCTTTAAAAAGCTGGAGGAATACGACGAATCACGGGATTTCGGGAAATGGCTTCGCGGAATTGTCCGGATGAAGTACCTGGAGCATTTCAGGCACAACCGCGAAATCCCGATGAGCGAAGAGCTCATTGAACTGATAGATTCCAGTTACGCGCGGTGGGATGCCGCGGAAGAACATGCGCAGGCGGGTGAAACTTTATTTCAGGTTTTAAATGAATGCGTCGGCAAACTTAACGATGAGCAGAGAACGGTGATGGAGAAATTTTATTATCAGCGACAGAAAACCGGGGAAATCGCCAAGGCGGAAAATTTGAATGAAGCCACTGTCCGCAAGCGGCTGGAACGGGTCCGTTCCATGCTCAAGGCTTGCATTGACAGGAATCTGGCGGCGGCACAGTAAGACAGCGAGGAAAATATGGAAGAAAAATACAGCAATATGAATGAGAACGAAGAAAGACCCGAGCCGGGATTGCAGGCGGTTGACGGCCTGCTGCTGGAAATGGGACGCAACGGAACCGGGAATGACAATGATTTCCTGCGCGAAGTCATGGCGGCGGTCCGCAAGGGCGATGACGTCCCGCCGGTGCATCATCATCACTTTTTCACCATGTTCCGCATTGTCGCTTCGCTGGCGGCGGCGCTGGCCGTCGTCTCCGCGGCAATCTTCATGTTCCATGACAGAATATTTACCGGGACCGTTGAGGATAAAGACAAAATGCCGTGCATTCTGGTCTGTTCGCCCGGCGGGCTGATTAAATCCGGCAGTAAAGAAGCGGCGATTGTCAACGGCATGAACCTGAAAGTGGATGATACCGTACACATCTTCAAAGCCAAATCCGCCTTCGTTCAATTCTCGTGGCGGGCGTCAATGGAAATCGGATCGGGCAGCGTTATTCAGTTTAATGATATACATGCGGTTGCCGCCGGGGATAAGCGGCAGAAGCTGTCCGGCACCGGCATCACGCTGAAAGACGGCGTAATTCAGGCGGATATTTCCGGGCTGAAGGACGGCGACGCGTTTACTGTGGCGACCGCCCAGGGCGTGTTCATGACACAGAAATCCAGTTTTGTCCTGGTCGAAACGCCGGAGCTATGCTTTATGGAAGTGAAAGAGGGGAGTGTCCGGTTCAAGGGTGAAAACGGTTCGCTGTCAGTCATTGACGCCGGACAGTCCAAAGTTATTTACGGGACCGGTACCGGCCTCGCCGCCGGCACGGCTGATTCCGCCGCGGTCATCAGCGAATATAAGAGCCGGCTGACGCTGCAGAGCCGGGATATCGAGGAACTGCTGCTGCAGTTGTCCAGGAAGAAAAAAGCGGATATCTGTTTGAGAGAAATTGTCAGAAAAAGAAATATCTCTTTATAAATGTGATCTTGAGGAGTAGTTAATGAAGAAAACGCACTTTCTTGTCGTGGCCGCGCTGCTGCTTTCCGCATTGAGCCCGGCCTCCCGCGCTGAAGAAAAGTCAGCCTGCCTGGAAGGATTCGATCCGGCCGCGCCCAAAGCCGCGCCTTTCATCGACAAATACACAAATTATGAAAAAAAGCAGACGCCAAGCCTGTGGGAATATCCGCTTGACGGCACGCTTACCTTAACCTGGACTTCGCAGCCCGTTCCTGACGGTCTCCGCGGCAAACCGGTGATGTTCGCCATCGAGGCGGGGCTCGGCGCCAGCAAGGGTGCCGACGGCTGGCATGAACTCTCCGTGAACGGCAAAAAAATCCTGCGCTTCAATACTCCGTACGGGGAGAAACTCGTCTGGCGGGATCACGACTGCACAGTTACTTTCCATGCGCTGCTTGTGGATGGAAACGATGACCTGATCGGGATAATGTACCTGGAAATCGCCCCGGCATATCTTAATTACGGACAGCCGCAGACGTTTTCAGTCAGAGGCGAAAACAATAACGCAAAGAACTGGTTCATGCTGTTCGAAGGCGGCATCATGCCGGACAACCCCGGACGGATTCAACTGGGAAATAAAGTTGGCAGAAGAATTGCCGGGATTAAAAGCGTTGCGCCGGAAATGCCGGCCGAATATATCGCCAAATGGCGCGGACGGAAAGCTGCCGCCTGGTCCGCCTCCGCCGCGCCGGTAAATTCGCCGGATGCGGTAAATGTAACGGTTGCCGGAAAAAGCGACAGCGCGCTCCGGCAGGAAATCGAAGACGCCATTGCCGGGCAGCGCTGGATTAATGAAGTTTATCCGGATCAGCAGGCTTTGCAGCAGATTTCCGCCGGGCATGTCGAATGGCTGAAAAAGCTTGATTGCGTCCTGTGGGTGTCCAGTCCGGGCGAGATCCGGCGCTACGCGGAATTGCGGAAAAAACTGAAAGTCGAAGTCGTCAGCAAAGACGAATCCCGGCATCTGGTAACCATCGCGCCGTCCGGCGACGCGGTATCGTTGACCGTGCAGGTCCCGCTGCCCAAGTCCGCATGGGACGCTGAAGTTTATACTGACGGAGCCCGGACAGACTCCGGCTGCATCTATCTGAAAGAGGACAAAGGGGTGAGTTTTGATCTGAAACCGGGTCAATCCGCCGAAATCCGGCTTAAACAGTAATCAGACATTTTTTTTAAACTTAAGGAGCAAAGGCAAATGAACAAATGCATGAAAATGACCATGCTGCTGGGAGCGGCCGGCATTCTGTGCGGAAACTGGCTGACTGCGGCGGACGTTCCCAAAGAAGTAACCACCTCCACCGGAATCCGGATGGCGCTGATTCCGGGCGGTTCCTTCAATATGGGCGACGCAGCGGGCAAAGAAGAGGAAAAGACGGTTCACAAGGTGACCGTGGACAGTTTTTACATGGATGTCTGCGAAGTGACCCAGGAATCATTTGAAGCGCTTGCCGGAACCAATCCCTCAAAATTCCGCGATAAAAAAGGCCCGGTGGAACGTACCCGCTGGACTGACGCCGTAAAGTACTGCAACGCCCGTTCACTGAAAGAAGGGTTGAAGCCGTGTTACAATACCGACACCTGGGCATGCGATTTCAGCGCCGACGGCTACCGGCTGCCGACCGAGGCGGAATGGGAATATGCCTGCCGGGCCGGTTCAACCGGCGAACATTATTTCAGCGGCGGCGAGTCGCAACTGGATTCCCATGCCTGGTACCGCAATAATTCGGCGGAGAAAGTCCACGCTGCCGGCGCCAAACGTCCGAATGCGTTCGGACTGTTTGATATGTACGGCAATGTTTCGGAGTGGTGCAATGATTTTTACGACAAGGATTATTATGCCGTCAGTCCGGAACTGAACCCGGCGGGCCCGAAAACCGGCGACAAGCGCGTGTTGCGCGGCGGCAACTGGTCCAGCCGTCCGAAAGACTGCAAAAGTTTCCGGCGTTTTGCCGACAACCCGGTGACGGCCGATATCTGTCAGGGCTATGACACCTACGGCTTCCGCTGCGTGCGGAAAGCTGCCGTTAAACAGTATATAGGAACTGTCGCAAAATGACCTGTGTTTTTGTACCGTTCTCCTGAATGCTTTTCGTGCCGCCTGTTCGTTACATACCAGCCGGTATGCGCCTCGCAGGCAACCCGAAAATCAAATCAGGATATTCGTTAAAAATTCAACAGTTTATTTTGTTCCAGATCCTTGATAATTCTTAAAAAATTAATATTTAAGGAAACAGATCATGTTGTTTCATACGTGGACTTTCGTCATTTTTTTCACCATCACGATGGCGGTTTATCTGCTGCTGCGGCGGCACGCCGCCTGGCGTCTGCTGTGGCTGCTGATCGCGTCTTATGTGTTTTACGGCTGGTGGAATCCGCTGTTCCTGATCCTGATTTTTTATTCCACCTCGCTGGAGTATCTGGCCGGGCTGATGATCGCCGACACCAGATATAAAAAGACCTGGCTGGCCGTCTGTCTGCTGAACAGCGTCTTCATGCTGGGATTTTTCAAGTACGCCGGATTTTTCACGGAGAATCTGCGGACGCTGTTTATTATCCTGCACGTTCCGCTGGACGTGCCGGTCGCGAATATCCTGCTGCCGGTCGGGATTTCGTTCTTCACCTTCCAGTCCATGAGCTACATCATTGATGTTTATTACAAAAAAGTGAAAGTGGAAAGGTTCTTTATCCGCTATGCGGCGTTTGTCGCGATGTTTCCGCAGATGGTGGCCGGTCCGATCGAGCGCGGCCGCAATATCCTGCCGCAGCTCCGGCATATTCCGGTCATCCGCAAACTTGATGTTTCCGACGGTCTGTCGCTGTTCCTGATCGGGCTGGTGAAAAAAGTGGTGCTGGCGGATTTTCTGGCGATTTATGTGGACAAAGTCTATAATAATCCTTCCTTTTACGACAGCACGACGCTGATTTTCGCGACCTACGCGTTCGCCTGGCAGATATACTTCGACTTCAGCGGCTATACCGACATGGCGCGGGGGGTGGCCAAAGCCATGGGCATCCGGCTGATGCTGAACTTCAACAATCCATACACCGCGGTCGATATCGGCGATTTCTGGCGGCGCTGGCATATCAGTCTTTCCTCATGGTTCAAAGATTATGTGTATGTGCCGCTCGGCGGCAACCGCGGCTTCAAATACAAGGTTTACTGGAACGTGCTGCTGACCATGGTGATTTCCGGTTTCTGGCACGGCGCGGCCTGGACATTCATCATCTGGGGCGCATTGAACGGTCTCGGCCGGGTGCTGACCATAGACTTGGAAAAAACTCAATTCTATCTGAAAACCCCGAAAATCATCAAGCAGTTGCTGGTGTTTCATTTTATCTGTCTGACCTGGATCTTTTTCCGTGCGGCCAGTCTGCCCGACGCCATGCTGATTCTCCGGAAAATATGCCAGTTCACTAATGCCAGTCCGGAAATCCCGGTATTTCTGTTTGGCGCGGTCGGGCTGATCTGGGTATATCAGCTCATCTTCAGTTCCAAATACAAATGGCTGCTGGAAAACTCTTTCGTCCGGGTCGGCGGAATGGTGACGGCGCTGGTTCTGTTCCTGATTTTTTCCACTGCCGCCAATAAACAGTTTATCTATTTTCAATTTTAAGTCTGGAGTGACATGGCATGAGAAAAAGAAGAGTTTTCGGTTCCAACACCTTTCGCCTGAGTTTCAAGGAGCTGGCGGTTACCGGAGCCATTATTATCATCGGAGTTCTGTTCCTGCTGCCGTACATCTGGGGCGGAATCGAGAAAATCCGGACCGGCAATGAATTCCGCATCGCCTACGATTCCCGCGATGATTACTGGGTTTACAAAAAATGGGCGGACAAGGCCGCGGAAGAGTATCCGGTAATCTTTCTCGGAGACTCCGTCGTCTGGGGCATGTATGTTGACAGCGGCAGCACCCTGTCGGCCAAGCTCAACCGCAAACTGAACCGTCAGGCCGTCGCCAATCTGGCGATTGACGGAATGCACAGCGTCGCGCTGGAGGGGCTGTTGAAATACTACGGCGGCGCGATTAAAAACAAGACGGTCATCCTGCATTACAATCCGCTGTGGATGAACAGCCGGAAATACGATTTGAGCGATGACGAGGAAATGCAGGTGCACCATCCGCGCCTGATTCCGCAATTCTCTCCGAAATATAAATGCTATACCGAAAGTTTCAGCGGCAGACTTAATATCTGCCGGGAACGGAATATCCCGTTTTTCAGTCTGCTCAATCACATCCGGCTGGCCTTTTTCAACAACGAGGAGTTGAACCAGTGGATGATCGACAATCCTTACAAAACTCCGTTTTCACAAATTTCCATGACGGTCGATCCGTGCGAAAAAGAGAAGACAAACAGCAGCGAAAACTGGAAGCAGAAAGGAATTACCGCGCAGGAGTGGGAATGGGTGCCGCTGGATAAATCATACCAATGGCAGGCCTTCACCAATGTCGTTAAACTGCTCCGGGAACGCGGCAACCGGGTCTGCGTAATGGTCGGGCCGCTCAATCCGTACATGCTGACTCCCGCCAGTCTGGTCAAATTCCGGAAGCTTCAGCAGGATATCTGCGCATGGCTGAGTAAGCAGAATGTCGAATATATGCTGGTGCCGGATCTGCCGTCGGAAATGTATGCCGACGCCAGCCATCCGCTGGATAAAGGATACGATGTTATTGCCGATAATTTGCTGAAAACATCATTTTTAGATAATAATATTAATCAGGGAGCAGTATTATGTTCAGTCAAAAAGTGAAATATATTTACAAACAATACAAAGGGGCTGGAAAATGAAGACAATGGTGTTGATTTTTGCGTTGATACTGGCGCTGACGGCTGGAAATGCAACAATGGCGCAGGGCAGTGCCGGCGGCCTGGTTAAGAACGGCGGCTTTGAGGATGGCGTCCAGGGGGCGCTTCCGGCTGGCTGCGGCATCGAGAAAGAGAACGGCGCCGCGGGAACTGTCGCAATTGACAACAGCCAGTCACATTCCGGGAAACAGAGTGTTCTGGTCAATATGACAAGCGCTTCCGGGTATCTGCACCCCAGCCTGAACGCCACCCTGAAACCGGGCTGCTATATATTGCGGGTATGGGCGAAGGCGGAGCCGGAACAGTCATTCCAGATGCAAATATACGACAGCCGCGCATGGTCGCAGAATAAACCTGCCGCCTTGCAATTGGAGGGTAAAGGCATCCTGACCAAGGAATGTCGCGCGAACAGCAGGGAATGGAGCAAGTTTGAAGTAGACGTGGATGTCACGGAGGAGTTTCCAGCCTCCATCCAGATCGGCCTGACTAAACCAGGGAAGCTGTGGCTGGACGATGTTGAGATAGTTCCGTCAGGTAAGACATTGCAGGAAAAACCGGCTGCCGTCAGGATAAAACAGTCAGAACAAAATCTCGAAATCCAAAACAGCAGAATTGCCTTGAATATTGCCAAAGGCAATCCGGGCACCGTGCTGTCGTATATGCAGGGAGATCGTTTGTGCAATGCGGTTTCGCTGAATGCGTTTCAGCAGGGCAATGCCGCATCCGCCAGTTCATTTAAAGTCGTCAAAGACACGCCGGAACTGGCTGTAGTGGAAGTCGTTTATAGTTTTGCCGCCGGCCAGGATGTAACTGTGACTTATTCCGTCAAAAACGGTTTTGAATATGTGGAGGCGGAGTCGGATTTTGCTCAAGGCAAAGCGGCGATCCTGACCGCCATGAAAAGCGAAGTGCTGGTATTGCCGGACTTTCTGGCCGATTCCATGGTCTTCTATCCGGAATCAGCACCGGCGGCAGCAATGAACATCCCCGCCGATAATCATTTACTGGTAAACCTGATTGACAATGGCGGCGCCATGCTGGCACTGTTATGGGATTCGCCTAAAATGAGCATTACTGAAACTAAAAAAGGTAATCTGTTCGAATCGGCAGCGCTGTCCGCCGGGGCTAAAACCAGGTTCTGGATCGGCGTACTCGCCGTCAAGGGGATCTGGTACAAGGCCGTTGAAAAACTTAATTCAGGCAGTTTTACCGCACTGAACTGGACTCCGCCGTTTCCGGCTGAATGGAAACTGGCAACATTTCTGGACAAGGGCTTTCATGTTGACACTCCCACTTGTGAATCCTGGCTTCTGATCCCGAAAGGCACTAGCGGACATATTGGCAACGGCGTCGGTTTCATCAATCTTTCCGCCTGGCAGGCCTGGTCTTCCGATTTAGGCGGATTCGTTTACCCGTGCTATCTTCAGGACAATAAGGCTTTCGCCAAATACCCCATGCTTCAACTGGGAAAAAACTCTGTCTTCAATGCCGCACCGGCACTGATCTACGCCCTGACCGGCACCGGCAAAACCCCGGCCGGCATCACCATGCCTAAAAATGCCTTGCGGAAACTGTTGCCCCAGGCGCTGAACAACCGTCTTGAAGCGATGAACTCCCCCAGGAACCACTACCCTGCCACCTGCGGCACTACCGAAAAAGTGGAAAAGATTTTTTACCGCAGCGAGTCTGCCGGAGAAAAGAAACAGATTCAGGATGCATTTGTCCAAATGAATCTGTTTGTCCAGGCCATTCGCGGGCGCATTGAAGATTATGCCGCCTGGCAGCTTAAAATGGTAAAAATGCTTGAGGAGCAAAAACGGATTAATCCCCGGCTCGATCCGTTAATCAATGAACTCGAAAAAGAACTGACGCAAATTAGCTGGTACTATGCTAAATCAAAGGACAATATGAAAACTCCGCCATATTGCACCGCATTGACTGAAAAAGTAATTGCGCTGTGCGACGCAAAGCTGTCCGACGAAGAAAAAGAGGAACAGTGCAAGGGACTGGGGCGGCAGATCCGCACTATCGGCGGCAGTCAGGACGGCACGGTTGCCCAATTCAGATCTGTCGTCAAGGCTGTCCGTCAGGACGCTACGCGCAAGCTGATGACAGCGACAGCGCCGCAGGAAAGGGAATTGCTGGAAAATGTCAGGACTGAAACCGGCGTGATGCTGAACAGCCGGCTGGGCATGGAAGGCAAGTAATTGATATTAAAAATTGATCTATTGCCGGGGCTGTTCGTTCTGCAGAAGTTCCACTGAGAAGAACACCGGGTCGGAAGCCCGGCCCAGGAACGTATTCTGTTCGGGCTGGGGAGCCTGCGGGGTGATCAGTTCAAAACCGGCGCCTTTGCAGGATTTGACTAGATTCACCAGTTGCCCTTTGGTCATTAAGGTCTGGGCTTTGAAAGAGTTGCCGTTGACTGCGGTGCTGATGTCCTTCTGCGGCACTCCGTAGCGGTCAAGCAGCTTTTTGAAGGTTACCGCCGAGTCCTTAATATCCGGAACGACCCATACCTGATGAACACTGCCGCCGATCGGCGCCGGTTTACCGGATTTGCCGTCCGCAGTGCTGTCTATTTTAAACACCGGATTGAACGAATTGCCGTAATCAACGTTGACCAGATTTTGCAGCGGTACTGCATTTTCGGCAATTGCGCCGCTTAATACGCCGCTGTCCGAACCGGTGTAGTACGGATACAACTCCTGTTTGTCCTGTTTGTCGGCTTGAGCAGGGACAAGATTTGCCGGAGAAGCGGGAGCAACAGTTTTGGCCGGCTTCGTATCAATCATGCTGTTTGCCGCAAAGTATAATGCAACCCCGGCAATCGCCGCTGTCGCGGCGATGCGCAGGATATATTTCGTAAAAGGGATGCCGCGGGGGGCAGGGGCCTGGAGTTTGCGGTGAACCCCGGCGGTGATGGAGTTTACCAGCGCGGCGGTGTCTTTATCCTGGCGCATGGATTTCAGCGCCCTGGCGATTGCCGCATAGGAGTTGAGTACTTTATTGCATTCCGGACAGGATTTGATATGGCGCGACTCCGGCGATCCGGATTCCAGCGTTCCGTCAAAATAGGCGCTGATGACTTCCGGAAGCGGACATTTTCCATTTTTTATATTATTGCCGGCCATTTTTCAATCCCTTTAGCATTTTACTTTTCAACAGACTCCGAATTTGTTCATGATCTCCCGGAGGATTTCACGTCCGCGGGCGATTCTGGATTTTACCGTTCCAACCTTACATTGCAGAACCTCTGCTATTTGTTCATAAGACATATCGTGAACATGCCTTAAAATCATGGTTTCGCGAAGCGCTTCCGGCAGATGCGCCAGTCCTTCCGCGAGACATTTTTCCACTTCCGAGTTTTCAAGCTGCCGGTCCGGCACTCTGGAACAATCCGGGAGCGGCATATCTTCTTCGCTTTTATCCTTTTCCGGATCATTGCCGGTATCATGGATGCTGATATTCAAACCGGCGCCGCGGCGGCGGTTCCAATGGTATTTGTTTCTGGCCAGATTGCTGACAATCCGGTGCAGCCAGGTATCCAGATTGGAATCACCCCGGAAGTTGTTCAGGCCGCGGTAGGCACGGACAAACGTGTCCTGAACAACTTCTTCGGCATCATGATGATTCGAGATCAGTGCGTATGCCGTGCTGTAAAGCTTTGAGGCATGACGCGCAATCAGCAAATCAAACACGGAGGTGTTGCCGTTTTTGAACTCAGCGATCAGTTCTCCGTCAGTTTTTGTTTCCAAATTCACACATACCTACGCCGCATTAGACATTTGATGTTAAAAAAAGTTCATAAATTTACATTTTTTTTATGCTTTTTTCAAAAAGAGTTTGCCGGAAGATGCTATTTTATTTGAAAATTCTTTTACCGGAATAGTGTTGTAAAATAATTATTGCAGGCTGTGGTAATGTCATTTCTGATTAAAAACGTTTTTATAATTGACGGGACGGGAACGCCGGGCAAGGCCGGCGAGGTGCTGGTTGAAGGCGAACGGATAAAAGCCGCCGGGCGGCGCCTGCATGCGGATTCAGATTCGGAGATTGTTGACGGAGAAGGGTTAACGCTATGTCCCGGTTTTATAGATGCTCATTCCCATTCCGACATTTCAATCCTCGCTGCGCCGGAAGCTTACGGCAAAATCTCGCAGGGGGTGACGACTGAAATCGTCGGCAACTGCGGACTTTCGGTATTTCCGGTCAACCGGAACAACCGGGAGCACTTGCAGGAATTATACCGCAATTACGGCGTGGAAATATCATGGAGCTCCTTGCGGGAATACGGCGCGGAAATCAACCGGCGCAAGCCCGCCGTAAACATTCTGGCGCTGTGCGGACATAATACGCTGCGGGCCGCCGCCGCCGGATATGAGCAGAAAGTGTTGTCCGTCCGTCAGCAGTCGGATATTCTGGCGCTTTTAAGCGATTCGCTGGTGCAGGGGGCGGCGGGGCTTTCCTCCGGTCTGCTCTATGTGCCCGGCAAGTTTTCGGATACTGAAGAGTTGTGCCGGATGCTGGGAACGCTGGCCGGCTTTGAGCGGCCTTATACGACGCATCTGCGCAGTGAAGGCAATCTGCTGCTTGAGGCCATTGATGAAGCGGTGTCGGCCTGCTCCGGCGCCGGACAGCGGCAACTGCATATCAGCCATTTGAAGACTGCCGGGGAGAAAAACTGGAGTAAACTTGATGCGGCGCTGGCTGCAATCGCCCGGGCATCCGCCGGCGGAATCAGCGTGACCGCCGACTGCTACCCCTATATTGAATCAATGACTCAGCTCAGCATGATCCTGCCGGAGCCATACGACAATATGGATGATGTCGCGCTCCGTAAATTCATCGCCGCCGAACAGAATTTTACCGCGGTATGCGAACGGCTGGCGGAGTATCCGCTGCGGCGCTGGCAGACCGTCCGGCTGGTAAGCTCCGCCGCTGACGGCATGAATGCTTTTGCCGGAAAGACTTTTGAACAGATCGCTGCATCCCGGCAAACCCGTCCGGAAATAATTTGCGCGGAGATTCTGAAAGCCGACGCTGCCGGGGCGATGGCGGCTTTTCAGGGCATGTCTCCGGAAAACGTGAGGCGCATCGCTTTGCAACCTTTCACCGCCTGCGGAACGGATGAAAGCGCCCGGCCGGCGGATTATTTGTTCGGACGGAGCCATCCCCGCGGCTTCGGCGCGTTTCCGGTATTCTTTGAACTGCTGAAAAATATTCTGCCATTGGAGGAAATTATCCGGAAATGCACCTTGCTGCCTGCAACCTTATTCGGCTTGAAGGAGCGCGGCAGAATCGTTCCCGGCGCATATGCCGATCTTGTACTCTTTGATCCCGTCCATTATAATTCCCCTGCTGATTTCGCCGATCCCCACCGTCCGGCGCAGGGTATCCGCTCGGTCTGGGTGAACGGGCGTATGGGTTATTCCGCAAATGGCGTCGCCGGTTATCGCTCCGGCAGATTTATTGCATTGTATTGATTTTAATGGCATCAATATAAGTTGATATTTAAAGACTTTTTTCTAATCAGGATAATATGTTTATTATTAACCACTTAATTGATTATTTGATTGTTCTTAATCAATTTTTATTTATAACATACAATTTTAATGCGGCGCACGATTAATAGTTATAAGTGTTTTGTGTATAGCTACTTAAATTATTAATATAAAGTTGGCATGGAACTTTCTATATACAATCTCCCTTATTGATAAATTCAAAGTATCAATAGACTGAAGGTCGCTTGAGTAACGCAGTAAGATTCTTATATGGACGACCATTAGGCGCCTGCGGGCGATAGATACGAGGGGTTGAGTGGGGAGTAAATGAAGGGGAGAGCTGGAATCAGCTGTCAGAGCGGTTTATCCGGTCTGGCAGTTGATTTCAGGCCTTTATTCGGATGCAGTGAAATTCTCTGCAAGTAAATTTGTGCCGGATTTGCAGTAGATGCAACAGACTTCCTGATCATCAGGCGCCTGCGGGCGATAGATTTAGAGGGGTTGAGCGAGGGGTATAGTGAAGAGGAGAGCTTTGGGGACTGGAATCAAGTGCCTTAGCGATCCATGCCTTAGGCAGTTGATTTCAGTCTTTTTCCCGCCGGTTTTTTTGCTGGAAATTAGCTGAAGCTGCTGGGGGCAAAACATGAAACCATCAAAATCTATTCGTGAATGCCGAATCATCAAAAACGGGGTCGTTATTTTTGAAGGCTCTGACGAAAAATGTCTGGCACTTCTCGCCAAGTTGAAAAATCCCGGCAGGACGCGTCATTTATGCCGCATAAAGACCCGTTGCTTGATGTCAAAATAGCATTATGTGATGTTCCATATAGCATTGGCGCCATTTTATATTCTCGCTTGAACATGGCTGAAATGACTGCAGCCCCAAACGAAGACTATTATAAAAGACAACTGTTCCGAAGACATGGTTACAGCAGCTAAACCTGCCGGATTGAAATAAATCCGTCATGGTTTTTACAGTGTATTTGAGGCTAAGACTGAACTTTCAGGCAAATGCATCTCACTCAACGCACAATAAATGCTTGTATTTATGGTTTCAGTTGCTATTCTTATAGTTATAGCTTTTTAGATAATTTTTTGTAGATGTTAAATTTATGAGGGGTTGTCACAATTTACCGGACGGTAGTTAGTCCTGTCCGGAAATGGCTTTTTTGTCTGCCTTGTTTTAGGCTGACGCAAACCGGAGAGTTACCTGCCGGAGTTAAAGAGTAATATCGGAATATGTTTCTGGCCATGGAAAGATTTTCGATCCTATAATAATAATCATGGCATGCAGGAAGAAGAAAAATGAATCTCTATGTAGGCAACCTCTCGTTCAAGACCACAGACGCATCACTCCAGGAAGTATTCCAGGCGCACGGAAAAGTCGAATCTGCCCGCGTTGTCATGGACCGCGATTCCGGACGCTCCAAGGGCTTCGGCTTTGTCGAAATGTCCAACAGCGAAGAAGCCACGGCTGCAATCAATGCACTCAATGGCACTGATCTCGACGGCAGAAGCATCAATGTGAATGAAGCCCGTCCGAAACCCGAAGGCGGCGAACGTCGCAGTGGCGGTGGATTCGGTGGCGGCGAACGTCGCAGTGGCGGCGGCGGATTCGGTGGCGGCCGCAGTGGCGGCGGCGACCGCAGAAGCTACTAAGTTTCAGTAACGCCTGAGCGTTTTCATAGCCGGCAGGAAAATTCTGCCGGCTATTTTATTTTTCACATATACTCCGCGCGGCTGCGGGATTGCGACCTTTTGATTTTGGATTCGCACTCTTCGAGGCCTTCGATACCCTGGTATCGGCAGCCTCTCAGAATACGAACCAAATCTCAAAATCTTCGCAATCTATTGTTAAATTTTCAGCCGTGCAGAGTATAAAATGGACAACAAATAGCTGACGGATGATAATTTAATGATGCTGCCGCATAATCTGCCGCGCGGCAATTCTCAGAATAGAATTGCCGTCAGGGTTAAGGACAAAGGGGCCAGGGCTTTGCGCCAGGGGCACCCGTGGCTTTTTGAAGATTCCATTGAAAAAATATCCCGCGACGGCAAACCGGGTGACGTCGCTGTCGTTTTCGATCAGGATAAATCTGTGCTCGGGGCAGGGCTGTATGACCCGTCCTCCCCGGTTCGCGTCAAAGTGCTCTCCTTCGGACCTTCAAAGCTGCCGGTCGGGCCGGAGCTTTTTCGCAGGCTCTGCCTTGAGTCCAAACAGTTGCGCGACGGCAAACTTCCCGCCGGGACCAATGCGTGGCGGCTGATCAACGGCGAGTCGGATGCGTTTCCGGGGGTGATCGCCGATAAATATGCGGATGTGCTGGTGCTGAAGGTTTACTCGCCGGCATTCATTCCGTGGCTGGGCGACATTGCGGACTGTTTGTTTGAGCTTTATCCGGAGCTGCGGCGGATGGCGGTACGTTTTTCGCGCGAAGTTCAGCGGATGCCCGATGAGGTCAGATTCGGATTGCCCGACGGAACTCTGATCGCGGACGGTTCGCCCGCATGGGATGGCGCGGTGCAGTTTCTTGAGAACGGGATTATTTTTGAAGCCGATGTTAAATCCGGGCAGAAAACCGGTTTTTTCCTTGATCAGCGCGACAATCGCGCCGCGGTCGGCGAACTCGCGCAAGGCACCGGCAAGGTCCTTAATTTATTTTCATATTCCGGCGGCTTCTCACTTTATGCCGCACGGGCCGGGGCGGCGGAAGTTTACAGCGTTGATTTCAGTAAACACGCGATCGCCGCGGCCTGCCGCAATTTTGCGTTGAATGCCAATGACCGCAATATCGCCGCATGCAGGCACTGCGGGATCTCCGGGGATGCCTTTGCGGTCATGGATGATCTGGACAAAAACAAAAACCTGTTTGATATAGTAGTAGTGGACCCCCCTTCATTTGCCAAGTCGGCGGCGGAAAAAGACACGGCAATGAAGTCTTATGCCAGGCTGGCGCGGTCGGCGGTGAAACTGATCCGGAAGAACGGGATTCTGGTTTTCGCCTCGTGCTCCAGCCGAATATGCGCCGATGAGCTGTTTGAAGTTGTTCACCAGACTGCCGCGTCCGCCGGCCGCCCGCTGGACGAATTCATGCGGACCAGCCATGCGGTCGATCATCCCGCCAAATTCAAGGAATCAAGTTACCTGAAATGTCTTTACGCCAGAGCCTGAAATCGGACCTTCTTTTACTGACTGCGGCGGCGTGCGATTTCTGCTGGAACGGCATGGATTGCCATGCCGTCCATTATCGCATGCCAACTGTCGCGCTGGCGCGATTCCGGCATATCCCCGGCAATGCCCATGATGATGCCGCCTGTTGATTCCATTTAGTCCAGAGAAATCGATCATTCTTTCCGCAATTTCATTACTGCGCCAGGAATAAAATCTTTAAAAAGCGGGATTCATCTCTTGACATTCGAACCGGTTCGATATATAATAAAACATAGATGAATTCAAAAATAACAACTCGCTGGAACTAGCATTTTGGTGTAGATATCCGCTCAATGCAGTTTGCAGTCAAGTATATGGCACGGCTATCCGGGGGCGGTCAATGCGGACAGATGGCTGCAAGCCAGAAATGTTTGAGACGCCAATTTTATTGTCAGTGCAGGTTCCGCCAGAAGTGAAAGAACAACGCAAGAGAGGAGAAAACAGTAATGAAGAGCGTTAGATTTACTATTATTGAACTTTTAATAACCATTGCTATCATCGCGATATTAGCTTCGATGCTGCTGTCCGCCTTAAATAAAGCGCGGGAGCGTGGACGTGCCGCCACTTGCATGAATAATCTTAAAACTATCGGCATGGTGATGCATTCATACGTCGGCGATAATAATGATTACATAATCCGGAGTTATGACAGCACAGCCAATCCTGCCTGGCGTGTGTAATTATTAAAAAGGACATCAAGACATGCACAAAATGATATTATCAGGATTATCCGCGGTAAAGAGATGGGGCGTTGCCGCAAACACGCAGAAAACGGGAAAAAGAATCTCCGCGTTATTTTCTGCTGTGGCGTTAACCTGGAGCTTCAATGCGACTGCCGCTGTATTGATGTCGGATGATTTTGAACGGGAATATAACAGCTCTGATGCCGCGCTTAAAAGTTATGGGAACCTTGGAACCACCCGGGAAGGATATAAGTGGGGGCGGAGGGATTTAGACAGGAACGGGCCTGATGTTCATCTGCCCGGCATCCTTGAATATACAAAAGGCAATAAAGGACTTGTCTGGAAGTGTCCCTGCAGAACGACAGATATTATTTACCTTGATAAGAAAGTTAAAGATTTCAAGCTGGAATTTGACTACTTCCGTACCGGAGAACCTTCTTCTCAAGGCATTACTGTCAATTTTCGAATGTCCAAAGTGACGGCGGCGGTTTCCGATGGCGGCAAGCCGGACGGTTATGCCTTGCAAATCATGCCGCTGTCCAAAGATGGAATGAAAATAAAACTGCTCAGCAACTATGGTCTTGCAAAGGAATCCACAGAAATCTACACCGGACAACTTGGCGGACATATATGCATAGCTACAAAAGGCAGTAATATAAAAATCTATATTGGCGAAACATTGGCGCTGGATATTACTGATACGACAGAAAATCCGTCCAGAAATGCAGAGGGATTTTTTAGCATCCAGTGCAATCAATGGGTTAACGGAGATCACTGTGTTGATAACTGGAATGTCACTACAACAGAATAATTATATTTTGAAAGGAGTTTATCGATGAGTAGAAAATTTATCCGTCGTTTGCTGGCGTTATTGCTGATGGGTTCTGCTGCGGGGGCATATGCTCAGCAGTTGAACTATACCGGAAAAGTTACTCCTGCTCCGCAGCAGGTTATCAGCCAATGGGAGTCTCTGCCCGTTTCCGGAGGCAACTTTGAAGTTATTGTGGCGGCGAATGCGCACAATGCGGTAACGCTTGGAAAAAATCTGCTGATCGAGCGGGTGAAAAGTTTTAAAGCGGAAGACGGCTCAAAAAGCGCCGGGGCAGTAACGGTTGTCCTTGGAGAATTGAAAGATGAAAACATCCGGAACGCGCTTGATAAATATAATGTAAAACTGGATAAATCTATAATTCCGGAAGGCAATAAGCAGGGATATTTTATCCGAGTGGTCAAGGCTGGCGAAAAAAATGTGATCATCGCCGCCGGGACCGGGCATCGCGGAGCTTTTTATGCAGCCATGACCATTCTCCAGTCCATCGGGCTTGAAGACGGACATTTAATTCTTCACTGCGCCGATATTAATGACTGGCCCGTCTGGCGGGAGCGTTATTTTGGCGACTATGTAATACCAGCCCAGGAGCAGTTGATTACTTATCTTGCCAGAAATAAAGTGGACGGTTATGCTTGTCAGTACAGACGGGAATGGCGGGATTTCAAGCCTGAAGAGCTTTTGTACAACAAAAAGAACACCTGGAAGCAAGCCTTTGCACCGCTGAAAGAGTTCAATGACCGCTATGATCTGCTTGACTATATGTTTTTGATACATATTTATGCCGCCGCGCCGCGCGAATTCCCTATCCTTGATATTACGAAGGAAAAAGACGTCAATGATTTCATTGAGCGCTGCAGTTACGCCGCGGCGCTTGGCTTTAATCATATTATGGTGCTGGCGGACGACTGGACGCCAACTCAGAAAGGCGATTATGTGTGTCCGAATAAATCCGAAAAAGAACGGTTCGATAACTCCGTCGGCCGCGCTCACGGCTATCTGATGAAGAGGATTTACGAGGCGCTCAAGCCTAAATACCCCAGTTTGAAATTGGCGTTCTGTCCGGCGCCGTATTCGCTCTATGAGCATGACGTTCCCGGGCGGGTTTCGCATCAGCAGTATTTGATGGATATGGCAAAAGAACTGCCGGATGATATTTATGTGGTCTGTACCGGGCCGGATATCCGTTCCAATCATGTAAACAAAGAGGATTATGATCTTTATGTAAAGAAATATATGGCCGGGCAGAAGTCATACCTGTGGGATAATTCAGGCGGCCCCATGCCGGTGCCGCGCTGGGAGACCAAACTTTATGACGGCTTTGAAAAGGACAGTGACGGGATAATTTTCATAAACACTTTCGTCTTCAGTTGGCCCTGGCTTACGCCTTTTGCGCTGGGGACTAATGATTATCTTTGGAATCCGCGGGGATATAACGCTGTCGCCTCTCACCAGGATATCGTTGAGAAACTTTACGGCAGGGGCAGCTATAAACCCGTCAAGCAGTATATTGAGGTTTATCAGGCTATAAATTCAGGGGACAAAAATGCAAATTTCAAAGACCTTGAAAATGCGGTAAGGGAAATGAAAAAACTGAAGATGAATACTCTGCCCATTGAAAAAGGATTTGACAAGCTGCGGGCTAAATTCACGGCGGTTGTTCCGAGCTTAAAAGTCAAAAAAGTTAAAATGCCGCCGGTGCTTGACGGTAAGCTGGATGATACCTGCTGGGCGGAGGCGGATGACTTTAAGTTTACCGCCTGGGAGAAGGGCAAGTCCGTGAATCCGGGTTCGGGCAAGGTATGCCATGACGGAAAAAACCTTTATCTTGCATTCCGTTTTGAACATGCCAGTCCGCTGAAGAAACCTGTAATTGACGGACACGACGGGCCGGTATATGCGAATTCCGACGCCTGTGAGATTTTCCTGGAAGGAGAAAAAACCGGCGGCTATGGACATCTTTCATTCGACCACGAGAAAAACCTCTTTGACGAAACCAGAGTTCAATCCCTGGGGCTTGCCTGGAATCCGGATTGGGATGTGGCCGTTGACAAGGATAAAGGAGTCTGGACCGCCGAGGTTAAAATCCCGTTCAGATCAATGGTCCCGGTGATCGAGACGCCTGTCGGCAAAGGAACTATATGGCGCGCCAATTTCTGCCGTTCCTATGCCACCGAAGGTGAAATGTCCTGCTGGTCGCCCACGTACGGCAATTCTTTCCATACCACAGAATTCTTCGGACGTTTAATTTTTGAATAGAAGCTGTATTATGAAAAAAAACTGGAAATGGAATCCGTTTGTTCAACATGCCCGCGCCGCCGCGCAAGCGGTTGTCGATGACGAAAATGGCGCATGCGTCGAAGTCATTCCCGTATGCGGATGCCGGCTGGGCGACAAGTTAAAGACCGGCGAGGTTTACGCTGAAATACCCGGCCAAGGAACGCAGCGCCTGGATCATTACCTGTTCAGGCGCATCCTGGTCAATGAAATGGAATATGACGGGAATTTAAACTACTGGAGAATTGAGTTTCTTTTTGACATGCGCAGAGATAATTATATCGCTGCGGAATTTATCCAGTTTTCCATGCGAAAGATGCTGGTCAAGCTGACCGCCTGCAATCAAACCGACGAGACCGCAAAATGGATGTTTTCATTCCTGATCGCGCCGAACCGGTTGCTTGAAGCGGTAAAACTGAACAGCAGACAGCTCCTCCTGCCGGAAAATATAAAATTCGGGTTTGCCGGTGACAAGGAATGGTTTAACTCCCCGCCGCTCAGCACCTCGTCCGGTCCGGGCGGCATGCTTTTTGACTGGGGTCCTTTACGCCAGGGCAGCCGGGAATTTATCAATTTCTTTGATGAGTGGGTTGTTCCGCCGGGCCGGACAGAGTCGCGCTGGGTCGCGCTGGGCGACGTGGAAAATGACTTCGTGACCAGTAATACAGCCGTACTGAAGGAATATTTTGACAACAAGAAGCGAAGATATTCGCCGCCGCTAAGCCCTCAGGCAAACGACCCGTTCAAGGCTGGAATAATTCATCTGGCCAACCAGCTCAAGGTCAATCGCTGTTATCCGCCTTCCGTAAAGTACCGGGGCATGCCGGCCGCCATTTTTACACCGACGCCGACCATGGATATGGAATATTTCTGGGATGCAGGCTTCACGGCGGCCGGACTGGCGGTTTTTTCACCGGAACTGGCGGAGGAATGCATCGCACAATATCTGCCGCTGCAGGAGAATACCATCTTTCCGCACGTTGAAGGCGCAAAGGTTTTAATTCAGGTGCTTGCCGCATGGGAACTTTATCAGCAGACGGTTGACAAGCAGATTCTTGCCAGATTGTATCCGGGGCTGCACGAAGTGCTGTTATATGCATCAGGCAGGAAACCGTGGCCGGAAAATCCGGACTTGCAGCTTGATTTCGACGGGATCATGACGCCGCCCGGGGGCGGCAGCGGACTTGACGATTCGCCGTCGCAGGTGTGGACCAGGGGATACGAAGTTGATTGGGCCAGACAAAACTGCTACTGGCAGAAACATATAGCGGTCAACCACTCCGGCAAACTGATCAGCACTGCTTCCTCCAACATGACCGCGTTTGTTATTCTTTCAGCCAAACTCCTTAAACAGATTTGCGGCGTACTGGAGCAGGAAGTCCCGCCGGTTTATGATGAAATCATCGGCAAATCCGAGTCCGCGCTGCAAAAATATTCATGGCAGCCGCAAACCGGGCATTTTCACTGGGTTGAGAACGCCACCAAAGAACCCGTGCCGTATTATGACCTCAGCGGCCTTTGCCCCCTGACTTCCGGCTCCTATGCGGATGAAGAACAAAAGAATATTATGCTGGAAAAACTGTCAGGCGTATACATGACCGGACACGGCTTGACTACGCTTGACCGAAACGCGCCGTTTTTCAGGACGGGTTACTACTGCGGAACAATCTGGCTGGCTTTTCACTGGACTTTCTGGAAAAGCCTTCTTGACTGCGGCAAACTTGACGAAGCGGCGGTGCTTGCGAATTCAATCCTGAACACCTATGCGGCAAATTACCGGGAGGCCCCCATCTGTTATGAGCTGTTCGAGCTAGAGTCAGGCCGCGGCTGGGGCAATTTTCATTTCAGCGGACTCGGCTCCATCATCGTCAATTTATGGGCCGCCTACCGGAAACCCGGCACCGTAAGTTTCGGCTTTTTTGCAACGCCGCATAAAATTGCTGTCGCCGGGGATCTAGGTTCCGCGGAAATCACCGTATCCACCCAACCCGGCGCGGGCTGCACAATTATCCTCCGCCCCGACACCGACTACCAGGTCTCCATGGACAATAAGTCACTTACCTTAAAAAGCGACCAGTACGGAATGATTAATTTCATGTTACCGAAAGCAGGCAAAGTTTCCATTGCAATTGCCGGATAAGTTGCGGTTTACCGGTCAGGCATACAGGCCGGGATTTTTCGCGGCGTGGTCGTCCAGGCCGTCCATGATGGCGCGGCAACTATCGCGCCAGCGCGATTCCGGAATGTCTTCGGTAATGCCCATGATGATGCCGTCCATCGAATCCAGTTCATCCAGAAGTTCAAGCGTCTTCTGCTTGACTTCGGCATCCGGTTTCAGGTGGACGGAGGAAGGGAAATTCATCCAGATGACTTTATCCGGCCAGGCGGCACGGGCTTCTTTCAAAGTCATATCGGTGTCAGGCGCGGGAGTGAACGCTTCAATGTAATCCAGGGCGGTGCCGGCAACCGCCCCGGCAATCGGTCCGCAGTCGGCATCCAGGTGCGTGCCGATCAATTTGCCGTGCTTATGCATGATTTCCGCTGCTTCGTTGTAATGCTGGACATAGTATTTTTCAAATGTTTCGAGGCCGATGATGGAGGGGACCACATTGCCGCCGTAATTGGCATGAGAAGCCGGTGATTGCGCGACAACCGGATAGATTTTCCGGCGGTTTGCCACCACCGCGTCATAAAGTTTAAGTATTTCATCCCGGTTATCCATCCACTCCATGCAGAAATCCTGCATGCCGATGTAAAGACTTGAGATCAATGTCTGTAACGGCTCCAGTCCGAAACCGGCACGGAATATCGCATCGCCGCCGTGGGCTTTTTCCGCAGTGATAAAAGCATCATAGCACGGGACATAAGTTTCATCCTGAAACAGAAAGAGCAGCGCTTTGTAATCATCCGGTGTTTTAAATAACCGTTCGTGGACCCAGGATGTAAAACCCGCGGCTTCCTGCAGGCTGGTCAAACTGCCGCAAGGCGTTTCATACCATGTTCTGGTCAGGGTTTTGCCGTCTTCCGCATATACTTCGCTTTTAATTTTGACATTCGGCGTGCAAACCTTATATATCGGCGCCAGGCGGTTGACAATGCACAATCCGCGGTTCCGCATTTCACGTTCAGCCCGGCATTGCGGAATTTTCCCCTCGTATATGGTGAACGGAACCGAATCTGAATGTCCTCCGCGCAGCGAAATCATAACTTTATCACATGGTGTCATGGTGCAACCCTCAATATTGATTATTTTGCTTGTTACATTATATTATATAACGCAAATAGCTTAATTAAAATGTAATAAATTGCTGATTTATATGGATAATATTGCTGACAATAAAGATTATGCCAGGCTCTTTGACAACAGCCCGGTTTCCGCCCGGATGGGAGTCGTGGTTGTGTCGCTGGGGCGTCTTCTGGACAAAACCGGCTATTACTGCCGCGACCGGGTCAGAAATGATTATCTGCTGCTGCTGACGCTTGACGGCAAAGCATGGGTCAGGGAGGGGAAGCGGAAAAAACTGCTCGGGAAAGGCTCCTGGTTCCTGCTGCGTCCCGGAATTGTGCATTCATACCGGGATGTCACTCCATGGTCTTTTTTGTATGTGCATTTTCATGGCGGCACGGCGGATCAGGTGATTAACGGGCTGTCATTTTTTAAACGCGAGAATCTCGGGTTCGGGCAGTCCGGAAATGAGGCTAAGGAGCTGTTGAGCCGGCTGGTGGCCAGCGCGAATGACGTCACCATGCCCGGTGAAATTCTGAGAAATGCCGTGCTGCTCGAACTGCTGACCTGCCTGCATTCAAATTACCGCAACAATCAGTCCGGCTATGAACCGCTGGTCAAGGCTTATGAATATATTGCCGACAATCTGGACCGGGAACTGGAGCTGCCGCGCCTGGCGGAAATCACCGGCGTTTCGCAATTTCATCTGGTCAGGATTTTCAAAGAGAAATACGGGTATCCGCCAATCCGTTTCATGCAGAAATTAAGGATCGAAAAAGCCAAGGAACTGCTGCGGCGCGAACCCGGCAGCCGCAAGATCTATGAAATAGCCGAACTGTCCGGTTTTAAGGACCCGCTCTATTTTTCCAAAGTTTTCAGCAAGTGGACCGGCATGTCTCCGGAGAAATTCAGGATTTACGCCAAACGGCCGGACCCGGCCGGCCAGTGAAGACAAAATTCATTTTGACTGGGAAAAATTTATTTAATGGCTATCTTAGGAATGCGGTTTATATCCTTATAGAAAATAGAACGGGAGGAGATCATGAAAAAATTTCGTTATGACATTTCCGGAAACTGGTACAAAGGCAACACGCATCTGCACAGCACGGCATCTGACGGCGGCAAGAGTTTCAAGGAGCTGGCGGAATTATATAAGTCGGCTGGCTATGATTTTCTTTTTCGCACCGATCACTGGGTGAATTCAGATGTGGAAAAAGATGCGGAGAACTATCCGCTGCTGTGGTTTGACGGAGTGGAACTCGACGGGAAGGACCATACGGGGTCATATTTCCATGTGATATGCCTCGGGCGGATCACCGGGATACGCAGTGAAGACGGCTTTGAGAACGGGTTGCGATCAGCGCGGCGGCAGGGGGCAATCACCATCCTGGCCCATCCGCACTGGTGCGGCAACTCGCTGGAAGACTGCATCCGGTGGCCGTTTGACGGGGTGGAAGTGTACAACCATGTCTGTCACTGGCTGAACGGCAAAAGCAGCGGGCTGGTCCACTGGGATGCGGCATTGAATCACAATCCGGACGTGCTGGCGTTTGCGGTGGATGACGCCCATCTCCGGCCGGAGCATCCCGGCTGGAACGGCGGCTGGATCATGGTTAACGCCGGGGAATGCACCAGGCCGGCCGTCATCAGCGCAATCCGCCGCGGCAATTTTTATTCAAGCTGCGGCCCGGAAATACAATCCATTGCATGTGACGGAACCGAATTGCATGTGACAACATCGCCAGTCCGGTTTGCAAGACTTGTCGGACCCGGTTTCCGCGGCGACAGAAAGGGTTGTTTTGGCGGGCAGCTCATCACCAGTTTCAGCCTGCCCTTAATGCCCGAGTGGCAATATGCTTACCTGGAGATTGAGGATCGGGAAGGGCGGCGGGCATGGACAAACAATCTGTTCATTGCGGACAATCCATCCGAAGCAGACGATATTTGACACGCAACATTAACGGCGCCTTATATTGCCGGACAGCCGCGAAACAAGATCAGGCGCCGGTTTTATCCGCGCCATAGATCCGCCTGATATCCGGAAGCTCAGTTGAATAGTAGTGCACCCAGATATAAATGTGATTGAACAGCGCAAGGACAAGCGCGGCAGCCGAAGCATACCATAAGCCGGGAACCCACAGCAGAAAGAAGCCGAAGGTGTACATCCCGTTGCCTGTAAACCGGAAAATGCCCTCTCTGACGAACGGCATGGAACGGTAAGATGCATCGAAGTGATCTATCCCCAGCGCGCGTTTGAACGTGAAGTAGCGTTTGACCGAATACAGCAAATAAATCGCCGGAATCAGCATAACCACCGCGCCGGACCGCAGCGCGGTTTCATTCAGATGAAGCGTATTCCGGTTCGAAAATGCGAGCATGAATACAAAAATCACCCGCAAAATGCCCAGCGCCGCAAAAACTGAGGCATAGACGGCAAAGCCGCGCTTCCCGAATATTCCGGTCAACAGCGACAAATGAAGTTGAGTCCGCCAGCAGAACCAGACAAATATCTGATGTGCCGCCGCGGTTGCCGCCGCCAGCCAGAACCAGGCCGTGCTGGATAATCCCCAAAAACTGCCGGCCCGGATGCAGTCTGTGCCGCTGACAGAGAACAGCCCCGCCAGAAGAACCGCCAGCAGTAAAGCATGCAGCCACTGTTTTTCGAAGATTAATCCGTTCATATATATTCTCTTTCACGTTTTCCGGTGACAAGAGGCCGGCGCTCTGAATCCATAATATATTTCGCTGAATGTCTATTTACTATACTTGGAATAGCGCCATTTCTTAACGGCCTTATTATAATTAAGATGATAAAGCGGAAAACTGAAGATTTTTACGGCTTAAGTAAATTAGTCTTGTTATTTTTCTCATTTTTTTCAAACCATCCGTTGAAAAATCATTTCCACCCATTAGATTAAACGCGTTTATTTTTATGAAAACGGAAGATGATAAGTTTTTAGTTCATTATAAACAACCTTAACAACGACAGGAGTCAAAGGTAAAAAGATGAGTATCAGTAAATCGATTCTAAAGGGGGCAGCGTTTATGACGATTGCCTTGGGGGCAACGTCAACGTTCGCCAGTGAAGCGGACATCAAGATCCCGGACTTGAGCAAGATTTCGTTTAACGTCCTCGGTCACGGCGTAGCAGGGCTTCACCTGATGTATGCCGGGCTGGTGGTGTGCGTAATCGGACTGATTTTCGGCTGGATTCAGTACAAGCAGACTGACGCGATGCCGGTTCACAAATCAATGGCCAATGTCTCTCAGGTCATCTGGGAAACCTGTAAGACCTATCTTTGGCAGCAGGGTAAATTCCTGGCTATTCTCTGGGCTCTGATCGCCCTCTGCATGGTTTACTACTTCGGATTCCTTAATCATGGCACTCCCGGTAATGTTTGTATTATTCTCCTGGCTTCAGTGCTCGGGATTCTCGGTTCCTACGGTGTGGCATGGTTCGGTATCAGAATCAACACCAAGGCCAATTCCCGTTCCGCCTTTGCCGCTCTGCGCGGAACTCCCTGGCAGGCTCTCGCAATCCCGCTGAAATCCGGGATGAGCGTCGGGCTGCTGCTGGTCAGCGTTGAACTCTTCTTCATGATCTGCATTCTCTCCTTCCTGCCGACAGATCTGGTCGGCCCCTGCTTTATCGGTTTCGCCATCGGCGAATCCCTCGGCGCCAGCGTACTCAGAATCTGCGGCGGCATCTTCACTAAGATCGCGGACATCGGTTCCGACCTGATGAAGATTGTTTTCAAGCTGCCCGAAGACGATCCCAAAAACCCCGGTGTTATCGCCGACTGTACCGGTGACAATGCCGGCGACAGCGTCGGACCGACCGCCGACGGTTTTGAAACCTACGGCGTAACCGGCGTCGCGCTGGTCGCGTTCCTCGCGCTGGCGCTGCTGGGCAAGCCGGAACTTTGCGGACAGCTCATCATCTGGATTTTCACGATGCGTATCCTGATGATCCTGACCTCGCTGTTCTCATACACTCTCAACGACAAGCTTTGCACTGCCAAATTTAAAGATGCAAAAGAATTTGATGCGGAAATGCCGATGACCCAGTTGGTATGGCTGACCTCAATCATTTCTGTTGCCGTCACTTTTGCGGCCAGCTATCTGCTGCTGCCGCCCAGCAATCCGGTTTTCGGCAATCTGTGGTGGGTTCTCTCCACCATTATCAGTTGCGGAACCCTGGCGGGCGCGCTGATCCCGGAATTCACCAAGGTTTTCACCAGCACCCACTCAAAGCATGTTAAAGAAGTCGTAACGTCCTCGGAACAGGGCGGCGCTTCTCTGAATATCCTGTCCGGTTTCGTTGCCGGTAACTTCTCCGCTTTCTGGGAAGGCTTGCTGATCATTGTTCTGATGTACATCAGCTACAACCTTTCAGATGATGTGTTCCTGCTGGCGCTGTTCCCCGAAACCATGCAGTTTGCCGCTCCGATTTTCGCGTTCGGCCTCGTTGCGTTCGGTTTCCTCGGCATGGGTCCTGTCACCATCGCGGTTGACAGTTTCGGCCCGGTTTCCGACAATGCCCAGTCTGTTTACGAACTGAGCCAGATCGAAGCCATTCCGAATGTTAAAGCTGAAATCAAAAAAGATTTCGGTTTCGAACCTGACTTTGAATGCGCCAAGCACAACCTCGAGAAAAACGACGGTGCCGGCAATACCTTCAAAGCGACTGCCAAGCCGGTGCTGATCGGTACCGCCGTAGTCGGCGCCCTCACCATGATCTTCGGTATCATCCTGTTGCTCGACAGAACCATTGCCCAGGGCAAAGTCATTGAAAAATTGAGTGTTGTCCAGCCGGAAATCATCCTCGGCTTCCTGATGGGCGGCGCGGTAATTTACTGGTTCACCGGGGCTTCAACCCAGGCGGTTGTGACCGGTTCCTACAGAGCGGTTGTGTATATCAAGGAAAACATCAAGCTTGATGCCGCCACCGCCTCGATCAAAGACAGCAAGGAAGTTGTCAAGATCTGCACCCAGTATGCCCAGAAGGGTATGTGGAATATCTTCATCGCGATTTTCTGTTTCGCGCTGGCGCTGCCGTTCTTCAATGCCTATCTGTTCATCGGCTACCTGATCGGCATCGCTTTCTTCGGTCTTTATCAGGCGATCTTCATGGCTAACGCCGGCGGCGCCTGGGACAATGCCAAGAAAGTCGTTGAAGTTGACATGAAGATGAAGAACACTCCGCTGCATGAAGCCAGCGTTGTCGGCGACACTGTCGGCGACCCCTTCAAAGATACTTCTTCCGTGGCGATGAACCCGGTTATCAAGTTCACCACTCTCTTCGGCCTGCTGGCTGTTGAAATCTCGGTGACCATGACCGATTCTCTCGTCAAGATGATCATTTCCGGAGTATTCTTTGCGGTTGCTCTGTTCTTTGTTCATCGTTCCTTCTACGGAATGAGAATTCCGACAGATAAAAAATAATTATCTGTTTGCAGAAATATCGAGGCTTAAGCGTCAACCGGCGCTTAAGCCTTTTGATTTTTATCTGAAAACGATTATTTCTTTCGCCGGAAATTGTTGCAAGTTCATTATTTAATGTTAAATTATGACTCCTTTGTATTTTTAATTTACTTGTTTATACATATAGAATTACGATTTAATCGAGAACGGAGACCCAAATGAGTGAGATTCATGAAAATGCCGCGGCGGATGTTGAAAATGTAAGTCATGACGATGTTTTCAGCCAGCGGATCAATAAAGTGGAAGAACTGAAAGCTGCCGGCATCGCACCTTTCGGCGAACGTTTTGACGGCAGCCAGTTAATCAATACTGTGCGCGAAGGATTCAAACTTGAATTGGCGGAAAGTACCGAACAGCCGGCCGTTATTGCCGGACGCCTGATGGGCATGCGCGTAATGGGCGGTTCAATTTTTGCCGACGTCAAGGACAGCTCCGCCAAAATTCAGTTGTTTGTCAATAAAAAAGAGCTTGGCGAAGAGGAATTCAAACTGTTCAAGAAGCTGGATATCGGTGATCTGATCGGCATTCGCGGCTTGCTGTTTGTAACTAAAATGGGCGAACTGACCATCAAGGTCAGGTCCTGCGCCCTCCTGTGCAAATCACTGCGCCCGCTGCCCGAGAAATTTCACGGGCTGACCAATATTGAACAGCGCTACCGCCAGCGCTATCTTGATCTGATTATGAATGAAGAAAGCCGGGAACTGTTCAAGAAGCGTTTCGTCATTATCCGCGAAATCCGCAGATATCTTGAAGATCAGGGGTTCATTGAAGTTGAAACCCCGATGCTGCAACCCCTTGCGGGCGGCGCCATCGCCAACCCGTTCAAGACCTATTATGAAGCCTTGAGCAGCGAAATGTTCATGCGCATCGCGCCGGAGCTTTATTTGAAACGGCTGCTGGTCGGCGGATTTGAAAAAGTGTTCGAACTGAACCGCAATTTCCGCAATGAAGGCATGGACCGCCGCCACAATCCGGAATTTACCATGATTGAAATTTATCAGGCTTACGGCGACTGCCGCACCATGATGGACCTGATTGAGGAAATGGTTACGCAGATAGCGCAGAAGGTCTTCGGGAAGATGGCGATAGACCACGGCAACGGCAAGGTCATCAGCCTTGAACGTCCCTGGAAAAGAATCTCCTATTCAGACTTGATCAAGGAACGCATCGGCGCCGACTGGTTCGATATCACTCCCGAAGAAAGAGTAGTCCGCGCCAAAGCAATGGGCGTTGAACTGGAACCCGGCCTGCCGGATTTCAAAGTCACCAATGAAGTCTATGAGAAGAAGATCGAACATACCCTGATTCAGCCGACTTTTGTCACCAGGCTGCCGGCGCAACTGGTTCCGCTGGCAAAAGCATGCGGCGACAATCCGGAATTCGTGGATGTCTTCGAACTTGAAATCAACGGACAGGAAGTGGCTCCCGGCTATTCCGAACTCAATGATCCGATTGAACAGCGCAAACGGTTTATGGATCAGTTCGAACGCGAACGCAAGCCGGGCGATGAAGTTTCCGACAAGGTTGACGAGGATTTTCTGGTCGCGCTTGAACACGGCATGCCTCCGGCCGGCGGCATGGGTATCGGCATTGACCGTCTGGTCATGATGCTTACCGGCGCCGAATCCATTCGCGATGTCGTGCTTTTCCCGCAAATGCGCAAAAAATAATTGCGTTTTGCCTATCCTTCATCCGCAGGTTGAAAAAGTTCAGCCTGCGGTTTTTTTTACTCCGGCTCTTGACTTCACTGCTGCATCCCGCTATTTTTTAATGAGAAATAAAGTAAATAATATCTTCTAAGGAAATGAAAATGCACTGGCTTAACCGCATTTACTGTTCAATCGCGGCGCTTGCTGTCCTGTCCGGCATCACCGGCTGCTCAACTTCGAACCCGACTCTGGGTTATATCGGGGCAATCGAGCAGAACAGGCATCTGGATGCGGATTCCCTGTACAAAGAAGATCTCACGAAGAAGGGCCGCGACATGGAATTGTGCCTTATGGAGAAAGGGCGCATTACCCAGCTTCAGGGCGATTTCAATGCCAGCCGCAAAAGTTTTGACGAACAGGTTGAGATACTGAAGCATCGGGAACTGGATGACAATACCCTGCCGGGCGCGGAAATCAATACCGGTTCCGTTCTGGTCAACGACAATATGCTGCCTTACAAAGCCCGGCTTTTTGAGGTAGAGATGATTTATCTTTCCCAGTCTTTCAATTATCTGGCGAAAGGCGACCTGGAGGGAGCGGTCGTGGAGATACGCAATGCTGATTTTCTGTTGAATGAGGCGGAAAAAGTGCGCGCCGGCAAAGATTTCAAAGAAGAAGGCATCCGTAATTCAGAGTCAGGCATTCAAAAGAAGTTGTTTGAAAACCAGAAAGCCATCCAGGCAAAATCGCAAGCTGTTACTGCAACGACGCCGGCAGCCGCAACAACTACTATTACAACAACGACACCAACAGCAGCGACAACTACTATTACAACAACGACGGCGCCGGCAGCCGCGACAACGCCGGCTGCGGCAACAACATCTGCAACAACCACCACTATAACTACTACGGCGGCAGCACCTGCTACACTTGCGGCGGCAACCGCCACTACTACTACGACGACTACGACAACGACAACGACAGCCACTGCGCCTGCCGCCAAGCTTTCTCCGGAAGAAGCCAAAAAGAAATCCGAAGAAGCCGCGAAGAGGGCCGAATACGAAAATAAGAGCAAAGAGGAGTATGAAAAAAGTTTTGCTGAAATGGCCGAAGTTCTTGCCAAAGCGAAAAGTTCCGTCTTAAATCCGTATGTCCTGTACGTAAGCGGGATTATCCATGAAATGAACAGGGAACTCGATGACGCCTATATTTCCTACAAGCAGGGGCTGGAAGTCATGCCGTCAAATCCATATTTGCAGCGGGATGTCGTCCGGCTTGCCCGCAAGCTGAATAAAACTAATGATTTTGACAAGCTTAAAACATCCTATCCGGTGCTATGGAAGCAGTTTGAATCCAATGTTTCATCCGGCAAAGACGGACGTCTGGTGGTGCTGTATGAGTACGGCTGGGCTCCGCGGAAAAAAGAAGTTTTCATCACTCTGGCGGCGGTCGCCGTGGCCTATCCTGTTTATCAATTCAAATGGTGTGAAGCATCACCCATGCTGGTATCATCCGAACTGGGCGAGATCGGCCCCACCTCGCCGATATGCTACATGAACGCGCTTGCGCTCCGGGCGCTCAAGGAAGAGGCAAAGTGGCGCATCATCAGGCAGTCCGCCCGCGTGGCCATTAAAGGCGGCGTGTTCGCCGCCGGAACCACGATGGCGTTTGCCAGTAACAATACCGGCGTCCAGCTCGCAGGTGTCGGCATCATGGCGGCATCGGCCATTTACAACAACGTCAGCGAGAAAGCTGATCTGCGCTGCTTTATGACCCTGCCTGAGAACGTTCAGATTCTCGTGGCCGACATTCCTGCCGGAACTCACAAAATTGCGTTCGCCCCCAAGGGAACTCAGTTACATTTGGAAGAATCCGTTCCCGTGATTGCGGGAAAGACTACCATAATACGGGTCGTTCAAGTCGGTCCGCGCCTCATTTGTCAGCGGTTATGGCCTGCGGAACCGGAAAAGAAATCAACATCTGATCACGCGGAAACGCAATCAAATAAATCACAGGAGGTCAACAAATCATGAAGTTAAATTTACAGCGATTCCGGACGATGGCGGCATTAGCCGCCATAATCACCGCTCCGGCGCTATTCGCGGCGGAAGCTAAAAGCGATGCCGCGGATGCGAAAACTCCGTTAAAAACCGCCGTCTTTGTGCGCAATTCAGGCGGAAGAGAACTTAGGGATAAAATAGATACGTTCAACGACAGGCTCTCCGCCCGCCTGACCGAAAAAGGTTTCTCCACGATGGACTGGAAGGATGTCATCCAGAAGTTCCGGGAGTCCAGCGAAACCGAAGATCAAATCTTCAAGGACGTGAAGACTTTTATGGCCGTCAGTACGACCACCGAAACCAATCAAAGCCTTACAAAGATGGCGACCAAGGACAGAGAGCCGGATGAAACCGTTTTAGCGGCGCAGGGCAGGGATGGAGGAACCGCGCAGGCCTCGTCACTGCGGATTGCTCAAATGATTGACGCCGACTACATTATCGTCGCATCCATGGGACAGCTCGGACATGAGAAACGCACATTCAAAGGCGAAGGCACCATTTATCAGACCAACAATACTGCGGACATCTATACCATGCCGCTCACGATCAAAGTGCTGGACGGCAACACCGGCCAGTCCATCTACGGCGACACGCTGACCGCGTCATACCGCGTGGCGCAGAATGCCAGTCTGGAGATAAAGCAGGATAACATCGCTGACAATCTCATCGACATCGGCACCGCCAAACTGGCGGATAACATCATCAGCAAGGTCGAGCGCATCCGGAATGCCGGACTCAAGGCCGCGACCGCCGCCGAATTCACCATTGACTGCAATGTAACCGGAGCGACGGTGGAACTGGATGGCGCGGCAATCGGTTCTCCGCCGGGCAAGTTCATCGTCAGGCCGGGCCTCCATCAGCTCCGCGTTTCCCGTGAATATTTCCAGACATGGGAAAGAACAGTCAACATTTTTCCGAATCAGAAGCTGAGTATTTCCCTTGAGCTTTCCGAAACCGGCCTGGCCAAGTACAAGGATATTACCGCGTTCAAGCAGGCCCAGGAACTGGAGAAACTCGAAAAGGTCGCGCGGGTTGACATCGCCAGGGAACAGAGCAAGGCGGATGCCGATGTCAAGGAAAAAGTTTCGTCAGGCCGTGAAGTATTCCTGAAAAACAGCTATATCCGCTCGGACGGCTTCGCCCAGCAGCTTACGCGAGTCATTCACGGCTATTGACCATATCCGGCATTCATCAACAAATTCAGGAGATAATTATTATGAGAAAAAGATTTCGGAACACCGGTTACGCCGCTATCGCAGCGGCTGTCGGCCTATTCAGCGCGGCAGCGCAGGCGCAGGACCCGCTGCCCAAAGGAGAACAGGCGGGCATCTACATCGGCGAATTAAAAGTCCAGCCGGCGGTGGTCGAGTCGGCCCAGAAAAACGGGAAACTGCTTTCAATCAAGCTGGCCGCGCAATCGCTGGACACGCAATTCATCTCCGCGCTCAGTTCGGCGAGAGTCTTTCAGGTGATGGAACGCAAACGCAAAGCGGACGTTGAACAGGAACAGGGCTTTGCCGCGACTGCGGTTGACGTCAATGACAAGGATGCCGCCCAGACCGGAAAAATGGCAGGCGCGAAATATGCGTTTCTCCCGCAAATCGACGGGTTTGAGGATCTGGTGGATACTCAGGAATACAAAGCCATCGGACGGACATCCATGCGCCGCCGCCTCTTTCTATCCGCGACCGTCTCCATTGTCGATACGACAACAGGACGCATGCTGCCGGGAGTGGCCAATGTTCAAATGACTCAGGAGGAGATCGTCGAGAACAGCCAGAATAAAACAGGTCTTCAAGGCAGTGACATTGCGGTAGTCGAACTGGCTAAAAAAGTGGCGAACAGCCTGTGTCAGGATGCCATCGCGCTGCTTCGTCCCGCTAAAGTCCTGGCCGTCACCGGCCAGCAGGTGCTTATCAACCGCGGCACTCCTGCCGGATTCAAGGAAGGAATGCCGGTTGAATTTTTCGCATTTGAAGAGATAAAGGACGAAGATTCCGGAGAAACCTTCCGCAACGAAGTTCCCGTCGGCAAAGGCAGCGTCGTCCGCACTGATCCGAAACAGTCTTACGCGATGATAGAAGGCAATAATCTGGGCGTCGCCAAGGGGTGCATCGTCAAATTGATAAAGGCCAGAACAGTCAGGCCTGGCGTTCCGGTTTCCGCGCCCGGCGGCTCGTTCCCGGAAGAACCCAGACGCGTTCCGGCCCAGCCGGCCGACACTACTCCCGGTTCCTCCGACAAACCTCTTCAGTTCGATACTGATGCGACAGTGCCGGTTCCGCCTGCCGCCGCCGTAAAAAACGCCGCGCCTCAAACGCCGCCGCCACAAGCCTCCGCCACACCTAAAAAATAAGGATAAGTAAAATATGAAAAAAACTATTATTGCCGCGTTGTCCGCCCTGTCTTTATTGTTCATTCAGGGCTGCTGGACTTCAGTGATGGACGTGGACGGCGCGGCTGACGGCACCACGACCGTAAACTTTAAAAACAGCCCGGTGGATGTCAAAATCCTTGACACCAGAAGCCGTTTTGTCAACGGACTGCTGATGGTCAATACGGAACTGGAATCCGGCTACAGCAACCCTTACCGTCTCGAGTATAAGTTCTCCTGGTATGACTCCGCCGGAATGGAAGTTGAGCCCGCCCGCTCCGCCTGGATACCGTTCTACCTGAACGGACGCGAAACAAAAACCATCCAGGGGCTGGCGCCGAACCCGTCCGCCAAAGCATTCAAAATTAAATTCCGCGAAGCGGACCGGCACTAGGGTTAAGCCGGTCAAAGAGATTACATAAAGGTGATTTTTAGTGAATTTGCTGAATTTGGGAAGAATGAGGCTTGAAAACTGGTTTCAAAACGCAAAATTAAACTTTAAACAAAGACTCTAAAGTGGAGATTGAAAATTATGATTAACAACCGCGCTATGATTTTAGGTCTGGTGTCCTGCGGCCTTGTTGCTGTTCTGACCTCGTGTTCTTCGCCGACCGTTAAGTACGGCGATGCCACTTCCGCCAAACCAGTCTCAACGGATTTCGGTTCGAATGATCTGCAGCAGACGGTAAACACCATGGTCAATTCCATGCTGGTCTTTCCGCCAATCGTGGAACTCACTAAAAGCCGCAGGCCGATAATTGAAGTTGCCGCGGTCAACAACAAAACCATGCAGCATATTGATACCCAGTCGATTACTGATTCCATCCGCACCCGGCTGCTCCGTTCCGGCAAGTTCCGCTTCACCGATCGGAGCTCCGACGCTCAAACTATCGAGGAAATCAAAGCTCAGCAGGAAAGCGGACTCAACGACCAGAATTCCGCCACTCAGTTCGGCCAGCAGTATTCGGCTGAATTCCTGCTGGTTTCCAACTTATCGGAAATCAAACAGAAGAACGACGATGTAGTGGATGTTTATTATAAAGTCACCATGAGTCTGAAGAACTTGAAGACCGGAATTCTCGAATGGAGTGATGAACAGGAAATACGCAAGGTTCTAGAGCGCTAAACCGCGCAGGAGGAGTTTATGTTAAGAGTAATCAGCATCTTTGCCGCCGTACTGATGATTGCATTGCAGGGGTGTACCATCGCCAATCCATCCCTGACCTATGATTTCACGCCGGGCGGAAAACTCGCGGGAAATAATCCTCCCGTGCGGAAAATTGTCATTATGAAACCGCTGGATATCCGCGGCCACGCCGGAACAACTCCGGGCATGAAAGCGTTCATCCCGTTTTATCCGTATGTGCGGGAGATTCGCGAACCTGAAGCGTTTACCTACGACTGGAACGGTTATCGCTTCGACTACGAAATGGACTTTACCGAACTGGTCGCCATGGATTTGCGCGCTTCCGGCATCGCGGTTGATGTGGTGGCTTCGCCGGAGACCACGCAGATTCCTGCCCTGATCACCGGTAAAAATCCGCCGGACTATATCATCAAACTTCGCCTGAACCGCCTGGACTGGCAGAAGAAATTCACCATGTACGGGGTCAGTGTCATTGGATATGTGCCTCAGGTTTTCGGCGCTCCGGATGAATATGGATTTGCTTACCTGAAATTCTCGGCGGACGTGTTTGACGCACAGGGAAGACCTGTTGCCAGCAGAACGTTCTCCGCCACTGAAAGCCAGAACAGTTGGCTGTATTACTTCACCGGCTATCTGAGAGCGCTGACCAGGGCTTATGCTCAGGTGTCGCCTGATTTCCGCCGCTTCGTCGCTGATTCAGTTTCCGGCAACACTCCATAAAGATAAGAACCTCATGATTAAAGCCCGGGGGCACTGGGCTTTACTTTTTCAGTCATATTTACATGTTGATGGTTAATCAAATCAATTATATGGTTTAACACATGAATAAGCAAATTGAAAATATCTTTAACTATCTATTGAAAAAGATGGCTGACGGAACCTTCAAGCAAGGGGACTTATTACCATTTGAAAAGCAACTGGCTGAGGATTTTGGAACTGATCTCAATAACGCGCACCGGGCGGTAAGTGCACTGGAAAAACACGGCTTGGTAATCCGGAAAAAGCGTTTCGGCACATTAGTGAATCCCAGCCTGGACTTGAATCTGGTGAGACGGCTGCTTAATGAAACCAGCAGACAGGTTTGCGTGTTGTATTCAATGACGCCGCATTGGATACACTGGGATCAAAATTCATTTGACGGACTTGCCGAAGTGATTGAACCAAAAGGTTACTCTATTGTTTATAAAAATCTTCCCACCAGCAGCGAGGGACGGGAGGCGTATGCTGATTTGCTGCGTGAAATTGAGCTTCAGGACATGTGCGCCCTGGTAATTTTTCCCGACCAGGAAGATTTCTATTTTATGAATGACAACAGCGACTTGCTGCAAAATTTATCTATTCCGGTATTTATGCTGAATCGCAGCGGGGAACCTTTGCTGATGGATATGGTTTCGTATATTGCGATGGACACGTTTGGTGATGGTTTATTTGTTGGAAAATTGTTGAAGAAAAACAATTACCGGAACATTATTATGCTCAATGTGGATATGCCCACATTCTGGTCTGAACAGCGATACGAAGGACTTAAGCAGGCTTTGACCAGAGGCGATAGAGATTTTCCCTGTCCGTCCAACTTTACAACAAAGGACGAGCAGCTAATTCTAGATTTTGTCACTCGGCACGGTCCGGAATCGGTGGTAGTTGCGGTCAATAATCTTGTTGCCGCGCAGTTTATCGATTATGCCAGGGTAAAAAAAATACATGCCGGCAAAGATTACCGGATGATTTCCTTTGATGACCATCCGATGTACCGTTCATATAATCTAACAACTATGGCCGTACCAAGAAAAAAGATCGGACAGTTATTCGGACAGATGGTTTGCGACACCTCCTGGCTGAAAGCTTATCGCGGCCTGTATTCCATTAAAATCCATTCAGAATTGATTGTGCGCGACACGCTTAAACCTGAATGCCTCTGATTGTTGCTGATTTTGCAGTATCTTAGTATAATATCCCAAAAGGAGAAAAGCATTTCACTATTATATATTCATATTGAATGAATATATATTAATAATTAAGAATATATTCATAATTGTATTGACAATATTGCTTTCCTGATATATAATGTTTAGCATAAAGTATATTAATTAGCGAATTAAACAATATAATCAATATGGTTGAATATGTGCTTTGAGGATAAAATGCCGTTGCCGCCGAATCGCGAGAATTGGGGATTTGTAAACGACTTGCACAAGCCTTCTGATTCCCATATTCACTGGACTTCACCATTTTCACCAGATGCCGGCAGTCTTGATTTAAGTAAAGGAACAGAGCTTGGTTTTGAATTTCCCGACCCGGCAGGTGTCCTGGAAACCGTTAATGCTGATTTAGTTAAATTCCTCAAGACGGGCAACATTTACCGTTGCGGCGGTATCCCTATCGTCTGCCGCCATGCCGATATGCCGGAATCAGAAAATTTCAGACTGGAAGTTACAAAAAATAGAATAAATATTCTGTCCGGCGGCACTGAAGGTATTCGCCGCGGGATCTATTGTTTTGAAGAAATGCTGCTTGGCGCGAAAGCGCCTGCCCTGCCGCTTGGCGTTACCGAACATAAACCATGGTTGCGCAACCGGATTTCACGTTGCTTTTTCGGCCCGATTAAACGGCCTCCGTTCAATCGGGACGAGCTTATGGATGAGATTGACTACTATCCGGATGAATATTTAAACCGTCTGGCACACGAAGGCGTGAACGGCCTCTGGCTGACAATTGTTTTCCGCGACTTGTGCAAAACTTCGATCACCGGACTAAAGCCGGATGCGGAAAAACGGCTTGAAAAACTGCGTCGAACAGTGACTAAGTGTCTCCGTTACGGGATCAAAACCTGGGCTTTCTGCATCGAACCGGCCGGCTGGCTGCCCGGCGATCCGCTGCTGGAAAAATATCCGGAATTACAGGGTCCCTGGGGCTGGGATAAATATTGTTTCTGCCCAAGTTCAGATACAGCAATACAGTATTTGTATGAATCCACAAATTGGCTGTTCAAACAAGTTCCCGGGCTGGGCGGTATTCTGAACATCAGTCACGGCGAACGGGAAACCACCTGCTTGAGCCGGGTCAGCGCGACTGATAATAGCGCAATACCTTGTCCGCGTTGCGGCACATTGCCGCATTGGAAAATTCTGTACCGGAGCTTGAGCGCAATGCGGCAGGGAATGCGCGACGCCTCGCCTTCAGCGGAATTGATCAGTTGGCTTTATATGCCTCAGCCGGCGCCGCTGGCGGACTGGGTTTATGAACTGCCGCGGCACACGCCGGAAGGGGTGATTCTGCAATTCAATTTTGAATCCGGCGGCTGTAAAAACCAGTTGGGACATCCGCGCTGCGGCGGTGACTACTGGCTGTCATACGTTGGCCCCAGTGATCACTTCGGGTGCATTGCTGCCGGGACGGCCGGCAGCGCGGCCGAACTCAGCGCTAAAATTCAGGTAGGATGTTCACACGAAGTTGCCTCTGTTCCATTTGTACCAGTGCCTGGCCTGCTCTACCGCAAATATAAGAAAATGCGGCGGCTGGGGGTGTCCAATGTGATGCAATGCTGGTATTTCGGCAACTATCCGGGAATAATGAACCGGGCAGCCGGAATGCTTGCCGGCGAAAGTTTTGAAACCTCTGAAGAGGATTTTCTGCTGAAGCTGGCCCGGCCTGAATGGGGAGCATCAGCGGTAACAGTGGTAAAAGCATGGCAGTATTTTGCCGAAGGCTATAGCCATTATCCGCTTTCCAATCAATTTCAATATTATGGACCGATGCACGCTGGCCCGGTGTGGCCTTTATACTTGAAACCGGCATTGAAGCCTTTAGCGCCCACCTGGAAACCGGATTTCCCGCCGAGCGGCGACACGATCGGGGAGTGTCTGGAAAATCACACGCTGGAAGAAGCCATGATTCTATGTCGGCAATTATCGGAAATATGGAACAAGGGGGTTGCGCTGTTGAATTCACTGAAACCTGAATTTGACGGAAACCATGACCGCCTGCTTGATCTCGGACTGGCGGAGGCTCTCGGCATTCAGTTTGAGAGCGGTTATAGTATCTTAAAATTCTACCATCTGCGCAAACGCCTGTACGGGGAGAAGAATAGTGTGGAAACACTCGAAGAGATGGGAAAAATCGTACAGGCCGAAATGGTCCGCGGCGAACGTCTGATAGCGCTCTGCGAACAGGATTCCCGGCTGGGATTCCACTCTGAAGCGGAAAGTCATCTATACTATCCGGCGCGCCTGTTATGGCGCATTGAACAGTTGCGAAAATTGCTGGACACGGAATTCGTGGAAGTCCGGCAGCAGTTGGAGAATGGTGGAAAACTCGAAATCTTTGCGGCGGACAGACAGCTATATCTGATTGGTGATGGCTGGAATGAAGTCGGCAATTTCCGGTGGCAGGCTATGCGGCGGGACGAAAAAGTGGTTTTCGAGTTTGAATGTACTAATCTCAGGAATGCTGAATGTGATATGATTTATCTGGCTCTGCTTGACCGCGATTTGACGGAACATCCCTGGCGGATTTCCTGCAACAGCGAGCATGATTATACTGACAACCGGCAGTCATCCGTGTGCCGGATAAAGAAAGACAGTCATGGATGGCGGGCGGAAATCACGCTGCTGAAAATACCTGGCGATTGTTATTTACAAATCATTCGCAAAAGTGGTAAACTGGGAGCGGAGCCGACGCTTGACATTTGGCCGGCGCCGCGGGTGCAGCCGAGACACCGGCTGAATCTGGAACGCTTTAATCCGGAAAATTGCGGCAGGTTTGGTTTAACATGGACAGAAGCAAGAATGTCTGATATAAAAAAACATAAGGAGGTTTTATTGAGAGCTGAAAATAAGAAGATCGTCAAGAAAAGATTGATCACAGTAAATTAAAAACAATAGGGGCAACCATGAAAAGAAATTTCAACAGACTAATAACTATTTACAAAGGAGCGAGAAGAAAATGAAATATTTTATACGTATGTTGCTGGTAATGGTTGTATTTGTATTTTCTTTTAGTCAGGCACAGGCGGTTCTAGTAGGACATTGGAAATTTGATGGCAATGCCGATGATACTACTACATATAACAACGATGGAACCATAGTAGCCGACGCCAAGCTCGGACCAAACGGAATATACGGATCAGCGCTTTATCCCAACACTGGTTATGTTACGGTTGCTGATGCATCTAGTTTGGATATCACTGGTTCGTTTACGATTGAAGCATGGGTAAAGCCGAGTACTTTGACTGGTTATAATACAATAGTGTTTAAAGACGCACATGTTTATGGATATAATATGTCCCTATACAATGGAAAAGTATTTGCTGAGATAGGTTTATGGGTTTATCCCACAGAAAAAGTTACTTATACTTCGAGCGCTAGTGTGACTCCGGGTGTTTGGTCTCATATTGTTTTAACTTATGATCAAAGTAAAATTAAATGTTATATAAATGGGGTTAAAGATACTACCGAGGTGAGTGAGACTAGGGCTGTAAGACCAAATTCAACCGACCTAACCATAGGAGCATGGGGACCAACGGGTAATCGTGAAATGTCTGGTCCAATGGACGAAGTCCGCATATACAACCACGCATTAACCGCCACGGAAGTCAAGGACAATTATGATGATGTAGTGGTAGATGTGACGGATTTTGGAGCTACAGGACTTGGAATGGTTGATGACGCGCCGGCAATTAGAAGCGCAATTAGCTCCATTAGCTCAACTGGCGGCATAATAAAGATACCAGTGGGAACTTATCTCATAAACAGTTTAGCAGGAAGTGCAACTCAGTTTAGGAATGCAGAATATGCATTTATCTTATCTGATAATATGCATATGGTTGGGGTTGGTGAGGGTGACGCGGTTTTATATTTTGGCCAGAATATGCACCTAAAGACGACAGCTGGTGCTGGGGCGGGTTTAATATTAGCCAATGAAAAAGAAAACGTTGGTGTTCATAATTTAAAAATAGATATGAACGGAAGTGATAATTTAATGCCTGAGAGTTATTTATATATGGTTGGATACGTCATTAATTTTTGGCTTTGCGATGATGTTATTGTAGATGACAATAGGATATTCGACTCCTATGGTAGAAATACTATTTTATTAGGAGGTAGAACAACTGTTGGTCTATTTGGTAATAATGGCATAGTCACTGACAATCTAATTGTCAATGGTGGAACCAGTATAATTGGGAATGATTATCAAGATGATTATTCAGCCATTTATGTAGACTATACTAATTCCGTTATAACAGGCAATCGAATAACACACTCTAGATACCCTTTTAGAAATTCAGGTGGAATAGAAATACACAACGACAATACTGTATGTAATAATAATCAACTTGAATATTGCCACCCAGGTGTTTATATTGGAGCCGATTTTGCTGGTGATTATTTGGACAATATAGATGTTTCTGATAATACTTTTATTAAATGTAATAGGGGTATTTATTTCTTTGGAGTAGGAGATTTTGATGATATAACAATATCAAGAAATGACATAAATCTCTATTTAAACCCAAATATGATAGTGCCTGTTGCCTCAGGAATACTATTACCTAGAGACGATAATGGAATATTTGACTATAGCCTAAAGGTTAATCATTGCCTTATAGATGGAAATGCATTTACTGAAGATTTTTATACTACCCCAGATCATGCAACAGCCCATGGTATTGTATTAAGTTCTGTTTTCAATACTGACATTACAAATAATACTTTTGATAACATGACAGGTTCTGCCGTAGTTTTACGAGGCTGTCCTTATGGAATGGATAATGTAGTCGTTGAATACAATGTTATTACAGACTTCGGAATTAATACGTCACTATATGAACATAATGCTTTAGGATTGGATATCTTGGGAAGTTCAACAATTCCTCTAAAATCTGCATATGATGCTCAAAATATTTTCATTAAAAATAATTCCATATCTTTAAGTGCTGGTACAGGTTTAACTTGTTACGCTTTTTATTTTAATTGGTCTGATTTATCGGCTGTAACTAATATAGTGGTATCTGGAAATGTATTAGACAATGTTGAGATTAAACGTGGTAATAAAGCCTATCTGGTTACAGTCATCCCATAGGAAACTAAGAATTTGAAAGGAGACGGATTCAAAGTACTTTGTAATAACGACAAAACAAAGGAACTGAATCCGTCGAAATATAAAAATGGTGAAGTAATTTTGAATTTATTAGCAAACAGCAGGTACATCGGTAAACCCGGTAATATTTTTTGCCGCAAGGTATTTAATATTAGCAAAGCAGTTAAACAGGCTAAAATCAAACTAAATTGGCAGGGGAGAAAAATGAAACTGGCGTTAATTCTATTGTTTTTGTCATGTTGCACATTTGCGACAGAAATATTCCAGATGACGGTAAAGAAAATACCGGAACCAAATTTATTAAAGAATGCAGTATTTACAATTGCCAATAATCAGAAAGTTCCCGATCAATGGTTTTTTAAGGATTTCTCCCAAAAACCAAAATTTACCTATGAGACTAATCACGGAATATTTCATTTGGAAACCACTGGAGGACTTTACGGCTATCTGATTCAGGCGCAAGTTCCTGTTCGTGAGGGAGAAAAATATTATGCTGAAGTAAAAGTAAAGCTGAACAGTCGAGCATTACTTTGGATCACGACGACACAATACGATGATAAACTTGGAGCATTCCAAGAGCCTAAGAGCTCAACGACGATTTATTCTATAGCCAACCCGGATCAGGGTGAACGTCTTGTGGCTGAATTAAGATATTTTATTAACCCGGATTACCTTTTGCCGATCAGTTCTACTCAATGGAACCGTTGTGCGTCGGAATTCACCGTGCCGCAAAACCATGGAATTACCAATTATGAATTTAGAATCGGCGCTTATGGCGGCAAAATTGGCTGGCTTGAGATTAAGGACCCTGTTTTCTCTTTATCCAGGCAAAAACTTCAATTGACTTTGACCGGTAAGAATTTAGTCAAGTTAAAAATTTATCATTCTGACGGTTCGGTAATAAATACATTTAATCTTGATCCGGAACAGAATGAAAACCAAGCTGATGTCACTTTAAACTCCCGGATGATTCGGTATTTTGTTGAAATTACCGATCGTACCGGTACAACCCAACGGAGATTTTTATGAAGAGCTTCTATCTGATAGTCGGAATATTATGCATGGGATGGCTTCTGCAAGGAGCTCCGGTCCAAATTCAATTGTTTGATAGGCAACTTGATTTGACAATAAGGGATGGAATGACAGGAAGCATTCTGGACGGACAATTAATTGCAACCGGAGAATGGGAAACGAAAACCGGATTGAAAATTAAAATTGAGCCGTCTCAAAAGATGGAAAAAATGTTTTGTAAAGTAATTTTCTCCGTTCCATCTGATTCTCGAAGTCTTCATCGCTTGACCGTAGAAGCGATAAGTCAGGTCAAAGGAACAAAGTATTTCTTTGACGGATTCGAAGAACGGACTTGGAATAGTCAGAGTGTTCTGGAACGCAATACAATCATGGAAACATTTCCATTGGCGGCAGCTTGGAACCATACATCCGGAATGGCATTGGGATTAAGTCCTGATTCAATGGTCAGCTATATGCACAACGGACTGCGTCGTACTAAATTGGCGGAAGAACTATTTTATATTACTCGTGTAGTAGCTGATGCCAGGCGTGAACAGGAAATCACTTTTTGTGCTTATCCGTTTAAGCCGGAATTCGGCTGGCGCAATGCTGTTGATGATTATTATAGTGAATATGCAAAATACTTCAAGCCAACTCCTGGAATTGACGAACGGATTTATGGAATTGGCGGCTACTTTATATCAACGCATATAACCCGTGATCTGGAAATTCACAGCGGCCGCCAACTTAATATGGGATGGGAATGGACCTATTGCCCGTGGGTGATGGCAGGCAACTGGTATGTTGACCGCAATGACTGGAAAAATGGGGATGGTTATATGCATTGGGCAACTTACTGGAAACGCTATCCCTGTACTTTTGAAGAATATCAAAGAGCAGAAACCAAACGTTTTGAGTCAGGCAACCGGCAGGCAGCTATGTTTTTTTATATTCTAGTCAAAGATATCGGCAAAGAATTGGTTAATCGTTATCCAGAATCACGCCGCAAAGATCATAACAATACCAGCGATGAAAACTCTTTCCTTTTTTCTTTGCCAGACAACAAAAATAAGACATATCTCTCATTTGCCTATGGGACAGGACTGGCCTCATATCTGGAAAAAGAACTGAGGGAGGCGGTTGAAAACTATCAGATCAGTGGTTTTGCTCTGGACATGGCCAATTGGGGCGGCGATGAATATTGCGATGCTCAGATGAATTACGCGATCGGACGCAGTTTTGATGAGCAGGGGCATATTTATACCGCCGATTCCATCCTGCCGATTCCATTCGCCAAATATATTCATACCTTGAAAAAAGGCGAAAAGACCATGGGTGTTTATATGAACCATGCCTTGGAGGCTCAGCCGGCGCTGCCGATCTTTTACTCCGATGCAGTAATGTTTGAAGGCAACCCTGAAATGCAAATTGATAATTTCAAGGCTCTTCGATTAATGAGCGGACAAAAACCGATGACTTTCTGGAACTCTATTGCAATGACCGGAAAGAATAACGCAATTAATTGGAATATGGCCCAGCAACCGGAAATTCGTAATCATATAACTCAAGGATTGGCTCAATATCTGCTTTTTAACTGTCTCCGCTACGGAATCTCACCCATGAATTGGGCTGCAGCATATCAGGACGGAAACTTTTTCAGACCATGGTTGTCAACCATCATCGACCTGAAAAAAGCTGGCTGGCAGGTAGTACCGGCTATCAAATTTTACCCGGATGTTGAACTATGGTACGGTCGGTTCGGTTCCGGGGCCGATACCATTTTCACGATCACCAATCCCACCAATGAACCGGTCGAAACCAAGGCTCAACTTATCAATTCTTATCTCGGAGATGTGCAATATATACCGAAAGCAATTACCGGACAACAGATAGAACCTCAGTTAAAAGGAATAACCTCTGAATTTGCCGTAAAACTTCAGCCTAAGGAAATTATGGTACTTCGGAACTGTAACTGGCATCCGCCTATGACTGCCGATCTGCTTTCCCCGGCTGATCAAATTACCGGTTTTTTCAGCATGGCTGATGCTAAATCCGCAACTGTGACCGTGGTCGCTCCGGATACGGATGCCAAGGTTATCTATGATTACCTGGATCGCTATTATCCGTATGTTCAGGCTTGTCTTGACCGCCATGGCAAGGCTTTTACTCGTGAACCAGGCATGTTAAATCCAAAATATGACAGTTGCTGGCGTTTACCCCTTCAAAAAATGTTGACTTCCGGAAAGCAGATTGCCATCGGAACTCCTGGACAATTTCCGGAACTCGTAGCGTTATTAACGAGCGCAGAACAAAATAATTTATGTCAAAAACATGTCGGCTTTATCAAAGTTTTTCCAAAACAATCCATTCTCTGGATCAGTGGGAATAATGTTGCGGATATTCGTAAAGCGTCCGATAAATACTTTGAATTAATGGATCAAAAGATTCGTAATTGAGATTATTATAAACTGAAGAAATTTATCTCGAATTATTAAAGAGAATACAGTAAACTTGGTAAAACGCAGAAAGGAGGAGGACTACAAAAAAGATGACAGGTTTGCTATTGTTTAATAGATTAGGGTTTATGAAAATGAGTTTTACGGTCGAAAACTATTAACATGAGAATATAAATTATTATGCAAGAAGCTCAATTTTAAAAGGAGGACAATATACCATGAATAAACACAAGTACTTTATTATGAAGATTTTTACACTCATCGAACTCCTGGTTGTGATCGCGATCATCGCAATTTTGGCCTCAATGTTGCTTCCCGCGCTCGGCAAAGCCAGAGAAAAAGCTAGAATCGCCGGATGTTCGTCGAACCTTAAACAACTCTCCATGGCTGTACTATTCTATGCAAATGATAATAGAGAAGAATTGCCACCGCCGCCCCGCAGTTCGACTTATCCGGATTTTTGGTGGAAATGCGCCGCTGTTTCATATCCCGGGGGAACTGCGTTTGTCAATAGTAATACCATGCAAATTGGGCTGGTACTTTACCCGAAATATGTCCCCAACTGGTCTTTGACGCATTGTCCCTCGGGTTATCCTAAAATGACTACAGCCAAGCAGGCATCTGGCAATGGCACCAGTAGGCCGTATACAAATTACCATGCATATTGGCGTATGTCGTCTTCCCGGGTTAATTCGGCTTGTACAATGAAAGAAGCCAAGCCTCATTGGCGTATGTTGATGGATGTTGCCACTAACGGCTCGGTTGCTGATGAACTGTCCAATCATACTGGGAACAATGCTTTCTATCCATCCGGCGCCAATATTTCATATATGGATGGACATGTCAGTTGGTCCAAAATTCAAGAACTAAACAGCCTTTACAATAATCTTCATCTGATGCCATATCAGAAGAACGAACAGAAGTGATTATCCCGGAGAACGACATCTGAATGCATTTATAAAGGGTTAAAAAATGTTGTGGATGCAGCCTTCTGTTGTGATTGAACCGCCTTATGTAGTAGTTTATCTTAATACTTTTATCTTGACCAGGGCGGCTGAACTAAATTTTACATTTAGCGCGGATGAACATTGTCAATTATTCCTTAATTCTGAAAGGATTATTGATGGGCCGGAACGCGGAGATCCGTCGTGCTGGTACTGCCAGCATTATTCTGCCAGACTGGAGCCCGGAGAATATACCCTGACATCAAGGGTGATTTGTTTTGGCAAGGAGTTTTCCTCTCAAGCACAGACTTCAATCCGCCATGGTTTCTTTATTCGTGACAACAGCGGCTTATTGAGTGAAAATTGGTTTTGGCAGCTTGCCGGAGGTATGGAATATGTTATTCCATATCCTGATTGGGGCGCTTATCCCCGTTTCTCCTCAGAAAATTGCAACTGGGATATACTTTCCGGCAATGGCGGGGAATGGCTGAATGTTGAGTATTTCTCGGACGACAGGATTTTGCATGAACCTGTATTGCCGCTGATGCTTCATGAGCCCGAAACTAAATATAAGATTCAACATGAAAAAAATCGGATATTAATCGCCTTTGATGATTATGTCTGCGTCTGGCCTGAATTCGTTTTTGAAGGCGCTGGAACCGTGCAAATACGCTGGACGGAGACTCCTTATGCGGATGAATGGTGGAATCCGCACAAGCTTAAGGGACACAAAGGCAATCGCGATGGCAGCTTTTTTGTCGGGAACTTCGATAAAATTACTTTGCCAGGGAATAGAAGTTGCAGATCGGTAGATTATAACTGGCGTGCCGGACGTTATTGCGAGCTAATATTTTCGGACAGCGCGACACTGAAATCCGCGGAATTTTACCTTAGCTGTTATCCTTATAAACTTGAATCGCAGGCGCAATGTTCTTCCACGCAGTTAACTGAAGTCTTAAAGATGTCCTATCGCACCTTGCAGATGTGTTCGCACGAAACCTATATGGATTGCCCGTACTTCGAACAGTTGATGTATATTGGAGATGTGCGGATAGAGTCGCTCATCAGTTATGTTATTACTTCCGACACACGGCTTGCAGAAAAATCCCTTAGAACACTGGCGCATTCTCAACAGCCGGATGGCGCTCTTCTGTGCCGTTATCCCTCAAGATTTGAGTATATGATTCCGTCGTTCTCCATGATCTATATTCTGGCAGTCCATGATTTTGCCCTCTGGCGTGATAAGCAGGAATTGGTTAAAGAGCTTTTACCTGTATGTCGTCGTGTTATTGATTATTTATGCGGATATATGAAAGAAGATGGGCTGCTTTATCTGCCGGGCTGGAACTTTATCGACTGGGTGGCTGAATGGGAACGCGGAGTTCCTCCGGGAACAGAAAGTGGTACAAACTGCACTTTAAATTATCTTATGGTTATGACTCTGAAAAAAGCCGGAGAGCTGGAAAAACATTTTGGCGAAACTGCTCTTGTACAGAAATATTTTAAAACCGCAGAAGAGATTGAACTGGCGGTCAAGCAAACTTATTTCAATTCAGAACGCGGTCTATTTGCCGAAGACAAACAGCAGGCGTACTTTTCAGAACACGCTCAAATTATTGCAATGCTTGCAAGTCCGAATCTTGTATTGGCAAGTAAATTCCAATCCGCAGATTTAACCCCGTGCGGTATCTATTTTTCACATTATTATCTGGAGGCATGTTATCAATACGATCTGAAAAAGTTGTTTTTCAAGCGGCTTGAAAAGTGGTATGCTTTGGAAAAAGAAGGTCTTAAAACAATGCCGGAAGAGTTTGAAGGGCCGCGCTCTGACTGTCATGCCTGGAGTTCTCATATCCTTTATCACTACTATGCATCAATTTTAGGTCTCAGACCAACGGCATTCGGTTTCAAGCATATTCAGTTCAAGCCGATGACAGGACCGCTTGAATATGTCTATGGTATTATGAATAATATAGAAGCTGAAGTCCGCAACGGCAAAAAAAGACTTGTCCATGCTGATCAAAGAATTAACGGAGAGCCTCTGTAGTTCGTAATCAAGTGACGAACCGATTATGGCTAACCCCAATAGTTATAATTCAGCCGACTTTTAATGCCGAAGATATGATCAAGCAGTACAATTCAGGGATGATATCGGGTAAGGTCTGCGATTTATGTTAAACTCTGCCGGAATGTTAGGATTTGATTAGAATTATTCAAATCGTGTTAAGATTGTTTGCTTTATATTCAATCCCGGCATAAAATCTATATCAGACAAAGCAATCGCCAATACAGGTGCTGTCATGATTAAAGGAAAAATGCTGACAAAAAGCCGGGCGGGAATAATTTTATTGGCCCTGTTTGCACTCGCCGTATACTTTCAGCCGTACCGGCTGGGAATGGTGACCGGAGAATCAATGACCCCGACACTGCAGAACGGACAGTTGCTGCTGATCGACCGCAATTACTACAAACACCATCCGGTTCAGCGCGGCGATATAATCTCTTTCAGCGTTAATGGCAGAACTCTCGTTAAAAGGGTTTATGCGCTGCCCGGCGAACAGGTAATCCAGTTGCATTGCGACAGCGACCGCTCCGGCGATATGATTATCCGGCCGTACATGATTGAGAAAGCGATCCGGTCTTTTATCGAAAAGCCGACCGCTCTGCGGATTATAAGAATTGAAGTTGAACCGGATTTCGTATATCTGCTCGGCGACGGCGGGATGGTTTCAATTGACAGCCGCGATTTCGGCCCGGTTCCGCAAAACCGGATCATCGGCAAAGTCGTTAACGGCAGAATTGATACTGACGCCCATGTTTTCGCCGCCATAATGCTTTAACCCGCAAAGAAAAAGGCTGCATCCGGAGATGCAGCCATAAGATCAGGGGAACGTGCAGTCACATATTATTGCACAGGTTTTGTTCCGTCAATTGTTACAGGCTGTCTGTCTGCTGAATATGCATTCTTGCCCCAGAGGAAGTTGTTCGTGTCAAGCGTTTCCGCCAGAGTCTTCGGTTCAGAATGCCCGTCAGCGAACATGTAGTTGGCGCGGTCGCTGTGTCTGTCCCACTGCACATAGTTGATGTGTACGGAAGATGCTGTAGGCGCCGCGGCGGCCGCTTGAGCATCGGCAACCGTAACTGCAACCAGTTTGGGATGCGCCGGATCGTTTTCAGCATCATATTGAGTGCTGGAACTGCCGTTGCCTACGCCGGAAACAGGGCGATGCGACTTGAGCGCGGCGCCGCCGCCGGAGGACACTCCCATCAGGCGGTCATAGACTTGAGTAAACTCAGCCATCAGAATTTCGCCGGCCGGTTTTTTCAGGTCAGTGTCTTTTACACATCTCATCCGGTCGTTGAGGCTGCTCATTTTCAAGCGCGGCATAATCAGTTCGTTAACAGTATAACTGATACGCGGAACCTGAAAGTCAACCCCGCCGCCGGCGCTGACCTGCTGATCCACAGTGCCAACCGTTTCACCATACGCATTCACGCCGCCATCGTAACAAGTCGGACCCCAGCCGCCATTGGCCATGGACGGGCAGACGAACGCTTTGTTAGCTTTGACGTAACCGCGGATCAGACCGCTCCAGTGCGTATACGGCTTCGATGTATTGTTGGGATAGTAGTAAGCCATCGGGAACATCCCTTTGTAGTCATCTTTGTACATCATCAGTCCGATTCCCTGCTGCTTTTCGTTGCTCAGGCACAGCGAGGCGCGGCCTTTTTCACGAGCAGAGTTCAGCGCGGGCAGCAACATGCCGGCAAGAATTGCTATGATAGCTATGACCACCAGCAATTCAATGAGTGTAAAATTACCTTTCCGATTCATCATTTCTTTTTCCCTTCCTTTTTTTGTTTCCATTTCAATTTTCATTTCTTTTTCCATTTCCGACTCCGGTCTTAATTTTACTGTCATCTTTTTCACTTCCGTTCCATTTTTTTGATCTGTCATCATCATTTTTTTTTGTTTCTCCTTCCTTTCTTCGGTTATGATCTTTTGATTATTCCCTGTTTATACCTGTTAGTTTACAGCATGATGGAGATATCTGCAATAGCCCTAATCCAATGCTAACAACAAACCAATGTTCCTAATCAAACCTGAAGAAAACTCATCATCATAAACTGACAATTGTTGAGGCATTATACGCTGGAACAGTGCAGATTAAGCACAAGACGGCAGGTGGATGATGTAAACGGAAATGCAGGACTCTGGAGCGTCATGCTGCCTTGATGGAATGTCCGGGTGGACAGTCCGGAGTCTCCGGAGAAATCAAAACGAAAGAACGCCATGGCGGACTGCTGGACCACTCAAGCTGCCCGGACCTTTATCTTTTGTCCACTTTGAAATCCTGTTATTATGATCCTGCACTCTGCGAGTGACATCATCTGTGACGCCGATATAGTATTGCCGGCGGACTGAACTGTAGATTACATAACACCAATACATTTATACTGATCCTATGAAATTAAAAAG
>Ga0172379_10000434_pt1 | contig 105702 bp, 84 predicted proteins | sample GrowelOW334metaG_FD_119756 | JGI IMG/M metagenome (GOLD analysis project Ga0172379, IMG submission 119756) | Groundwater microbial communities from an aquifer near a municipal landfill in Southern Ontario, Canada - Groundwater well OW334 metaG | ecosystem: Environmental > Aquatic > Deep...
GGGCGAATCGGTCGAGGCCATCGTCGGGCAGGTGACCATCTTCGTGCCCGCCTGGGCTGCGGCGGCCTTGGCGGTGTCGAGCGTTTTGCCGCCGCCGACGGCGACGATGACGTCCGCGCCGCGTTCCTTGGCGATCTGCGCGACGCGTGCCGCCTCGGCCTTGGTGGCCTCGCCGCGGAACTGCACGTCCTCGACCTCCAACTTCGCCGCTTTCAAGCTCGCCAGCAGCGGCTCGCCGCCGACGCCTTTCACGCGCGCGTCCCACAAGACGAGCGGTTTCTTCCCGACTTTGCTGATGTAGTTTCCCGCGTCCTGAAGCACGCCGCGGCCCTGCACATATTTTCTCGGAGCGATGAAGGTGGCGATCATGTGAGTGGTTCTCCAACGAACATGGTTGTGTTTGCTGTGTCTGGGGCGCGGATGCTACTACGCGCCCGGCGACGATTCAACGGAATCCGTTCTACGTTTTCGCGCTACCTGCCCAGTGCCCACGCGACGCCGTTGACGAGAAAGCGGCGGAATTCGGGATTCTGGAAATCATCCACGTGACCGAGCGACGTGAAGAAAATGCGCGCCTGCTTCGCACCGTAGAGCCGCGTCCACGCCACTGGCTCGGACGGTTTGTCGGGAATTGTTCCGGTCAGGAGCGGCTTCGCGGCCGGATCGAGCGGGTTGACCTTGTAGAGCGAGCCGTTACCGACAAGTTTCGCGACGGCGATGCCTTTGAGAATCGGATGCGATCCGGCTCCGGGCGCGGCAGTGATGACGCTCTTGATCTTGTTGCCGTGATGACCCACGTAATGGCCGCCGAGCACTTCCGGGTCAAACTCCTGCCAAGCGGCGAGCTTCGAGTCGGTGAGCTTGTCTTTGGGACGCAGTGCGAACGCGTGACACGTGGTGCGGATGCCCACGAGCGGCTTGCCGGCGTTCAGCCATGCACGGATGGCGTCGAGCTGTTCCTTGTAAGGCGTGCGGCGGCGGACGCTGACGAAGAGAAGATCAGCATCCCGCAACGCCTGCACGAGGCCGGGGAAGTTGTTTTTGTCGGCGGCATCGGTCTGGATGATCGTGACGCGATAACCGCGCGGCGTCAGATCGCTCTTCACGAATTCCGGCAGCGTCTCCCACGTCTTGTATTCGTCCTCGCCGATCATGATAACGACATGCGCCGGCTTGGACGGTTCGGCGGCGCTGGCAAGAAGGGCGACGAAGATGGCGAAGGCAGAAACCAGCAGCGCGCGGAGGGAAGTTGTTCTTGTCATGAGTTCCGACATTTACCTAACATCCGCTCCGATGTCCATCACTCACCATCGGTCAACACTCACATGAACCGTCGAACCTTCATCCAACGCTCCGCCATCGCCGCAGCCAGCCTTGCCCTGCCGCGCCTCCAAGCCGCCGCACCGGCGTTCAAACTCAACTACCTCCTCGGCTCCGCCATGTATGGCAACCTGCTGCTGGCGACCGTTATCGAGGAAACGCCCAAGACCGGCGCGCAGCTCCTCGATGTTTGGCCGCGTCGGCATGGCACGCAGCGCGAGCAGATGGACGAGATCGGTCACGAGAAGATCGCCGAGTTGCTCGCCAAACACCGCGTCAAGCTGGCGGTAAGCACGCGCTACGATCTGGGGCCGTTCAAGCTCCAGGACGAGATGGCCGTCGTGAAAAAGTTCGGCGGCAGCGTCATCGTCACCGGCGGTGTCGGGCCGGTGGGATTGGCGGGCGGCGAACTGAAAAAGGCCGTGCAGGAATTTGTCGAGAAGCTCAAGCCGCATCTCGCGAAGGCCGCCGAATATGGCATCAGCATCGCCATTGAGAACCACGGCAAGAACCTCATTGACTCGCCCGACTCGCTGCGATGGCTCGTCGAGTTTGGCAAGGACCTGCCACTCGGTGTGGAACTGGCGCCGTATCATCTGCCGCAGGAGCCGGCGCTGATCGCCTCGCTCATCAAAGACCTCGGCAACCGCATCAAGGTCTTCTGCGCGTGGCAGCACGGTCACGGCTGCATGAAGCCGATGCCGAAGGACGAGGAACTGCTGCAAATGCCCGGCCGCGGTCCGCTCGACTTCATGCCGATCCTCGCCGCGCTGAAAGCCGTTGGCTACACCGGCTTCACGGAGATTTTCATGCATCCGACGCCGCGCGGCATACCAATCCTGCCGACCGCGGCGGAAACGACGGCGGAGATCAACCGCGCGCGAAAGTATCTGGAGAACTTGCTGTCCTCGTAGCAGACGGTGGCCGGCTAAAGCCGGGACTCCAAACCTTCAACCCGGCGCAGGCCCGCGCAAGGTTCGGAGTCCCGGCTTTAGCCGGTTCGGCCCGCGCGGCCAACAAAACAGTCGTGGTGCGCGGCGGCGGTCGCGAGTATGATGGACGCCGCTAGCGACATTAACGAACGGCATTCTATGAAAGCACGGCTTCTTCTCTTGCTCGCTGCCGCGTGTTTCTCCGCCAGTGCGACCGCGCAGAAACCCAACATCGTCATCTTCCACTGCCACGACATGGGGCAACACATCGGTTGCTACGGCATCAAGACGGTGCGAACGCCCAACCTCGACCGGTTCGCGGAGCAAGGCGTGCGGTTCGCGCGGTCATTCTGCACGCAGCCGGGATGCAGTTCGTCGCGCGCGTCGCTCTTCACGGGGCGTTATCCGCACAACAACGGCGTGATGGGGCTGACCCACGCCAACTTCGGCTGGGACCTCCGCCCAGAGGAGAAACATCTCGCGCAGTTCCTCAAGGAAGCCGGCTACGCGACGGTCGCCATCGGCAACGTCCACGAGACGCGCTCCGGCCCGGCGCGTTGCGGCTACGAGAAGTTCATCAACAAAGGCAAAGCCGCCGAAGGCACCGACGCCGCCATCGCGGAACTGAAACGGCTCGCCGCCAGCAACCAGCCATTCTATCTATTTGCCGGCTTCATCGAGCCGCACCGGCTGCCTTATCCGAAAGACGGCGGGCCAATGTCGGGCCTGACCGGTTTTCCTGGCCCGCACTTGAAACCGGACGATTCGCTCGGCGTGCAGATTCCCGGCTACCTGAGCGACACGCCCGGCACGCGCGAGGAACTCGCCGGCCTTCAGGGCGCGTTGCGACACGTGGACGAGCAGTTCGGCCGGTGGGTGCAGGCGTTGCGCGAACTCGGTTTGGAGAAGAACACGCTCCTCATCGCCACCACCGATCACGGCATCGCCATGCCGCGCGCCAAGTGCAGCGTCTATGAACCCGGCCTGCAAGTCATCCTGCTGATGCGCCACGCGGGCCGCCCAGGCTGGCACGGCGGCGCGGTGCGCAGCGAGATGGTGTCGAACATAGACGTGTTGCCGAGCATCCTCGAACTCGCCGGCATCCCGGTTCCCGCCAACGTCCAAGGCCACTCGTTCGCGCCGTTGCTCGACGGTCGCGCCTACAAGCCCAACGCGGCGATCTTCGGCGAGTTGACCTACCACGGCTACTACGATCCGCAGCGCAGCATCCGCACCGAGACGCACAAGCTCATCGCCAACTTCTCCACCGCGCCGGCATTTCAAGACCCCTCGCAAATGTGGCGGCCCAAGTCCGACACCGTCGTGCCGGAGAATCCCGGCACGGCCTTTCATCCGCATCTGGAGCTTTACGACCTGACCGCGGACTCGTGGGAACAGGTCAACCTCGCCAACAAACCGGCGTGCGCCCCGATCCGCGACGAACTTGCCCGCCGTCTGCTCCAGCACATGAAGGAAACCGACGACCCGCTCCTGCGGGGCGCGGTCACCTCGCCGCAACACGAGACGGCGCTGAAGATGTTGCGCGGCGAGCCGGCCGTGGAGAAGAGAAGGAAGAAGTGACATGAAAGCCATCCATATTCTCTTCTGCGCCGCCTTTGCCGCTTGCAGCGTGCAAGCGGCGAGTTGGGAAGCCGGCGTCGCCAAAGCAATCATCACGCCGGAGAAATCCGTCTGGCTCGCCGGCTACGGCTCGAAACGCGCGCCCGAAGGCAAGCTGCACGACCTCTGGCTGAAATCGCTCGCGCTGAAGGATTCCGACGGCCGGCGCGCGGTGCTCGTGACCAGCGACTTCCAAGGCATCCCGAAGGCGATGGCCGACCGGACGTGCGAGAAGCTCCGCCAGCGTTTCGACCTGGCGCGCGACCAGGTGATGCTCACCTTCTCGCACAACCATTGCGGCCCGCGACTGACCGGCGATCTCCATGACTATTATCCCGTGGACGCCGAGCAGGAGACGCTGGTGAATGAATACACCGCGCAGATGGAGGTGAAGATCGTCGAGGTTGTTGGCCAGGCGCTGTCGAAGCTCCAGCCCGCGAGTCTCCGCATTGGCGAGGGACGCGCGACGTTCGCGGTGAACCGCCGGAACAATCGCGAGGCCGAGGTGGCTGACATGCTCGCGAAAGGCGCGACGTTGAAAGGCCCGGTAGATCACGCGGTGCCGGTGATGACCGTGACCGGCGTGGACGGTCGGCTGCTGGCCATGCTGTTCGGCTACGCCTGCCATCCGACGACGCTCAGCTTCACGCAATGGTGCGGTGATTATCCGGGCTTCGCGCAGCTCGCGCTGGAGAAGAACCATCCCGGCACGACGGCGATGTTCATCAACACCTGTGGCGCCGACCAAAATCCGCTGCCGCGCCGCCGCGTCGAGTTGTGCGAGAGTTACGGCAAGATGCTCGCCGAGGGCGTCGAACATGCGCTGAAGCAGCCGATGAAGCCCGTCTCGCTGGGCCTGCGCACGGCGTTTGAGTTCACAGACCTGACCTATGACAAGGTCGTGACACGCGAGGAACTGCAGGCGGAGCTTCAGAACAAAAACGCCATCCGCGCGCGCTGGGCCGCGCGCTTCTTAAAGAAGCTCGATGCCGGCGAGAAGTTCGCGGCGGCGTATCCGTATCCGCTCCACACTTGGCGGCTCGGTGGCGAACTGCTCCTCATCGGCATGGGCGGCGAGACGGTTGTGGACTACGCGCTGCGGTTCAAGAAGGAGTTTGGTTCCGGCACATGGGTCTGCGGCTACTCGGACGATCTCATCGCCTATATCCCGTCGCGCCGCGTGTGGGAGGAAGGCGGTTACGAAGGCGGGTCGTTCCTCTACGAATACGGCCGCCCTGCGTTCCGTTGGGCCGGCGATGTGGAGGAGCGAATCGTCGAGTGCGTGCGGCGGCTGGTGAAGCGAACAAAGGAAACACAATGAAACTCCGCATCTTCTTGGCTTGCGCGTCCCTTCTCGTCCCTTTCGTCGCTTTCTCTGCGACCACGCTCCGCGTCGAGCCCTACACGCTCCCCGCCGCCGACGTGGGGCCGGAGAACCCGCTGCCGATGTTCCGCGGTGACAAGGAGGACGATGTGTCGAAGCTCGACCCGGCGATACCAGAGGCCGAGCGGCGCTTTCTCGGCTGGCGCACGGCGTGGCGTTGCCTGCCGCACCGGATGCAGGATGGCTACAGCCGCGAGAAGAAGCCGCGCACGTTTGAGTCGCTCGTATTGGAGAACGAGTTTCTGCGCGCGACGTTCCTGCCGCAGTTCGGCGGACGGCTTGTTTCGCTCGTCCAGAAGCCGGGCGAGCGCGAACTGCTATCGCGCAACCCGGTGTTCCAGCCCGCGAACCTCGCCCTCCGCAACGCGTGGTTCTGCGGCGGCATCGAATGGAATACCACGCTGCGCGGCCACCATTTCCTGACCTGCTCGCCGGTTTTCGCCGCCGAGGTGCGCGGCACCGAGGGCGAGCCGGTGCTGCGGCTCTACGAATGGGACCGCGTGCGCTGCTTCCCGTGGCAGATTGATTTTCATCTACCACCCGGCTCGCCGTTCCTGTTTGCGCGGATGCGGATCGTGAACCCGCACGACCGCGAGTTGCCGATGTATTGGTGGACGACCATCGCCGTGCCGGAGCGCAAGGATGTCCGGACGCTGGTGCCCGCAACCTCCGCGCTCAACCACAGCCGTGAGACCGGCATCACGCTGGTTCCGTTGCCGATCTGGAACGGGCGCGACCAGACCTACACGACGCAGTCACTGAGCGCCTACGATTTCTTCCCGCGCTTCGCCGCCGGCCAGCGGCGTTGGATTGCCGCGCCCGACGGCGAGGGACGCGGGTTGTTCGAGACCTCCACCGACCGCCTGCGCGGCCGGAAACTTTGGGGCTGGGGCATGGGCCAGGGCGGCCGGCGCTGGCAGGAATTCCTCTCGCTGCCCGGCGAAGCCTACATCGAAATTCAAGCCGGTCTCGCAGCAACGCAGGGGGAGAGTATTCCGATGCCGGCGCGCGCGACGTGGTGCTGGACCGAGGCGTTTGGCGCGCTCGAAGCCGACCCGAAGCGAGTCCACGGCCCCGACTGGCAGCAAGCGTGGAAAGCCGCCGACGAGGCAATTGAAAAGATTCTGCCGCGAGCGCGTGTGGAGCAACTCGACGTGAAGTTCGCCGCTGTCACGACGCGCACACCGGAGCGGTCGCTGCATCTTGGCTCCGGCTGGGCCGCGCTGGAACGCCGCCGCTGCGCCACGCAGTGTTTGCCGGACCCGATTCCCGTTGAGCTGCCGTTTCCGCCGGAATCGCTTGGCGCGGACCAAGCGCCGTGGCTCGCGCTGTTGGAAAAGAACGAGTTGCCGAAGCGCAATCCCAGCGATGAGCCGGGCGCGCTGATGACGCAGCCCGACTGGCAGTTGCTGCTGGAGAAAACCAAGAACAACCATTGGCTGACGTGGTGGCATATGGGCAACCTGCGGATGGAGTCGCTCGACCTCGACGGCGCGGAGAAGGCGTGGCAGGCGTCGTTGAAATGCCAACCGACCGGCTGGACGCTGCGCAACCTCGCCGTGCTCGCCGAGCGCCGCGGCGACAAGGCGGAAGCCTGCGACCTGATGCGGCAGGCGTGGCAAGCCGGCCCGCAGGTCGCGCCGCTAGCCGTCGAGTGTTTGCAGACGCTCACACGAGCCGAGCGTTACGCCGAGGCGTATGACTTCGTCGCCACGCTCCCAGAAGCCGTGCGCGCTCACGAACGCGTGCTGCTGCTCTGGGCCAAGGCTGCGATTGAGATCAGCCGACTCGACGGCGTCGAACGCGTCTTCAGCCACGACTTCGCCACGATCCGCGAAGGCGAGGTGTCGCTGACCGACATGTGGTTCGCGTTCCAGGAGAAGCGCCTCGCCGCTGCCGAGAAGGTTCCCGTGGACGACAAGCTCCGCGAGCGCGTCCGTCGCGACTTCCCGCCACCGCGCCTCATTGACTTCCGCATGTATTCGACGAGCGGGAGGTGAGCGGCTGCGGTAAAGCGTGTCATCAAGTGCTTGAGTCCGGCGGGGTTTTGTTCAACACTCCGGCCACCATGAACGAACATGCTTCTCTCTCCCGCCGTGATTTCCTCGCCCGCACCGCGCTCGCTGGCGCCGCCGTCGCGTGGCCACAACTCGCCTCCGCCGCGCCAGCTGGCGGCAAGTGGCCGCCGCGAATCCCCGTGTTCAGCAAGCTCTACCAGGAACTCAAGCTCGACTTCGACCAAGCCGCCGAGCTGACGGCTGAGGCGGGCCTCGACGGCGTGGATTGTCCCGTGCGGCCGAAGGGCGAGATCGAACCGGAGCGCGCGGCCGACGAGATGCCGCGTTACGCCGAGGCGCTGCGCAAGCGCAAGCTCGGCATGCTGCTCATCACCAGCGGCATCAACAGCATGTCCACGCCGCACGCCGAGATTGTCCTGCGCACGGCGAAGAAGCTCGGCATCCGCTACTACCGGCTCGGTTTCAGCACGAACAGGGGCGGCGTCGGAACCCCCATATCCGAGATCAAGGCCCAGTTGCGCGAGGTGGCGGCGTGCAACAAGGAACTCGGCCTCACCGGCGTCATCCAGAACCACTCGCCGTCCGGCAAGAGCACCTACGTCGGCGGCGACCTCCACGAGATGTATGAGATCGTGAAGGACTTCAACCCCGACCAAATCGGCGTCGCGTTCGACCTCTGCCACGCGCTGGTCGTCCACGGCGATGACTGGGGCGCGCGGTTCGACCAGCTCAAGCCGCACATCAAGGTCGCCTACGTCAAGGACGTGAAGCGGCCGAAGGAACTGACGCCGTTCGGCGAGGGCGAGTTCAAGAACACCGACTACTTCAAGCGACTCAAGCGGCTGAACCTCGCCGCGCCGCTCTCGATGCACATCGAGTATAAGTGGTGTCCCGAAGGCCAGGAGAAGACGCGCGCCGCGATGCTGAAGATGCTCCAGCAAAACCTGCGCGTCCTCAAAGGCTGGATTGCCGCGGCATAAGCGCCGTCCTCGTAGGAGATCAAGTCATGAAACGTCCCTTCCGCCTCCAAGCGCAAGCGGCGCTCCTGCTGCTTGCCGTTCTCGCGCTCTCGCAGCCGGCCCAAGCCGCCGGCCTCGATGTGAAACAAACCTACGTCAAGAAAGCGACGTGGGCCGAGACAATGATCGCCACGCGCGCGAACTGCGCCGAGTGGATCAAGGAAGCCAAGCCGAAGGAGAACCAACTCACCACGACACCGGTGCCGCGGCTCTGGGCGCAAATCAAGCGCGACTGGCCGGTGCAGAGCGCGTGGTTCGTGCGGGATCTGCCGCGCAACCGCCATCTCGACTGGTTCCTGCAATCCAACATCGGCTTCGAGCGATGGATCCTGGCCCTGATAACGAAGAGGCTCGGCGAAGCCGCCGGCGTGTTGGATTCAGAGGTGGCGGAGTTGCACCGCGTGAAGGCCGGGCCGAATGATCCGCGCTGGCTCGATCTCTACGGCCGCGCCAGCCGGCTCGACGACATCGCCGCCGTCACGCGCACGCTATGGCTCGGCGATCTGCGAAAGGTGTTCGAGACACAGGCGGCGGCGTTGATGCGCGCAAAGGCACCGTGCGAAGACGCGCGCTGGACCGCAGTGAAAGACCGCGCCGCCAAATGCGCCGACGCCGGCCCGTTGGTCCACGTCGGTAGCATCGGTGATTTGCTTGCGGCCATAGACGCCCTCGCCGCCGCGATGCCGGAGCGGTTCTCTGGCAACGCGCTGAAGAAACGGCTCGCGGAAGCCGAGCCAAAGTGGAACGCCATCATCGCAGGCTTGCTGAAGCAGGACGCGAAGGCGATGGAGCAGTTGCCGACGCTTTACGGCGAAGTGCGCACGTTCCGGCACTCGCTGCTGCTGGCGGTGCGCGGCATGGACGGGTTTCTCAGCACGTGGTCGCGCGTCGGCTTGGAGCAGGAATGGGAAGAGCAGTTCGCGTCGTTGCAACGCGACCTCGGCAATCGCGCGCACTTCGACGCCATCGCGTCGGAGACGTTCCGGCAGGAGTCGCTCGTGCTGCCGGGCGACCGCGACCCTACCGACATCGTGCTGCGCCGGACGGCTGCGCTGTTGGCGGATTTGAGACTTGCCTCTCTTGCGCCTGAACTGGCCGCGCTGCGTTCGGCCAACGCCGCCATTGCGTCCGCCAACGCCGAGGCCCGCTACGTTCTCTTCGCCGACGCCAGCCGGTTGCGGCGGCAGGTCGCGTTCAGCAATCCGTTGCTCAGCTTCGACAAGCTGTTGTTCCTCAAGCGCCACCTCTGCATCTACAACCACATGTGCGACCAATACTACGGCATGACGGCGCGGCCCGGCGGCTCGGTCTGCGTGCTGGAGCGACCGTTCAGTCCCGACGCCACCGTGCGCGATCTGCTCGCCAAGTCGGTCGTCGAACGCGGCCGGCTCAAGGGCCAGAAGCTCAGCGGCGGGCCGATACGCGATTACAAGCTTGGCTTCGACGGCCTCGGCAATCTCAGCGGCGACGAGACTGAAGGCGGCTCGTTCATTTCGCCGGACGTGTCGTTCGACGGCAAACAGATCGCGTTCGCTTACGTCGAGTGCCGCGGCGAGCGCGGGCATCGCGAACACACGGACGCCAGCCGTGGCCACTGGGACGAGGGGCGCAGCTATCACGTCTTCAAGGCCAACGCGGACGGTTCGCGGCTGGAGCAACTCACCGACGGCACGTGGAACGAGTTCGACCCGTGCTTCATGCCGAGCGGGCGCATCGCGTTCGTCAGCGAGCGGCGTGGCGGCTATTTGCGTTGCGGGCGCATCTGCCCGACCTACACGCTCCACGACATGGCCGCCGACGGCAGCGACATCCGCTGTCTCTCGCCGCACGAGACCAACGAGTGGCATCCGAGTGTCGCGCACGACGGATTGATTGTCTGGACTCGGTGGGATTACGTGGACCGTCACGGCGTCGTCGCGCACATGCCGTGGACCACGACGCCCGACGGCCGCGACCCGCGCGCGGTGCATGGCAACTACTCGTTCCGCGCCAAGCGGCCGGACATGGAACTGGACGTGCGGGCGATTCCCGGCTCGCCGAAGTTCATCGCCACCGCCGCGCCGCACCACGGCCAATCGTTTGGCTCGCTCATCGTCGTGGATCCGCGCGCGAAGGACGACGATGTGATGGGTCCGGTGAAGCGCCTGACGTCGGAGATCGCCTTTCCGGAAAGCCAGGGCGGCACTATCAACTACGGCGAAGCGTGGCCGCTCAGCGAGGATTACCATCTCTGCGTCTATGACGCCGCCGCCGGCACGCACGCGTCGGGCGGACCTGTGGGCAAGGGCAACTACGGCATCTATCTCGTGGACAGCTTCGGCAACAAGGAACTCATCTATCGCGACCCCGCAATCGGCTGCCACAACCCGATGCCGCTCGCGCCGCGCCCGCGTCCGCCGGTGATCAGTGAGCCGGCCGAGCCGGTCGTCGCAGGAAAACCGGCCGAGGGCACGATGGCGGTGCTCGATGTCTATAACAGCCTCAAGCCGTGGCCGGCCGGCACGAAGATCAAGGCGCTGCGTGTCTATCAAGTCCTGCCGCAGACGCTCGGCTCACAGGCGTTGCCGCACTCGACCGGCGTGCAGATCCCGTTCACGCTCTCAGTGAACGTCGCGCGCAAAGTTCTCGGCACCGTGCCGGTCGAAGCCGACGGCAGCGCGTATTTTACCGTGCCCGCCGGCAAGGAACTCTTCTTCCAGGCGCTCGACGCGGACGGCCTCGCGGTGCAGTCCATGCGCTCGGCGACGCACGTGCAGCCCGGCGAGAAGCGCACCTGCCACGGCTGCCACGAGCCGAAGACGCACGCGCCGATTGCCTCGAAAGGCCAGCCGCTGGCCATGCGCCGCGCGCCGTCGCGGCTCCAGCCCGACGTGGACGGCACCAATCCGTTCAGCTATCCGCGGCTCGTCCAGCCGGTGTTGAACAAGAACTGCGTCGGCTGCCACCAGAAGAATCCCGACAAAGCGCCACGGCTCGACGCAGAGTTAGTGCAGATCAAACAGAACCGCTGGTGGACCGACGGCACCTACTTCGCCTCCTACGTGAGCCTGACGGAGAAATACGGTTTCTACGATTACGGTGGCCACGACTTCGGCGACGAGCGCGCGTATCGCACGATTCCCGGCCAGTTCGGCGCGCGCGCGTCGAAGCTCTATCCGATGCTCGTGAAAGGGCACCACGACGTGAAACTCTCGCCAGAGGAACTGCATCGCATCGCCGTCTGGCTCGATTCCACCTCGCCGTTCTACGGCGTCTATGAAAAGGAAGGTGGCCTCGCGCAACTCCGCGGCGAGATTGCCAAGCCGACGTTGGAGTGAGGCTTCGAGCTATGACCGGCAAACAACGAGTTGCGCTCGCGATGCAGCACCGGCAACCAGATCGCGTGCCGGTGATGTGCCAGCTCGCGCTCGGCCATTACTTCCTCAACACGCCGATTCCACCGCATCGCATCTGGTTCACCAGCGAAGGTTTCGCCGAGGCGATTGTGATGTTGCAACGGCGCTACCGCTTCGATGGCGTCCTCATTAACCTCCCTGGCCGGCCGGCGAACATCCTCAACGACCTCGCACGCATCGAGAAAGCCGGCGACGGTGGCGAGCGGCTCGTCTGGAAGAGCGGCAACTACACGGTCGTGCCGCCGAACGACAGCGCGCATCATTACGCCGCCGACGGCTCGTCGCCACGGCGCGCGGAGTTCGCCACGCTCGATCCCGACCGGCTCGACGGCCTCGACGATCTGACCGGCTACATCTGGAACACCTACCATGTGCCGCGGTTGGCGGAGAAGTCGCAGCCCGGCCCGCTCAGCGAAGTGCCGGAGTATTTTTTCCGCACGATTGATTTCGTGAAAGCTGCAGTCGGCGACGAAGTCTCCGTCCACGGCGAGGTTTTCTCGCCGTTCACGCATTTGATGGAGCTGTTCGGCTACGAGGAGGCGCTGATGGGCCTCATGACCGACGCGGCAAAATGCCACGCGCTGTTGGATCGGCTCACGGTCGCCGCCAACGCGTGGGCCGTGGCGCAGGCGCGGCGCGGCGTGGACGCGGTGTTGATCTCGTCGGCGTTTGCCGGCGGCGGGTTCATTTCGCAGGAGATGTATCGCGAGTTCGTCCTGCCCTACGAGCGGCGAATGACGGACGCGATCAAGCCGACGGGTGTGCCGGTCTATACGCACACGTGCGGCCGGATTGGCGACCGGCTGGAACTGATGGCGGAAACGGGCATAGACGGCCTCGACACACTCGATCCGCCGCCACTCGGCAACGTCGAACTCGCGGACGCGAAGCGGGAGATCGGTGGCCGGCTGTTCATCAAGGGCAACATGAACTCGGTGGCACTGCTCGACTACAAGACGAAGGAGCAGGTTTTGGCCGAAGCCGGCGAGCGCCTCCGCGTCGGCAAACCCGGCGGCGGCTACATCCTGAGCACCGCGTGCTCGGTCGCGCCGCGCGTGGAGCCGTGGAAGCTGGAGTTGCTCACGCCGCTGGCGGAGGAAACCGGCCGCTACGAGTAACGCGCGGGGCGTAATGGGTCAGTCTTGTGGAGTATCGGATGTCTTCGGGCTTCATAAGTGGCGTGAGCTTCCAAGCTCGCGCACCGTTCTCGCACAAGGAACGCCGGGGCGAGCTTGGAAGCTCACCCCACCTAAACGGCTACCCCACAAGACTGACCCGTTATCGCGGGGTCGCTACCTGAGCAGCGTCAGTCGAATCATCCGTCGGACATCACTTGCCGGGCCTCACCACCAGTGGCGCCAACATGCTCGGTGGGCTGGTCATAGCAGTCACCTGCACCGGCTGGCTGACGGCGTGAAAATAAACCGTCAGTTCCTTCCGCTTCGCCGATGCGCGGAAACGGCCATCCGCGCCGACCCGCAGACTCGGTTCGCCGTCGCCGGAGAAATCCGCCACGCCAAACGCGATGACGTGTTGCTTGTCGGCAAGATGGCCCCAGCCCTCGCAGCGCCTGCCCGACGCATAGACCGACGACCGCTCGCCCGCGCCGGTCAGCACGCGCCAACCGTTCGCGTCCTGGCGCAGCACAACGGCTTCGTTCGGCTTGCGGAGGCAACCGTAGAGCCAGCTCTCGACGCCGAAGTCCCACAGCAGCGGCAGCTCCGGCAACGCGAACCGCGCGTCCACGGCCAGCAACGTTGGCGTCGTTGCCCGCTGCACGATCTTCACCCACGACTTGCTGCTGACGTATTCGAGCGTCACGGAGCCGAGCCGCAACGTCACGTTGAACGGCCCGCGCTTGAGCACCTCGGCCTTGCCCGGCGCGAGCGCGGTCGTAATGCCGTCCTCCGCGAAGAACTCAGTTTTGCCGTGGGCGATGGAGGTCAGCAGCGGCTTGCCGTCGCGACGGATTCTGTGGGCGATGGCCGATGACGCCACAACAATTTCATCCGCGCTCTCCGTTATCGCCAATCCTCCTCTGCCCGGCCGCACTGCGCCGCCGGCAAACTCCACGCGATACGTTTCCGTTTCCATCGGGCCGGGGCTTGAAGTGAAATCCACGTCCAGCCCGCACACGGAGCCGTCGGGCCACTTCGCCATCGCGGTGAACTGCGCCGGCACTTCCTTGCCTTTCGCGCCGAACAACCGCGCCGTCGCCGCGTCGCGCAACGCGCCTTGCGGAGCTGCCAATGATGCCGTGACCGGATAGCCGAACCGCCGTAGGCCGGCAGTTTCGCTGACGGTGAATTCGATGGGCACTGCGAGCGCGTAAGAAACGAAGATGATCGAAGCCAGCGAGGCGAGCAGGAAAGCGGTCTTTCTCATGCCGCGAGATTTACCGGACATCGGCGCCAATGTCCACCCCGCACAATATTCAAGAAGCCATCACCGCTCGCACAGATGCAGCAGCCGCGCCACGGCGCGGGCGATGAAGGCTACGTTCGGCGTGTCGGAGTGGGCGCACAGCGTGCGGGGCCGGCATGGCAGCCGCTTGCCGGATTCGGTCGCGATCACGCCGCTAGCCAGCAGCAGGCACACCCGCTCCACCACGTCGTCAATGTCGGTCCAGAGCGCGCCGCGTTCGCCGCGCGGCACCAGCGAGCCGTCGTTGCGGTAACCGCGGTCAACGTAAGCTTCCTCCCACACGGTCACACCCACGCGCCGCGCCAGCGCGGCCACGCGCCCGCCGGCCTTCGCGTAAATCTTCACGCCGGGCCAGCAACGCTTCATCGTCTCCGCGTAGCGCCTGGCAACCGCGCCATCGGTCTCGCTCGCGTGGTAGAGCGCGCCGTGCAGTTTCACGTGATGCAGCTTCACGCTCTCAGCGCGCGCGAGTCGATCCAGAGCGCCAACCTGCTGGAGCAACAGCAGCTCCATTTCGTCCGGAGTGATTTTGATTGGCGTCCGGCCAAAGTCGCCACGGCTCAACGGGCCGGGATGCGCGCCGAGCCGCACGCAAAACTGCGAAGCCATCGCGACGCACGCTTTCATCGTGGCGAGATTGCCGGCGTGGCCGCCGCACGCCACGTTGGCCGACGAGACCCAGCGCATCAACGCCCGCGTCCGTGTCAACGCCTCGCCTTCACCAAGATCGCAATTGAGATCAAGCTTCATGCCGGAATGAGTCATGCGTGCTTAACGGATTCCCGCCCCGTGCTGCAAGCCGAAATCTTGTGCCTTGTGGCGAAAGATCCTGCATCCGCAGAAAACGCCGTTGCCAAGGGTTCGGAGTAAGGCTACGATACATGCACAGTTGGCGGAAGGAGTTTTCCTGACTATGACGATCAGCGTGCGCACAGCGGACAAGGTGACGGTGGTGGATGTCAGCGGCGAGGTGGACCTCTACCACTCGCCGGAGTTGCTCGCGAAGTTGACGGAATTGATCAAGCAGAAGCAGACGAGCATCCTGCTGAATTTCCAGGCGGTCACTTACATTGACAGTTCGGGGCTGGCGTCGTTGATCGGCGCGTTTCAGCAGTTGCGGCCGCAGGGTGGGCAGTTGCGGCTGGCCAGCTTGAGCAAGCCGGTGCAGAGCGTGTTCACGGTGGCGCGGCTGGACAAGGTGTTTACCATCCATCCCACGGAGGCCGAGGCGCTCCAAGCGTGGGGAGCGAAGTAGGCGGCGGCGGGCGATGGCCAACGAATAACGCTTCCCATGCCGATCACCCTCATCCGATTCTTCCAGCATGTCACCAGTTGGTGCATGTTGTTCAGCAACATGCTGTATTGGGCGTTCGTGTCGCCCTTCCACGGCAAGAAGATGCGGGTGGACGATCTCTTCCGCCAGATGACGCTGATTGGCGTGCGCTCGATTTCGATCGTGTTCCTGGTGATGTTCTTCATGGGACTGGTGCTGGCGATGCAGAGCGCGGAGACGCTGCAAAAAGTCGGCGGCCTAGCAATGGTCGGCGGCCTGGTGGCGGTGGCGGTGATGCGCGAGATCGGACCGATGTTGACGGCGATTGTGCTGGCAGGCCGCTGCGGCGCGGCGATCACGGCAGAACTGGGCACGATGCGCGTGGCAGAGGAACTGGATGCAATGGAAACGATGGGGTTGAACCCGGTGCATTTTCTGATTGTGCCGCGCGTGCTGGCGATGGTGATTATGGCGCCATGCCTGACGATCCTCGGTGTATTAATGGCCATGTTTGGCGGCTGGCTGATCAGCGTTTTCTGCCTCGATCAGGATGCGTTTCTCTACTGGCGCAAAGCGTTCGAGCTACTGGCACTCAAGGACGTTTACTCCGGGATGATCAAGAGCGTTGTCTTCGCCACGCTGGTCAGCAACATCGCCTGCTACTTCGGATTCATCGTGGACGGCGGCGCCGAGGGCGTTGGCAGGAGCACCACCCAATCGGTGGTGACGTCCATTGTCATGATCATCGCCAGCGATTGCGTGCTGACGGCGTTTTTCTATTTTATCTGAACATGGACGCCTCACCCCAAACCTCCGCCGAAACGCAGCCGAAGAGCGGGCCGATCGGTTCCGACGATGTGATCGTCGCGGAGGATGTCGTGAAGATATACGACGGCCGCCGTGTGCTCGATGGTGTCAACTTTCGCGTCAAGCGCGGCGAGATTCTTGTCATCATGGGCGGCTCCGGTTGCGGCAAGAGCACGCTGTTGCGGCAGCTCATTGGCCTTCAACAACCCGAGCAAGGCCGCATCTGGATTGACGGCAGCGAGATCACGCGCCTGACGGAGGAAGAGTTCATCAATGTTCGGCGACGGTTCGGCGTGCTGTTCCAGAGCGGCGCGCTGTTCAACTCAATGACCGTCGGCGATAACGTCGCGCTGCCGATCCGCGAGCACTACCCGAACCAGCCAGAGATGACCGTGGATATCATGGTCAAGATGAAGCTCTCACTGGTCGGCATGACGCAGTTTTCACACCTGAAACCGGCGGAGATTTCCGGTGGGATGAAAAAGCGCGCCGCGCTCGCCCGCGCACTGGCGCTCGACCCGAAGCTGCTGTTTTGCGACGAGCCGACCGCCGGGCTGGATCCGACGCGTGTCACGGAATTCGACGAACTGACACTGAAGCTGTGCAAAGACCTCGGCGTGACCGCTGTCGTTGTCACACACGACATGACCAGCGCGTTCCGCATCGGCACGCGGATGATCTTGTTGAACAAGGGCAAGGTTTGGGCAGTGGGCACACCGGCCGAAATCCGCGCGCATCCCGACCCCGGCGTGAAACGTTTCATCAACGGCGACCCGGAGAGCGAAGTGCGCCAGGACGCCGACAGTTACCTGCAGGATATCTTGGGCGAATCGCAGTAATCAACGGAGACTCTTATGGCCGAATACAAAGTCCAAAAAACCGGACCGGGCGTCGTCATTTTCTTCGGCGTCGTCGCGCTAATCTTCATGGTTTTGGCAGCGGGGGAGCTTCACTCGTTGTTGTTCCAAAAATCCCAAAATGTGACGATATACTTCGACAGCGTTAGCGGCGTTAAAGAACGCACCAAGGTCACCTACGCCGGCCGCAAATGCGGCGAGGTCATAAAACTCGTGGACCTCAGCAAACCCAAAGGAGACCCCAAAGATCCCGCTGGCAAGTTATACTATGTCGAAGTCACAGCAAAGATAGCCCAAACAACTCCGGTCAACAGCAAGACCAAGGCCCTGATCACGATGGTGGGCATGCTCGGCGACAAGGAGTTGGACTTGACGCCCGGCAACCCGGAAGCGCCACCTCTAGCGTCCGGCGAAGGACTCTACGGCGAAAGTGGTGGCATCGACATCCTCATCAACACCGCACGCAAACTGGTGGTGAAGCTTGAGCCGCTGCTGGACTCCGTGCAGTCAGTGCTTGGCAACGTCAACGACGTGATCAAAGACCCCGCCTTCAAGGAAGACCTCAAGACCACGGTCGCCAACGCCAAAACCACGCTGGCGAACGCCGACGCCACGCTCAAGCAAGCCAGGGAAATGCTTGGCGAAAACCGCGACAACATCAAGGTCGTCCTCGGCAACGCCCGCGACCTGACCGAAAAGGGCAAGACCACCCTTACTACTGTGAACGATACCCTCGGCGAAACGCGGCCCAAGTTGCAGGCGCTCATTGCCAGCATCCAGAAGCTCACCACCGATCTTCAACCCAAGCTCAACGAGTTAATGGCGAAGTCCAGTGGCACGCTCGACAAGGCCGGCACCGCGCTCGACAAAGCCAGCGCCACGTTCGACACCACACAGAGTATCCTCAGCGACAACCGCGAGAACATCACGATGATGCTGACCAGCTTGCGCGATATCGGTTACGAAGCAAAACACTTCATGCACACCTTCAGGATGATTTTCGCGCCGTGGTCTATCTTCTCCAGTCAGAAGAAACCCGACGCAAAACAGCCGGAGCAAGACGGCGCCGTCAAAGTGCTCGCGCCCGCCGATCAAGCCGCGGCTGGCGGCGGTTCTGGCAACGCCGCCAAGCCCGCCGCGTCTGACGCCACGAAATGACCGCGAGTATCGAGAAGAAACTGGCCGCGTTCTCGAACCTCATCGAGATCGCCGCCGCCATCAACTCCAGCCTCGATCCTGACGACGTCCTGCCCAACATCCTTGACGTGGCCCAGCGCACGATGGACGCCACCGCCGCCAGCGTGGCGCTGGTGGACAAAGCCACGCAGGAACTGGTCTATGTCATCGCCACCGGGCATTACGGCGAGCGCGTCAAACAAAACGTCCGGCTCAAGCCGGGCACCGGCATCGCCGGCTGGGTCGCACAGCACGGCCAGTCACAGGTTATCACCGACGTGGCCAACGACCCTCGGTTTAACCGCGCCGCCGCGGAAAAGGCCGGTGTCATCCCGCGCTCAATGGTCTGCGTGCCGATGCGCGTGCAGGGAAAAGTCATCGGCATCCTCCAGGCAATTGATCCGCGGAACAAACCGGTCTTCGACACGGACGACGGCGAATTCTTCGATGCCTTCGCCAGCCTCGCCGCCACGGCCATCAGCAACGCCCAGATGCACAAGGCGCTGCTGAAACAACAAAGCGAAAAACAGGAGCGCGATTTCGCCCGCCAGATCCAGCAAAGCTTCCTGCCGCGCGAAATGCCGCCGATCCTTGGCGTCACGATCCAAGCCTGCAACGAGTCGGCCCTCGCCGTCGGCGGCGATTTCTATGACGTAATCCAACTCTCGCCGACAAAGGTGGCCCTCATCATTGGCGACATCACCGGCAAAGGTGTCGCCGCCTCGCTCTACATGGTGCGCTGTCTTTTCGACACGCGCCGCTCCTGCAGCATCGGTGGCGCGGACATGTCTCCCGCCGGACTGCTGAGCGCGAAAAACAACATCCTAGCCCACGAAGCCACCTGCCAGCTCACCACGGAAATGACCACGGGCCAGCAGCCACACCCGCCGATGTTTCTCGGCATGATCTGCGTCACCTTCGATGCCGCCACGGGCGAACTTTGCTACGCCAACGCCGGCCTGCCTGACCCCATCCTCCACACGGGCGGTCGCGCCGAAACCCTCTCCGGCAGCGGCGGCCCCGCCCTTGGCATGGTGCCGGAAATGACGTTCGACGAGGGCATTCGCACCCTGCACGGTGGCGAAACGTTGCTTCTTTTCACCGACGGCCTGAGCGAAGCGCGCAACCTCGGTGGCGTCGAGTTCGGCGGCGACCGCATTGCCAAGGCGCTGGCCCAGCCCCACGACAACGCTGAGGCCGCGGTTGCGCTGGTGTCTCGCAGCGTGCTTCATTTCATCGGCAGCGCCGCCCGTCACGACGACCTGACCCTGATGGCGTTGCACTACGTGAAGCCATGACCATTCCGCCGCTCACCATCAAAAGTCATCCGCGCCACCTGGCCGATGTGCGCGCGCTGGTGCGGCGCGCCGCCGCCGAAGCGACCCTCGACGAACAGACGACCTTCAACCTCATGCTCGCCGTGGACGAAGCCTGCGCCAACATCATCCGCCACGCCTACGGCGGCGACGCCTCCCAGGACATCGTCATCCACGCCACCGTTTCGCACGACGCCATCGAATTCCGCCTCCGCGACTTCGGCAAGCAAGTGGACCCGACGTGCATCAAGTCACGCGACCTCGACGAGGTCCGCCCCGGCGGCCTCGGATGCTTCCTCATCCGCCACGCGTTCGACGAAGTGGACTACAACACCCACTTCGCCAACGGCACCGAACTGCGCCTCCTCAAACGCCGACGGTAAGGTGAGCCGCCCCCGGCCAAATCGTAACCCTCGCAATCAACGCCGCACACGTTCCTGAAGAAGAGCGTTGAATGCGCAGTGCTCAAGGTGGTGGTTTACATCGGCGCCGGTAACTTCTAAACTCCGCCCGTCACGGAAGGAGTCTTATGGGCCAATCGCTGACGCAGGAACAAATCACCGCGGTCACCGACGCGATCTTCACCAAGCGGAAAATCGAGGCGATCAAACTCTACCGCGAGGCCACGAATGCCAGCCTCGTTGAAGCCAAGGAGTTCGTCGAGAAACTGGAGGCCGAACTGCGGCTCCAATATCCCGACAAGTTCACAGTCGCGCCGTCGTCTCAACCCATGACCGCGCTGATCGTCATCGCACTGGCGGTTGCCATCGCGATTGCGGTCATTCTGGTTCTTGTGTCCCGCGCGGCACCTTGAGGTAAAAATACTTGCGGAGGTGAGATGAAAGTGAACTCGACAAACTCTCGCAGGGCCGGCAAGGAGGCCTGCGCGACGGCGGATACCGCCGACCAGTTCCGGCGCGACATCGCGGAGAAACTCTTCTGCATGGCCGGGAAGTTTCCCGAAGTCGCCACAAAGAACGACTACTACCTCGCGCTCGCCTACGCCGTGCGCGACCGGATCGTCCGCAACTGGATCCGCACCGCCGAGACCTACTTCCAGCGCGCCGTCCGCAGCGTCATCTACCTTTCGGCGGAGTTTCTGATCGGCCCGCAGTTGGGCACGAATCTCCTCCACCTCGGCATTACCGAACAGGCTCGGCAGGCGTTGCGCGGTCTTGGCCAGGACCTCGACGAACTGATCGAGCACGAGGAGGAGCCGGGTTTGGGCAACGGCGGCCTCGGTCGGCTCGCGGCGTGTTACATGGAATCGCTCGCGTCGCTGGAGACTGCCTCGATCGGTTATGGCATCCGCTACGAGTTCGGCATCTTCGACCAGGAAATCCGCGACGGCTGGCAGGTCGAGACGGGCGACCGCTGGCTGCGGCTTGGCTACCCGTGGGAGATTGTGCGACCGGAGATCGCGTTCGAGGTGAAGCTTGGCGGGCACACCGAACCGTATCAGGACGAAGCCGGCGCTTATCGCGTCCGCTGGGTGCCCAACCGCATCGTCATGGGCACGCCCTGCGACACGCTCATCCAAGGCTACGGCGTGCGGACGGTGAACATGCTCCGCCTCTGGAAAGCCGAAGCGCACAACTCATTCGACTTCCAGGCGTTCAACGTCGGCGACTACTACCGCGCCGTGAACGAAAAGGTCGTCTCGGAAAACATCACCAAAGTCCTCTACCCGAACGACGTTTCCGTTGCTGGCAAACAGTTGCGCCTGGAGCAGCAATACTTCCTCGTCTCCTGCACGTTGCAGGACATGATCCGTATCTACCGCCAGCGCCTGAAGTCGCTCGACCAGCTCCATGAGAAGTTCACCATCCAGCTCAACGACACCCATCCTTCGCTCGCCATCGCCGAGCTGATGCGCCTCCTCGTGGACGAACACGGCATGGATTGGGACCACGCGTGGGAGATCACACGGCGCGCGTTTGCCTACACCAACCACACGCTCATGTCCGAGGCGCTGGAGAAATGGCCGCTGCCGCTCTTCGCGAGCGTTCTGCCGCGGCATCTGGAAATCATCTACGAAATCAACCGCCGCTTCCTCGACGAGGTCCGCGTGAAGTTCCCCGGCGACGACGGCAAGGTGCAGCGGCTCTCGCTCATTGACGAGTTCGGCGACAAATACGTCCGCATGGCCAACCTCGCCTGCGTCGGCAGCCACGCCATCAACGGCGTCGCCGCGCTGCACACCGAGCTGCTCAAGCAGACCGTGCTGCGCGATTTTCACGACCTCTGGCCGGAAAAATTCTCCAACAAGACCAACGGTGTCACGCCGCGACGGTTCATGGCGCTCTCCAACCCCGGTCTCACCGCGCTCATCACGAGCCGCATCGGCGACGGCTGGCTGAAAAACCTCGACGAACTCCGCAAGCTGGAGCCGCTCGCCGATGACGCCGGTTTCCGCGAGGAATGGAGGCAGGTCAAGCACACCAACAAAGAGCGGCTCGCCGGCGCGCTGCGGAAGGCCACGGGTGTCGAGGTGGACCCGGCGACGCTGTTCGACATCCAGGTGAAGCGTTTCCACGAATACAAACGCCAGCATCTCAACCTCCTTCGCGTCATCGCCCTCTACCGCCGGCTCAAGAACATCCCGCGTCTCGACTTCACGCCACGCACCGTCATCTTCGGCGGCAAGGCCGCGCCGGGCTACTTCATGGCCAAGCTCATCATCAAGCTCATCAACTCCGTCGCCGCCGTCGTCAACACCGACCCGCAGACGCGCGACCGGCTACGCGTCGTCTTCTACCCGGACTTCAACGTCAAGAATGCCCACCGCATCTATCCCGCCGCCGACCTTTCCGAGCAAATCTCGATGGCCGGCACCGAAGCTTCCGGCACCGGCAACATGAAGTTCGCCCTCAACGGCGCGCTCACCATCGGCACGCTCGACGGCGCGAATGTCGAGATTCGCGAGGAAGTCGGCGCGGAAAACTTCTTCCTCTTCGGCCTCACGGCGGCGGAGGTTTGCGAGCGCAAAGTCGCCGGCTATCACCCGTGGGAAGTCTGCCAGCAGAACGCCGAGCTGCACGACGCGCTCGAGCTCATCGGCTCCGGCGCGTTCTCCGGCGGCGACAAGGAACTCTTCCAACCCTTCATCCGCTCCCTGCTCGACCGCGACGAGTATCTGGTCTTCGCCGACTACCCGTCCTACGTCGAGCAGCAGGAGGAAGTCGCCCGCGCCTACCGCGACACGGAACGTTGGACGCGCATGTCCATCCTCAACGTCGCGCGCATGGGCAAGTTCTCCGCCGACCGCGCCATCCGCGAATACTGCCGCGACATCTGGCGCGTCGAGCCGGTTCATGTCCCCGACGTCGAGCCAGCGTGCTGAATCGGAGTTTCGAGTCTGTGCTTACCGCGGTGTGGAACCTTCGGTGATGGGCAGTGGCGGGAATTTCTTGTGCGGCTCCTGCTGATACCAGAAAGCGGTGGAGGCGATCTCGTCTTCGAGTTGCAGATAGCGATGACCTTCCTGCCAGCCGAGCGCCTGGATCGTCACCTTCAAGTCCTTCTGGAAGCGGACCGGGTCCACGATGTGCCAGCGATAGAGGCCGAACTTCTGCGGCGGCACGTAGGCCGTGTCGGGCGGCAACACCTGCGCGAGGCCGCAATAGGGCGTCGAGAAGACCTGGTATTTCTTCGTCTCGCGGTTCTCGAAATTGTAGGAGCCGCAGAAGTAATCCTCCGTGCCCGTGCCGCAGATCGTCGGGAACTCCTTGTCGCCGTCCATGAAGAACTTGATCTCGCCCTCGCCCCACCAGCCCTTGCTACGGGCTTCCCACGCGAGGTAGGTGCCGACGTATTGGCCGCGGCCCGCGACGCCGTCGAGAATGGTGTAGATGCCCTTGCTCTTCAGCGGCGACTCGCGCCGGAACTGCGCGTGCAGGTAGGCGGCGTCCTTCGGCAGGTCGGTGAGCGCGTAGTTGATCTGGTAATAGAGCGTCATGTCCTTCTCGTCGGTGTTCTCCAGCGTGACGCGCGCCTTCTTGCGGAACGGCATCTGCCAGTAGCAGTTGAACGCGCTGCCGGGGTTGACGCACACCGCCAGCGAGTTGATCTGGCAATACTTGCCCCAGCCACACGCGAAGAAGTCGCCAACGGGGCACTCGACCGACGGCTCGGTTTCGCCATCCCAATAAAACCGAATGATCGCGCGGCGCCAGTTGCCGGTCGGCGTCATCCAGATTTGCTGGATGCAGCCGGGGCCTTTGATCTCGCCGAGCGTGAACGTCGTCTTCGACTTGATGCGGACCGACGGCGACACCTTCCAGCCCACGCCCAGCTCGCGGGCGCAGTTCTTGCCGGTGCCCTCGGTGGCCATGCCGGCCTTGCCTTTTTCGCCGGTGAAATTCTCCGGGCTGATCGAGCGCGACTGCGCCTTGGAGGTGCGGTAGAGGTTGCCAAGGTTGCCGTCGAGTCCGTTGAACGGCCCGTCGGCCGCGGTGGAGCGTTGGGCGCCGCACCACGCGAACGCGAGTGACAGCGCGAGGAAGCAGTGAAGTGATTTCATTTCTTGATGACTCCTGTCTTGGGCGGTCTGGATGGAAGGGGCGGTTCCGAGCAGAGGCAGACCATTGCCTCGAGAGTCTTTGTCACCTGGTCCGGGCTGGCGGTGAGGATGCGATGCCGGCCCTGCGCCGACGGCGCAAACTCGGTCTTGCCGGTGTCGGTCACGGTGATCGTGCCCGGCTCGGATAGGCCGAAGTAACCGCGGTCGGGCCGCACCGCGTAGAGCACGCTGGTGAGGTCCCACGTCTGGCGGTCGTAGGGGAACTTCATGTAGAGCTTGTAAGCCTCCACGACCGGATGCTTCGCCACATAGCGGTAATCGCGCTCGATGCTGACCGCCGGATACTTGATGGCGTCACCGAGTTCCCACGGCGACATCACAATCGGCGTGGGCCAGTCCTTCACCACCTTCTGCGCGGCGGGGATGTCTATGACGATGTTGTATTCGCCTGCGCCGCGCGGGCCTTTGCCTTTGAAGTGGCCGGCCATCGTCGAGAGCAGCGTCACCTTCTTCGCCGCCAGATCGCGGCCGGAAAGAGGCGACACGTCATCCGGCGCGGAGTCCAGCAGTCGCGCGAGGTTCGTGGAGAACCCGACCATCGCTATCGCCACCGAACCGTCCGGCTGCGCGGCGAGCGTCTTGCGCAGCAACGCCACCGTTTCCGGCGTCGCCGAGTCCGGCTGGATGCGGTGCGGATAGAGCGGCTTGCCGGCGGCGTTCTGCGCCTCGACGATCGGCTTCAGGTATTTGCCCGGCTCCGGCGTCTTGCCGTTCAAGACGCGGCCGACGGGAATATTGCCCCGCCCGTAGAATGTATTGAGCAGGTCCACGAACGGCGCGGCGTAGGCGTTGCCCTTGGAGAGTGTGACGGCGAGCAGGCGGCATTCGTTGCGGCTCTGGAGCGCGTGAATCATCGCCAACGCCAGCGCGTCGTCAATGTCGTTGCCCATGTCCGTGTCGAAGATCAGCCGCACCGGTTCGGCCGCCACAGCCGGGCGCGCGACGCCGCAGCACGCCAGCGTCATGGAAACGGTGAGGACATAGCGAAGAAATCTCATAGCAGTTGTCTCCTTCATCTAGCGAGTAACACGCGGCACTCTGATTTCGCCCCTCGCCAAAGACAAGACAGAAATCCGCAAGGAATACTAGAATCACGCACAAACTACTTCAGTTTCTCAACTGCTCGCATGGCCTTGAGTCTGACAGACTCTTCGGGGTCCATCGCCAGTAATTTCAGTGTCGCCGCTGGAGTAGCCGCATTTTCAGCAACGCTCGCCCTCACTTTCGGATTCTCGTCCTTGGCCAACATTATGAGCACCTCCGCGGCTGCCTTTGGGCACATAGCCGCGAACTGACGCTCTTCCGGAATAGGGCTTCGTATTGCAGACTCGCAGAAGCTTTTAATCATATCAATCGGCGCGTTAGGGTGGCGTGCTATAGCAGCTCGTGTCGCGAAATAGATGCCACCTCTTAAGTAAATCTTCCGCAGTGTTTCCGTTCGTGTCTTCGGATTGCGAACTACTCCATCGAGAACGCCGTCGTCTTCACAATCCGCAAGTTTATCCAACATTTCGGTCGTTGTGTTTGGGTGAGACGCGATCGGTCTGCAATAATCTCCCGTGCTGAATCGAAAATCCACGATGCGGCAAAGCACATCCGCTGAAGTGTCTCGTCGTTGAATCAGTCTATCTATCGCGACGTAATCAGCGGCGGCCTCGCGTTCATTGCACGCCTTTTTCTGCTCGTGGTAGTGCTTTACCAACCAAGCGACATCGTTGGTCGTAGCCGTTCCGTTGTGGCATCTCGACCGAGTGTCGTTCAATGGTTTCTTCTCGCGCTGGTCTGCAACAAGGAGCGCAGCCAAGCAACCAATAAGAACCAGAATCATGGCTATGGGGACAAAAGCCCCAAAGGATAATGGTTTGACGTTCAGGTTCTCTTTTCCTTTTACGAACAACTGGGTCGTCCAAATCAGAGCAACCCCCAAGGGCCAGATGAAACACAGCACAAGGAATAGTTCTGTAAGAGTTCCTTTTGGCACGTCCACAAAGGTTACTCCCCACGGATCGTTCTTTGAAAACTTGTCCAGAACCTGAAAGAAGCGAAATACTTCAACCAATGCTATTAGAATTAGCATCCCACCAGAACCGCTGGCGACCGGCTTTCCGCGGCTGGCGTGGCGACATATCAACCAGATTCCGATCCCCACGAGGCTGGCACACACGAGTAACGGGAAAAATAAGTAAAGTCCGAAAAGCATACTTCGAGGATTATGTCGGTGTTCAGCCCCTGTGTTCAAGCTTGCGCGCTCCCGCCTCGGTTGGAATACTGTGCGCATGAGCGAGCCAATCCTTCCTCCCTCGACGAGACGCGACTTTTTGAAATCCACATCGGGCGCAGTCATGGCAGGAGCTTGGGCGGCGCAGGCCGGTTTTCCAGCCGTCGTGCGCGGCGCGACGGACTCGCGCAAGCTCAAGATCGGACTGGTCGGCTGCGGCTCCCGCGGCACGGGCGCGGCCAACCAGGCGTTGGTGGCCGACAGCAACGTCGAGTTGTTTGCGATGGGCGACGTGTTTGCCGACAAGCTCGCATCGAGCCTTAAGATGCTGGCCAGGATGCACCCGGAGCGGGTGAGCGTGCCGGCCTCGCGACAGTTCGTCGGGCTGGATGCCTACCAGAAGGTCATTGAGAACTGCGACGTCGTGCTGCTGACAACGCCGCCGGGGTTTCGCCCGCTGCACCTGCGTTTGGCCGTCGAAGCGGGCAGGCACGTCTTCACGGAGAAACCGGCCGCGACCGACGCGCCGGGCGTGCGCTCGGTGCTGGAGTCGGTGGCGATCGCGAAGCGAAAGGGTCTCGCGCTGAAGTCCGGCTTCAACTGGCGGCACGACTTCGCGCGGCGCGAGTTTCACGAGCGCATCCACGACGGCGCCATCGGCGACATCCGCGCCATCTACGCGACCTACTACGTCAGCGTGCTCCAGCCGATCCGCGAGGAGCGCAAGCCGGGCATGACGGACCTCGAGTGGCAACTCCGGCATTGGTATCAGTTCGCGTGGCTCAGCGGCGATGGTTACGTTGAGCAAACGGTGCACGCGGTGGACTGGCTGATGTGGACGATGAAGGAGGTTCCGCCGTTGAAGTGCGTGGCGGTCGGCGGCCGGCAGCAGCCGGGCACGGGCGGCAACATCTACGACCACATCGAGGTGAACTACGAGTGGCCCGGCGGCGTGCGATGTTTCGTCGGCGCGCGACAGCAAAACAGTTGCTTCAACGACACGTCCCTTTATCTGATGGGGACCAAGGGCCTCGCCGAAGCGCGGCGGCACATGCCCGCGCCGGTCATCAACAGCCCGGTCGAGTGGACCTACAGCGGCGCGAAGAACGTCATGCACCAGACCGTGCACGACGACATGTATGCCTCCATCCGCGCTGGCGAGCCGATCAACGACGGCGAGCGAATGGCGCACAGCACGCTGGCGGCGATCATGGGCCGCATGGCTGCTTACACGGGTCAGGAAATCACATGGGAGATGGCGATGAACTCCAAGGAACAGCTCGTCCCCGATACGCTCGATTGGAACGCGCCGCTGCCCGTCGCACCGATGGCCCGGCCGGGCGGAACGAAGTTCTTCTGAGCCGCCTGCTCAGTCCACAGGCATTCCGCTCGCCCGCAGGACCGTCTCCTGAACCGCGAGATCGTGGGTGGGGCCGTATTCAAACTTCTTCTCGCCACGGATGACCTTCGACAAGTCGAGGAACTCGCCGTCGTAGCGCGGCAGGAGCGGGAGCTTGACCTCCTGCGTGCCTTTCTTGAAACCGGGCCGGTCCCGGCCCAGCGTCACGCGCGCGACCGGCGCGTCGAGCGGGCGGATTTCGAAGGTGCCTTCCTCGCCCACAACGGTGAAATGACGCCGCTGCCCGCCGTTGTGCTCGATCACGTTGCTGCGCACGGTGGCCACCGCGCCCGGATACTCCAACACCGCAAGCTGGTCGTCGAGCAGACCGTCCGTTCCGTGACTGCGCCCGTGAGCGCGCACGGCCTGCGGCTTGCCCAGCACCCGCACCACCGCGTCAATAACGTGGCAGCCCAGCTCGAACATCACGCCGCCGCGGTAGGGCAACATCGGCTTGCGCGCTTCCGGCCCGCTGAGTTTGCTCATCAGCGCCTCGATGGAATAGACCCGCCCCAGCCAGCCGTCGCGCAGGAACTGGTAGAGCAACTGAAAACCGGGGTTGTAGCGAAACATGTAGCCCATCTGCACCGTCAGGCTGCGCCGCCCGGCCTCCGCAAGCAGTTCACGGAACTGTGGCAGCGATTCGCCAGCGGGCTTGTCGAGATGGATGTGTTTGCCGGCGCGCACTGCCCGCAAACCGGTGGCGAGGAGGTCTTTCACTTCCGTCTCGATCGCCACGGCCCGCAGTCCCGGCACGGCCAGCAACTCTTCCTCCGTCATCCACCGCAGCCCGTCGTAAGGCGGTTTGTTCTCCCAGCGGGCGCGGCGCGTGGCGTCGGCCTCCACCACACCCACGACCTCCCAGTCCGCCGACAGCTTGCGCATCGTCTGCATCTTGCCGCTGGCGTGCGCGTGAGCGGTGCTGATCTGTCCCGAACGCAGCGGCGGTCGCGCGCCAGACTCCGCCCCGCGGGCGAGCAGCGGCCAGCCGGCGCATCCGGCAACCGTGGCGTGGTGCAAGAATTCTCGACGTGTCATAAGAACCTCTGCGCACTTCGTAGCAATTCGGGCGACAGGAGGCAAGCAAGGATGGCAATGCGTCAATTGGAAGGGCACATCTCAGGTTTTGAGAGAGTTGGGTGAACGGACTTGGAAGTGGCTTTGTAGAAACATTTTTCATCGGTGTCTGTATAGAAGGGCATGGCCGATGAATTGGACGGGCAGAACAGACTACCGATCGTGCAACGAGTGGCAGAACTGGCGATGCGTTTGGGCCAGCGGTATCTGGCCGATTACGGCGCAGTCCGCAGCCGGCACGACTTCACCCAGCGCCAGTTCTTGACCCGCCTGGTGCTGCGCTCGTATTTGAAGTGCACTTGCCGCGGTGTGTTGGAAGTGCTGGCCGTCAACGCCTCCCTGCGGCAGCGGCTGGGATTGACCGAGCAGTTGCCCCATTTCACCACGCTCCAGAAATTCAGTGGGTGCAGTCAGGTGTTGGCCATTATCGAGCAGTGGGTGGCCCGGATCGGGCAGGCGACGGTTCAACAAGCCCCGGCACCGATGGCGGTGGTTGTGGATTCGACCGGGTTGGCCATGAGCGCGGCCAGCGCCCGCCTCCGCAGTCGCTGTGGCGGGCCGTGCCGCCAATGGGTCAAACTCCCGGTGGTGGTGCTTTGCGGCAGCTTGTTGCCGGTGGGGTTGGTGTTGGACTTGGGGCCGAGCGTAGAACCGCCCTTCGCAACAACCATCGTTTTGTTTGCGGCCGTTACCGCTTCGCCGGCAGCGGCACCACGGCAGATTGCAGACCCGCCTTGGCACAAACGAAATAGACCACCGAGCCGATGATGAACGCTGTCACAGGCGCCGCGGGCACATGCACGCCCATGTTCGGCAGGATGCCGACAATGAAGCCCAGCAACCACGCGATCCAGCCAGCCGGGTTGAAGCCCGCGCGCGGGCCGCTCCATTTGCCGCCGCTGAGCAGGTAGTCCACCATCATCGCGCCGCAGATCGGGCCAAAGGAGGCGCCGATGATCACGAACACACCAATCGCGTCGCCCGCCAGTTTGGTGACGGCCAGGACGATGCTGACGGCCGCGCCGATACCCACCGAGATGAACGGATTCACCTTGGGCAGCGTCGTTTTGAAGCTGTTGGCGGCGATGAACGACGAGAAGCACGCCGGCGGGAACGCCGCCACGGCCAACGCAAACATGATCCATTTGGCCGCGTTCGCGCCCAGCACCACGGGGATGAGATTGAACGAGTCGAGAATGAAGCTCTTCTTTTCCGCGCCCGCCGCGACGGCTTTGGCGCTCAGTTCAGGCGAACCGTAAACGCCCGCCACAACCAGCATCGAGATGCCCGCCGTGAACACGATGGCCAGCGCGACACCGATCAAGCCGCCCATGCTGACGTCCTTCTTGTCGCGGCTGTTGGTGCCGAAGTCCACGCCCGCCGCGCCGGCGGTAGCGAAGAAGCCGACCACGTAGGTCATGATCACAGCCACCACGCTGCACACGCCCAAGGCAGACGGCGTGGTCGGTGCTGCCACTTGCTGGAGCGCGATAAGTTTGGCGGGATCAAAGCTGCCGATGCTGCCCGCAGTCTTGGCCAGCAACAGGAGCAGCGTGATGAGCGGGATCAGCGGCAGGAACGTCGCGACTTTGGCAACATACTGGATGCCTTTCAGCCCCACGAACGCCGCCAGCAAACCCCAGATCACCATGAGCACCTGGGCCGGCACGGGAATCACTTCCGCGAGCGCGAGCGATGCGAAATACGTATTCACACCCAACCAGCCGAATTGCAGGACGCCCATCAGGAAACCGGGCATGAAGAAGCCGCCCTTGGCTCCGAACGTCGAGGTGCCGACGATGTAGAGCGGCAGGCCGGTCTTCATGCCGAGGAGGCCCGGCACGAGGTAAAACAGGTAGTGGCAGATCAGCGCCGAGACCACCAAGCCGCCGAGGGCCACGCCGAGTCCCTGCGCGAGCGTGCCGCCGAGGTTGGCGGCCTTGGCCGCGTCCTGCCAGAACACGAACCACAGGAAGATGCCCGCGTAGGTCGGGGCGGTGTTCTTATACCAGGGCGCGCGATGGCCCTGCGAATTGGGCTTGGCACTGGTGATGTAGTCGGGAAGTTGTGAGGCGGTTTGATTGCTCATGGTTAGCCCATTTCGCTTTTTTCCGAATCAATCCGCAAGCCAAAAATGTTTGTTCTTGAGTCTGTCCGCTTCCCGTCTTGACCCTCGCCCTTCGCGGTCTATACTGCCGCCGACTCCGGAGGACGTTCTAATGACAGATTTGGTTGGCCAGACGCTCGGCGGCTACGCGGTGCTGGAACTGCTGGGCAAAGGCGGCATGGGGGCGGTGTTCAAGGCCCGCCAACCGGTGCTCGAACGCATCGTCGCGCTCAAAGTCATCACCTCACGCGCCACCGAGGATCCAGCTTACATTGCCCGCTTCCGGCAGGAAGCCAAGTCAGCCGCGCAGCTCAACCATCCCAACATCGTCCAAGTCCACGCCGCCGGCGAAGACCGGGGCATCCACTTCCTCGTCGAGGAATTTGTGGATGGCGAGAACCTGCAAGACCGGCTCACGCGCGAGGGACGGATGGACCCGCAGGAGGCGCTGGCGGTTTGCGTGTTCGTGGCCGACGGGCTGAAGTATGCCTGGGACGAGGCCCGGATCATCCACCGCGACATCAAGCCGGCGAACATCTTCCTCTCGAACAAAGGCGCGGTGAAGGTCGGTGACCTCGGTCTGGCCAAGAGCGTCGGGGTCGAGGGCGGCTCCGCGCTGACGCAATCGGGCATGACGGTCGGCACACCCTATTATTGCAGCCCGGAACAGACACGCGCCGACAAAGAGATAGATTTCCGGTCCGACATCTACAGCCTTGGTTGCACGCTCTACCACATGCTCAGCGGCAAGAAGCCTTACGAAGGCGCGCCGAACGAATCGCCCATGTCGGTGATGATCAAACAAGCGACCGCCCCGCCACCAGCGATCGTGCAGGTGTTGCCAAATTGTCCGTCGCAGGTGGTGATGTTGCTGAACAAGATGCTGGCGAAACATCCCAGCGCCCGGCACGCGAGCTACGACGTGTTGATCGCTGACCTGCGGCGGCTGCATGACCTCTTGGGCCAGCCGCAAGCCAACGCGCCGGTCAGCTCGGCGCTGCACGCCGTCACCGTCGCGCAGAAGCGGAAGCCGGTGGTGATCTACGGTGGAATCGCTGCGGCGGTCGCGGCGGTGGCTGTGATCGGCCTGCTGGTCTGGTCCCCGTGGAAAACAGTAGCGCCGGCATCCTTGCCGGCGAAGACCGAAGCGCCGCCGGAACAACGCCGGCAAGATGCCGGCGCTACGATGACGCCAGCCGTTGCTGAGCCATCGTCGAAACCTGCCGCTACGCTGAAGCTGCCGGAGAAAGTCGAGACGGCTGCAGCGACGCCATCGGTCGCCCCGCCTGCTCCTGCGCCATCGCCGAAGGCGGGCAAGATGCCCGCGCTCCCAGATGCTGCCGCAACTGCGAAATCGCCAGCGGTGGACGATGCCTTTATCAAACAAGTCGCCGCGCTCGCGCCCGAAGACCAGGTTTCGCGCGTCATGGATAAGCTGTTGCTGCTCAATCCCAAGTTCGACGGCAAACAGACCCACAAGATCGAACAAAGTAGGTCAGGCGTCCCGCCTGACCAATCACTGACCGATGGACAGGCGGGACGCCTGTCCCACCCTGCCGTCACCGAACTGACCTTCTCCACCGCCGAAGTCAGCGACATCTCGCCACTGAAGGCGCTGCCGCACCTGCAGAGCCTCACCATCGGCGGCACGGCCCAGAAACGGACGCTGAGCGACCTCGCCCCGCTGAAAGGACTCAAGCTCACCAAGCTCGCCATCCACTCCACCGCCGTCAGCGACCTCTCGCCGCTGGCGGGGATGCCGCTGGCCTCGTTGCAGATGAGCAACACCCGCGTCACCGACCTTGCCCCGCTCAAGGGCGCGCCCCTGACGTGGCTCAGTTGCGTGGACGCGCCCGTCAAAGACCTCGCCCCGCTGGCCGGCGCGCCGCTGGCCACGCTCTGGTGCGGCGGCTCGCAGGTGACGGATTTCTCGCCGCTCAAGGGCGTGCCGCTGAAGGAACTCTCCTGCGACTTCCAGCCCGAACGCGACAAGGAAGCGTTGTTTGCCATCAAGACCTTGGAGAACATCAACGGCAAACCGGCGGCGGATTTCTGGAAAGAGGTTGGCGCGCCCGAAGACCCGTGGTTCAAGCAAGTCGCCACGTTGTCCGCCGAGCAACAACTCGCCGCTGTGATGGCGAAGTTGAAGGAGTTGAATCCCGGTTTTGATGGCAAGGAGACGCACAAGGTCGAACAACAGAGTGGGACAGGCATCTTGCCTGTCCAATCATCATCCGATGGACAGGCGGGACGCCTGTCCCACTCTGCCGTTACCGAACTCTCCTTCTCTACCGTCGCCGCGACCAACATCGTCCCTGTCCGCGCGTTGACGGCCTTGAAAAAGCTGACGTTGCTGCCGTGGGCCGCTGGTGGAGCGCGACCTCCGGGCGCGCTTTCCGATCTCTCTCCGTTGCAAGGTCTGCCTCTGACCTTCCTCGCCTGCGGCAGCACCCGAGTCGCCGACCTCACGCCGCTCAAAGGAATGCCCCTGACCATCCTGAGCGTGGACAACACGCCCGTCAGCGATCTCTCGCCGCTCGCGGGAATGCCATTGACGATCCTCTGGTGCAACGGCACGAAAGTGACCGACCTCTCGCCGCTGGCCGGCGCGCCGTTGGCGGAACTGCGTTGCGACGTGAAACCGGAGCACGCCCCGCTGCTTGCCTCCATCCCCACGTTGCGGAAGATCAACGACATCGCCCCCGCCGCGCTCTGGATGCGGATGCGCATCAAGCCGCCCGTGCCTGTAGCGGCGGTCTCTGACCGCCGAAACATCTCCGGCCCCACAACGGACGGCGGTCAGAGACCGCCGCTACAGCCCGCCGTCAAACCCGGCACAGCCGCCCAGACCGGCCAGCCGTTGATGACCTCCATCGGCATGGAGTTGCTCTACATCCCGCCCGGCGAGTTCATGCTGGGCAGCACGCCGGAGGAACGGGCGTGGGCGATGCAGAACGGATGCCCGGCGGATTACGTCAAATGGGAGGGCGAAGCACCGCGGAAGGCGACGATCAAGCAAGGCTATTGGCTCGGCAAAACGGAGGTGACGGTGGGCCAGTGGAAGCAGTTTGTGGCCGCCACCGGTTACGTGACCGACGGCGAAAAGAAAGGTGAGTCTTATACCACGGCAGGGCCGCGCCAAAAGTGGGGACCGGTGCAAGGCGCGAACTGGAAGGACCCGAACTTCGGCTTCAAGCTGAAGGATAATCATCCGGTGAGTTGCATTAGTTGGAACGACGCGGTCGCGTTCTGTGAGTGGCTGAACGAGCGGGAGGCGAAGACTGGACGGTTGCCGCCGGGATTCAAGGTGCGGCTGCCGACGGAGGCGGAGTGGGAGTATGCGTGCCGGGCGGGCAAGCAGACGAAATTCTGGTGGGGCGAAACGACAGAAGGTGGAGAGAACCGGTTTAACTGGAGCGCCAAGGGCGACGGCTTCGAGTTTGTGTCACCGGTGGACCGCTACGGTGCGAGGGGGCGGAACAAGTTTGGACTGGCGGACATGCTGGGCAACGTGTGGGAATGGTGTCTGGATGAGTTCGATGAAACACAGGCCCATGAAGAGTGTAACAAAGGCAATTTCGGCACTCGCGTGTTGCGGGGCGGGTCTTTCTTCACCAGCGCTAGTAACACTCGTTGTGCCACCCGCGCCCACGACGGGCCATCCTACTCGCATAGCTTCCGCGGCTTTCGGGTGGCGGTGGGGATGGAGCAAGGTAGCGCGAGGCCAACGCCTACAGCTGCGCAGACCACGCCTGCCACTGTAACGCAGCCGCCGAGCGGGACGCCGGCCACGCCGCCTGCCGCGACGCCGACGCCTCCACGCACCGCCGCTCTCACGCTCCCACGTTCCGCGACCACCGCCGCCCAGTCCGGCCAGCCGTTGATGACCTCCATCGGCATGGAGTTGCTCTACATCCCGCCCGGCGAATTCCTCCTCGGCAGCACGCCGGAGGAACGCGCCTGGGCGTTGCAGAATGGATGCAGCGCGGACTACGTCAAACCCGAGGGCGAAGCGCCGCGCAAGACGGTGGTCAAGCAGGGCTTCTGGCTCGGCAAGACCGAGGTGACGGTGGGCCAGTGGAAGCAGTTTGTGGCAGCGACGGGCTATGTGACGGACGGCGAGAAGAAAGGCGAGTCGTATGCGTATGATCGGGAGAAGAAAGCGTGGGGGACGGTTAAAGGCGCAAACTGGCAAGACCCGAAGTTCGGCATCAAGCTGAAGGACAATCATCCCGCATGCTGCATCAGTTGGAACGACGCGATGGCTTTCTGCGAATGGTTGAATGAACGAGAGACGAAAACGGGCCGTTTGCCGCCGGGCTTCAAAGTGGGGCTGCCGACGGAGGCAGAGTGGGAGTATGCGTGTCGGTCGGGCAAACAGACGAAGTTCTGGTGGGGCGAGACGAAGGAGGGCGGCGATAACCGCTTGAACTGGCAGGGAACGGTAGATGGTTTCGAGTTCGTCGCACCGGTGGACCATTACGGCGCGCGAGGGCGGAACAAGTTTGGATTGGCGGACATGCTGGGCAACGTGCGGGAGTGGTGCATGGATGCTTTTGATCCATCTGGAGCGCGCGGAGAATGCAACGCCGGGGCCGGCTCATCTGGGCGCGTGGTGCGCGGTGGCGCGTTCAACTACCCCCCCAGCGGCTCACGTTGTGCCTACCGCCAATCCTACGAGCCGTTCTTCTCGTCTAGCCCTTCCGGGTTCCGGGTGGTTGTGGGTCTGGCGCGTTGAGCCGGGAGAAGGCCGGCCGGCGAGGGAGAGGCGGCGGAGTGGCGGATTTCTTCAGCATGGAGCGCGGGGAACGGCTGTTACGTTGCGGCGACGCTGTTGGGGCTTGACATATTTACTTTGTATGGCAAAGTATATGCCATGAACTCCAATGCGGCGGCGGAACACTTGCAGGTGATTCGAACCTTGATGGAACGCGCGGCCCTCTACCGCCGGGCGCTTGCGCCCATCACGCTCTTCACAGGCGGCGTCGGCGTGCTGGCCGGCATCGTGGCTTTCTCTTTTCACGTTGAGACCCTCCGCGCCTTCGGCGCGTTCTGGCTGTGCGTGGCCGTGATCGCCGTCGCGGGCGCGTTCCTGCTGGCGCGCCGCCAATCGCTGAAGGACAGGGAGCCGTTCTGGTCGCCGCCCACGCGCCGGGTGGCGCAAGCGTTGCTGGCGCCGCTGACGGTAGGACTGCTGGTGAGCGCGATTTCAATCGCCGGCGCGTCGAGCCAGGACAAGGCCGACGTAGCGCTGCCGGTTGTGTGGATGTTGTGCTACGGCTGCGCACTACACGCAGCGGGCTTCTTCGCGCCGCGAGGCGTCAGGCTGCTCGGATGGTTCTTCATTCTTTGTGCGTGTGGGGTTTTCTGCACGCTGTTCTCCCCCGAACCGCTGCGGAACGCAGCCGCGGCCAACATCGTCATGGGCATCTTCTTCGGCGTCGTGCATCTGGTTTACGGCACATATTTCCACTTTACCGAGAAACAGAAAGACGCTGCGTGAGTCTCGAACCGTCTCTGCAACTGGATCGGGTGATCCACGAGAAAGGGCGGCTGGCGATCATGTCGCTGCTGGCCGCCGCGCCAAAATTGTCGTTCACGGAACTGCGCGACACGCTCAACATGACCGACGGCAACATCACCACCCACATCCGCACGCTCCAGGAAGCCGGCTATGTGTCCGTCACAAAGAGTTTTGAAGGCAGCCGGCCGCTGACAACCTGCGCGCTGACGGAATCGGGCCGGAAAGCCTTCGCCAACTACATCAACCTGCTGGAGCAAATCGTCCAGCGGGCCAAACCCTAGAGACCATCGCCAGCAATCAAAGGAGAACGATTATGCCCATATACTTTGCCATACAAAGTGAAAGCGCCTGCGCCACACTTGCGCCGCCGCGCTCCCTCCGAATCCTCCGAGCCGCGCACCTTGGCATGTGCTTCGGCGTCCGAGACGCCATCGCGCTGGCCTGCCGAGAGGCGACGAGAGGCCCGCTCACTGTGCTCGGCGATCTGGTCCACAACGAAACCGTCCTCGCCGACCTGCGGGAGCGCGTCGTCGTCATCGAACGCGACGCGGCGGCGGTGGCGACGCCTACGGTGATGATCACCGCGCACGGAGCGTCGCAGCGGGCCGTGATCCGGCTGCGCGGGCGCGGCCTGCGCGTGCTGGAGGCAACCTGTCCGCTGGTGCGCTACGTGCAACACTGCGCGCGCGAACTGGCAGCGGCGGGCTGGCACCCGGTCATCGTCGGCCAGCGTGATCACGTGGAGGTGCGCGGCGTGACGGAAGACCTCACCAGCTTCGATGTCGTGCTGACAGAGGAAGACGTGGACCAACTGGTGGAACAGCCTCGCTTCGGCGTTGTGGCGCAGACGACACAGCCGGTGGAGAAGGCGCGCTGGCTGGTGGCGCTGATGCGGCGGCGGTTCCCGCGGTCGGACGTGCGGTTTGTGGACACGGTCTGCCAGCCGACGAAGCTGCGGCAGGCCGCGGCGGCGGAACTGGCCCAGCAATCGGACGTAGTGATCGTCATTGGCGGCGCGCAGAGCAACAACACGCGCGAACTGGTCGCAACCTGCCGCCGGTTCTGCGAGCGCGTGCATCACGTGCAAACGCCGGGCGATTTGCAGCCGGGGTGGTTCACGGACGCTACGACGGTGGGCATCACGGCGGGCACGTCCACGCCGGACGCGGTGATTGACGCGGTGGAGAGCCGCGCGCGGGAGTTGGCGGAAAGGAGCTGCCGATGAGAACGATGCAACGTTGGAGGATGGTTGTCTTGTTTGCGATGGCGATGGCGTGGCTGGAGTCGGCCATCGTGCTTTACGGACGGCTGCTGGTGGGCCGGCTGGAGCCGTATCAACCCAACCCGTTGCCATTCATGGTCGAGCTTGGCCCGACGGAACTAGTGCGCGAGGCGGCCACGATAGTGATGCTCTGGGCGGTCGGCTGGTTCGCCGGCGACACGCGGCGGGCGCGGTGGGCGCTGGCGTGCGTCGCGTTCGGCGTGTGGGACATCTTCTACTACGTCTTCCTGAGAATCATCTGCGGCTGGCCGCGGACGCTGCTCGACTGGGACGTGCTGTTCCTGATTCCGCTGCCGTGGTGGGGGCCGGTCATCGCGCCGATGCTGATCGCGGCGCTGATGATCGCGTGGGGCACGCTGGTCGCGCTCAACGATACGGCCGCGCGCCCGCTGCGCTCGCGTTGGCCGGTTTGGGTGACGGCGGCGGTCGGCGCGGCGCTGGCGCTGGCGGTGTTCATGGCGGACGCGATGCGCGTGGCCGGCGGCGGCATCGAGGCACTGTGCAACGTCCTGCCGGTGAAATTCAACTGGCCGATCTTCGGCGTGGCGCTGGCGTTGCTGGCCGCGCCGGTTGCGGATGTGGTGCTTCAACTGTGGCGTCGCGCGTCTGAACTAACAGAGGAGGAGTTATGTGCTTGAACCATGATGATATAAAATACCAGCAGGCGTTGGTGGTGCTGATGGCGGCAGTGGCGTTTGGCGTGCTGGGTGATGCGCTGTTGCGGGCAACGCCGTGGGGGCTGAACGCGGCGCTTTGTGTTACGGCCGTCGTGGTGGCGGCTGCGGCGCTGCGGTGGCGTTTCGAGCCGGCGCGGAACGACCTCGCACTGCTGGCGGTGGCGACGCTGTTCGCGTGGGGCTGCGCGTGGCGTGATTCCGGGACACTGAAGATGCTCGACGCGGCTGCGGTGTTATTGGCGCTGGCGCTGGCCGTCTGGCGAGCGCAAGGCGGCTCGTTGGCCATGGCCAGCCTCACCGCTTACATCGGCGGGATCGGGGACGCGGTGTTCGGGACGCTGGGGGGAGCGGGCAGACTGGCGTGGCGCGATGTCGCGTGGACAAAGCTGCCCGGACAACACTGGCGGCAGGCGGCGTCGGTGGCGGTGGGACTTCTGATCGCCCTGCCGCTGCTGACGGGATTTGGCGCGTTGCTGTCGTCCGCGGACGCGGTGTTCGAGCGGCTGCTGCTGGTGATATTGGACATCAACTTCGTTCTCATCCTGAAGCACTTGTTCCTCGCCGCGCTGCTCGCGTGGCTGGCGGGCGGTTACTTGCGCGCGCTGTTGCTCAAGACCCGCCCGGAGACGCCGCCGCAGACGGCCGACTCAACGCTCGCGCTTGGCTACGTGGAAACCTGCACGGTGCTGGCCTGCCTGAATCTGTTGTTCCTGGCGTTCATCGCGGTGCAGTTCCGCCACCTTTTCGGTGGCGCGGAACACGTGCAGGTGATGCCGGGCCTCTCTTACGCCGTGTATGCGCGGCGCGGTTTCTTCGAACTGGTCTGGGTGGCGGCGCTCGTGCTGCCGCTGTTGCTGGGCGTGGACTGGCTGTTGCGGCGGCAGGCGCGCAAGGTTGTGTTTCGCGCGCTCGCGGGCGCGTTGGTGGCGATGCTCTTCGTGGTCATGGCGTCGGCGCTGGAGCGGATGCGCCTCTATCAACAGGAGTATGGCTTGACGGAACTGCGGCTTTACACGACGGCGTTCATGGCGTGGCTGGCGATGGTCTTCGTCTGGTTCGCGGCAACGGTGCTGCGCGGCCGGCGCGAACGGTTCATCTGCGGTGCGCTGGCGGCGGGCGCCGTGGCGGTCGTCGCGCTCCATGTGGTCAATCCCGACGCGTTCATCGTCCGCGTGAACGCCGCCCGCGCGCAGGCGGGGCGGCCGTTCGATGCGGTTTACGCGGCGTCGCTGAGCGCGGATGCCGTGCCGGAATTGCTGGCGGCGTTGCCAGACTTGAAGATCGCGGGGCGGCAGGCGGTTGTTGCGGTCCTGCGCCGGAAATGGTTTCATGCGGCCGATGATTGGCGGAACTGGAACTGGTCGCGCGCCGAAGCGCAGCGGCTGGTCCGCGAATGGGGAAAGTAGCCGCGCCTTCGCACAATTTCTTTCCAACGCTGCGGAGACTTGACTTGCCCGGCGCGCGGACGTTAGCTCGCGGATCATGAACTCCTTGCCGTTTGATTTTTCTGGCCGCGACGTCTGGGTCTTCGGCGGCGCGGGTTACCTCGGCCAGCCGACGGTGGAACTGCTCGTCAAGCTCGGCGCGCGCGTGCTCTGCGCGGACCTCGCCGGTCGCGCCGAGGCGTTCGTGGCGGCAAAATCGCTGGCGAGCGCCGTCACGCCCGTTTCGCTCGATGTAGCCGACGCGGCAGCGGTGAAGACGTTCGTTTCAAGCCAACTCCAGCAGCGCGGCGCGCCGCACGGACTGGTCAACATGACCTACGCATCCACCGCCAAACGTCTCGACGATCTCACGGAAGCCGACTTCGACGCCGCCAACCACGGCAACCTCACGGCGACCTTCCTGCTCGCGCGCGAGGTGGGTAACGCGATGGCCGTGCGCGGCAGCGGCAGCATCGTGCTCTTCTCCAGCATGTATGGCACCGTGTCGCCCGACCCGAAGGTTTATGAGCCGCCCGCCAACCCGAATCCCATCGAATACGGCACCGGTAAGGCCGGCGTCCAGCAGATGGCGCGCTACCTCGCGGTGCATTGGGGCCACAGCGGCGTGCGTGTCAACAGCCTCTCGCCCGGCCCGTTCCCAAACCCAAACATCCAGCGCGACAATCCCGCTTTCGTGCAGCGCATCGCCGCGAAGACGGCGCTGGGCCGCGTCGGCCAGGCAGGCGAGATTGCGGGCACGGTGGCGTTCCTGCTCAGCGACGCCGCGAACTACGTCACCGGCCACAACCTCGCCGTGGATGGTGGCTGGACCGCGTGGTGAGCGGTCGCGGTTGTGCCGCGTGGTTCCGTGCTACTGGAACCGGAGCGCGAACACATCCGCATCCTTGAGGGCAAACCGCAGCCGCACCGGCTTGCCGGCAAAACTACTCACGTCGCCACCGTTCTTCCACGTGACAGTGCGCTCGATGGCGTCGCCGAAGATCGGCGGACAATCGTCGAGCTTGAAGCCGGACAACGGTTTGCCGCTCGCATCTTGGATTTCCACGCGAACGTCGCCGGCAGCGGAGGTTGCGAAATTCAGCGTGAGCTTGCTGCCTGTGAACGTGAACGGCTTGGTGAGGAGTTCGCCGCCGGTCATCGGTGCGCTGACGGAAACGAAGCCGTCGAGCCGCAGCGTGTAGCGGCGCAGTTCGCTGCTGTTGCCGGTCCAGTAGTTTTCGCCAGCGTAGAGCGAGAGTTCGTCAGGCGCGCCCGCGAGCGCGGACTTGGTCTCGACGAGGTGCCATGCGATGTATTGGTGGCCGTAATGCCACGTGCCCTGCCGTTCGATGCCGGGACGCATGAACGCTTCGTTCCAGCGCTTGAACTTCACGCCGTCGCGACTCGTCATCATCAAGCCCTCGGTGATCGCTGTGCCGTAGCGCAGGCTGGCCTTCGCGCGCCACTCGCGGTGTTCCAGTTCCGGTAACGCACGAATCGAGTCCGACCAACCGCGCTCGATGTAGCGCGTCGGGAAGCCGATGAAGATGTGCGGCGCGCGGTGGTAGGGCTTGATCTGGTTCGTGTAGAGATGCTCCGGCGGCGAGTCCACATACTTCAAGTCCGCTTGCTGGTCCCAGTTTAGAAAATCCTTCGAGGTCGCCGTGCGGATGGCGCGGACGCCAGAGGGCTTCCAAGTCTTCCCGTCTGCGACGCCCGCGGTAAAGATGCGCCAATAGGCGCGATACTCGCCGCGCACCGGGTCGAAGAAAGCGAGGTTCTGTGAATCGAACGCGCCTTTCGTGATGACCGGCCCGTCGCTCATTGGCGTCCAGCGCAGCCCGTCGGGTGACTTGAACGCGAGCAGGCCGTGCGGCTTCGCCGAGCGGATGATGGCCTTGTAGCGCGCGTCGGCAGGCGCGTCGGGGTTCTCGTCCTTGAACACCGCTGGATGACCGGGATCGGCGACCGCGGAGCCGGCCTTGCCCGGCACCATGACGATGTTGTTCTTCTTGGAGCCTTTGAACTCGTGCAGGCCCAGCTCTGGCTTGCGCCAGTGGATGCCGTCGTCGCTCTCAGCGTAGCAACAGAAGAGCGGATGCGAGCCGGTGTTGACCTTGCCCGGCGGCTGCACGTCGAGATGCCACGCCTTGTAATACATCCGGTAGAGCTTGCCGTCCTGAAAGACGCTGTGGTAGCCGCTGCCGCTGCCCTCCCACGGCGCGTCGTGCACCAGCGCGATCTCTCTTGGCTCCGGATGATGCAGCCGCTGCTCTGCTTTGCCTGCAAGTTTCTGGATGAGGAAATCATCCGCGAACAATTCGCGCCGCGAGCCGATGTTGACGGCTCCGCCTGTCTTGCTTTCGGCGGCCCGAGTCGGCAACGGCAACCCGGAGCCGCAGAGCGCCGCGATTCCGGCGGCGGTTGAGGTTCGCAGCCATTCTCTTCTTGTGATCGTGTCGTGATTCATCTGGGTCTCCTTCGGTTCGGGTTTTACGTCTTTGTTTTTGCAAGCGCGGCGATGGCTGCGCGTTTGGCGGCGAGGTTGAAACATTCTTCTTGGTTGGCGAGCATAATGCGCGTGGCGAACGTGAACGCCTCGTGCTCGGTCATGAAGTCGTCGTCCACCTCCGCCTGCAACGCCCGCGTCAGCCAACGCCGTGCCTGAATGGCGTAGGCCACCGCGGCGTTGGGCCAGCGCGTGTCGGCACCGAACGCAAAGAGTTTATTTGCGGGCGCGGCGTGGATCATCCGGCGCACAAAGTCGCACGTCGTGAACGGGTCAATGCTCCAACCCCAGCAGAGGTCCACGTAAGCGTTGGGGAAAATCTTGGCCACCGCCACCAACTCGTCGGTGTAGGGATAGGCGACGTGCATCAGCACGAACCGGGCGCGTGGATACTTCTTGAGGATCGGCACGAGCAGGCCGCTGCGGATGAAGTCGGGGTTCATCGTGCTGTGGCCGGCGTAGAGGCCGGTGTGGATTTTGAATGGGAGGTTGTGTTCGATGGCCAGCTCGACGCCGCGCGCCCAGCCCCAGTCGCCGAGGCAGAGGCGCTCGTCCTCGGTCAGCTTCTCGCCGCGGAGTTTCTTCTGCAACACGCGGTCGGCGTCGGCGTCGGTGCGCTCCTGCCAGTGGAGCGTGCGGTTGTAGGCGTGCTGGGCTTTGACGGCCACGGCGCACGGCGCGTATTTGGCGGACAGCGCCTGCATAGCCTGCCGCAACGACGCGATGCCGGTGATCTCGACGCCGGATTCGTCGTGGATCGTCTTCGCGCTGTCGGCGGTGCCCTTCGTGCCGAGCTTGCCGCTGCAAAAACCCCACCACGAGAAGTCGTAGAGGAAGAAGCCCGTCCCCGACGGGTCTGGCAGGCACGGCCAGCGCCAGTGGTCAATCTGGACATGGTCGAGCTTGGCGACGTCGCGCAGGATGCGGAGCCGTTCGCCGGGCCGGCGGAGTTGGAGGTTGCGGTCGCGCGCGGCTTCGAGACCCGCAGGCGTGATCTCCTCCATGCCATAGACGTGCTTGGCGATGAGCCGCACCGCCTCGCCATAGCCGGTGTGGCGGCTGCGCGCCCACGCTTCCTGCACGCCGTGAAACCGTGCGCCGAGATCGGGGTCGCTGGCGTTCAGCAGCCGGCCGAGAGCCTGTGGCGACGCGCCCGCGACGGTGAGATCGGCGGTGACGTAGTTCTGGAAGAGGTCCTGCAACACATCCGGCCCGCGCTCGACGTAATCGCTCTCGGTGGCTTGATGGTCATGCGTGTCGGCCAGCGGCGTGGTCTGGATGTGGTGGGCGAGGTCAGTTGTCGTTTTCATGACGCCAAGACAACCCGCAGGCTAGGCGCATGGCCGCGCACTGGCAAGCGCGGAGTCTTGCGTCTGAGCAGCCGCCTCTATCGCTTCTTCCGCGCCACGTCTATCCGGAACACCCGCCGACCCGCGTCATGCCGCCAGAACCCTTCGCCCTCAGGCCCGCCGATGCTGTAACGCCGGCGCGCGGATTCCTCGGGCGCGCTGGCCAGCGCGAATGTCGCGCCAACCTCGAAGTGCGTCGCGTCCACGACGCGATAGACATACGGTTCGCCCGTGACGCGGTCTTTCTTGCGCTCGATGAATGTGGAGGGGCTGATGTCGCACGCGGCCAGCGACGCGGGCAACTGGCCCTTGTCCCGGTAGTGTTGCTCGACGCGCCAGTAGATCGTTTGCATGTCCTGCACGCGCTGGCGGTCCTGGGCCAACAACCGCGCGCGCATCGGGCTGCCGGCATACCACACACCCATCGCGACCACCGCAACGACCGCGGCGACGAGGCCGGCAAACGCGACCTTTGCACCCACGCTCGCCCTGCCAGGCGCAGCAGCAGACGGCGAAACCTCATCACGTCGCAAATCGCGCAGGTAGTGAAGGAAGGTTCCACCCGCGAGAATCGCCACCACAGCAACCTTCAAACCAAACCGCAGCGTGATGTCACCTTCGAGGAACGTCACGATCAGCACGATCAGATCGGCGACGATGGCCGTCGCCGCGACAAACAGCGTCAGGTAGGTCAGCCAGCGGCGGATGGGCGAGATTCTTTGGCCGGGATTGCGCACCGCCTCGCGCGCGATCAGCCCGCTCATCCAGAGGAAGATTGGGAAGGCCACGACGGTCCACGCGATGCCGAACCGCAGCGACTGGATGCGCCACGACGCCGTCTCGCCCGGTTGCGGCAGCGTCAGGTTGATCAGGTCGAACAACATCGCGCCGAACGCAAACGCCGCCCCGTAAAGCGTCGAGAACATCACCAGAAAGAAGAACGCCTCCTTCGGCGAACTGGACGCGCGCTTGCGCGGCACGGGCACGGGCAGGTTGGTGTCGGCGAACGCGTCGAGCGCCGCCTGGGTTTCCTTCGCCGACCAGCCGCCCTTTTCCAAGGCGCTGGCGATGTCGGCGCGCGACACGCCACGAAGCAGCGCATCGCGAACGAAGTCAATGAGTGGTTGGTTCATGGACATTCAGGCGCGGGAGGTTTCGGAATATAACGCGCTCAATGATTATCAGCCTCAAGCTCCGCGAAAAGCGCCGGGTCATCGAAAGTCTGCGCTGCCAACGCTTGGTCGAGATGCGCCGGCGTCCGACCGCCGACGAGCACCGACGTAACGCCTGGTTGATGCAACGCCCAAGCGAGCGCGAGGTGCGTCTGACTGTGGCCGGTGCGAGCGGCCACCGACTCCAATCGCGCGAGGCGGCGATACGCCTCTTCGTGGAAATAGACATCCTGATGGCCCGGCACCAGATCGAAGCGCGAGCCGGGTTGCACGCCATGCTGGTGCTTGCCGGTGAGAAAACCGGCTCCGAGCGGACTGTAAGTGACGATAGCAATCTCCCGCGCAGCGCAGAACTGTCGAAGCTCCGCACTCACATCGCGCACGGCGAGGTTGTGGTTGTTCTGCATCACGCTGAAGCACGCGAGTCCATGCCGCTCCTGCAACGTCAGCGCGGTTTCGAGTTGAGGCAGGTTATAGTTGCTTGCTCCCAACGCGCGGACTCTGCCCGCCCGCACAAGAGCGTCGAGCGCAGTGATTATCGCCGGCGATTCCGCTGTTGCGTGCCATTGGTGGAAGTAAAGGAGGTCAATCGCCGCGAGGCCAAGTCTCTGCAAACTCGCGTCCACGGCCTCGGCGATGCGCGCCGGTTCATACGGCGGCAGAATCTTGGTGGCGACAGTCACCGAGCGGGCGGCAGGACTGCGCGAAGCCATCCATCGGCCGATGATGCTTTCCGACGCGCCCTGCGAGTAGGCGGACGCCGTGTCGAAGAAAGTGATGCCGCGCTCGAAAGCGCCATCGAGCATCCGGTGCGCGGCAGCCTCGTCAATCTCGCGCCCGAACGTTACGCAGCCGAGTCCGATCCGGCTGACTCGCAGGTTCGCGGGCGTAATGACGGTGGTTTGCATATCAACTCATCGCCGCAGAAGGTCGCGGATGACCGGCACGAGCAGTTCAGCGACGAGTTCATGGCCGGAATCGCCGGGGTGCATGCCATCGAGAAGCATCTGGTCAATGGTGGTCTTGTGCTTGGCGGCGAAAGCGGGATAGGCGGCATGCACATCCACGAGCGGCACGTCGAGTTCCTTCGCGAGGGCGCGGATGGCTTCGTTGTAGGCGCGGAGGTGGGCGGATTCGAAGCCGTCCTCGGCACCCGGGTTGTAGGGCGGCTTGCCGTAAAGCTCGCGCGTCTTCGAGGTCCAGCGCAGCGGGTTGGTGGTCATGAGGATGACCTTCGCGCCCTGCTTGCGCGCGGCGGTGATCATCGCGCGGTAGTTGGCGAGGAAGGTTTCCAGGCTCACGCGCGGTTGCTTGGCGGGCGGTGTTCGCCATACATCCACGGCGGAGTCATTGATGCCGAACTGCATGACGACGATGCGCGGCTTGTAGGCGAGCACGTCGGTTTGCAGGCGCTTGAGGGCGGCGGCGGTTGTGTTGCCACTCACGCCCGCGTTGTGCACGGTGAGAGAGGAGCCGATGCTTTGCAGGGCGGTCTCCACGCGCTGCGCATAGACCTTCACCGTGCCGCGCGGCGCGGTGGTGGAGTCGCCAAACATGACGATGCCGCCGGGCTTCGGGACGGACTTCGGCGGCGGCCTAAAGACAGGGATTTCGCCGGCGCCGAGGTCGGCGATGTTGATCTTCATGTGCAGGCCACCCTGCATGGTCGTGATCCACAACTCGCCGGGCCTGCGCTCATATAGATATGGATACGACACGCGTCCGCCGGGGCTGTAGTTCGCCGCGACGATGACCGGCGCGCTCCAGGAAACCGTCTCGTCGCCCGAGAACGCCAGCGACAATTCCGCGCGGCTGGAACCGCTGCGCGGGTCGTGACGCGGCGGCGCATTCCAGAGCAGCGCGATGCGGCCGTCGCTCAAACGCGCCATCTGTGGGCAGCAGGTGACGGATTTGACCGTGGTCTGTTTCAAGCCGGTCCATTTGAGGCCGTCGCGCGAGGTCGCTTCCCACAGAAAGCCCGATTCCGTCCGCAACAGCAAATACAGCGAGCCATCCGTCCGCTCGACAACGCTGCCTTCGATGCTCCCGGCGTGGTCGTGCGCGCCGATGCCGTAGTCGAGCACATCGCCGCGCTGCCAGCTCTTGCCGAGATCGTCCGAGACCCACATCACCGTCGCGTGGCGCCATTGCGGGATGATTTCCTGCCCGACAAGCACGATGCGGCCGGTCTTCATCTGGATGAGCGAGTGAATACAGCCGCACCACGGATCGCTGAGCTTGACGGGCGGCTCCCACGTCTTGCCGTCGTCGGTGCTGCGGCAGGTGTAGGTGGGCAGGATGAAGTCGGTCCACTTCGCGCTCGACTCGCCCCAACGCCAGCCCTGCGGGGTTTTTCTCTCCGCGCCGTTCATCCACGCAGAGATGATGACGCCCTCGCGCGTGCGCAGCAGAGCGCGTTCGTTGCTGACTGAGAACTTCGCAGCATCGGCGAACATCGGCGCGCCACTCCATGTGCGACCGTCATCCGTGCTGCGCAACGCATCCTTCGCGGCGATGCAGAGCACGGCACCATCCGAAGCGGTGACGAACGGCCCTTGGTGAGTGAAGGACAGCGCGGTGGCCTTGGGGTGCAGCGTGGGTGAATCTGCTACAGCGAGCAGAGGACAAAGCGCGCAGAGTATAAAAAGCTGTTTCATCGTGTGTTCCAACTCCTGTTTGGGGTCTTCCATTTGATCCGCGCAGCGAAGACGGCGTTGTCGGAGCCATACTTCATGCACTTCGTGAAGTCGTAGGGATCTGGCGGCGTGGTCTGCATCCACTCAGCGACGGTCACCCACGTTTCGTTCGCGCTGACCTCCGTGACGCCGAAATTGCCGAGCCGCGCGCCGCGCTGCGGCACCAGAACGCGCTCGGTGGCGCGCAGGACGCACAGCTTCTCCGGATCCACCTGCCCGATGAACAACGGTGCGCGGTGGCGCATGATGTGGTCGTTGTTCGCGCCGCGCCGCGTATAGACGAGGAACAGCGCGTTGTCGTGCGTCACCCAATGCTGCTGCGTATTGTAGTTGCCCAAGTCGCTGCCGTCGTCCCACGTCCACTTCTTTGGGTCGCTGAAATGCAGTCCGTCGTCGCTCGTGGAGACGTAGCCTGCCTTGTCGTGGCGCAGCGTGAGATAAAAGCGGTCGCGGAAGCGCGTCAGCGACGGCTCGCCCAAACCGCGGTCGGTTTCCAACGATAGCTCATTGCCATGCTCGACGAACGTCAGCTTGGAGCCGTCGAACTTGCATCGCAGCACGGTGACCTTTGAGAACTTCTCCGTCTCGGCCTTGTAGTAGATCGGCAGCAGGATGTCGCCGTTGGGCAGGTCGAGCCGCTGCACACAGCCCGCGCCGGCGTTGTAAAACTTCTTCCCGTCCGGCATCGCAACCGTCTCCCACGCCGTCCATGTGCGTTTCTGCGGATCGTAAACCGAGTAGGGCGTCTCGCGCCGGCGGATCGGTATGACCTTGTTGTCCTTATAGCGGACGGTGTGGCCAGTGCCGAGGAGCTTGCCGGACTTCGCGTGCCACTTCGGCCAGAAGTCGCACACCGCGACGATAATCCCGCCCGGCTCGTCATGCCGGCCGAGCGTCTCGGTGTGTTCGATCGGGCCGCGCCACGTCTTGCCGAGGTCGTCGGTGCGCATCTCATTGAGCGCGAAGAACACATCGCTGCCGGTGAGCAGCAGCTTCTGCATCGTCAGCACGACCTTCGGCGTCTTGCCGGGAATCGCCCCCGCGCGCGGATGCACCCAGCAGGTCTTCTTGTCGAAGCTGGAACTGATCGTGTCGAGCTGGATGTCGAACCCCGGAGCATCGCCCGCAAAGGAAGTGCCGCAGAGAATGATGAGAGAGGAGAGAATGGAGAACCAACGGGCAGATGTCTTCATGCCCGCTATTTCACCACGGATTCCGCCGATTGCACGGACGAAATCAGCGTCCGCAATGCTTCACGGCTTCGTGAGGCGCTCGACAAGCAGGTCCTCGAACGCGCCCATGTCCTTCCAACTCGCCGCGAAGCGAACCTGCTTTGCGCCCGGATCAATCCGCGTGAAGCCGTCGTCGGTCACGCGCAGGCCGATAGTCTCCATTGCGCAGAGCTGCTGGGCGAACGCCAGATAGACCGCCACGGTGTCGAACAGCGTGCTGCTGCGCGACTCGGCCGCGCTCGGCTGGTCCTTCTTCTTCTGCGCGGCGGCCCAGAGGCGGTAGTTCTCGATGATGGCGGCGGCCACTGGGGCTTTCGAGTCGCGGACCTTGCGATACTTCTCGCCGGTCAGGTGAATCAGCCCGCACGTGTCCAACGGCGTGATCGTCATCTCCCACGGCGCGGTGAAAACTTTCTGGCAGGACTTCGGGTCGGCCTTGACGTTCCATTCCGCGGCGATCTTTTGGCTGCCGCCGTAGCCGACGCGCACGCTGCCGTGCATGCCGACGAAACGGGCGCGCCCCGCGATGCGCGGCTCGCGCCGGAGCGCCTCGGCGATGTTGGGCACGGGACCGATGCAGATGAGCGTCATCGGCCGATCCGACTTCATGATTGTGTCAATCAACGCCTGCACACCGTCGGCATGGACCTTGCCCGGGTAAGACTTGAGGTTGTAGTTCTTGAGCCAACCGGCCTGACGGCCATCGCCCTTGGGGCCGGCGTCGAGTCCCACGCCCACCGCGACGTTGGTGCGGCCGGCGCGTTCCAGGAACTTCGCGAGCAACCGCGCGCGATACTGCGCCCGGCCGTAATCGCCCACCACGAGCTTCAGGTCGAGTTCGGGCGATTTCAAGAGCAGTCCCAACGCCCACGTGTCATCAATGTCATCGCCGATGTCCGTATCGAGAATAACGGGGATTCTGGCGGCTGTCGCATCGGCAGCGTTGCTGAACTGTGCGATGCCACACAGCCCCGCCAGCGCCACAATGACCAAGGCCGCAAGGGAGAAGTGGTGTCGGAGAAACTTGCTGTTCATGTTTGCTCGATAGTGCCCGCCACGAATGAAAAATGAAAGTGTGCATTGATTGGCGCTTCGCCCCACGAATAGCGGGCAGCCGTTCAGATGTGCCGATCTTCACATCACGTAGCCGATGCTGAAATCAACAAGCTTCGTCCTTGTTTCGCCCAAAAGCCGATGCGGGAACGCTCTGCTGATGTTGTAGGAACGCCTCTCAAAACCATCCCATTTCGTGAAGATCACCACGGAAACCTCCACTGTCTTGACTTTCACCACGACACGCGGCATCAAATCCAGAGCGTAGGCTGCAAGCCGAGTCCCTTGCGTCATCCGGTCGCCGACCCCGATTCCTCCCGGGTTGCCAACGTCTTGCAGCAAAGCATCAATGCCCGATTTCTCGCAGATGATGATCTCATCGTGATATGCGTCGTGCCAAAGGTGGAAGAACTGGTCGCCCATCAAATGCAGGACGATGAACTGGAAGAACCCTTCAGTTGACCCATCGCATCGTAGCCGCTCGCTGTAGAATTGGCTGCCCCAGGATTCCCAGCATCGGCGGTTCCATTCAACGCCGCTCATGCTGTTCGTCATGGCCGCGTAAGATGCAAATGGAGCGACTTGGATTGCCCGTGAATACAAGATCGGCCGCCCTCCAAGTTCGTCCCGCTGATAAACGTAATCGAGCGCATAACCAGGCTCCATCTCCAGCCTCGGCAGCAAGGCGAGAATATCCTTGGCATCTGCGAGTTGTCGCAGTGCGAGGGTGCGGTCTGTGCCGGGCATGCGCGGAAGTTGGCGAGACGCTTCAAGCAATGATCCGTGACGATGCAGAACTTTCGCAACAGCGTCCACGGTGGCTTGGGATTGGCGTGCATCAAGCTGTGGGCGGGAGCAACAGATCAACATTGCGACTGCAACGATCAAAACGACGGCCGCGAGGTTGCGTCCTGCAACTGCGTAACCGCTGCGGCTTCGTCGAGACGTCATCAGCATGGCTTCAGTATCCTCGGCAAAGTTACCGCCGCGTTGGGGGATTTCTTTCAACGGCAGTGGGACCGCGATTTCATGGTGTCACCATCCTCTCCGCCAAGTCCGGGGCGAGCGCGACGAAGTGACGGCGGTTGAGCGTGTGGACTTTCTCCGCTTTGGCTTTGCGGGCGCAGGCCAGCAGCAACAGGTCGTAAATTGCCCCGCCGCGCGCGCCAGCGGGACCGGCGGCATCGAGAAGCTTGGCGTATTCCGCTGCGGACAGGCTCACCAATGACAGACGGTCGGCGACGTTGTGTTTGACCAAGTGGGCAGCGTCAGCGGGCGAGAGTTGAACCGACAAACGACCGCCGGTGAGTGTGGCGTAGCATTCGGCGATGGAATGAAGGGAGGCGACGCCATCTTCAGCACGATCGAGCGCCTGCGCACAGGCTTCGTGGTGTTTCTCGTCCTCCACCATCGCAGCCACCAACACCGTCGTGTCGAAGAACTCTATCATAGCCGGTCAGCGCGGGTGTCTTGCACGGCCTTGACGGCATCTGCGACGACACCCTGCTTGGGCAGCACCAGCAGCTTGCCCTTGCGGCGTAGCTTCGTCGGCGCTTCGGCCAGTGTCAGTTCCAGCCGGTTGCCCAGCACCTCCGCCTCAAAAAGGGCCGAGCGCGGCGCGTTGAGCGACTGGCGAATGCCTTTCGGCAGGACCACTCGCCCAAACCGGTCCATCGAAACCATCGTCTTCATGGCTCCACTATGAGTCGTGCCATTACAAATGGCAAGCGGTATGGCAAGAGCCGTTGCCATAAACAACGGCGTAATCTACAAGTCATCGCTGCTCGAACGGCCCGATGTCGAAGGCTTGGCCTTGCGGGCGGGGGGTGCCGTCGGCGTCGTGGGGGACGAGGGCGCGGAGATCGGCGCCGCGGTCGGTGGTCGGTGAACCTTTCGCGGGATGGAAATCGAGCCGCGCGAAGTCGCGGAAGATCGGCGGCTGGTCCACGCCATGGGTCTGGTAGCCGCGTTGGGGGAGGTCCTTCAGCGGCACTTCGGCGTCGTCGAGAAGACAGACGTTGCCGCTTTCGGCGATGAGGTTGTAATCCATGACGAGGCCGGTGGCCGCGCCGCGCGGCGCGCTCACGACGGCGCGCTTGACGGTGTTGTGGTAAAAGATGTTGTTCTGCACCTGCGGGCGAAGATTGGCGGTGGCCGGGTCGGAGGGTTTGGCGGTGACGATGGAGATCAAGGCGGTGACGTCGCTGTTGCAGATGAGGTTGTTGACCAGCCGGCAATCGTGGCCGCCACAGAACAAGACGACGTAGGGGCCGGCGATGTCGCGGAAGATGTTGTTGCGCGTCGTGAGCCGGAAGCCTTCGCCGGGTTGTCCGCCACTGGTGGCGCCGCCGAGTGTGAGCGCTCCGTAGGTGGCCCGCAGGTTGTAGAACTGGTTGCCTTCGACAACAATGTCGGCGCAGCCGCCCTTGAGCATGACGCCGTTGGTGCCCTTCTGGCCCGGAGCGCGCACGTTGACGTTGTCATGGAACCGGCTGTTGCGGATGACCATCGGCGGCGTGCCGGTGGGCTTGGGGCCGTCGCCCGGCGTGGTGACGTCTATGGCCGATTCGCCGAACGCGTAGAAGTCGCAGCCGTCCACGACCACTCGGCCGGAGAGTGTGTTGAGCAGATCGCCGAAGCTCTTCCGCAAGACGCACTGCCGCAATTCGACGAATCCGGTGCGGACGAGCACTCCATGAAAGCCGGTTTCGAACGTCAGGTTCTCGAAGACCATGCGCAGGTTGCGGCAGCGGTCCTCTTTGTCGCGCTCCAGACTAATGAGGTTGCCGCTCGCGCCGGGACCCCGGACGTCGCACAACTCGATGCTGTCGCCCGGCGGTTCGCCGTTGATGGTGCAAAGATACACGCGGTGCTCGCGCAGACTCGACGCCCACTCGCCGGGGCCGGCGATGGCTTCGGGCGGCGTGTCCTCATACCAGGACCGCTTGTCGCCGCAGAAGGCGCGTTTCAACGGCACGCCGTGCTGCGTGAGATTGGTGACGCGCGCGCCACGACCGGCGGGCGCAGCGAAGACGGGTTTGCCCGACTTGGTGGTGGCGACTTGTTTCCAATCAGCGGCGGCGATGGGCCGCAGGTTAGTGATGACGGCTTGTTCGCCTGCGGGCGCTTTGAACACAATCGGGGCGGTTTGCGACGGATCGAGCTTGAGATCGGACGTGTGGAGGGTGCGCGACACGCGGTAAGTGCCGCGGCGAAAGATGACCGTGTCGCCCGGCCCGGCTGAACTGAATGCCTTCAGCGCCGTCTGCCACGGCCGGTCGGCAGTGCCGGGATTGGAGTCGTCGCACGGTCCACCGAGGCTGTTGACGTCCACATAGAACGTGTGGCCAGCGGCGGAATCAGTTCCTGCCATACAGCACGCCAGCAAGAAGCAAACAACCATCGCTGACGCACTGTGCCGATTCATGTTTTTCTCGAATCGTCTGCCTACAGATCGTTGGTGTTCATCGCGTCGCCGACAAAGGAATCGCTTGTCCGGCGTGTGTTCTCATTTCCGTTTCGCTTTCAAAATCATCGCCGCCAGTTTCTCGCGGGCCTTGCTGTAAGCGGCGGCGTCTTTCTCCCACTTGAACCACGACTCGGCCAGTGGCAGCACGATCTTTTCCGCCTCGGCGCGCAGACCGGCGCGTTCGAGGATGGCGAGATACTCGTAGTCCTCGATGCTGTCACGCAACGCCTTCAGCCGCAGGCTTGGCGCGATGCCGTCGTAGCCGGCGGCGCGGCCCGGATAGACCAGCGTGCCTTCGCCCTGATAGAGCGGGCCTTTGCCGTTCTTGCGGCGGTCGAGCGTCTTCGGATCGGTCCACGGGTCTTCAACGCCCGACCAATACGACATGCCGCCCCAGTAGAGCAGGCCGCGCATGTGGTAGCGCCACGCGATCCACGATGGCGCGCGATAGTTCAGCAGCGGGAAATCAATCTCCCACCATGGCGTCGGGTCGCGCTGGCAGAGCGCCGTGTAGGTCCAGATCGTCTCACCGAGCGCGCGGCGTTGCGCGGCGGTTTCCTCGTCGTGCAACGGGAACAACGGGCACCAGATGTCTATCGCTCCATAAAGGTTGCCCCACTTCTCGTTTTGCGTCTTCGTCTGCTCGACCACCATGACTTTGACGACCGATTTGGCCGCGCGGATGGGCGGACCCCACTTCTGAACGTAGTGATACTCTTCCTCGTCGTTCGGCTCGTCTTTGAGGTAGGTGAAGAACGTCACGCCCGGACGGTTCAACTCCGCTGCCATCCGGTCGCAGCTCTTCAGCCACGCGTGCAGCTTCTCGCGTTCAACTTCGGGGTCTTTGACAACGCTGCGCGGGTGCGGCGTGTGAATGGCGTTGACGTGCCAAGTATCCACGAACTTCCGCAACGCGTCCACCTGCTCGGCCGTGAACCGATGCGAGCCGTCGGCTTGTTTCTGCGGCGTCAGCAAGGCGGTGGGCGGCGTGGCGTTGATGCGATGGCGGCTGACCTCATCGGCAACTTGGGCTTCGACCGCATCCCAATTCTTCGGTTCCGGTTCCTTGCCGGCTTTGGCGCGCTTTGCGTAGTAGCTGTGCATCCGTTCCGCGGGCGAGCCGAGCGCGGTCTGGAGCGTCGAGACGCGCGGTAACTCGAAATCCCACACGGTCAGCTCAACCGCGATCTTTGCCGCAACACGCCCTTCGGCTGTGACGCGATACATGCCGCGATACTTGCCGGGTTTCGCATCCGCCGGCACGAAGACGTCCATCCAGAATCCATGCGTCTCGTTCGCAGGCAAGTCGAACGGCACAGCCTTGAATCGTGCGCCGTCGAGTGGTTGTTTTGTGAGCGGATGGCGGAACGGAATCAGCGGATCGGGATACCAGCCGGGTTTGAAACTGTCGTTGCGATGGCTCGGCAGCATCAGTTCAAGCTGGTGCTGCCGGTAAAGCATCGCGTCGGCAGCCAAGATAACCACATCGCGCGGACCTTTCAGGTCACCCGGCTCGACATTGACGCCTTTCACCGCCACGTCGGAGCGCAACAGGATTTGAAAGCTCTCCCATTCGTTTCGCGCAGCAGCGAGCGTAATGTTCTTCATCTTACCTGCAGGTTCGTTGCGCAACACGTGAGTAGTGTCGCGGCAGGTCCAAACCTGGCACGCGGCGTGGGAGTTCACCGCGGTGAGGAGGACGACGGCGGAGAGGACGCATTGGAGGAATGTCGTTTTCATGGTAGCAGGGCCGAAGGTTGAATCCGGCTGCGGTGACGCGCAAGTGAAAAAGGGATTGCCGTATCGAGACAGACACACTATGAGACTCCATCGTGATAACGCCGCGGACAAATCAAAGCACGCCACAGTGCGGAGGCCGTTTCTTGGCGCAGTTGGTCTTCATGGTTGTGGTCGCTGCGCTCTGCGCTTCCGTAGCTGGCGCGGCGGAGCAAGCACCTGCCGACGCGCCCGGCAAGAAGCTGTATGAGTCCAAATGCCTTCGTTGCCACAAGGACCTTGATCCCACGATCTACGAAGACATGACGTGGAAGCGTTGGCTCTGGAAGATGAAGGACAAGGCGCGGCTCGACAACGAGGAATATGGCGACCTTTCCGATTACCTCAAAGGCGTGCGCGAGGCGGCCAAGTCGAAGAAGGCGCGGTAGCAGCCGGACACAGACGGTTGTCCACTCCTCCAAGTTCCATAGGTTCATTATGAAAACTGTTTCCGCTTTCGCATTGGGAATCTGTGCCGCCGCTGTGTTGCTGCCGGGCCTGCTCTTCGCCGCCGATACCGGACGCAAGCCGAACGTTGTCTTCGTGTTCGCCGACCAGTGGCGCGCGCAGGCGACGGGATTTGCTGGCGATCCGAACGTTCGCACGCCAACCCTCGACAAGCTCGCCGCCAGCAGTGTTCGCTTCAATATGGCCGTGTCCACTTGTCCCGTCTGCTCGCCGTATCGCGCAAGCTTGCTGACAGGACAGTATCCGCTGACACACGGCGTGTTCCTCAACGACGTCTGCCTCAACACCAACGCCGTCTCGCTGGCGCAGGCGTTTCACGGCGCGGGTTACCGAACCGGTTACATCGGCAAGTGGCATGTGGACGGCCACGGGCGGTCGAGTTACATCCCGCGCGAACGTCGGCATGGCTTCGAGTTCTGGAAAGTTCTGGAATGCACGCATAACTACAACCAGTCGCCTTACTACGCCGACGAGGACGTGAAGCTCCAGTGGGAAGGCTACGACGCCGCTGCGCAGACGCGCGAGGCGCAACGCTACATTCGCGAGCAGTCGGCGCAGGGGCCGTTCCTGCTGGTGCTCTCGTGGGGGCCGCCGCACGATCCTTACCTCACCGCGCCGCAGCGGTTCGCCGACATGTATAAGCCGGACAACCTCAAGCTCCGCCCCAACGTCCCCGACGACACCGAGGCGGTGCGGAAAAAGATTGCCGGCTACTACGCGCATTGCTCGGCCCTTGATGATTGCCTCGGCCAGCTTTGGGCCACGCTGCGCGAGACCGGCATCGAGCGCGACACGATCTTCGTCTTCACCTCCGACCACGGCGACATGCTCGGCTCGCACGGCCGGTTTAACAAACAGGTTCCCAACGACGAAGCCATCCGCGTGCCGTTCCTCATCCACTGGCCGCAGCTCAGCGAGCAGGAGCGCGTCGTCACCGCTCCGATTGCGTCGCCGGACATCATGCCGACGCTGCTCGGCTTCTGCGGCGTGGAGATTCCCAAGACGGTCGAGGGACTTGATTTTTCAAAACACCTGCGCGGCGGACCGGCACCCGGCGACGGCGTGGCGCTCATCGCCTGCTACGCGCCGTTTGGCCAATGGACGCGCAAAGGCGGCGGTCAGGAATACCGAGGCGTGCGCACGGAGCGTTACACCTACGTCCGCTCGCTCGACGGTCCGTGGCTGCTGTTCGACAACCAGAGCGACCCCTTCCAGATGAAAAACCTCTGCGACGATCCGCAATCAGCGGCGTTGCAGAAGGAACTCGACGCACTATTGCAACGGAAGCTGCGCGACACCCACGACGATTTCCAGCCCGCCGCGAAATACATCGAGAAGTGGAACTACGTCACCGACGCCAACGGAACCGTGCGCTATACGCAATAGAGCGAGATCAAAGTTGCTGTTGCGTTTTATCTCGTCCAAGAGTTTTATCAGGTCTGGCCATTCGACGACGGGAGGAAGGTCTCGATATCGTTGATATCGTTCACTGGAGGTATCCTGATTAGGGTTGGCAAAGTTCCACAGAACCTCGGCCGAACCGGCCTCATATGTGCCTTGCCCGACCATCCACCACTGGTCATCGAGGGTAGTTGCTCCAGGATAAAAGTCCGATGGGCGGGGGTGAAGTTCACGCACTTGTAACGCCGCCGCCGCACGGTTGTGACTGGCCTCGCGCATGTTCGGGGCATGTCAATCGAATCCGAAAAGCTCATCCTGATCGTTGAGGACGAAGCGGACCTGTCGAAACTGCTGGAGTTCCACCTGCAACATCACGGCTTTGAAACGCTGGTGGTGCATGACGGCATGGAGGGACTCAACGAGGCGATCCAGCGCACGCCGGACCTTGTCATTCTGGACTTGATGCTCCCGAAGATTCACGGGCTGGAAGTGTGCCGATTACTGAGGTCTTCGCCCGCCACGCGCCACGTTCCCATTCTCATCCTCTCGGCGCTGCACACGACCGCGACAAAGATCAGGGGTTTGGACATGGGCGCGGACGATTATATGACGAAACCGTTCGAGTTCGCAGAACTGATCTCTCGCGTGAATGCGCTGCTAAGGCGGCGCAGTTGCGAGGCAGGCGCCCAATGGAATTGATGAAGTCACACAATTGTGACACTGCCGCCCTTTGGATGTAACGAACCCCCAATACCATGCGACCGTCGTTTTAATAATTTTGGAGCTTATTCAAGCGCGGAGAGCGAAGAGAACAACAAGAACCGAGGAGAGCGAAAGTGAGGTTGAAACAACTTATGGGATACAAGCAACTGACAACGAAGACAGTCACGCTGGCGGTCGCCGCACTCATCGGCGCGGGTGCGCCGCTGGCCCAGGGCAATGACGCGATTCTCGACTTGCTGGTCAAGAAGGGTGTCATCAACCAGCGGGAAGCGAATAACATTCGCGAGCAGGCGGATGCCGACATGGCCAATCAAGTCGAGCTTGCCAACAAGACCAAGGTGCCCAAGTTCCTCCAGTCCATGGAGTGGACGGGTGACATACGGCTGCGTGGCGAGTATTTCAACTTTGGTGACGGTGTCACCAATGGCGCTCGAGACAATGACCGGCTGCGGTTCCGCTACCGGCTGCGGTTTGGTTTCATCGCCAAGCTTCAGGACTGGGCGACGGTGGGTGTGAGGCTGGCGAGCGGTGGCGAGAACGTGAGTTCCAACCAAACGATGGGCGGTTATGAAAACCGCAAGAGTATTGGCATTGACCAGGCGTATATCGCCGTCACCCCGCCGTTCGCGGATTGGATGACGCTGACGGGTGGTAAGTTCGACAGCAAGGCCATCTGGCAGCCTGCGTTTGGATCCCCCATGGTGGTTGACGGTGATGTCAGTTGGGAAGGTGCTCACGAACGGGTGGCTTACATCTTCGGCGAGCAGAAACAATACACGGTTTACGGCAGCTTCGGTCAGTTTGTCTTGAGCGAGAATGCCGCAGCCAACGACGTTTACTGGCTCGAATTTCAACTCGGCGCGCAAGCCAAGCTGGGGCCGGTGAAGACCACCCTCGCAGGCGGCACGTATTACACGCAGAATCTGGGTGGTGTTTCAAGGACCACGGCTCAAACTGGCGGTCAAAACCAGGGCAATTCTGTGTCCGCTGCGGGCAACTATCTGGACGACTTCCGTGTGTTCTATGGCCGCGGCGAAACGGCGTGGACGGTCAACGAGAAGACCTTCCTCGGCACGCCCAATCTGATTACGTTCAGCGGTGAGTATCTGCGTAACGTGAATGACAGTTATCAGAAAGCCGGCTTTGGGACTCAAGGCTTCACGGGTCAAGTGGCGTATGGCTCGACGAAGAAACAGGGCCAGTGGCAGGTCGGGTATCAGTATAAGAGGCTCGAAGCGAATGCGACCATGGACACGTTCACAGACTCCGACTGGGGTTCCACTGGCGGCACGGATCGCAAAGGCCACGTCTTTATGGCTACCTACGCTATTCGCGACTGGTGGACGCTCGGCATGAAGACATTCGTCACCGAGAAGATCAGCCGTTCAACGGGCAGCCTCGGCTCATCCAACAGCTCTGCGGACATTCTCCGCGTCCAGGTGGACACCGTCGTCAAATTCTAAAGGGAACCTCACTCGCTCCCCTGGCCGACTGTGGGGGTGCGTGAAAACGCACCCCCGCAGCACGGCAGAGAGATTAACCGAACCGAAACAAGTCCGTAACCGAATCGTAACAAGCATCTGAGAGATTGATAAGGAGACAGGAAGAATGAACACACGTTTTGCAAAGACACTCGCAATAGCAGCCACACTCGCCATCGCGGCTTCTGCGTTCGCCGCCAGCATCACCGTCAAAGGCTCCGACACTCTGGTCATTCTCGGCCAGAAGTGGGCGGAGGTTTACATGAAGGGTCATCCCGGCACGACAGTGCAGGTCACCGGCGGCGGCTCCGGCACCGGCATCGCCGCGCTGCTCAACGGCGGCACCGACATCTGCAACGCCTCGCGGTCGATGAAGACCAAGGAGGTTGCAGAGTTCATTCAAAAGTTCAAGGTTCGCCCGCACGAATACAAGATGTGCGTGGACGGTCTTTCGGTTTACGTGAACAAAGACAACCCGGTTGCCCAGGTGAGCTTCAAGCAACTGGAAGGCATTTTCACCGGCAAGATCACCAACTGGAAGCAGGTCGGCGGCAACGACGCGCCGATATCGCTCTACGGCCGCGAGAATTCCTCCGGCACCTATGAGTTTTTCAAGGAGCACGTCATGAACAAGAAGGACTTCGCCGCCGCCACCAAGACCATGCCCGGCACTGCGGCGCTCATCCAAGGCGTTGCCAAGGATCCCAACGGCATCGGCTATGGCGGCATTGCCTACGGTGAAGGCGTCAAGACGGTGAAGGTCAGCAAGACCGACGGCGGCGACGCAATCGCGCCCTCGGAAGATACGGTCCTCTCGGGGAAATACCCGATCTCCCGTTATCTCTTCAACTATGTGGATCCGAAGAAAGACAACGGCGCGGTGGCAGATTACATCAACTGGTGCATCAGCGACGAAGGCCAGGCAGTCGTCAAAGACATCGGTTTCTTTCCGCTGCCGAAGAATATGCGATAAGCAAAGCCTGATGCGGCCACACGCCCCGGCGGCGGTAACTGCCGCCGCCGGGGCCGGCCCAAGCGATTGAAGAGGGGCTTTGACACGCGCGTCGCCGAGGGTTAAAGCCCCTCGATCTTTTTTGGCGGCAGGCGGCGCGGTTGCGTCAGGAGCAGAAAAACGTTGAATCACAGCACGGTAATGAAGTCATCAATTGAGAGCGCGCCCGGCTCAGCCAGGGCGCGCGCGGTGCCGCGCCGCGTCAACCTTGCCGAGGCCATCGTGTGTCGTAGGCTGCGTTGGGGTGAGTGGCTTGTCGAGAGAGGCGTCTTTCTCGTGTCACTGTCGGCAATCCTGATGATCTTCCTGATCTTCGTGTTCGTGGGCCGCGAGGCATTGCCGGTGGCGCTTGGCCGGACCAGCAACGCGCGCAACCAGAAGCCCATCGCAGCCGCCGAAATCCCCGGGCTTGCGCCGGACAAGCTCGCGACTTACCTCGGCGTGCCGGTCGCCGACCTGAAGACCTTCGACGCCGATACGCTGCGGCAGCTTGTCGAACTCAAGGGTCAGGAACTTGCGGAAATCGCCAACCCCGACGCACGCCTGAACACCACCAGTTGGAGCATGATGATCGAGCCTTACCGGTGGCACGGCTACGACAAGCCCGAATACATCTGGCAGCCCGTTAGCGAAATTCCAAAGTTCAACATCGTTCCGCTCATCATCGGCAGCTTGAAGGCCACGCTCGTCGCGCTTCTGCTCTCCGTGCCGCTCGGCGTTGGCGCGGCCATCTACGTTTCGCAACTCGCCAAGCCGGCTCTGCGCGAGATCATCAAGCCAACCATCGAACTGCTGTCAGGCATCCCATCGGTGGTGTTGGGGTTCTTTGCGCTGATCGTGATGGCCAGCGTGTTGCAGGCGGTGTTCGGCTACGAGTCGCGCCTGAATGCCTTCGTCGCTGGCGTTGCGCTTGGCCTTACTGTCATCCCGATCATCTTCACCATCTCCGAAGACGCGCTCAGCAGCGTGCCGAAAGCCTACACGCACGCCGCTTTGGCGCTCGGCGCGTCGCCGTGGAAGGCGGCCTGGCAGGTGGTGCTGCCGGCGGCGGTGCCTGGCGTGTTTGCCGCGTGCGTGCTCGGATTTGGCCGCGCCATCGGTGAAACGATGGTGGTGCTGATGGCGTCCGGCAACGCTTCCATCGTGTCGGCCTCGATCTTCGATTCCTGCCGCACGCTGACCGCCTCGATCGCGGCGGAACTGGCCGAGGTTGTCTTCGGCGGCGACCATTACCGCATTTTATTCCTGCTCGGCGCACTGTTGTTTGCGGTGACGTTTGCCACGAACCTCGCCGGCGACGTGGTCGTGCACCGGTTGAAGCAGCAACTGGAAGGGAAACACTGACGCCATGCCACTGCGACGCAAGCAAACCGATTGGCAGTCGCTGGGTTTCACCGCCGCGACGGGGTTGATGACCGCCAGCATCGTCGCGATGGTCGTCATCATCCTCGGCAACATCGCGTGGAACGGCGCGGCGCAGATGTCGCTGCGCTTCATCTTTGGCGGCACGAAGGAAGGCATGTTTGACGCGGCGCAGGCCGGCGTGTTTCCGATGATCTTCGGCACGGTGGCGCTGGTGATGTTGATGACGATCTGCGTCCTGCCGGTTGGCGTGATCACGGCGGTTTACCTCAGCGAATACGCGCGCTCCACCAGTGCCGTGACGCGTGTGATTCGCGGCGCGATCAACAACCTCGCCGGCGTGCCGTCCATCGTCTTCGGTCTTTTCGGCCTCGGCTTCTTTGTTCAGTTCGTCGGTGGCGGCATTGACAAGGTGTTCTGCGGCGGCCAACTGCATTATGGCAAACCGACGCTTGTCTGGGCGGCGGCGACGATGGCGGTGCTAACGCTGCCGGTGGTGATCGTGGCGACCGAGGAGGCGTTGCGCGCAGTGCCGAAAGGCTTGCGTGAGGCGAGCATGGCGCTCGGCGCAACCAGGCTGGAAACGATCTTCAAGATTGTGCTGCCGCAGGCTTTGCCCGGCGTCATTACCGGCGCGATCCTCGCCGTCGGCCGCGGCGCAGGCGAAGTCGCGCCGATCATGTTCACCGGCGCGGCTTACTACCTCGCGCATCTGCCGAGTCATTTGTCGGACCAGTTCATGAACCTCGGCTACCACGTCTTCGTGCTTTCCACGCAGTCGCCGGACATCGAGCGCACCAAGCCGATCCTGTTCGGCACGGTGCTGGTTTTGCTGCTGCTGACGTTCCTGTTGAACTCGGCCGGCGTTATCGTCCGCGGCCGGATTCGCGCCCGCGCGCGCCAAGCCCATGGATAACACAAACGGCAAACCCATCGTCGAAATCACCGGCCTGAACTTCTGGTATGGCCCGAAGCAGGCGTTGTTCGACATCAATCTCGCCATACAGCCCAACCGCACCACGGCGTTCATCGGGCCGAGCGGCTGCGGCAAGAGCACGCTATTGCGCTGTCTCAACCGCATGAACGACCTCAATGATGAGCAGCGAATCGAGGGTTCGATTACCATGCACGGCATGAATATCCGGCATCCGGACGTGGATGTCATCGAGTTGCGCAAGCGCGTCGGCATGGTGTTCCAGAAATCAAATCCGTTTCCCAAGTCCATCTTTGACAACGTCGCCTACGGCCTGCGCATCCAAGGCTCGAAGAAGAATCATTTGGAAGAGCGGGTGGAATCCAGCTTGCGGAGGGCGGCGCTGTGGGAGGAGGTCAAGGACCGGCTCCAGGAATCCGCCCTGTCGCTCTCCGGCGGCCAGCAGCAACGGCTCTGCATCGCTCGCACCATCGCCGTCGAGCCGGACGTAGTGCTGATGGACGAGCCTTGCAGCGCTCTCGACCCGACGGCGACGGCGAAGATTGAGGAGTTGATCCAGGACCTCAAACGTTACTACACGATCATCATCGTCACGCACAACATGCAGCAGGCGACGCGCTGTAGTGATTTCACCGGATTTTTCTATCTGGGGCGCTTGGTTGAGTTCGACTCGACGAACAGAATCTTTACCAATCCGGCGAACAAACAGACTGAGGACTACATCACCGGGAGGTTTGGCTGATTATGGAACTGCACTTCGATCAAGAACTGGCGCAGCTCAAGGAAAAGCTGCTTTTCATGTCGTCGCTGACGGAGCAAAGCGTTGCCCAATCGCTCAAGGCTCTGATCCAGCGCGACGACGCGCTGGCGAAGAAGGTGGACGCGGACGACGACGTCCTCGACCGGCTTCAGGTGGAGGTTGACGAGCGTTGCATCCGGCTGCTCGCGTTGCGCCAGCCGCTCGCGCGCGACCTGCGCCTCATCACGATGGCGATGAAGATTTCCACCGACCTCGAGCGCATCGGCGACCAGGCCGCCAACATCGCCCGTCGCGCGGCGGAACTGAACAAGGAGCCGGAGTTGAAACCGCTGGTGGATATTCCGCGCATGGCGGAAATCTGCCAGGGCATGATTCGCGACGTGCTCGACGCGTTCGTCTATGAGAAACCCGATCTGGCGCGGCAGATCATCAAGCGCGACGAGGACGTGGACCGGCTCAACAAGCAGCTCCAACGCGAACTGACCAGCTTCATGATCGAAGACCCCGCCACAATCACGCGCGCGTTGCTGCTCATGCGCATCGCGCGGAACCTGGAGCGCATCGGCGACCACGCCACCAACATCGCGGAGGAAATCGTTTATCTCTACGAAGCGCTCGACATTCGCCACCAGCACTGACCGGTCATGCGCATCACCCGTAAACCTCAAGCCTCATAGGTGTCATTATGGAAGCACTCTTTATCACAGTGGTTGTGGTCGCGCTCATCTTTGAATACACGAACGGGTTTCACGACGCTGCCAACGCGATTGCCACCTCGATCGCCACGCGCGCTCTCCAGCCGTGGCAGGCGCTGTTGATGGCGGGCGTGTTGAACGTGGGCGGCGCGCTGCTGTCCACCTCCGTCGCCGCTACCGTCGCCAAGGGCATTGTGGACACCAACGTCGTGACGTTGCACACGGTGCTCGCGGGGTTGATCGGCGCAATCTCATGGAATCTGTTGACGTGGTATTATGGCATCCCGTCCAGTTCGTCGCACTGTCTGATCGGCGGCGTCGTCGGCTCAACGCTGGCGACCGCGGGCACCGGCGTCCAATGGTTGAAGATCCTGGAGAAAGTCGTCCTGCCGATGGTCCTCTCGCCGCTGATAGGATTCATCATTGGCATCCTGCTGACGGTGGCACTGGCGTGGATGTTCCGCAATTCTGCCTACAGTAAGGTCAATCGCAGTTTCAAATACATCCAAACGGCCTCGGCGGCGCTGATGGCGCTCTCGCACGGCCAGAACGATGCACAGAAGACGATGGGCATCATCCTGCTGGCGCTTGTGGCAGCCGGGCATTTGCCCCAGACCGCGGACGTGCCGCTTTGGGTGAAGCTTTCTTGCGCGCTGGTCATGGGCCTTGGCACGCTGGCCGGCGGCAAGCGCATCATCAAGACCATGGGCATGAAGATTGTCCAATTGCGACCTGTGGACGGATTCGCGGCGGAGACGGCCGCTTCCGCGGTCTTGCTGGCAACCGGTCACCTCGGCTTTCCGGTTTCCACCACGCACGTCATCACCTCCTCCATCATGGGCGTTGGTGCCACCTATCGCATCAAGGCCGTCCGTTGGGGCATCACGCGCTCGATCGTTGTGGCATGGATACTGACGTTGCCAGCTTCGGCGCTCATCGGCGCTGCCGTCGCGTATCTGTTCAAGGTGCTGATCCACGCTGGTCTGATGCGCTGACGGCCAACAAGCAACAGCGGGCTTGCCCTGCCGTTGGTGGCTGATTAAAGTCCGCACCATGCCTGCAAGGATTATAAGCATTTCGCTGGCGTGCTGGCTGGTGGCGGCTTGGGCGTCGGCGCAAACTCTCCAGCAACTTCAACAGCGGCTGGGCGCGGGCAAGGCGGCGCCAGCCACGCCAAACGCGCCAGCCGGCCGTGGCGCGGACGTTCAGTTGGTGGAGAAGCCGTGGGAGCAGATCACCGACCAGCAACTGTTCGAGCACGGGAAGACCGCGCTCGGCCAGAACCCGTCCAAGTGGCACCACGCCGAAACGGAGCACTTTGTCATTCACTTCCACAAGCGCACGGACGCGCAGAAGGTGGCGCGGCAGGCGGAGTTTTACTATGAGCAGGTGAAGAAGGACTTGCAGGCGGAGAAGGATCGCTTTGACCGCAAGAGCCATATTTTTCTCTTTGAGAAGGAACCAGAGTGGCAACAGTTCATTGCCGATGCCGAGCTTGAGGAATGGTTTGCGGGCGTGTCCATCCGCAGCGAGTTGTTCTTCCACACCCGTCAACACAGCGGCGATTTCGCCTCGAACTTGCTGGCCCACGAGATGACGCATTGTATTTTTTATCGCTTCGTGCCGAAGCGCATCCCAATGTGGTTGAACGAGGGTTTTGCCGAATTCGAAAGCGGTGCCGCCTATGCCAAGTTCAAGGGTATCGGCGGCGGCAATCGCGGCAGCGGACGCAGCGGTCAGGCGGACTATCCGCTGCAAAAACTGCTCACCGTCAGGGAGTATCCGAAGGATCGCGATGATGTGCGCGAGTTCTACCGCACCAGCGAGCGGCTCGTGCGGTTCCTGATGACGAAACTGGACCGCAACCGTTTCGTGCCGCTGGTCATGAAGATCGCCGACGGCGCCAGCTTGGAGAGCGCGGTGCTCGAAATCCATGCCGACAAGTTCAAGAGCTTCGACGAGTTCGTGAAGCGTTACGAGAAATCCTAAACGCCCATGCCAGCCAAGGCCACAGCCAATCTTTATCTCGTTTGCGGCGGCGAAGAATATCTCGTCAAGGAGAACGCCCGCCGGTTGGTGAAGTCGCTCGCGCCGAAAGGCGGCGCGGAGTTCGCGGTGGAGATCGTGGATGGCACCGTTACCAGGGCCGACGAGGCGGTGAAGGCCGTTTACCGCGTGCTTGAGGCGGTTAACACGATGGGCTTCTTCTCCAGTGAGAAACTCATCTGGCTCAAGGACGCCAACTTCTTCGGCGCTGACAAGACTTCCGGCGCCGCCGTCGTGACCGAAGCCGTCGCTGAACTGGTCGCCGTCGTGAAGAAAGGTTTGCCGGCCGGCGTCACGCTCATCGTCAGCGCCGCCGAGATGGACAAGCGCCGCGCGTTCTATCTCGCGTGCGACAAGCTCGGCGAGGTCGCGGTCTTTGACGCAATTGATCCGGGCAGAGACCGGGATTGGGAAGACAAGGTCACCGACTTCATCACGGCGCACGCCCGCGCGCTCGGCAAGAATGTCAGCCGCCAGGCGGTTGCGCAACTCATCGAGCTTAACGGCGCCAACCTCCGGCAGATTGAGACCGAGCTGGAGAAGATCGCCGCCTACGTTGGTGACCGCGGGGCCATCGAGCCGGCGGACGTGCGCGCGGTCGGTAGCGCCTCGCGCGAGGCCATCGCGTGGGACCTCAACGACGCTGTTGGCCATCGCGATCTCGGCAAGGCGTTGCGGCTGCTCGACCGGCTGTTGTTTCAGGGCGAGGAGATTCTCGGTCTGCTGGCGCTGGTGGCGTCGCGCGTGCGGCAGTTACTCATCCTCCGCGAACTGGTGGACCGCAAGCTGCTGCGGCCCGGCGGCGAATACCCACATATGAAAGGCCAGCTCGACCGCCTGCCCGCGAGCGTGCGCGACGAGATGCCCGCCGACCGGAAGCTGAACCCGCTGCTACAGCATCCATTTCCGGTTTACAAGACGCTCCAGCAGGCCGCCAACTTCACGCGCCCGCAACTGATCCGTGCGATGGAGTGGTTGCTGGAAACCAACCAGCAGATCGTCACCGGCGGCATGCCGGGCCGGCTTGCGATGGAAGAACTCCTGGCCCGAATCATCATCGTCAAATGAACCGCTGCCGAATCATCTCCGCATTCGCATTCGCTCTGGCCTGCGCCGCTGCCGTGGCGCAGGAGAGCTACCTCTGGTCGTTCGACCGCGATTCGGTTGGCAAGGTGCCGTCCTACCTGCTCGCCGATTCGGCCTGGTCGGTGGCGGCGGACAGCGGCGCTCCGACGCAGCCGAACGTGCTGGCGGCGAACGCCGCGGGTTGCACCAACGCGCTCGGTTCCGTTTGCGCCGTGCAGGAGTTCAAGCTCGAACAGGGCCGCCTCTGGACGCGGGTCAACGTCTTCGCGGGCGCGGCGGGCCTGGTGTTTCGGATGCGCGCGGCTGATAACTTCGACGTGCTGATGGTGACGCCCGACGGCAGCAAACTGCAACTGATGGCCGTGCGCCACGGCGTGCCCCAGGAACTGGCCAGTAGCGTCTTGAAGACCACGATCGGCCGCTGGCACCGCATGGGCGTTGAACTCGACGGCCGCACCATCGGCTGCTACTTCGACGGCGAGTTGCGCATGACCGCCGCCGAGGACCCGATGAGCGCCGGCAAGGGCGCCATCGGCATGATCGTTGCCGGCGGCGGCCGGGCACACTTCGATGATTTGAACGTGGACGTGACCACCGCTACCGAGCCGGCACGGCGGGGCGAAACCGTTGTGCAGGTCCTTCTGGCCAATAACCAGATTTCCATCGGCAACAGCGTCGTGACGCTGGGAGAGTTGGCGGACCGCCTGGCGCAACGATTTGACAGTTCCCAGCGTCTGTTGCTGGTGGTGGACAAGAACATGGATTACGAGCGCATCGAGCAAGTCATGAAAGCCGCCGTCACGGTCGGCTTTGAGAAGATTTCCATCGAGTTGCGCAAGTGACCCGCCGGGTTCGCCGCCGTTGACGCTGCCCCCCGCTCTGCTACACTGCGCGGCATGACTTCACTGGAGCGAGGCTTCCACGAGTTCACCGAGTTCGTGGAAAAACTCAAGGGAGACGAGAAAAGCGAGGCGCAAACCTTTCTCTTCCATCTATTGGAAGCTTTCAGCAACGACGCCAACACCCTGCCCGCCGGCTCCACCTTCGAGTATCGCGTCCGCTTCCCCGGCGACAAAACCAAGTTCGCCGACTTCGTCTGGCCCGGCCGCGTCCTCGTCGAGATGAAGTCCCGCGGCGAGAAACTCTCCAAGCACTACCAGCAGAGCTTCGACTACTGGCTCAACCTCGTCCCGCACCGCCCGCCCTTCGTCGTCCTCTGCAACTTCGACGAGTTCTGGATTTACGATTTCAACACCCAGCTCAACGAGCCGGTGGATCGCGTGCCGATTGGTTTAGGTTGCGCCTAGGAGACAAGCGTGGCTGACGTGTTGAGCAAGAAGAAGCGGTCTGCGGTGATGGCGGCGATTCGTTCACACGGCAACAAAGACACGGAACTCAAGCTCGCCGCTATTTTCCGCGCCCACCGCATTACTGGCTGGCGGCGGCAGCAATCTCTGCCCGGCAAGCCCGATTTCGTTTTTCGCAAGCAACGGCTCGCTGTTTTCGTGGATGGTTGCTTCTGGCACGGCTGCCATTGGCACTGCCGGATGCCACAAGCTCACCGACCGTATTGGACACGCAAGATCGCGCGGAATAAGAAGCGAGATAAAACCGTGACACAACTGCTGCGCCAAGCCGGTTGGTCCGTGTTGCGGTTTTGGGAGCACTCGTTGCGCGCACCGGAGAGTGTAGTCCACCACATCATTTCAGAGTTGAGCACAAATAGAATCGGGTGCAAACATACAGGTTGCACGCATGAGCGACACACCTGAAAAAGACTTCGCGGAATTCTTCGCCGGCATCGGTTTGATGCGGATGGGACTGGAGCGTGCAGGCTGGCGCATCGCGTTTGCGAACGACATTGATGAGGACAAGTGGGAGATGTATCGCCAGCATTTTGGCGACAGTGGCAAATTCGTGGTGGGCGACATTCATAAATTGGACGCAGAGAGCATTCCAGATGTCGCTTTGGCCGCGGCTTCTTTCCCCTGCAACGACCTGTCCCTTGCCGGAGTGCGTCTGTCGTGATTCTGGTTCCTGAAGAAATCGGGAAGAGAGAGAAACTCATCCTTTCTGGGTTGTTTCTCTCGAAATACGATTCGGTGGGACTGAAGAAGCTTGGCTTTGAAAGCTTTATCGAAGCATTCAATGTCATCGGATACGCGTTAGGAGCGAAACCAGCCTCCATCAAGAACTACCGCGACGAGTTTGATCCGCTATTTCCGAATCGGCGCAAAGGGTGGCACAAAAGGCCAAGGCGAGACTACTGCCTGAAGGTTTTCAAGGAATACAAAGGCCTCGACCTTGACGCGTTCACGGGCCTGATTAAATCTTTCGTCGGCTACAATGAAAATGCTTGGAGTGAAGTGGAAGCCAAGGAAGAAAAAGGTGAAGCCGAATCCTTCTTCGCGAAACGATTGATTACTGGACTGGCCGCCGAGCAATATTTTGAGGCTATTCATACGCGTTTGCCGGAGTTCGCGGGCCTCACTGCGGAGAACACAACGCGCCTCGGTTGCGGATACGATTTCCGTCTTCGCGCCGAAAGGCAGAAAGATTTTCTGGCCGTCGAAGTGAAAGGCTTGAGCGAGCGGACAGGCAGCCTGTCTCTGACACCAAAGGAACATGAGGTCGCCACAGCATTGTCAGACCGCTTCTTCCTTTTTGTCGTGAAGAACTTTCGCGAGGCTCCTTTTCACGAAATCTACAGGAATCCATTGAGCGGCGACCTACGGTTCACAAAGAAGGAGAGAGTCGCGGTGCATGTTTCGTGGCTGACAACTGTTTAGGAACGAGGAGACTTGGATTATGCTCGATCTAGCTATTTCAACGGACGCTGACCGGAACGGAATTGCTGTCATCGAAACAAACCGTGGAGAACGGCTGAAAGCACCACGATGGCCACAAGACTGCGATTTCCAATTGGTAGCTTTCAATCCTGCTGCCAAGAGTTGTGATGTTGTTTGGACGGAAGATTTGGCAGGCGACATTGGCAAAGCGCTCAAAGCTCTTGATGAGGCCGGCGCTTTGAAGGACCGGAAGCCGAACTGGTATCATCGGCTGATGCGATGCGCGAAGGGCGCGGTTTGAGAAGCCGCCGCGCTCATTGCCGCTGATTGAATTGCCGAAGTGTTATAGCAAGCGAATCATCCCGGATGACATCTTTCCACATCGCAAGCACCCTGATGTCCGAATTGCTCGCCGCGCCAGCACCATCGCCAGTCTCGCGCGCGTGATCAGTGAGCGGAAGGTTTCGCGCGGGCTTCGCCAAACGCTCCTCACTCAGGCGCGGCGCTTGGAGCGGCTCGCCGCCGAACGACTCAAAGATTTCCCGCAGCAAGAAACAGAAGATGACGAAGAATAGCCTTGCCAACAGTGGGACGGTGGCGAAGGCGGCGCGGGAGTTGCGGGCGCTTCGGCGGAAGATCATGGAAAGCAACGGCTGGTCACTGCGGGCGCTCTACCGGACGCTGGAGACGCCGGGCGACAACGCGTTGCGCGACGCCCACGCCGCGCTGGACGCCGCCGTGCGCCGCGCCTACGGGATGAAGGACGGGGAGGACATCCTCGCGTTCCTGTTGGAGCTGAATCTGGACCTGGCGGCCAAGGAAGCCAAGGGCGAGCCGATCACCCCGCCCGGCCTGCCGCCGTGGGTGAAAGATGTCGCGTCCTTCATCTCCAAAGACTGCGTCTCCGTATAGGGCAAGAAGTCTCACTTTTTCAGCGCCGGGGGAGAAAGGGGCGTGGCGTTTGACTTATGGCTGCCGGTAGCTGACGGTAACGAGGAAACAGAGTTTCAAAACAGTCAAAGGAGGCCATCATGCTCAGCAACAAAATCGAGAAAGCGATCAACAAACAGATCAATCACGAGTTCACCAACGCCTACACCTATTTGGCAATGTCGGCTTGGTTTGACAACCAGAACCTGTCGGGCTTTGCCCACTGGATGCGTTTGCAGCGAGAGGACGAACTGAGCCACGCGGCGAAACTGGTCGAGTTTGTCGTGAACCGCGGCGGTCGTGTAGAGCTTGAAAGTATCGGCAAGCCGAAGGGCAGCTACAGTTCGCCCAAGGAAGCCATCGCCGCGGCATTGAAGCTGGAGCAGACCACCACCGCGCTCGTCAACAATCTCTTCGGTCTCGCCGCGGATGAAAAGGACTATGCCACGCAGAGCCGCCTGCAATGGTTCGTGGACGAGCAGGTGGAGGAAGAGAAGGGCGTCAGCGAAATCCTCGCCAAGCTGGAGATGGCCGGCGACAGCAAGGGCACGCTACTGATGCTCGACCACCAACTCGCCAAGCGCGGCAAGTCCTGACGCAGTTTGTTGTTTACCGCAGCGTCGGAGGCGGGTTGCTCCGATCACAATTCAGCCGCCGCAGCCCCTCGCCCTGATCCTCTCCCCACCCGATGGGGAGAGGGAAGCTTTCTGCACTGTCTTGAACGTGTTTGCCAGTGAGATGGGACAGCCGTTTAAGTGGGATGAGCTTCCAAGCTCGCCCGCCGTTGCTTGTGCGAGAACGGTGCGCGAGCTTGGAAGCTCACGCCACTGATGAAGCTCAAAGGCACCCGATTACCCCGCAAAACAAACCCATTACTCCCTCTCACCGTCAGACGGGGAGAGGGCCGGGGTGTGGGGCCGTGCGCCTTGCTGGTTCCTTGACCGACTTGGAGGAAAAAATCGCTACTTCTTCGCCAGCGACTGGAAGGCCACGTGCTGCATGTAGTGGTCGAGCAGGATGCAGGCCATGAACGCTTCGGCCACCGGCCACACGCGCGGCGCAATCGTCGGGTCGCGCCGGGTCACCGCTGACAGCACGGCGTTCTCCAACGATACCTTGTCAATCGTATGCTGTGGCTTGGCGATCGTGGGCGTGGGCTTGACCACGAGGCGGCAGACGATCGGCTGACCGGTCGTCAAACCGCCGGTGATGCCGCCGGCGTTGTTGGAGCGGAAGGCGACCTTGCCGTTCACGATCTCCATCTGGTCGTTGTCCTGTGAGCCGGTCATGTCTTTCGTCGCATAGCCGGCGCCGCTTTCGACGGCCTTGATGGTGCCGATGCTCATCATGCGACCGAGTTCGCCCTCAAGTTTGCGGAAGACCGGCTCGCCCATGCCGGCGGGCACGCCCGTCGCGACAATCTCCACGACGCCGCCGGTGGAATCGCCCTGCTTGGTGATTTCGATGATGCGCTCAAACATCGCCTTGGCGGTTTCGAGGTGCGGGCAGTTGAGTTTTGGATGGATGCCGAGTTCCTTCTCGATGGCTTCCTCGTCCACGTGGCCGATCTTCATCTTCTTCGGCAGCTCAGGCACTTCCTTCTCGAATTCCGCGAGCACCGCCATCTTTTGAAGGAAACGCATCTCCGGCTTGATCTTGCCGGACGCAAACAGCGCGGCATACACGGGGTCGTGACGACGGCGAAATTCCTTGTAGGCGGCGACCTTGGACCGGATTTCCTCCAACGGCAGGTCGGGCATGCGGATGCCGGCGGCTTCCTTGACGTAGCCGGTCACTTCGATGCCGACTTCCTTGAGGATGCGCTTGGCGACGACGCCGGCCGCGACAATGGTGGCGGTGTAGCGTCCGCTGAAGAATCCCGCGCCGATGGAGTCGTCGCACTGGCCGTATTTCACATAGGAGGCGTAGGAGGCGTGGCCGGGTCGCGGCGTGCGGTTCGTCACGCGATACGCCTCGATGTGCTCGAAGTGGCGGTCAAGATTCGGGATGAGGATCACCATCGGTGTGCCGTTGGTGTAGGCCTCGTTATGGAAGCCGGGCATCGTGTCGGCGCAGTTCACGCCGCTGTAAATGATCGGCACGTCCGGCTCGCGGCGCGGCGAGCTGAGTTCGCCCTGGCCCGGCTTGCGCAGCAACAGGTCGCGGTAGATTTCCTCCTCGGTGATCAGATAACCCGGCGGCACTCCCTGCAAGTGCGTCGTCAGCCCTTCCTGATACGACCCGCCTGCCACCGTCACCTTGAACAACGTTCCCAAATCACATCCGAGCATGTTCGTTACTCCTTATCTTGTTGCTGTCCGATCCGCCCGCCGCTTTCGTCCGTCCGGCGCGCCGCGGATCTTTCTCGACGTTCAACCTTTAGCCGCCAAAGCCGTAAGTCGGCCGCGCTTTCTAGCCGATTTGCCGGCAAAAGCAATCTGAAACTGCCGTCTGCTGGAGAAAACTTTGTCCCGAAACCCAGCCGGCTGGCGCGCGGTCAGCATCGAATCTTGTCTTGGCCGGAGGAATGCTGCTGTGCCAATCTACCGTCCTCTTATGCGAACGATCACTCACGCAGTTTGCTGGATAGCTTCGGCCACATGCACCGTCGCGGCGTCGGCTGACGATTGGCCGTGCTTCATGGGGCCGACACATGACGGTGTCTCCGCGGAAACGAACCTGGTGACGAGTTGGGCGGAGAGCGGACCGCCGGTGGTTTGGAAGATGGATGTCGGCGCGTCTTACAGCGCGCCGTCGGTGGTGAAGGGAGCGGTGTTTCTGTTTCACCGTCTCCGCAACGAGGAGGTGCTGGAGTGTCTCGACGCCGTCACGGGCGCGCCGCGATGGAGGGCCGCCTATCCCACTGACTACGTGGACCGCTACGGCTACAACGGCGGCCCGCGTTGCACGCCGTTGGTGGCGGGCGATCAGGTGTTCACCTCCGGGGCGGCTGGGAAGTTCTGCTGCTTCAACGCCAAGACCGGCGCGGTGATCTGGCAGCGCCAACTCAACGAGGAGCTGGCCGTGCCGCAAAACTTCTTCGGCGTCGGCAGTTCGCCGCTGCTCGAAGGCCGGCTGCTGATTGTGAACGCCGGCGGCCCCAACAGCGCGGGCGTCGTTGCGCTCGACCGCGATACTGGCAAGACCGTCTGGAAGTCCACCGACGAAGGCGCGAGCTACGCTTCGCCGATGTGCGCCACCATTGGCGGCCAGCGCTTCGCGTTCATCTTCGGGCGCGGCGGCCTCGTGGCGCTCGACGCGGCGGACGGCAAGCTCTTCTGGCGGTTTCCGTTCCGCTCGAAGCTCCACGAATCGGTCAATGCCGCCTCGCCGGTCATCGCGGGCGACCGCGTGTTCGTGTCGGCGTCCTACCATACTGGCGGCGCGCTCTTGCGCGTGCGCAAGGACGGCTATGATGTGGCCTGGCGCGACGAGGTGATGTCCAACCACTGGGCCACTTCCATCCTTCGCGACGGTTATCTTTACGGATTCAATGGCCGCCACGAAGAAGGCACCACGCTGCGTTGCGTCGAATTGGCAACGGGGAAGCTGATGTGGGAGCAGCCGAAACTCACGCGCTGCTCGATGATCTATGCCAACGGGCAGTTCATCATCCTCAACGAATGGGGCCGGCTGATGCTGGCGCGGCTGACGCCGAAAGGCTGCGAAATCACCAGCACCGCGCAGGTTCTTGACCCACAGCGGCCAAGCTACATCGCGCCCGTGCTGGCCGATGGCTTCCTCTACGTCCGCAACGAGCGACAACTGCTCTGCTTCGACATCAGCGCCAACAGGAAGAAGAACTGACTCGAAGATCAGGAGACGACCTCATGCAAACCCGCCGCCAGTTCCTCCAGCAAACCGCCACCGCTGCGCTCGCCGCTTTTCCGTTGTCATCGCGCGCCGCCAGCGCCGGCATCAGTCTCGGCTTCAGCCTCTACGGCATGAAGACCGTGCCGCTGGACGATGCGTTGCGCGCGTGCGCAGAGATCGGCTACCGCAACGTCGAGTTCGCCCTCAACCCCGGCTTCCCTACCGAGCCGAAGCTGTTGTCCGCCGACGCGCGCAAGAACCTTCGCAGCAGGCTCGCGGCGTTGCGGCTCGATCTTTCCTCGCTGATGTTGAACTTAAGTTTGACGGCGGACGACACTGCGCACGCAAAGAACCTCGACGCCCTCAAGGCCGCCGCGCAACTCGCCCAAGACCTCGCGCCCCAGCAGCCACCGATCGTCGAGACCGTGCTCGGCGGCAAGCCGGCGGAGTGGGATAAAGTCAAAGACCGCATGGCCGAGCGCCTGCAATCGTGGGCCGCCGTCGCCGCGGCCGGTAAGGTCACACTCGCGGTCAAGGCGCACGTCGGCAACGCGGTCAACTCGCCGGAGCGTCTGCTCTGGCTGCTGGAGAAAGCCAACAGCCCGGCCGTGAAGGCTGCTTATGACTACAGCCACTTCCAATTGGCAGGCATCCCGCTCGCCGACAGCCTGAAGGCGCTGCTGCCGCAGACGAGGTTCATTCACCTGAAAGACGCCACCGGCGACGCGAAGAAGTTCCAGTTCCTCCTCCCCGGCGAAGGCGAGACGGATTACGCCGCCTACTTCAAGCTGCTCAAGCAACTCGACTACAACGGCCCCGCTGTCGTCGAGGTGAGCGGGCAGATTTTCAACAAGCCCGGCTACGATCCCATTGCCACCGCGAAGAAATGTTTCACCGCGCTCTCGGCCGCGATGGTGCGCGTCTGATGGCGTCCGCAGTTACTGTTCTGCCCAAACCTCCAGTAATCCCACCGGCGGCGATTCTTTGGGAACGAACAAGTGGCCCAACGTGCTCGCGACCTCGATGACGATCTCGTTCCGGCCCGTTCGCACCTTGCCACGCAGGTCGAACCGGAACGGCGGCCACGCGCGAAGGCCAAGGTCCTTGCCATTCCAGATCGCGCGCACCGGATAGCCGCCGCTGTTCACGCTCACGCATTTCGGAGCCGCTTCGAGATTCACTTTCGCCTGATAGCGTCCCGTGCCACAAAGAGCGGGGAAACCTTGCGTCCGCCAATCGCCTAGCTTGATCGTCTTCGGCGGCGCAATCAAACGTCCTTGCTCATCTACCGCAAAATCGCCCCAGAGAATCAGCGCAGGCAGGAACTTCAGCGGCTTCGGCTCGGTCGTGTCCACTTCAATCTGGTTCTCGCCGGCGCGGAGCAGCTTCGCAATCGGCACGCGCCGATAGCTCAGGTCAAACTGCCGATCCACAGACGCGGAATCGAGATTCACCGCCGTGCCATTCACGCGCAGGCCGCGCACAAGCTGCGATTGCACCGAAAGCTCCGCCACTCGCGGCAGATCAACGACGCTCAGAAACGGCTGGTCGAGCCGCACTGAGTTCAGTCCTCGCGGCCTGAACGTCCAGTCGGTTTCCAGATTCTGACGCGTTGCGACCACAGCGGGCGCGGCGTTGCCCGGTTCCAGCCGCGCGCGGATCGCCTCGCGTGCCGCTGCAACGAACTTCTCCGTCATCTCTTTCAGCGCCTTTGACCGCGTCGGCGCCGGGCCGGCTGCGGCCCAGAGTTCTTCGTCCGTGGGCCACGGCACACCGAGCGGCTTGGCTGCGCGGGCGCGCTCCGCAGCTTCCGCCACATACTCGGCATAGACCTTCGCGCCGTCGCGGAACCACGGCTGCTGCGGCCCCGACACGCCGCAATACTCGCGCTTGAACACCCCGCCGCGCAGATCGAACGGACAGATCGCCAGCACGTAACGGTCCACGCCGCACGCTGCGCACAGGTCCACCATCTTCCGCATCGTTTCCATGTTCATGCTCGGCGGACCGAGTGCATAGACTTCCACCATCCGCTCGCGGCCAGCGAGTTCGGCGATGGCGGCCAGCGTCAACGCCTCGCATTTGGCCGGGTCCGTGCGCGTGCTGATTTCGTCAATGCCGGGAATACCCAGCGCGGCAAGCTGTCGCCGCAAGCTGCCGTTGTAGGCGACTTGTGAGCCGAAACTGTGCTCGCCCAGGAAGTGGCCGCTGAACGCGATCTTGTGCATCTCGCACCAACGCGCGATGGGCGCGACCCACGCGTCATGGAACATACTCGCATACGCCGCCCAGTAATCGCGCCACAGCGGCGAGCGCGCGACATCGCCAGCGCCCGCCAGCCGTTGGCGGAAATCCCCGCCGAGTTCCTTCTCCATCGCCGCCGACCACGTCACTTGCCACGCCGCGCTGCCCGGCTTTCGCGGCTGGTGCTGGCCGGCCAGCGAAGGCTCGTCTGTGAAAATGGCGCGCACCGTCGAGCCGAAGAACCCGCCGATGGCGGCGGCGTATCGCTCGTGTGTCACCGCGAGAAACCGCTCGGTGGCTTCGGGCAAGAGCAGATTGGCGCTGCCGGAAACCCGTTCGATCCGGCTCTTGCCGTCAGACTCGACGTGCAACACCTGTGCCTCCAGTTCCTCATGCCCTTTCGTGACCAACCCCTTGGCGTGACCGCTCGGCCAGCAGAACTCGTCGTAGAGCCACACCTCCATCTTCCGCGCCGCAGCCTGCTCGACGATGAACCGGATTCGCTCGAACCACGCGTCGCTGAGATACTCGAGTTCTAGTCCCCAGCGCGGATAAAGCACCACGCCCCAGCCCACGTCGCGATACCCATCGAGCTGCCGGCGCACGTCGTCCGATTTCAGTGTGCCGGTGAGCGCCCACATTGCCAGCGGCGCTACGGGTCGTTTCACGGGCGCCGCCGTAGCCGTCTGGCTGCTTTGAAGGAACGGCGCCAAGCCAGCCGCAGCCGCTCCGCCGAGGCTGCGCGTCAGAAACTCGCGACGCGAAAGTGATGAGTCGTGTTTCATTCGCACTTTCTCCAGTTCCATCGTGACTACTTTCCAAATGTCGGGAACAGCTTCTTCAACTCCGCAATCGAAGGTCGGCGGCCGTATTCGCATAGCTCGAAAGCCTCGGCGTGCTTCACCTTCTTGCCCTGCTCTTCGCCATATAACTCGATCAGCCGGGCGCGATACTGGTTGGCCGTGGCCGCGAACCGATTGCGGAGTCGCTCACGCACGGTGTCCATGCGTTTCTGGTATTCTTCCTGTGTTTTCGGAACCAGCCGCTCGTCGCCGCCGCAGCATCCTTCGATCATCTGCGACTCCAGCATTGCGATGGCGTTTGCCTTCTTCTCGATCACGTCGTCAATCGAAACCACGATGTCCGGCCGGAACGGATTCGGCCGCTCGAAACTGTCGGAGTAGTAGAGAAACACCGGGTTCTTGGCCAGATAGGGCACGTCCGGGCAGAAGAACGGCACCGTCACCATGAACGCCGCGTCCTGCACGAGGATGCCCGTGTAGCGATGGTCGGGGTGATAATCGTTGGAACGTGGCGCCAGCACGATGTCGGCTTTCCAGTCGCGGATTAGCCGCGTGATGATTCGTCGGTTCTCCAAGGTTGGCATCAGCTCGCCGTCGTGGATGTCGAGCACCTCCGCCGTCGCACCGAGCGTCGCATCGCACTTCCGCACCTCGGCCAGCCGCCGTTGCGCGAGCGTCCCACCCGCTTGACTCCAGTGGCCGACATCGCCGTTGGTCGTCGAAACCAACTTCACGTGATGGCCTTGCGCTGCCCACAACGCGCCCACACCGCCCGCCTTCAGTTCCGAATCGTCGGGATGTGCGCCGAAGGCGATGATGGAAAGCTTGCCGTCCTCACGGGGCGCGGCCGCCGGCGGTTTCTTGCCCGTGGCCAGCGTGGCGTTCCAAGCCTCCTCCGCGCCGCTCCCGGTGTTCACGAAAACAAAACACGCAGCCGCCAAAACGATTCCGGAAACAAACCAAGTTCTTTCATTCATGGGGTCATTCTCCTTGTGCGCGCCGCCCGAACCTCGCCATCCGTGCCGCGAAACGCATTGTTCTTGAGGGCTTCCTTGAACATCAGTTGCAGTGTAGCCGCCAACGTCCCTGTCACAAGAGCCAAATCTTAACGGCGCCAGTGACTCAGCCGCCGTCCTGTTTCGGAAACGCCGTGGTTGCACACGGCTGGCAAAACCGCTACACCTTTTCCGTCGTTCCCGGCAACTGATGAACACCTTTTCAAAAGAACTGTTTCCATGAGCTTGGCGATTGATCTCTCCGGCAAGGTCGCGCTTATCACCGGCGCGTCGCAAGGCATTGGCGTGCAGATGGCGCGGACGTTTCATCAAGCGGGAGCGACGGTAGTGCTGAATCATCCCGATATCGGCACGACACGCGCTGATGCAGACAAGGTCGCGGCTGAGTTAAACGCGACTCGGCCCGCGAGCGCCGTCGTCGTTGCCGCTGATGTTTCGCAGGCGGACGCGGTGCAGCGCATGATGCAGGAGGTCCGGCAGCGGCTCGGCGGGATGGATTTCCTCATCAACAACGCCGCCATCATCCGTGATCACACGGTGGCCAAGATGTCGCTCGACGAATGGAAGTCTGTCCTCGACGTGAACCTCTCCGGCGTCTTCCACTGCTGCAAATTCGGCCTCGAAATCATGCGCGACGGCGGCGCCATCGTGAGCCTCGCCAGCATTTCGGCGATTCTGGGTTTCTACGGCCAGGCCAACTACGCCGCCGCCAAGTCCGGTGTGCAGGCGTTGATGCGTGTGGTGAGCCGCGAGGCCGCGCGCCGCGGCATTCGCGCCAACGCCATCGCTCCCGGCGTCATTGAGACCGCGATGGCCGCGACGATCCCCGAAAACGTCCGCGCCGAGATGATGAAGAACATCCCGCTCGCGCGATTCGGCGCAACCAGCGAAGTGGCGAACGTCGCGCTGTTTCTCTGTTCCCCGCTCGCGAGCTATGTGACCGGCCAGACCATCGAGGTCAACGGAGGCTGGCGAGGATGAGAGGCGCTGCCCGCATTACCTCTGCCGCCGAAGCGGTCGCGGCGATTCCCGACGGCGCGACCGTCGCCATCGGCGGCTTCGTCGGCGCGGGACATCCGGAGGCGTTGACCGCCGCGCTGGAGCAGCGTTTCCTCGCGGACGGCTCGCCGCGCGGCCTTACGCTCCTCTACGCCGCCGGTCAGGGCGACCGGGGTGATCGCGGGCTGAATCACCTCGCACACGTCGGTCTGGTGAGGCGCGTCGTGGGCGGGCATTGGAACCTCGCTCCGAAGCTCGGCAAACTCGCGCTCGACAACCAGATCGAGGCCTACAACTTTCCCCAAGGCGTTCTTTGCGTGCTGATGCGCGAGATTGCCGCCAAACGTCCCGGTGTTGTCACGAAGGTCGGGATGAACACGTTTGTGGACCCGCAGAGCAACGGCGGTCGCCTGAATACGCGCACCACTGAGCCGCTGGTGGAACGCCTCACGCTCGACGGCGAGAAGTGGCTGCGCTATCGCGCCTTTCCCATTCACGTCGGTTTCATTCGCGCCACGAGCGCCGACCGCCGCGGCAACCTCAGCATGGAGCGCGAGGGAATCATCGGCGAAGTGCTCCCCATCGCGCAGGCCGCGAAAAACCACGGTGGCATCGTCATCGTGCAAGTCGAGCGAGTCGTCGAGCGCATCGCCGACCCGAAGTCCGTGCGCGTGCCCGGCGTGCTGGTGGACTATGTCGTCGTCGCGGACCCGGCCCAGCATCCGCAGACGTTCGGCGAGCAATTCAATGAAGCCTTCGTTACCGCCACGGATGGACACGGCACGCTCGCACCGCTGCCGTTCTCGGAGCGCAAGATCATCGGCCGCCGCGCGCTCATGGAGATTCGCAGGGGCGACATCGTCAACTTGGGCATTGGCCTGCCCGAAGCGGTCGCCGCGGTCGCGGCGGAGACGGGCCAGCTCGGCGAGTTCACACTCACGGTGGAGAGCGGGCCGACGGGCGGCGTGCCTGCGTCGGGACTGAGCTTTGGTTGCAGTCATTATCCGGAGGCGATCGTGGACCAGCCGTCGCAATTTGATTTCTACGACGGCGGCGGCCTCGACACCGCCGTGCTCGGCGCGGTGGAGGTGGACGCGGAAGGCAGCGTGAACGTGAGCACCTTCGCGGGCCGGTTCGCGGGGGTCGGCGGCTTCGTGAACATCGCACAGAACGCCAAGCGCTTGGTCTTTTGCTGCACGTTCCGCGCGGGCGACCTCGAAGTGGCGGCGGACGGCGGCGCGCTGCGCATCGTGCGCGAAGGCCGGCACGCCAAGTTCGTGAAGCGTGTCCAGCAGGTCTGCTTCCACGGTCCGTCGGCGCTCGCGCGCGGACAAGAAGTGCTGTTCGTCACCGAGCGCGCCGTGTTTGCGCTCACGCAGGCCGGCCTCGTGTTGCGCGAGATCGCACCCGGCATTGCGCTGGAGAAACAGATCCTACCGCTGATGGAGTTTGCGCCTTCGTCAATCGAATCCCGCGTGATGCCCCCTGCCTGTTTCGAGCCATTCTGATATGAAATACACTCAGCCCATTTACCTTGTGGACGCCCGCCGCTCGCCCATCGGCCGGTTCGGCGGTGGACTGAAATCGCTCACGCCGGCCGATCTCGCGCTCCATGTTTCCGAAGCCATCGTGGCAACGCCGCTCAAGCCGGCCATTGACCAAGTCATCCTCGGCCAAGTGCTGCAAGCCGGCTCAGGTATGAACGTCGCGCGTCAGGTCGGCGTCCGCCTCGATCTGCCGCACGCGACGCCCGCTTTCACCGTGAACATGGCTTGCGCGTCCGGCCTGAAGTCTGTCGCGCTAGCGGCCCACAGCATCGCGATGGGCGACGCGTCGCTTGTGCTCGCGGGCGGAGTCGAGTCCATGAGCCGCGCGCCGCACTATGCGATGGACCTGCGCTGGGGAAAGAAGCTCGGCGATGGCGCGCTTGTGGACGCGATGTTCGCTGACGGCCTCTCGGACCCGGTATTGAAGCTCGGCATGGGCGAAACCGCCGAGCGCATCGCCGACTTGCTGAAGATCAGTCGCGAGGAGCAGGATCGCTTTGCCCTCGCGAGCCAGCAGCGCGCGGTCGCGAACCGCGCCGCCTTCCAACGCGAGATTGTCCCCTTCAAGACCCGCGAAGGTGAAGTCACCGCCGACGAGCATCCGCGCGCGGATACGACGCTCGAAAAGCTGGCGCAACTCAAACCGGCCTTCCGCCCGAACGGCACTGTCACCCCCGGTAACACCTCCGGCATCAACGACGGCGCGGCGCTCCTGCTGGTGGCCGGCGAAGCCGCAGCGAAGCGGCACGGTCTCCGGCCGCGCGCGCGGATCGTCGTCGCCACGGCAGTCGGCTGCGACCCGGCCACGATGGGACTCGGTCCCGTTGGTGCGATCCGGAAGCTCTGCGACGAAACCGGCTGGCATCTCGACGCGGTTGATGCGGTGGAGATCAACGAGGCGTTCGCCGCGCAGACGTTGGGTTGTGCGAAGGAACTGCGGCTCGACCTCGCGAAGCTGAACCGCCGCGGCGGCGCGATTGCGCTGGGGCATCCGGTCGGTTGCAGCGGTGCGCGCGTGCTCGTGACGTTGCTGCACATCCTGGAAGATATGAAACTCCGGCGCGGGATCGCCTCGCTCTGCGTCGGCGGCGGCATGGGCATCGCGATAGCGATTGAACGGGAAGCCTAGCGTAGCGCCGGCATCCTTGCCGGCGTTGTTTATCACACAGCAACGGAACGCCGGCAAGGATGCCGGCGCTACGTGCTGCTTGCCAACCGCGCCCCGCTGCCTACAATCGCGCCGTGCCCGACACGACTGAATTGCATCGCTTGCTGCACCGGCATTTTGGCTTTCACGAGTTCCTCGAAGGCCAAGAGCCGGTTATCGAGGCTATCGTTGGCGGTCAAGATGCGCTGGTGATCATGCCGACGGGCGGCGGCAAGTCGCTCTGCTATCAACTCCCCGCGATGTTCCTCGACGGCATCACCGTGGTGGTCTCGCCGCTCATCGCGCTGATGAAGGACCAGGTGGACAGCATGGTGGAGAAGAACATCCCCGCCACGTTCATCAACTCTTCGCTCAGCCAGTCTGAGATGGACGATCGCATCGCGCGGATGAAGCGTGGCGAATACCGGCTGCTCTATGTCGCGCCGGAGCGGTTCAAAAGCGAGCGGTTCGTGCAGGCGCTTGCGCCGCTGTCCATCGCGTTGTTCGCCATTGACGAGGCGCACTGCATCTCGCAATGGGGTCATGACTTCCGCCCCGACTATCTGCGGCTGAAATGGGCGCTCAAGGACCTCGGCCAGCCGCAGGTCGCTGCGCTCACCGCCACCGCGACGCCGGAGGTGCGCGGCGACATCATCGAGCAGCTCGCGCTCGGCAAGTTCGGCCGCCAGCCACCGCAAGTGTTCGTCTCCGGCTTCGCCCGCCACAACCTGACGCTGGCTGTGACACACACGGCAAACAAAGCAGAGAAGCTGGAGCGCATCTTCGACGCTATCCGCACACTGAAGACTGGTATCGTCTATTGCGCAACGCGCAAGAACGTGGAGAAGGTTTATGAGCACCTCGCCGAGAAACGCGTGCAATCGGTCTATTACCACGGCGGCATGAGTGAGGAGCAGCGGACGAAGGCGCAGGATAAGTTCATGGGCGGCCAGTGTCCGGTGGCGGTGGCGACAAATGCATTCGGCATGGGCGTGGACCGTGCTGACTTGCGCTTTGTGATTCACTACGACATTCCCGGCAGCGTCGAGGCCTACTACCAGGAGGCCGGCCGCGCCGGTCGCGATGGCGAGCCGGCGAGGTGCGAGTTGCTGTTCAACTACGCCGACGTGCGGACGCAGGAGTTTTTCATCGAGGGCGCGAACCCGACGCGTGAAATCATCGCCAACCTCCATCAAGCACTGCTGCGGCTTTGTAAACGCGGCCCGATTGAGATACCGATGTCGGAGATCGCAGAACACGTCAAGGCTGCCAAGAACGATATGGCCGTCGGCAGCGCTCTTTACCTGCTGGAGCGCGCCGGCTTCATCGCGCGCGATTACCGCCAGGGCAGCCGCACCTACACGACGCGTTTGATTGAACCTGCAAAATCGTTGGACGAACTGGCGATTGATTTCGAGCGGCTCGAAGCCAAGCACGCGCGCGACCAAGCGAAGTTGCGGCGGATGATTGATTACGTGGACTGCCAGGACTGCCGGCATGGCTACATCTTGGACTATTTCGGCGAGACCGACGCGGCACAGCATTGCAGCGCCTGCGATAACTGCGGCGGCGCGCCAGTCCACCGCCGCCGCACCGCCAGCCAGCGGACGAAGGTCGAGGCCGCGCCGGCGACCGAACCGTTGCAGGTCAGCGCGAACGAGAAGAAGGTGCTGCTGCAAAAAGCGTTGAGCTGTGTGGCGCGGATGGACGGCCGGTTCGGGCTGGGCCGCATCACGCTGGTGCTGGTCGGCTCACGTTCCAAGGAAGTGTTCGACTCGCAACTGGATGAACTTTCCACCTACGGCCTGCTGAAGGAGTTTGGTTACGACTTTACGCTGGAGCTGTTGCACCGGCTCGGCGCCGCCGGCTGCATCGAGGTCAACGGCGACGAATACCCGAAGGCGTCGCTGACGAAACTTGGCCGCGAGGTGATGCTGGCGAAGAAGCCGCTCGACATCGAACTCCCGTTCGTGGAGAAACGCAAACCGCCAACGCGCCGGCAAGCGGCGGTCACCGTCGTGGCAACGGAGCCAGCGTTTGACACCGTGTTGTTCGAGGCGCTGCGCGAATGGCGGCGCGAGCTGGCCACCAAGATGGGCATTCCCGCCTACCTCGTCTATCCCGACACCACGCTGAAGGAGTTGGCGCGGCAAAAGCCGCAAACGGAGGCGACATTGCTGGAAGTGCGTGGCATCGGCCCCGCGAAGGCGCGGCAATTCGGCGCGGAAACACTGGCGATCATCCGCGGGGTGTTACCGTAGAACGGATGTCCACATCCGTTCCGCAACGGGAGCGAAGAAACGGGCTTGGAAGCCCGTTCTACGCGGGCCAGCGCGCGATTCCAACAAGCAGCCGGGCATTATTTCACCACCCACGCGACGATTTCGTCCTCGCCCAGCTTTTCTTTCCGCGTTTCGACGCCGGGCTTGAATGCTTCGCCGGCGTTGTGAATCAGCAGCGGGGCGTTGCCGATGATAGCGACGGCGGCGCGGAAATCGCCGGCGCGGCGCAGGACGGGGACGTAGAGCTTCTTCTGATAAGCATCGTCGCTGGCGAGGTTGAACTGCCCGGCGTCTGTGGCGGTTTTCTTCACAAACGGCGCGAACGGCCGTGCCAGCAAGCACCAGAGGCCGGCGTCGTCGAGACCGACGAGGTTGATCTCGCTGACATCTTTCCGCCCACGAAGCCACGCCAGCGCGGTGACGATGTCCTGCACGCGGAGCTGCGTGTCTGTCTTGTTGTAGGTCGTGAAGAACTTGTCCTCCGTCTTGCGCCCGTGGTTGAAGCAGTTAATCGCCAGCACCAATTGGCCGGCGGCGACGAGTTTCGCTGCAAACGGCTCGGCGGCGAGCCAGCCTTTCGGATGAACGACGAGCGTGGCTGCGCGCTTCCCGCTGCCGCTCTTTGGCGACGAGAGCTTTGCGGGCACACGGTCGCCGTGGCCGGGGCGGCCGAGCGCGAGCAGACCGTTGCCGCAATCCTCGGCGACGACCGCTTTGGCGGCGGGGACTTCCAGCGAGAGCGCGTGGCGGAGCGCCGGCTCGTAGAGTTTGCGGAATTGCGCCGGACCGGTGGCGAGCGCATCGGCGAGTTGTTTGTCGCTGTTGGCGGTCCACATCTTGGCGAGGCTCTCGGCGGTCTGGGCGTTGGCGGGTTTTTTGCGGCCTTCCCAGACGAGCAGGTTCTCCTTCGGCTCGACGGTGAACGGCTTCTCTTTGAAGTGGCTCGCGTCGCTGTCGCCGAGGAGCCATTTGCCGAAGAAGGCGTAGGCGGCCTCGCGGCTACCCTTATTATAATTATGCGGCGCGTCGAAGCGCACGGCGGTTACCTTGTCGGCGACGCCAAGCAACCGGTAGATCGAATGCACGGCGGCAAACTCGTGCGTCATCGTGAAGCGCGTCCAGTCACCGGTGGCGGCGATGAGCAGTTGGGGGCGCGGCGCGGCGGCGGCGCTGACCTCGACGTTGAAGGTGTCCTGGCGGAGGTTCGGGCCGTTTTCGCAAAGGCAGCCGCCCTGCATGATCGCGCTCACCATGACGGCGGGCGCGGTGGCCTTGATGCGGTCGTCCACAGCGGTGAGGATGAACGTCTGCGTGCCACCGCCGCTTTCGCCCGTGCAACCGATGCGGTTTGGGTCCACGTCAGGCAGCGATTGCAGGAAATCCACAACGCGGATCGAATTCCACGTTTGCAGGCCGAACAACGAGAGGCCCCAGAGCCATTCACGACCGCCGGCGGGCGGGAAGTCGCGATGCGGCCAGTGGAAACTGTCGTTGTAGCCGATCATGTCCCACGAGAACGCGACGTAGCCCTGCCGCGCAAAGCCAATGCACCGGCCGGGCAGCGAGCCGTTCTCCTCGTCGGCGAGCCGGCCGACTTTCCAGTGGCCGTGCGGATTGAGCATCGCCGGGAACGGTCCTTTGCCGCGGCCGAGCGGGCGGTAAAGGTTGCCGCTGACGTAGAAGCCGGGCCAACTCTCGAAGAAAACCTTCTCGACCGAGTAACCGTCGCGCTCGATACGGCCGAAGACCTGCGCGTTGAGCGGGCATTTCGCCGGCGCGGGCCAGAGGCCGCACGAGACAAGCACGTGCTCGCGCAGCCACGCGGCGTGGGCAAGCCAGTCGGCGCGCGAGTGGTAGTGGCACATCGAGCGCGGCGTGTTGAGGTCGCGGATTCCGCCGCGCACATCGGCGGTGGGCAACGGCGAGGGGGTTGAGGAGTCCGCGGCCAAAACGACGGCTGCCGCGAGGATCGTGGTGAGGGACAGGAGAAGATTCATAGTCAAGGCTCAGTATTTCGGACAGAAATCATCACGGTGCCGCAGGCAGCACGGCCAAACCCTACCTCAAAAACACACCCGGACGCCAGCGTTCGGAGTCCGACTCAGGGGGCGGTGCCGCCGGTGTGGCACTCGAAGCACTTCATGTCGCCGTAATCGCCGCCCGGATGCTTGAAGGTCTGGCCAGCGGCAGTGAGTTGGTTCAAGTCGCCACCGTCACCTTGCGCCAGGATCACATGACACGCCTTGCAATCGCTGGCGGAGATTTTTCGTTTCTTGTCGGCGGCGACGTGCTGGCCATCGTGGCAACGGAAACAACCGGGCGAGTTCTTGTGGCCGATGTTGTCCGGGTAATCCTTCCAACTCGCCTTCATGTCGGGAAAGAAATTTTTGCTGAAAACATCCTGCACAGCGGCGATCGTCTGTTTGATGCGCGGCTCATTCGGATATTTGCCAGCCAGCACCGTTTCAATTTTTTGCATCGCCCCTTGCTTGCTGTCGTATTTTTGGGTGAGCACATCTATGGCTTGTTTGCGAATGAATGGCAGGGATCGATCTATCTGGCCCAACGAAATGGCCAGATCCACCGCGGCGTCGGGCGGGACATAGTTGTGGGCCGGGCGATTGTGGCAGTCCATGCAATCCATCGTTTGGATGGTTGCCGGATCGGGATTGCTCTTGAACTCCGGCGTGCGGTATTCGGTCACCACGCCTCGCGAATCGGTGACGCGAATCCACGGAATGACTTGCTGCGTTTTGTCGGAAGCAACGAACTCGATCTTGTTGGCCACGTTCATGTGCCAGTGTATGCCACCGACAGGACCGTGTGTGGGATCGCTGCCGCCGACCTTCATGGCCAGCCGCACCGCATAGTGCGTATTCTTCTCATCGGAAAGATAATGCTGATAGGTTCGATCCATTTCGCCGTAGAACTTCTTTGACCAGTGACACTGCTCACAAGTTTCGCGAGCCGGCCGCATGTGTTTGACCGGCGCCGGGATGGGCCGGGAATAGTTTCCACGAAACATCGCGACGACTTGATGAACGCTGTTGATCTTGGTCTTCACAAACCAAGTGGCACCGGGGCCGACGTGACATTCCGTGCAGGCGACGTGAGCGTGCGGGGAATTGCGATAGGTGGTGTTTTCCGGCTCCATGACGTGACAGGTCTGGCTGCAGAACTGCGCCGACTCAACAAAATGATAGCTGTGATAACTGCCCACCGCTGTCACACCAAGAAGAACCACCACCACGGTAAAGAGTATTTCCAGGATGTGGCGGTCGTGCAGCCGCGAAAGATTGATGAACAACAGCTTGACCGGTTCGTTATGTTTGGCGGCGGCGGCGACCCGGCGGTGTTCGATGATCGCGCCGGCCACCGTAATGAACAGACCAAGGATCACGAACGGGAACGCGAAGAAATACATCACCACGCCCACGTAGGGATTGCTAAAGCGCGCAAGCGCGTCGTAGACGAAAAGCAGGAGGAAGGCGAAAAGCCCCAACACTGCTATCATCAACCCGATGACGCTCCACCAGTTCCTAAGAAGATCCCAACGTGAGTATTCCTTGCCGTCTTCAGATTTCATAGGTCAGTTACCAAGACGCGAATTCATTCCAGCGCCGCGCTTTGAAAAGCTTCTCACCCACGGGCGCAAAGCACCACACGCAAATCGGCTTTTTCTTCGCCACAATTGCCACCCGTTTCCTACAGGCTCCGTGACGCCTTCCGGTTGCACCACCGGTTTTTGACTCAGATAATCCTGCGCGGCATGGCAGACAACGCTGGTCTGGTTACAGGCCGGCCGGTTACTTCTTTGCCGGAAGCGGGTGCTTGATCTTCTCGTAGGCCTGTTCAACGTCGAAGCCGACTTTCTTGCCGTCCTTGGTGGTGTAGCGATCCGCCTTCCATGTCGGGTTGGTATCGTTGTGGCAGAGTGTGCAGGACTTGGTGGCGGGATGGATCAAGCCGCCGGCGATGGCTTGCTGACGGTCCTGCATGACCGACCGGCCCTTGTAGTTCTTGCCGGGACCGTGGCAGGACTCGCAGACCACACCATCCTCGACGGCGACCTTCTCGGTCTGAACCGTCTCGGTCCAGTTGTAGGCCGTAGAGTGGCACTTCAGGCACTTGCCGCTCTTTTGCGGATCGGCGACGCCGACTTTGGCGCCGGCGGCCTTGGCTTCAGCAGAGCCGAGCAGTTCGAAAGCCTTGGAGTGTGGGCTGGCCTGCCACTTGCCAAACTGGTTGCCGCCTTCTTCCTTTTTGTGGCACATGCCACACATCTTGACGCCGACGTAGTTGGCCGCATCGCGCTCGGCGGCTTGAGTGGTGGCGGTCACGGTCAACGCGATGAGAAAACTGACATTAGCGAGAATGAAACGTTTGAATGTTGTCATAAAGTCCTTCTTCTTGGTTCGGTCCGATTTCGACGATACTTTTACTCCGCGACACATCACGCATCACAATCAGGCTGTGAAGCATCTCCGAGGATCAAAATCTTTCTTCGATCCGTAGCAAGTTTAGCCGCAAGGCACGTGCCAATCTCCCGGTTAGGAGCCGCAACTACCAAAACCATCAGTGGTTATCAAAAGAAACAACCAACTTGTGTCCTCGATGATCCCCCGTATTCTGCGCAGTTTTGCGCACTCGGCTGAGCGATTCCACTCCTAATCACGCAAATCACAGATGGGTTTCCATTTCACACCCCAGCACCACGCTTGCCGGGATTGGTCGCTGAGCACCCACTTCCGTCGTTACGACTGGAGGGCGAGGCGATACTGCCGCGGCGCCATGCCGGCGTATCTGCGGAAGACGCGGTTGAAATGAGGGATGGACTGGAACCCGGACGCGAAAGCCACCTCGCTGACGCGCGCGTGCGGGTTGGCCAGCAGGTTTTTGGCCTTCTCGATCCGCACGCGGGAGACGTATTCGGTAAACGTCATGCCGGTGGCCTTCTTGAACATCTTGCAAAAATAAAACGCGCTCAGATGCACGTATTCGGCCGCGCCGCGCATCGTCACGTGGTCGGTGGAGTGATCCTTGACGTATTCCTTGGCGCGCGCCACTGGCACGGGTTCGTTATGGCGCGCGGCCATGATGCAGCGGCTGCCAAACTCCGCCAGATGGTGCGCGAACAGCGTCAGCAACCGGATCATCGCCCGAAACTGCTCCTCGGTCACGACACGGGTGTGGAAATAAGCCTCCTCAAGCTGATGCAAATCCGTGTCCAGCCCCCATGCAATCAGCTTGGTTGTCAGGTTCGCGAAGTCCTGCTTCGTCGGTTGACGCTGGAACACCTGCGCGCTCAGCAGCGTGGCAATGTGCTGGCCGCCGATGATCACCGGCACCGCCACGTCCGTCAGCCCGGCAAAACAGCGCACATGCTGCGGCGCGAGTTTCTTGCCGAGCTTCTTCATGGCTTCCTGTTGCGCCTTCAGGCACGCCTCGCAACCGCCCGTCAAGCGCGAAACTTGCGCGCAGAACGGGTTCTCGCCGGGGCCAAGACTGTGGCGCTTGTCTGGCACACCTTCCGGCACCAGCTTCAATGGCAGGCCGGTCGCCTTCCAGAAAGCTTCTTCATACTCGCGCACGATCTTCGACTGCGCGAGGGCTTCAAACGCTGCTGATTTCACAACTGCACCTTAGAGCACCGCGCCAAGCATCTCAAGCGGCAACGGCTCGCAAATAAAGCGACACCTGTCTTGATCCGGGACAAGACAACGCTTGCAGTTCGCGGCGCGTTGGAGTTTTATCCGGCAGGCTTCACATCATGAACCGCAGGAACTTCTTCAAGACGGGCGCTGCCGTCGGAGCCGGGCTGCTGGGCGGACGCGTTACACTGAACGCCAACTCCAACTCGCCGTCGGCCTCACCGCCGGTCGCGCGGAAGCCGCAGTTCAACCTCACCATCCGCGATTACCTTTCGCGCGAGGCGAGGCGCATCAGCGACCGCGCGCTCACCGACACCGCCGACCTCGCCACGCGCCGCTGCCGCTACATGGAGATGATGGGTCTTCAGAACCTGCCGCCCACCGGCCAGCGGCCGCCGTTGAACTCCAAGGTCACTGGCATCGTCGAGCGGCCGGCGTATCGGATCGAGAAGCTTTATTACGAAAGCCTGCCGAAGCTTTACGTGACGGCGAACCTCCACGTGCCGCACGACCTGAAAGGCCGCGCGCCCGGCGTGCTCTACGTCTGCGGTCACGCGGACACGCAGAAGGTGTATTACCAGGCCCAAGCGAAGCGCTTCGCCGAACTGGGCTTCGTCTGTCTCATCGTCGAGACGGTGCAACTCGGCGAGGTGCGCGGCTTCCACCACGGCTGCTATCGCGAAGGCTGGTGGCATTGGTATAGCCGCGGCTACACGCCCGCTGGCATCGAGTTGCTCAACGGCATCCGCGGCCTCGACCTGCTGTGCGAGCGGCCCGAAGTGGATGGGGCGAAGCTCGGCGTCACCGGCGCCTCCGGCGGCGGCGCAGCGACGTGGTGGATCGCCGCGGGTGATGAGCGCATCCAGTGCGCCGCCTCCTCGTGCGGCACCTCGACCGTTGCTTCCTACATCCACGACCGGACGATTGACGGCCACTGCGACTGCATGTGGTTCATCAACACCTACCGCTGGGACCTCACCGATGTCGGCGCGCTCATCGCGCCGCGCGCGTTCATGATCTCCTCCGCCAACCGCGACGCCATCTTCACCATCGCCTCCATCAACGAAGTCCACGACCGGCTCAAGCGGCTCTATCGCAAGCTCGGCGCGGCGGACAAGCTGGCGCTCACCACCTATCCCGGCCCGCACGCCTACAGCGAATACAGCCGCACGCGCATCTTCTCGTGGTTCATCAAGCATCTCATGGGCAAGGCCGTGCCGCCGGAGAAGGTCGGCGACCTCGAACTGGACAAGAGCAAGCTGGAGACAGCCGACACGCTGCGCGTTTTCGCCAACGGCCCGCTCAAGGAAGACCGCACGCTCACCATCCACGAAGACTTCTTCACGCCGCCGAAACCGCCGGCAATTAGCGACGTAGCCGCGTTAGAAAAGGAGCGCGCCCGCGTCATCGCCGCGCTGCGCGAGAAGACCTTCGGCGCATTTCCCGCGAAACCACCGGCGTTGGACGTGCAGGTGGAGTTTGAACTGAAGTCAGGTCAGACAACCTCCGGCCATCGCTTTGCGTTCACGTCCGAGGAAGGCTGGCGGTTGCGCGGCCGGCTCATGATCGCCGACGAGGTCAAGCAGCCCGCGCCCGCCGTCGTCGCACTGCGGCTGCCCAACGAGGAGCGCAACGCCACGGATGTTTTCGCTGCCAAAGTGCGCGCGCCGTGGGCGAAGATCGTCGTGGAGCCGCGTGGCACCGGCGACACGGCTTGGGGCGACGAACTCAACTGGCATCTGCGCCGCGCCAGCGCGTGGACCGGCCGCACGCTGGCCAGCATGCGCGTCTGGGACACACTCCGCGCGCTGCAAGCGGTGCGGAAGCTGCCGCAGGTTGACGGTAAGCAAGTCTCGCTGGCCGCGCGCGGCGAGATGTGCGCCGTGGCGCTTTACGCCGCACTGCTCGATGGCAACGTGCGGACGCTCTTCCTCGAATTACCGCCCGCCACGCAGAACGCGCCGGGTGAAAAGGATGGCCGTGGCCCCGCCATCGAGATGCTGAACTGCCTGCGCACCACCGATCTCGCGCAAGTCGCCGGTCTGCTGTTTCCGGCGGAGATCGTCATCGTCGGTGTTTGCCCGCTGACATACGCGTGGGCCGAGGAAATCTATCGCAGGCTCGGCGCGCCGGGAAGATTCCGCCGTGCCAACGATCTGTCCATGTGGCGGCCGGTTCAGAAGTGAAGCCGATGCGCACGCCGGCTCGCCTTGCTTAGCGAGCGCATTGCCAGAACTCAACGCGCCACGGAGCCGAGGCTTGCCAGACATCGGGATTCCAGAATGTCGCGTCGGTGAACGCGCTGTGGGTTTGTGGGCCGTTGGTGTTTGCGTTGTCCGCGCCGAATGCCTTCAGCGTCACTTGGCGTCGCACACCGCGCGGAACCAGATGCGTGGCCTGAATGATGTTCTCCCACCGTCCCAGCGTGCGGTCTTGAACGGTCTCCGGATGCGCGAAGAACTCGTCAATCCACACCAGCAAACTGCCGCGTGGCGCGAGATCGCCGGCGTTGGCTTCACTGACTTCGTTTGCCGGGTGCAGGCTCAGGTTGTGGAAACGCGCTTCGGGATGCGCTGACAGATACGGCACCACCGCCATGTCCCAATCGCGAATGCTGCACGCCGCCGCCAGATAGACGATGTCGCGAAACGGCAGCTCAGGACAGCGGCGGATCATTTCGTTGGCGACGAGCGCGCCCGCGCTGTGCGCAACCAGCGTGATAGGAATGGACCGGCGCTTTTCAAGCGTGCATAGCGCCTCCAAAAACCGCGCCACGCCGCCGCGCGGACCGCTGTCGAGCGTGCGCGTCACTTCCCCGGCGTCGCGCCAGCGATCTTCCAGATAAAACTCCGCCGGCGCGCAAAAGAGCGTGGACGCACGGCGACGCATGTTCTCCCAAGCGCTCGTGCCCAAGCCATCGATGGCCGGACCGCAGACCAGCTTAGTCGGCAGCGTCAACCACGAAAGCCCGTAGTGCGTCAGTTGCCACGCCAACGTCCGGTCGAAGCCGCCGAGCGAAACGGCGATGGAGTTGGCCGGGTCGCTGCAATAGCGGCGCCGCAACTCCAAATAGAGAGCGTTCACATCGGCAATCTCGGTGTTGATGAGGTTGTTGAGTTTGTCGGAAACACTTTCCTGCGCGGGCGCATTGGTGCGATAGGATGTGCCGTTAAGCCGCGAGCTTTTCATGTCTATTCCACCTTGGTGATACCACACCACCGGCGCGCGGATCAGCGAGCGACCCACGTCGGTTGCGGCATAGAGCGGCGCGGAAAACTTGCCTTGAATCGGCTTCTCCTGGCCGCGCCGCACCAGCGTCAGGTGCTCCCAATAGGTCGAGGTCAGCCGCGAATCCCACGCGATGAACAGCGGGTAACTGCCGCGCGCCACGATATCCGGCGTCAACCGTGCTGCCATCTCGACGCCGGATTCGATCGAGTTCAGTCCGCCGGGGATGAAAACGAGGATGTTGGTGCAGCGGGAACTTGTGATGGCTTCGGTGAGCTTTGCGAGCGACGCCTCAAAATCGCGGTCCGGCGTCAGCACCCGTCCACCGGCGTGGAGCGGCGTGCCGGTGTGGTCCACGGCGATAACATGAAGATCGAGCGGCGCGGGCGCGGCCAGCAGTGAGGCGCTGAATGGTGTTGCGGAAATACCACTCGTCAGCAGAAAAACCGCCAGACAACGCTGTCGCGTCTTCATGCCGATATTCTTTTCATTGCCCGTCATCTGCCTGCCGCCAGCGGAGGCGAGGGGTCATACCAGAGGGACTTCCAGTATTGGCGCTCGACCTCATAGACGTTGATGGGCGCGCCGGGCTTGGTGTCGGCGGGCAAGACGCCGTAGCGGATCATCTCGCGCACCCATTGCTCGCGGGGACGGAAACCGGGCATGTCGAAGCGCTTGATCTCGTCCAGCCGTTGCTTGCCGGCTTCGACCATCGCCAACAGCGCGCGGTAATCGGCGTCGTTCTTGTTGGCAAAGACCGCACCACAGGTGCCGTAGCCGCCGGCGGTTTTCGCCAGCGGCGCGAGCAGCACCAGCGAGTTCTCCGGGCGGGTGAGGTTGAAGGCGATGTGACGAGCATGCTTCAGCCGCGGGTCGTCCATGCTCGGCATCCAGAAACTGAGACCGATTTCGTCGCAGAGCGTGCGCGGAATTGGTTGCTGCTTGGCGTTGTGGCAGGAGGCGCAGCGGTTGGCGAAGACCTTCTGCGCGGCGACGGTCGCGGGCCATTCCTGGTCGTTTTCCAGAATCTCCTTGTTCTGCTGATAGCCGCCGATCATGCCGCAGCCGAGCGCGGCGTAGGTGCCGGGATACGACGCGCCGCAATCGAGCCAGAGCCGCACCATGAGCCGGTCACGCGGCGACGCCTTCACGTCGTGGTGCGAGCCGTCGAGCTTGTCCAAGAGCGGACTGCCGCCGCTGCCGAGCGAGCGCGGGGCGTAGTTGCTCTTGGCAAGGTTGCGGCCGTCGGCGATCTGCCGCCAGACGGTGAGCGTGTAGAAGCTGTGCGAGAACATCGGGCCGCGATCGCCGGTGAGGATGACGCCGCCCTCGCGTTTGTCGTAGTCGTGGCACTTGACGCAGTTGCGGTCGAGCACGGGCTGGACGTCGCGCGGGAAGTCGGGAATGTCGGGCATGTCGTGAAACGGCTCAATCTTGCTGGCGGCCCGCGCCGGCGCGGAAGGCTTGCGCGCCACGCAGACCTGCTGCGTGAGCGAGCGGTGCTCGTGGCAGCCGACACAACCGAGCGTTTCGCCCGGCGCCACCGTTGTGAAGCTCTGCATCCGTTTTACGGCGCGGTCTTTTCCGTCGAGCGCCACAAACAACAGGCTCCGCAGCGCCGGCGCCTCGAAGTAAGCCGAGCCGTCCTGCTCCACCGGCACCGTGCCAAGCACGCGCTCCAGCGTAAACGTGCCGGCGTAGCTCATCGGGTCCATGCCGCCGGTGAAGTTGACGGGCTTGGGCAGGCTCTCAACGATGAGGAGCTTCTTGATCTCGCCAGGCTGGATGCCGGAGACGTTGCGGCCGAAGTAAACGTTGTCGAGCAGGTAGCGGCCAACAGGCTGCGCGAGGTCCACGCGCGGCGGGATGATGGCTTCGCGCTCGCGTTTGATGAGCGGGCGCGGTTCATGCAGCCAGACATTGGGCACGGCGCAGAATTCTTTCGGCAGTTTGAAGAGTGTGGCGACCTGTTTGTTCAAGCCCACGGCGACCAGTTGATCGTTCTTGGCGGCGAGGAATTCAGTTTCGCTCAGTGGCCACACGTCGCGGTAACCAATGGCGCGCGTCATGTTGCACAGCGAAGCGAGATCGTCGGGACCGTTGCTCACGTCCACGGTGGCGACGAAGCCGGCGTGTTCGGGCGCGCCGTGGCCGGGTGAGTTGATGAAAGCGACCTTGTCGGAGCCGGGGATCGGTTTGCCGTCAATGAACACGCCGCCGGGATTCAGGTTGCCGAAGTAGATCGTCTGGCCGGTGCCGTCCGGATTCATCGTCCAGAGATGGTGGTAGTTGACCTGGTTGCGGTCCACGTATTCCCAACGCATGTAGAGGATGCGGCCGTCGGGCAGCGGCCACGGTGTGTTGTCGTGTTCGAGGTTGGCGGAGAGTTGGCGTATGTTTCGGCCGTCGGCGTCGCAGCGGAAGATGTTGGCGACCTGCGTCAACCAACACTGGACCCAGCGTTTGCCGCGCGCGGAGACGAACACGATGCCGCCGTCGGGCAGCCACGCCGGCTCGAAATCGTCGTAGATGCCGTCGGTGAGCTGGCGCAGGCCGGAGCCGTCGGCGTTGATGGTGTAGAGGTGATAGGTGTCGGTGCCGCCTCTGCGGTAGGAGAAGACGATGGTGCGCCCGTCGTAGTGGACGGCGGGATCGCGCACGGAACCTTCAGGGTCGTCCACGAGCAGCGTCAACTTGCCGGTCTTGAGGTTGAGTTTGCAGAGCCGGCCTTCCTTGCCATACATCTTCTTGTTCGCGTCGGGCGAGAGGTAACCGAAGTTCGCATACCAGTGCTCGTGGATGATCGAGCGCACTGCGAAGACAATCTCCTCCGCGCCGGCGAGCGGGCCGCGGAGAAACTTTTGCGCCACCTCCGGCGTCTCATCTTGAATCTTGAGCGGCTTCGGGTCGGCGCTGAGCGAGATGTAGTCGTAGATCATCCAACTGCCGTCGCGCAGCGTCAGGCAGAGCGAATTCTCGCCGGCTTGCAAGGCACTCTTCAGGACCGTGAGGACGAGCGACGCGGGCCGCCCGACCTCCTCCGGACCTCCATTGCCCGGGCCTTTGCCTTTCGTGAGCCGGCGCTTGGTGATGTCGCGACCGTTGAGGCTGACGACCAGTTCAGGCGGCGTGAAGACATCTGTCAGGCCGAGAGCGAGGTAGAGGTTCTGCTGCGGCAGTTTTGCGACGTTGAACTTGATGGTGAAGGTATGCGGCTTGCTGCCGGCCCAGCCATCGTGGCTGCTGGGATGGATGTAAGGCCAGTCGGTGAGCTTGCTCTTGCCGACCGTGAAGACGATCGGGTTCGGATAAGCCTTCGCGTAACCCGGCCAGCGCTCGGCGGTCAGCCCGAACTCCATCGCGGAGCCGTCGGGCTTGCCGATGCAAAAGAGCGTATCAGGTGGCGTGGTGGTGACGGCTGGCTTTCCCGACGTCGTCGTCGCGCCAAATGCCGCGCTCGCCGCCATCGCAACACAACCAATCAGAATGGTGGAAAGAACGTGGCTTCGTCGTCGTGTGATTTTCATCTCTGTGCAAACAACTCATCGTTCTCGATTGCCTCGGCCTTGGGGTTCGGAACTTTGAAGAAAGTAAACTCTCCGGCGGGATCTGCGAACTCGCTCAACTCCAGCATCAGGTTCGGTTTGCCGTGCGGATACCACGCGCCCGCGCCCCACACTTTCACGCGACAGGCGACGCCGCCGGACCGGACCGAATCGTCTTTGAACGGGCCTTCCACCGACTTCGGGTCAATCACCAGCAAGCGCAAGTCCGTGTTGGCAAGCTTGGGATAACGCGAGCGGTTCAGGCAGAAGACTTGCGGCCCGCGCATGACCGCCACGCGACCAGCTTGCGCGACGCGACCTGCGACAAGACGCACCGGCATCGGCAGGTTCAGTTCCACGCGGTCGCCGGGCTGCCACTTGCGGCTGATGACAAAGAACTCGCCGGGCTTGACGCCTTTTCTCACCGTCTCGCCGTTCACCGAGACACTCGGTGCCTCGCACCAACGCGGGATGCGCAACCGCAGCGGGAACGGTGCGGGTTGCGATGGATCAAGCCGTAAAGCAACGCGGCCGGAGCTTGGATAATCGGTTTCCTGGCGGACGCTCAGGTTCAGTCCTGGCTTCAGTTCCATCTTCACCTCGGACTGTGCGTAGAGGTTGATGGCAATGCCACCGTCGGTGCGGTAGCAGATGAGCGTTGGCAGTTCGGCAATGGTGCGGCGGTAATTGTTCGGGCAGCAGTAAGTGTCGCCCTTGTGATAACTGCGCGGCCCGTCCGTCGGCGTGTAGTAACGGATGCGTCGGCCGTCGGGCGATTGGCCGGCGAAGAGGCCGTTGTAGATCACGCGCTCCATCAGGTCGCCGTAGATCGGCTTGCCTTCCATCCGCAGCAACTCATCCAGCCAGCGCACGAGATAGGCGCTCGCGCAACTCTCGCCGAGATTGATTGTGCCCTCCTGCGTGTCGTGCCAGCACTCGTGGTCGCCCACCTCGCCGGTGATCGTCATGCCCTCGCCGCGCAGGATGAACTCCAGCACATCGCGCGTCGGCTTCAGCAGTCGGGCGTTCGGTTGCAGTCGATGGAGCCGCAGTTGCGCGATGCAGCGGCAAAGGTGCGCGTAGGCATGCCCTTCGATCAGCCCCCAGCGACCGGTGACGACGTGTGCATCCCAGTTCGCAAGCTGGCGGGTCTTCGTCACAAAATCAAGATACCGCGCGTCGCCCGTCTCGCGGCGCATCGCCAGCATCGTGCTCTCCACGCCGGTCACGCCCATGTGCAACGTGATGTCCCATGGCGTCGGCAGCTTCGGCGGCTCGGCGGCCCAGCGCCGCACGATGTAGTCCGCCAGCTTCCTTGCCGCCTCCAGCGACGCCTTCTCGCCGAAGAACCGGTGGTCCATCGCCAGGCCGTAGGCGAGGTAGTTCATCTCGTGGATGTCCCAGAGCGACCACATCCGCTTCGCCGGCTGGAACGTGCCGATGTAACCGTCGGCCTCCTGCGCGGCGACGGCCTCGCGGACGAGGCGGCATTTCAGCGCCTTCACGCGCTCATCGCCCGTGTGAGCGGCGAAGCGCACCGTGGCGTCAATCAACTTCCCCAGCCCGATATACGCGCCCGCGCGCTTGGCCGGCTCCACCTTGAATGGCGCGAGGAAATCCTTCTCCACGTCCAGCACGAGCAGGTTGTTGGTGATGGTGACCTCGATCCTCCGGCCGATCTCGCCGCCGACCTTCACCGCGCGCACGTCGAGCGATTGCAGCTTGTCGGCGGAGGCGAACGCAGGCAGGGCAGCGAGGCAGCAGCAGAGGCATTCGAGCAAGCGTATGCGTTTCATGGCGTCTGCCGCGATGTTTCGGGACTTGCCCCGTCACGTCAACGCATTTTTCGCCGGTTGCAGCATGATCCCTCCGTAGTGGCGCCGGTCTGAAGCAACTTCTATGCGTGCGTCGGTGGTCGTGACGGGCCTGTAAGGAACGGACTTGGAAGTCCATTCTGCACGAAGTTGACGGTGCAATCTGAACGGGCTGCTGATCTTCTCGCAGTAGCTCAGCAAGTTAGGAACGCGCGCGCGACGACATTCAACATTCTTCTGGCTTGCTCGTCCGCTGTCGTGTTAGGCTGGCGTAAGATGAAGACTAGCTACATCACGATAATCAGCTTGATCGTGTTGGCCACGACAGTCCTCAGTGTTTCACAAGAGTGGGTTGGGTATCTGGACGTTGAATACATAGCGGCAGCGTTATTCGCCGTCGTTGCGGTCATCATCATTCGCCAGCGCAGGAAGAAGAGCTAGATGCTTTCATCGGCTGATGAGGCCAAGGAGAGCTTGCAAGAGAACCTACGGTCGTCCGCTGAATCAGCAGGATGCTGTCGGGGCCGACACAAAGCCGGGGTTTCCGAAATCAGATTCTCGTGACCTGATCGTTGGCAACGGCGGGACTGGCTGGATTATCCTCCGGGGGCTTTGACTGGAACGTGATACAGAAGGCCGCTCCGCGGTCCCGCGTCACTTCCATGGTGCCGCGCAGTTTCTCGGTCAACATGAACACCAACTGATGCCCCAATGTTTTGGTCTGGTGAAGATTCAGTCCCCACGGCAAGCCCACGCCATCATCGGCAACTTTCAGGAGAATCTGTTCTTGCGGTGTCGTCCGTAACTCAACCGCAATGCGTCCGGATCGCTCGTCAGGGAAGGCGTGTTTCAGCGCGTTGGAAACGAGCTCGTTAACGATCAGGCCGCACAAGACCGCCCGGTCCAGGTCCATGGAGACGTTCTGCAAGTGCCGCTCCAGTTTGACGCGGGTTGCCTTTTGCGCGTGGGAACGGAAGAGATGGCTGCAGAGGCTCTCGATATAATCGGCGAAGTTCACGTTCGCCAGGCTTTGCGACCGGTAAAGCGTTTCGTGCAGCAACGCCATGGAGTGGATGCGGTTGCCGGTTTCCTGGAAGGTGTCGAGCGCCTCCGGATTCTTGGTGCGGACGGCTTGCAGCCTCAACAAGCTGATCACAATTTGGAGATTGTTCTTCACACGGTGATGCACTTCTCTGAGGAGAACTGTTTTCTCTTCAAGGGAAGCGCGAATCGCCTCCTCCGACCGCTTGCGCTCGGTGACGTCGGTGTATATGCCTTGCAGGCCGATCACTTTTCCGCGCGCGTCGCGCAGAGGCGTCTTGATGACTTCCACGTAAATTTTGCCTTGGCCTGGGGCTTGATGCTCTTCCACCGTCTCAAATATCTGGCCGGATCGGATGAGGCGGATATCGTCCTGCTCGTGTTTCCTGGCCAACTCCGCCGGGAAGAGATCGAAGTCGGTCTTTCCGACGATTTCCGACAACGGTTTGCCCATGGCGTGGCAGAATCGCTGATTGGCAAAAGTGAAACGACCCGACGCGTCCTTACAAAACACGTTCTGGGGCAGGTTTTCCACCAACGAATGATAAAGGACTTCGGACTGTTTGCGCTTCCGGCGCTCCTCCGCCTCCTTCAACTCGCGTTCCACCGCGGGCACCAGCCGCGCCAGTTTGCCTTTCATGACGTAGTCATGCGCGCCGGCTTTCATCGCAGCCACCGCGTCTTCCTCGCTGATGTGACCCGAAACGATGATGAACGGCAGGTCCAGTTCTTTGCCTTGCATTAGACTGAGCGCGTCCATGGAACTGAATCCCGGCATGTAATGGTCGCACAGGATGATGTCCCACGTCTGGCGTTCGAGGGCGGCGATCATGGCCTCGGCGGTGTCCACGCGCTCATAGACGGGTTCGTAGCCGCCGAGGCTCAGTTCATGGACCAGTAATTGCGCTTGCTCCGGCGAATCCTCAACGATCAGTGGTCGGAGTGGCTTGCTCATATCGCAGGTTTTCCTCTCAACTGAGTCTCGATGGAAACACGATGCGGAAGGTGGTTCCGTGCTCCCGTATCACTTCAACGGTGCCGTGCAGTTTCTCGGCGAGCATGAACACCAGTTGGTGACCCAGCGTTCCGGTTTGATGGATGTCCGCTCCCGGCGGGATGCCAACGCCGTCATCGGCGACATTCAGAACGATTTGCTTCTCCGGTGCCATTTTCAATTCGACCATGATCCGCCCCGCTCGTCCATCGGGGAAGGCGTGTTTGAGCGCGTTGGAAACCAGTTCGTTGATGATGAGGCCGCACGATACTGCCTGGTCCAAGTCAACGGAGACTTCCTCCAGATGAGTTTCCAACTTGATATGAGCCGCCTTTGGCCCATAGGAACAGAAAAGGTGGCCGCAAATGTTCTCGATGTAGTTGCCGAAGTTCACGCGCCCCAACGTCTCCGAACGGTAAAGCGTTTCATGTAGCAGCGCCATTGAGCGGACTCGGTTGCCGGTTTCCTGCAAGGTGTCGAGAGCTGTCTGATTCTTGGTGCGAACCGCTTGGAGGTTCAACAGACTGGTCACGGTTTGGAGGTTGTTCTTCACGCGGTGATGCACTTCCTTCAGGAGGACCGTTTTCTCCTGGAGAGAAGCCCGGATCGCGTCTTCGCCCCGCTTGCGCTCGGTGATGTCCTGGAAGAAGACGGCCATCCGGTTGGCGCCGGTCTGGAACGCGTGAAACTCAAACACACCGCGAATCCCCTCGTCGTTCCATTCAACCTGATCGTTTTGATAGTCCTCTCCGTTGACCGCGACGCGCCGGAAGGCGTCGGGAATCTCTGTTCCTTTGAGGCTCGGGAAGGCGTCTTCGATGGTTTTGTTGAAGAACTGTTGATTGAGCACGTGCGTGACCTTTTCAGCGGCGGGATTCGCTCCCGTGAGCACCAACCGTCCGTCCGACTGCAACTCAAAGAAATACGCGCCGAACGGTGCGCGATTGATGGTGGCTTGCAGGCGATGCTCGCTTTCCCGCACCGCCTCTTCCGCCCGCTGGCGTTCCGTGATCTCCTGTTTCAGTCCGACATTGGCTTTCGCCAAATCGGCGGTGCGCTCGATGACTCGTTGTTCAAGCGAGGATTGCATCGCCCGCAACTGCTCGAAAAGGTTGTCGAAGGCGATACCCAGCACGTCAATCTCGTCGTTTTCTCTCAACCCGTCCGGTGTCATCCGCGATGTATCCGATTTGGTGGCAATCTGCCGGATGTGCCGCGCCATGGCTCCCAAGCGCCGTGACACCACGAAGTGGAACACCATCATGATCAAGCTGAACAGGAAAGCGAGCCACGTAGCCAGGACCAGCAGTTTCCAGCGCATATCCGAAGCCATCGCGATGGCTACCGCCTCCACGGGAATCGCGACCGTATCGAGTCCCGCCACGTCGCCCGCTTGCCGATGGAAGCCCGCCGTTGCGCCATATCGCTTCGCCATTGCTGCCGGCGCGTCCTTCGGGTCGCCGTGGCAGCGGAGGCATTCCGCTGTCGTTCGCAGAGGCTTGAACTGGGCCACATACCGCTGGCCGTTGATCTGAATCTGTTCGCTCTGCTGGAGGACGTGCGGGTTCTTGCGGAAGAAATCCATGATTCGCAACTCTTCCGGCGTGGCTTGGTTGATCGGGTTGCGCGGTTTGTCGGAGACGAAACGGACGATGTAGCCGGGGAACTTCTTCTGAAGTTTTCCGAAGACGCTTCGCGCAATGAACGAAGAGGACATCGCTTCGGGAATGAACTCGTCCTTGCCCGCGATGTTCTGTATGGCCGGCCGGATTGTCTCGGCCGCGTATTCACGGATCGCCTGGTTAAGCTCCATGACCATGTTCGCTTGATGGCGAACAAAGTCGTCGGCAATACGCTGGCTTGTCGCGTAGATCTCGTAGAAAACGAGCGTCGAAAAAATGACCGCCACGGCTCCGAAAGGCAGGAGAAAACGCGCAGCTATACTATTCATGCTTCTAGTCTCCCAACCGCTACCAAGTGTGGCAGGAGATTACGCGAGAAGCACACTCCCCGCGAGGAAAAATCCTCTTTGGGCTTCTCTTTCGTCTGAGTCCTGTGTCTTGACTCATCCATCGCGTCCGGATGCGGGCTTATCCGGCGTGACAGCCGCGCGGGCGTTTGCTATAAGCCGGCTCCATTTTTCAACACCAACAGGAGAATAATTCTATGGTCAACGTCGGCATCATCGGACTCGGTTTCATGGGTGTCACCCACTTCAAGGGCTACAAGAACATTTCAGACGCGCGTATTGTCGCTGTGGCGGACAGCATCGAGAAACGCCTCACCGGCGACTGGAGCGACATCAAGGGCAACATCGGCGAGGCCGGCGGCGTTCAGGACCTCAGCGGCATCGCCACTTACAAGGAGACGGACCGGCTGCTCGCCGATCCAGCCGTGGAGCTTGTGGACATCTGCCTGCCGACCAGCGCGCACCGCGACGTGACCATCCGGGCACTCCAGGCCGGCAAACACGTCATCTGTGAGAAACCGATGGCGGTTAGTCTCAAGGACGCCGATGCGATGGTGGCTGCCGCCAAGAAAGCCAAGCGCCACCTGTTTATCGCGCAGGTGTTGCGCTTCGTCCCGGAGTTCGCCTACGTGGGCGAAGCCATCGCCGACGGTCGCTACGGCAAGTTGCGTGGCGCCCACTTCAAGCGCGTCATTTCCCTGCCTGATTGGTTGAGCGGCGACTGGCTCAAGCACGCCAAGCTCAGCGGCGGCCCGATGTTGGACCTGCATGTTCACGACTCCGACTTCATCGCCCACACGCTCGGCATGCCAAAGCGCGTCACAAGCCAGGGCATCGTCTCAGGCGGTGTGGTTACCTACGTGGTCACCCAGTATGCTTTCGGGACGAAGAACCGTGTCATCACCGCGCAGAGCGGCGCCGTGGCTGCCAAGGGTCTCTGCTTCGAGCACGGGTTCGACGTTTACTTCGAGCACGGCACGTTGCAACACAACTCCAAAGCCAACCTGCCGTTGACGCTTTGGAAGGAAGATGGCGGTTCGGAGAAGATTGACCTCGCCGGCCGCGAAGACGGCTACGTTGCCGAACTCCGCCACGCGGTGGCCGTCGTCGCAGGCCGCGCGCCGAAGAACCTGCTCAGCGGCGCCAGCGCCCGCAATGGTCTGCGGCTCTGTCTCGCTGAAGCGCAGTCGGCGCGCACCGGCAAGACGGTGAGCGTGTAAGCGGAGGCTTCAGAGGCAAGGAAGGCTCCGAAGCTGCTGCGGTTTCGTCCATCCGGACATTGCAGGGAAGAAGTGAAATCCCGGCTTTCAGTCGCATTCTCAAACCGGACAATGCCGGCGCGGTCGCGCTTGCATCGCTGGGACAGTCTGAATAATCTCCACGACCTTGATTTCCTGAAAGCAGGTTGAACTATGAGCGAATCTTACATCCAGAACCTTTTCGCCGAGCGGATCGGCGGGGCGAGCTACGGCAAGAGCACTGCCATTTACAAGTTCGAGAAAATCAAACGCGCCAAGCGCGCCGCCGCCGCCGCGCATCCGGGCGTCGAGCTGCTCGACCTTGGCGTCGGCGAGCCGGACGAGATGGCGTTTTCGTTGTCGGTGAAAGCGCTCTGCGCCGAGGCGCGCAACCCGGAGAACCGCGGCTACGCCGACAACGGCGGCGCGGAATTCAAACAGGCCGCCGCGCGATGGATGGAACGCGTCTGCGGTGTGGCAGGCATCAATCCGGAGTCCGAGGTCATCCACAGTATCGGCAGTAAAGCCGCGCTCTCGATCCTGCCGGCTTGCTTCATCAATCCCGGCGACGTGGCGTTGATGACTGTGCCAGGCTATCCGGTCTTCGGCACGCACTCGAAATACCTCGGCGGCGAGGTATTCAACCTGCCGTTGACGGCGGAGAACAACTTCCTGCCTGACCTCGACAGCATCCCGGCCGACGTGCTGCGCCGCGCCAAGACGCTGGTCATCAACTACCCGAATAACCCGACCGGCGCGAGCGCCACGCCGGAGTTTTTCGCGAAGGTTGTCGAGTTTGCCAAAGCCAACAACATCATCGTCATCCACGATGCCGCCTACGCCGCGCTGGTGTTCGCCGAAAAACGCGGCGTGCCGGCGCGTCCGCTCTCGTTCCTCGCCACGCCTGGCGCGAAGGACGTGGGCGTCGAACTGCACTCGATGAGCAAAGGCTTCAACATGACCGGCTGGCGGCTTGGTTTCGTCGTCGGCAACCCGCTCATCGTCAAAGCCTACGGCGATGTGAAGGACAACTCCGACAGCGGCCAGTTCCTCGCCATCCAGAAAGCCTGCGCCGCCTCACTCGATCATCCAGAGATCACTGCGAAGATCGCCACCAAATACTCGCGCCGCATGAACCGCCTCGTGCGCGTGCTGAATCGCTTTGGCTTCAAGGCGCGCAAGCCAAAAGGCTCGTTCTTCCTCTACACCCGCAGTCCGAAACGCGTCGTGGTCGGCGGCAACGCGGTGGAGTTCGCGAACGCGGAAGACTTCAGCCAGTGGCTCATCACCGAGAAACTCATCTCCACAGTGCCGTGGGACGACGCCGGCGCTTACGTTCGCTGGAGCGTCACGTTCCTTGCCAAAGGCGCGGCCGATGAGGCGCGCGTGGTCGGCGAGATCGAGCGGCGGCTCGGCGATGTGAAGCTGGAGTTCTGACGTAGCGCCGGCATCCCTGCCGGCGACGTTGGGCGCGACTTGACACCTGCGCCATAATAAGGGCGTGAGCCGTTGGAACCTCGAACGCAGCAAACCCTTCAAACGAAAGGAGCGACATGAGCGCCGATCCCAGCCCAGTGCCGTCCCTGCGGGAGTTGGA
>Ga0172379_10000435_pt1 | contig 105548 bp, 120 predicted proteins | sample GrowelOW334metaG_FD_119756 | JGI IMG/M metagenome (GOLD analysis project Ga0172379, IMG submission 119756) | Groundwater microbial communities from an aquifer near a municipal landfill in Southern Ontario, Canada - Groundwater well OW334 metaG | ecosystem: Environmental > Aquatic > Deep...
CTCGATGTCGGCTCATCACATCCTGGAGGGGGAGCACCTTCCAAGGGTTCGGCTGTTCGCCGATTAAAGTGGTACGCGAGCTGGGTTCAGAACGTCGTGAGACAGTTCGGTTTATATCCGGTATGGACGTTAGGAAATTTGAAGAGATCTGCCCCTAGTACGAGAGGACCGGGGTGGACGAACCTCTGGTGTATCGATTGTGGCCACCTGCTGCATTGTCGAGTAGCTAAGTTCGGAATAGATAAGTGCTGAAAGCATATTAAGCACGAAACTAACTCTAAGATAAGATTTCCCTATGAGGACACAGAAAGAATATCTGTTTGATAGGCGCAAGGTGGAAGTACAGTAATGTATGGAGCTGAAGCGTACTAATAGTCCCATCGCCTTTTTATGTCCTTATCACCAACGTTAATGCTTGCATTAACAGAGGTGATGAGGTAGACTTAACTAGTAATTGGTGTATAGCACCACGTCAGTTTTTTAAAATAACTTACATCAAAACCGTGTCCAATAGTTGGACATCGAAGCAAGGTTTTCGCCCACTCATGAAGTAATATGAGCCTTAAAAGTGCGTAAAACCTTTCTTCGGTGCCCATGGCGCTGGGGAAACACCTGTTCTCATTCCGAACACAGAAGTTAAGCTCAGCAGCGGCGATTATACTGCCACAAGTGGGAAACTAGCACGGTGCCGAATTATAAAAAGACCTTCCGAATAGGAGGGTCTTTTTCTTTGGTCATACCGCTCATGGTAAAATAGAGAGTAGATGCCTTATAAATACAAACAGCGTGTTAAGACTGTGCTCAAAGAGATCAACCAGCTACCTCGCAAGCTGACCATCCCCCTCGGTGTAGGTATTCTCTTCGCGATCATCTATACGGTCGCTTTTTTTATTGAAAGACCTGTTCAGTTCTCCTACGCCGGGGAGACATGCATCCGACAAATATCCCTATTCCCGGGGCTGAGTAAGCCGACGAATGATGCTGATTTTCGTGTTGAAACGAGGGACAGTTTTCGAATCGGCAATGTAGCCGTCGTATCGCCGAAAACATGCTTTATCGCGACAAAAGCACCGCAAGAGGGGGTGAGCAAGGCCAGTGTCGCACCATTCGGGGGCCTTCTAGCCCGCAAGACGTTTGCGGTCATCGTTCCTAAAGCCCCACTGGCCAGTACTGGCAGTTTATCGAAGCCCATCCCAATAGGAAAACCACTTACTGTCTCGCTGAGCAGCCCAGACACCGTCCACGACTACAGCCTGGGGGTCGGTCAGAAAAGTACAACCTGTTCTGCCAAAGCCTCGCAGATTCAGTGTCCACTCGACAATTTGGCACTTGAGCAGGGAAAAGAGTACCGTATAACGCTGACTCGCTCGTTTCAGCGTAAGACTACCGGTACTTTGGTGAGTAAAGACGTTAGTACGCTTCCAGCCACGAATATCGTAAAGGCAGGGATCGCGCCCGACCAGACGATCTACGAGCGCCCGACCTCGTTTGAATTCGAGTTTGATAAAGAGGTGACCGGGGCATCTGTGAGCCTCGTAAAGCTCGACGGCGCAACTCGCACACCGGTGGAGCAGGTGGCTCGGTTTGATAAACAAAAGGTCACCATCACGCTGGCAAAAGAATTCGATCGTAGTAGTTCATACGAACTGGTGGTCGATAAGCTGATCGCTCGCGATGGTAGCACTCTCGTGAAGCCGTATACGGCCAGTTTCAAGGTATCGGGGGGTCCAAAACTGACGGGTGCTAATGTGAAGGCGTCTGGAGCGGGGCTGACACAAACAGTCGTCCTGACCTTTGATCAACCACTGTCTGACACTCAGGATATTACTAAGTTCACGACGGTCAAAGGGGTGGCAGCCACAGTTACCAAAAAAGATAATCAGGTGTTCGTGAGCTACGCCGGCGCACCGACTTGTACTGACTTTACTATTTCATTTGCCAAAGGCCTCGAGAGTAAATACCAAATTGCCCAGACCGAGACCCAAGCTTTTAGCTCCCGCACCATCTGTCATACGGTGGAGACCATCGGTTATTCAAGGGAGGGACGACCCATCCAGGCCTATTTCTTTGGTAACGGTAGTCAAACCATGCTGTTTACGGGTGCGATTCACGGTAATGAGAAAAGCGCTAAATACGCTATGGACAGCTGGATCAATGAGCTAGAAGCGATGGCCAAGTCTATCCCGGCTGACAAACAGGTAGTCGTCATACCAGTGGTGAACCCTGATGGATTCTATAAATATGGCCGGAAGAATGCTAACGGCGTTAACCTCAATCGAAACTGGCCGACCTACAACTGGTCGAGCGATTATGAAACGTCTCCAGGGGTGGTGGAACATGGCGGGGGCGGCCCATCACCTCTGTCAGAGCCCGAGACTCAAGCGCTCGCCGCTTTCACGCAACGGCTTTCACCGCGCTTTGTCGCCACCTATCACAGCCAGGGCCGAATTGTGAATTCCAACGACGTTGGTATCGCCTCGGGGGTTGGACAGCGTTATGCCCAGATGACCGGCTATCAATTTGTCGCGAACGATCAGACAACAGAGACGTTCGGTACCGTGGTCACCGGTACCTACGAGGACTGGCTACTGGAAAGAGGAACCGCGGCTATCTTGATGGAGCTTAATACCGATACCGGTAACCACTTTAGCCAAAACAAGGCAGCCATGTGGATGGTCGTGAATAGCTAGACAGGGGACATAGCTCTGTATATACAAAAAACGACCGCTCTCGCAGAGACGGTCGTTTTGGTATCTGAATCTAAATTTGGGATTCAAACAGGTGCTTATTAATAATATAGCACAGGCGGTATATATGCAACAGTAGGATAATAATAAAAAAGAGCTTATGTAAACATTGACAAAAAGCCTATGCTATGCTATATTGTATGTAGACACATATCATATGTGAGGTAAAGAGAGGGGTCCACGGTAGTAATATCGGGGGACCTTTTAATGTAATAAGGAGATCCTACTATGGCAGGAACAAAAGCAGGCGGACTTAAAGCCCGTGATCGTAATCTAGCAAAAGACCCAAACTTCTACGCGAAGATTGGTGCTAAGGGTGGTAAGAACGGCCGTACCGGTGGCTTTGCTGCTAACCCAGAGCTTGCACGTATTGCAGGTGCCAAAGGTGGCCGCATTAGCCGCCGTACTAAAAAAGTTGTTGCGTAAGCAATAGTTTTAAATCTAAAATAACCCCTGATTGTCAGGGGTTATTTTACTATATAGCGCTTAAGGCCGCAGAGCCGCGCTTCGTTGACGCGCCACTGGTGACGACAGGCAGGGCACGCATAGAGGTGTTTGGTGGTTTCTAGCCCTGTGGCGGTGCACTGTGGGCAGGTACTACGGGCATGCAGCCAGTCACGGTAGCTATCCATGGCTGTATCAATCGTTTCTTTATCAATATTTACCTCAAAAGCAGGGGCAATCTGGGTACGAGCATGTTCCCAGGCATCGCGTTCTTTACCGATCAGTTCAATATCGCGGTTGTATGTCTGGTGACGTAGCTGGGCGTGGGCAACTTCGTGCAGCAACTGCGCCGTCCAATGGTCATCGACAGGTGATAGTGGGTAGGTGATAGTCTGGGCTTCAAAGTCCCAGCGAAAATCATCACCTATAGTGAAGGAGAGTTGCGGGAAGGCGCGCTTAACGCTTGTCAGTAGTGAGGGTGTCGAGGGCATAGAAATAACAGCCATAAATAACGGCTTCTTCGGGGTGACGGGCGTTCAAAAAGACGGGGCGAGCAATGTGCGGCGGCAGCTTTTCGTCCAAAATAGCCACCAGCTGATCTGAGTAGTGGGCAAAATGGGTTCCCATACTGCCGCCAATGATGATGACATCTGGTTGCAGGGCCGGAATCAGTGCCAAGAAACCACGGCTAATCCGATCGGCGATCTGGCGCCAGGTGCGCTTACTGCTGATGTCCTTGGCGTATTTGCCGTAGGCTTTATAGATAGCCGCACCAGAGGCGAAAGACTCCCAGCTACGCACCACGCCGTCATACTCGACCAGGGAGTGTCCACCTTCACTCTGTCGCAGCCCTGGATCAATGGTCCCGCCGACGATAAAGCCTGTGCCGATGCCGGTACTGACGGTAACATACAGCGCCGAAGAAGGTATCGCCTTCAGGAGTCGCACTTCACCGAGCCCACCCAGATTAGCATCGTTTTCGACCAGAACTGGCACACCGGGGAAGCGACTGCCAAGCAGGGGTCGCACATCGAAATTTTCCCATTCCAGGTGAGCACACCAGATAGCGACGCCGTCTTTTATGATGCCCGGCAGTGCCACCACGATCGCATCGATTGATCGTTCGTGACTGACCGTCTCGATGGCCGCCGCAAGTTGCGAGCCGTACTGCGATTGGTCGCGGGGTGTCGGGAACTTGACGCGCGCATGGATAATGCCCGCCTCTGTAAAACTGGCTACCAGCGTCTTTGTCCCACCCGTGTCGACCGTCACTAACATGCTTTTAGTGTACCATATGCCCACCACTTGCGCCCCTTAGTAAAAAGTAGTATAGTAGACAAAAGTAAACGAGAGGTAAGTCATGAAGGTACGATCAAATCAGAAGGGTGCTATCGCCAGCTTTATCGTCATCGGTGTCATCTTGGTCATCGTGACCGCCGGGACATTATATTGGGTACGTCATAAAGACGAGCCAAATGCAGCCGAGAAACCCGGCACGACGTCGCAGCCAGTCACGACACCAGGTGCAGCTGACGACAAGACCTCGCAGCCCGACACGACCGACACTACCCCAGCTGACGACACAACGACGCCTCAGTCGACGACACCTGACACTGCGACGACTCCAGTGACTACTCCAAGCGTGACTTCTTTGTCGCAAACAGGCCCGGCTGATACGGCTATGGAGCTACTTGCACTTGGCGCTCTGGCAGCCACCGTGGCGAGCTTTATTCGCTCTCGCAACCTCCGTTCATCTCTTTGACTTATCTGTTCATCTCTAGTACAATAAAGGGAATTTAGGGAGCGCTCTATTTGAATGCGCCTTAAGAGAAAATATCATTTAAGAAAGGAGTCTTTCTAAGACTTATGGCAACTAAAGCCCCCATTACCATGGACGACCTGCTCGCTACCCAAGACGATAGTGCAAAGCAGATCACCGCCGGCGATATTATCACCGGAACCGTATTATCACTCAAAAAACACGAGGTCCTGATCGATCTCGGCGCTCAAGGTGTTGGTTATGTACCACGCCGCGAAGTTGGTTTTTCTCGTGCCCTCAAAGAAGGTGACGAAGTCACCGCTAGCGTGGTAGACAGCGAACTCGACAGCGGTTACTCGCTGCTATCACTCCGTAAAGCTGCCAAGGATCGCGGCTGGGAAGAAGTGGCAGTCAAGCTCGAAAGTAGCGAAATTATCGACGTCACTCCTTACGACGCCAACCGTGGTGGACTCTTGGTAGAATACGAAGGCGTCCGCGGCTTCCTACCAGTCTCACAGCTTTCTGCCGAACACTACCCACGGGTTGGTAGTAGCGACAAAGATGAAATTCTGCAGCGCCTGAACGCGCTTGTCGGACAAGTCCTTAAAGTTCGCATCCTCGATAGCGACCGTAAAGCCAACAAACTGATCTTCTCTGAAAAAGAAGCTATCAAAGACGGCCTAGCAACTCGCTTTGCGAGCCTGAAAGTTGGCGACAAAGTATCTGGTGTTGTCACCGGTGTTGTCGACTTCGGTGTCTTCGTCAATGTCGACGGTATCGAAGGTCTGGTGCACATCTCGGAAATTAGCTGGGAACGCGTTAACAACCCAAGCGACTACGTCAAGGTTGGTCAGACGATCGATGCCAAGATTATCTCTATCGACAAAGACCGCCTCAGCCTGAGCATGAAACAGCTCCAGGAAGACCCATGGCTATCAGAAATTGAAAAATTCAAGCCAGGTACTGAGGTAGAGGGAACTGTCACGCGTATTACACCATTTGGTGCCTTCGTGCAGCTAAGTGCTGCCGTTGAAGCGCTAGTTCACATCAGCGAGCTCGGTGGTGGTAGCGATGTTGACCCAGAAAAGGTCTTCACCCTCAACGAACGCAAAGATTTTGTCGTTCTAGAGGTCGACAAAGACAACCGCAAAATTTCTCTCGGTCTTGCCAAGAAAAAATAGACCAACTAATACGCCCGTTTGCGGGTAGAAAGGAGCTTTCGTATGGATGACAAGAAAGTTATCATCGTCGCCGATTCAATCACTGTTGGCGAACTTGCCGGAACGCTTAATCTACCCGTCACGACCCTGATTGGCGAGCTGTTTAAGAACGGTATCGTCGCCACGATCAATCAACGAATTGATTTTGAAACCGCCACGATTATCGTCGAAGAACTGGGGCTGGAAGACGTTGAACTGCAGAAAAAAGCCGCGGCTGAACCAATTGCCCGAAAGACGCACGTGCTTTCAGACAAAGCGGTTGATCGTCCGCCAATCGTGGCAGTCATGGGACACGTCGACCACGGTAAAACCAGCCTGCTTGATGCCATTTTGGATCAAAAAGTCGTCGACGGCGAAGCTGGCGGTATTACCCAGCACATTAGTGCCTACCAGGTAGAACGAAAAGGCCGTATGATCACGTTGCTCGATACACCAGGTCACGAAGCCTTCGCCGCTCTACGCCAACACGGTGCCACCCTTACCGACGTGGTGATTATCGTGGTGGCTGCCGATGACGGCGTTAAGCCACAAACTATCGAAGCCATTCGTTTCGCACGTAGTGCCAACGCCAAAATCGTCGTGGCGATCAACAAAATTGATAAAGAAGCCGCCAATCCCCAGATGGTAAAGACCCAACTGGCAACCGAACACAATCTCAACCCAGAAGAATGGGGCGGTGACGTCGTTATGGTAGAAGTCAGTGCCAAAACTGGCGAAAATATCGACAAACTGCTCGACATGGTCCTACTGGTAGCCGATCTGGAAGAGCTCAAAGCCGACATCGACACCCCAGCCGAAGGCTTGGTGATCGAAGCCCACATGGAAACAGGTCGCGGCTCTGTCGTCGGTCTACTCGTAGAGCAGGGCGAACTCAAACCGGGTCATTTCTTGGTAGCCGGTACGGCCTTCGGCAAGGTTCGCACACTGCTTGATTTCAAAGGCAAAGCCATTAAAAGCGCCGGTCCTTCTACTCCTGTTACCGTGACTGGCTTTAAAGAGCTACCACAATTTGGCGACACCTTCACGATAGTGAAGAGCGAGAAAGAAGCTCGCTTACTGACCGAGAAAACCCACCAAGAGCGTGAACGAGCCGCCGCCAGCACCAATGTCACCAGTGCCGACATGCTAAAGCTCATCACCCAAAAGCACGAATCCGAAGACTTCAATGTCATCGTTAAAGCCGATGTTCAGGGCTCACTGACCTCTGTAATGGACAGTCTACGTCTGATTGATACCGGCGACCAGGTTGCGCTGCGCGTCATCGGCTCCGGCGTTGGTAATATTTCTGAAAACGACGTTCGTCTGGCGACCAATAGCGACACGGTCATTTACGGCTTCAACGTCGAACTTGCGCCGGCTGTCAAACAGCTAGCTATGCGCGACAAGGTCCAAGTACGCCTCTACAAGGTCATCTATGAACTGCTAGACGACGCTCGCGCCTCAATGGAAGCATTGCTCGCCCCTGAAGTTGTCGAGACTCAGATCGGTACACTAACGATCAAGGGAGTCTTCCGCACGCTGAAAGACGAGATCATCGCCGGTGGTGAAGTCACGTCAGGCAAAGCCATGGCAAACGTCATTGCCCGTGTTAAACGCAAAGATGAAGTGCTCGCAGAAGTCGAAGTCACTAAGGTGCAACGCCAGCAGCAAGAAGCCAAAGAAGTCTTCGAAGGCGAAATGTGTGGCCTATCACTCAAAACGAAGAAGAAGCTGCTTCTGGAAGAAGGCGATACGCTCGAATTCTTCACTCGCGAGCTTGTCAAACGGACACTCGCCTAGTAAACAAAATGACCTCCCTGGCGGAGGTCATTTTTCTAGTTTGAACAACTATTTACGCAGCATCCGCCGCATTCACATCGTCGGCGTTCTCGGCTAGTTCACCAAGAAGGATATCTATCTCATCTTGCGTAATTTCCTGTAGTTCAGGCACATTTTGCTCTAACCAAGCACCGACGGCTTCGTCGTTGCCAGTTTCCTGCACATCGAGCAGGGCCTTTAACTGGTCGTCACTGAGCGATTCGGTGATCTCAGTGCCAACTCGTTCTTCTAAAGTTTGGTTGAGGTGGGCGAGGAGGGCATCAACGTCCTGATCACTGAGATCGATACCGGCCTCGTCGAGAAGTTGTTTTGTAATAATCTGTGAATCGTTCATCATTGGTTCCTTTTGTTTTAAGTGTAGCAGAATTAGTTACTCTTGAATGCTTCTTTGGTGTCGCGATAAGTTTGTAGCGCCATGCGACCAGCCGTACGTGAGACGCGGCCCTTCTGTTTGGCGCTCTCAGCTAGCTCTTTTGCTCTATCTGCCGCAGAAGAGTAGGTTTCTTTAACGGCTTCTGCACTACCTATAGCCATATCTTTGACGGCATTTCCCTTAGCAACCCAGCGTGCGCGTCGTTCTGCGCGTCGTTCAAGGGCGACTTTTTTGCGCATCTCGCGCTCAAAGCGACGATCTTCGCGTGCTGCCGCCTTTGACTCCACTTTATCTACTTTCGCCTGGAGTTTGCTCTGTTTTTCTGCATTTTTATCAAACGCTTTTACTTCTTTAGCGTATTCCTTCTGGAATTGTTTCTGGTTAGTCTTAGTTTCACGGTTAAACTGGTAGGTTTGGTAGCGTTCTTTCGCGCCGGCTTTGGCGTCAACAATCTTGCTACCAACTGTATCCATCCCAGTTTCCACTTTTTGTAGACCGCCAATGACTACATTACCCACAGCTTCGCCGCCACGCTTTACACCGCGTACACCGGCTTCACTCGCCATAAGGCTGGGCACGACGACGGTAATCAATCCGGCGTTTTTAAGACGACCGAGCGTGGTGCGTCCGAATCCGCTAATACGTGTTTTGGCGTTTTCTATCTTTTCTTCGACGGCGTCAATGCGTTCTTCACGAATACGATTACGGGTAGTAGAGATGTTTTCGCTATAAGAGTCATAGGCTTCGTCTTGATCGGTCTTTTTTAGCCTTGTCTCGGCGCGATCTTCAAGGAAGGTGGCCGCTCGTTCGGCGGCGGCGCGGATACGAGTAGCAGTAGGGGATAGTTCGGGTTTTGGCTCTTGCACATCTGCTTCAAAATCAGCCATATCGAAAAGTGGCGCCTCTTCGTCGCTAAACGACTCAGGACTGGTAGCTGGTCGATGGTTTAAGACTTCTGTCATAGTTGGTTTCCTTTGTTTGTTCTTCTGTATTTATGTGTTTATTATAACCATAAGTGGTATAAAAAGTCAATAGTATCAATATAATAATTCCGTCACAATAACAAAAAAACACCTAGAAGGTGTTGAATGATTCCTTTGGGTGTTCCTGCGAGACGCGAGGAGTTTAACGCAGCGGTGCTGTGTCATTCTCTCGCGTCCCGCAGGGGAACTCGCTCACTCGTCGTCGACGTAGCCGAACCACGTGGTGATCGCCGCGGCGATGCCGCACACACCAATGCACAGAAGCAGGCGTGCGCCAGTCCCGTTGGGCAGGTCAACCCAGCTCCAGCTGATCGCGGCGAGGATCGCCACGGCCAGAACAGCCAGGATGAGGTCGCGCACGAACGCGCTGTTGCGGTTCTCGTAGTTCGACCTCATGAGGTAGATGATGCCGCCGATGGTGACGATGCCCATGGTGAGCAGAGCGATCAGTCCACCGAAGGACTTGAGCCCACCGAGCTTGTCGATGAACTCACTCCAGCCAAACAGGACGGAGGTGACGAACACGGCCAAGACCATGGCCGTCAACAGGTTAAGGACGTACTTCGTGGTCAAGGTCATGTGCCTATCTCTCTGTGTGAAGGGTGGTTTGTGAACGGGTTACTTTGCACCAACGTTGCATAGAGTCTACGCGAACGTAGTGCAACGGTGTACCTACAATCGATAATTATAGACACGTCGTTGCATTACGAGGTGGGTGATCCCCAGTGGGGCGCTTGGAGAGAACTTGTAAGTTCACACCTTGCGCCCCACGTGGGGTATCCCATCAGCTGACGAGCACCTTGATCTCCTCGATCTTGGTCTTGACGGCGTCGGTGCCGACGGCCTTCATGCGACCGGGGCCCTTGACGGCTCCGAGTGCGGTGAGTGCCTCCTGGACCTTCGGCTCGATGTCGGACTTCCTGACCATGTCCGCCGGGGTGGCGGGCGCGGCCTGGGCGGCGGCGAGCTGGGCAGCGAGGGAGTTGGCCTTGTTCGGGTCCCGCTCCTCGGCCAACGACCGCTCGGCCGTGTCCTTGGCGCGCTTCTCGGTGTCCCGCTGGGTGCGGGTCGAGATGAGCTCCTTCGGCGTGCCGTCGTCCTCGACCTCGATGCGGTCCGCTCCTCCGAAGAAGATCCGGGTCATCGCAGCCTTCTGGCCGACGGTGGCCCCGGGAGCGGCCAGGATGACGTTGAGCGCCTCCTGCAGGTCGTTCGGGGTCGGTGCGGCACCTGCGCCGAGCGCGGCGGCCGGCTGGCCGCTGGAGTCGGTGGCGAACTGGTGGTGCAGCTCGTCGACCGAGCTGACGCCCGCCTTGACCACCTTGCGGATCTTCTTCTCGATGGCCGAGATGAGGATCAGGCTGTCGTCGGCGTCGTTCTCCTTGGTGACTCCGGCCGCTGCGACACGGATGCGTGCGAGGCCGTTCTTGATGGCCTGGATCTTGTCGGCGTCGAGCCCTTCGGCGTCGTCGATACCGAGCTGGTCGTAAACAGACATGGTGATGCTCCTTCGTGAGTGATTGTGTGGTGGATAGTGACTATACTAAGTTGTAATGTAGCGGCTGATCTCCCACACAATGTCTCTCGCGAGGTGACATTGTGGGCATTAATGTATGAGTTGTCATACACTAAAGTCCACAATGCCATGGCATGTCCTTTACTGATGGGATTGAGTTATGTGAGCTTGCGCTCGAACATAACAGTGTAAATGTGCGTATCAACCTCACACGGTTCATACGCTGACAATATTAGCATAAAAGCAAAGAAATGTCAATACTTTACTCAACCTATATTGACATTTAGCAAGTATTATGCTAATGTTAAGACACTATGACAGCCACACATAATCATGCGCCCCAAGCCCCAGCAGAACTAACTGCTGCTGAGAGGACTGTATTTTCAGTTGATAAACTGAATGAGTGGCGAACGACACAGCATGCAATACTTCATAGCGTTAAGTTCGGCAACGGTCCGAATAGTTTTAATCTAGACTGGCAGGCTGATTTTGAAGGTGGAGTTGATGATTCACTCGATATGTTTCTCGAACAGAGTGGGATTTCGAATGATTCAGCTAATTTTACAGAGGTTCATCAATTACTTAGAGATGCATCTATCGACAAGATCTCGGAAGATGAATGGGGCAATTCGCCAGCCAGTCGCGGGGTTGATGCGAATGACACCAAGTCGCAGAGCGATAAGTTTAAAGAACGAATTGATATACGTCTTGAGCAAGGATCTCATGCGAATGGAAGCGTCGATATTGACGCACTCCATACTGAAGCGTTTGAAATAAATCAGATATTTGATGATCTTCAAAGTTCTCGTGAAGCATGGGCTACCGCTTCTGCAAAGCGACAAGGCAGGATTGGTGGAAAAGCCAAAGACCATGCTAGCCTAAAAGACGCCTACACGGCTAAGCTACGCGAATTTGGTGTCTTCGAGCTCCAAGGCGAAATCACTGATGACGACGACACCACCACGAAGAATGCAAAAGTTATCGAATACCTGTTTAATGAGCAGAAAAAGCTTCGCGAGCTAACCACCGAAAAGCTAAAAGGAACAAAGGTTGGCAAGTTTGTAGAGTTTATGAACCGAGGTCGACTCGCCACTCGCATTGCGAAGGGCGTAGGTTTTGGCCTCGTTGTTGGTGCGACAGGCGGGTTTGCCCTCGGTGCCATTGGCGCCGCCGGAGCAGGTGCGGCCGCAGTTGGCGTCAGTCGATTTGTAAAAGGTTATGCATCAAATGATAAGCATCGAGGTATGCGAACTGCCGAAGAATCATTTATTGACTCGGATGGAAACCGTGTGTATCTTGATGACGATGCGGGTACGACAATTGAGAGTAAATTTGACACCGCTGCCCAGATATACGATGAAGATTTTGAAAAAGATACGAAACGCGAACAGATTAAACGCCGTAAAGCACTCGCTTGGGGAATAGGCTCGGTCGCTATTGGTACAAGTGTTGGATATCTTGCAAGTAATTTTGATGAAGTAAGTGACAAAGTTGGTGACATTAAAGGCCGAGTAGATAATTGGATTAATGATACTCCAAATGGTGATTCTACATCCCAGACTGATGGCCAAGGGGTCATAGATAACGACAATCACGATACGGTTCCTGGCCATGAATTCCACCAGACACCTGATCAAACGCGTTTTGCTGAAATTGGTCATGATGCTCGCTGGGTTGAGCCGGGCGAAGGCTGGTACCAGACCTTTAACGAGCTCGGTATCCCCCAGGATAACTGGCAGGATGTCTTGCAGGATGCTGGACCAAAACTTCACGAGCAGGGCTGGGCATACCGTATGCCTGATGGCCAGTGGGGTATTAGCCAGCCAGGTCGTCTTCCGGATAGCGCACTACGTGTTATTGCTGAATCCTCAAAAGATAACGGTTACAAGCTTGTTGCCTAACATGGTACAATAATTGTAGACAATATAAGGGGTATACATGTTTCAACTAGACGATAAATTTTTACAGGATCTCGGGCTGGACCAGTTGCCTGAAGAGCAGAAAAAACCATTTTTAGAGCATATTTACAGTGAACTTGAACTCAAGGTTGGCACACGACTATCTGATGGTCTGAGCGACACACAGCTCGCCGAGTTTGAGAAGATTATCGACCGCGACGAAGAGGCGATTAACACTTGGCTATCACTGCATGCGCCAAACTATACTCAAGAAGAGACATTTACGCGCCTGCAGCAGGCTACCAAGCTTGAAGCGACCGATCCTCGTCTAAAATCTGAGTTTGCCGCTACCAAATGGCTAGAAGTGAACCGTCCCGATTACCGTACTGTTGTTGCCGAAGTCCTGGAAGAACTTAAGAAGGAAATCATCACTAATCGTGATGCAATTCTGGGCAGTATGACGCAACAACCACCGCAAGAACCACCTCAGCAGCCACCGATGGCAGCATAAGAATCATGAATATCCGCCGAGAAATCGGCGGTTTTTTGTTCTTGAGACCAAGAACCAAGTCCTTCTTTTGACTTGAATCAAAAGAAGCAAAAGTTCAAGTCCTGACTCTTACTTGCTCGGTCCAGCGTCGTAAAGCCTGACAATCATCGAAAGAACTCAGCTCGGATAAGAGCCACTGGCTCTTATCCTTCACTTCAAACACCTTTCGATTCTGTGAGATTGTCAGTTTTACATACACTGTAGCCGGGCAAGCCGAGAAGGACACCTCGGGCTTCGCGCCGATTGCAGCCCTGGGGTCTGGGGTATCTGCAGCCTCCTTGTGAAAAGTGAACTAAAAGATTCTCGTATTATGTCGAAGAGTGTTTGAGCAAAGCGAGTTACTGAGACAACGAGCAATCTTTTAGTGCACCTTTTCCAAAGAGGTGAAGCCACCCCAGCAGTTTTGCTTCTTTTGCAGCCCAAAAGAAGGCCATTTGGTACTTTGGGGCGTCAAAGTACGCTAGCCATTGACAAATAACCATAAGTGTGATAGTATCTTAGTAAGATCCAATAAAACAAAAAAAGGAATCCACCACAATGAGCGAAAAAATCCACATTAAGCCAGACATTCATCAAGACGAGGAGCGTCGTATTCGAGAAGGTATCGCCAACGGCGGCGATAATGGCAGCTTGTATGAACGTAAAGGTCTTGAGTCGGATCCTCGAGTCGCTGAAGCCATGGCGTATGCTTCGAAGTCCTTAATTGAAGGTGCTCTTGAGGATTTAAATTTGCCAGCCAATGAGGGTGTTGCCCTATTGAAGACCAATGATAGCGAAGGATATAGCAAGGCTCCTGGTGTTGTAACCCAGACCGGCCACGAAGTGTCGTACGCAAACATAAGGCGCGAAGTTGCTCGAGCTCATAGCAAAGCCAGTGAGTTGCAAAGCGACTATTACGACAAAGTTGATGCCGCTCAAAGAGCGCTTGAAGAAGCTAAAGCTAAGATTTAAGTTAAGCGTATCAACTAAATAATGGCCCGTGCGGGCCATTATTTAGTTACTCAGGCTTTCTTGCGCGCGACCATCAGCGTAAGCTTACCTTCGATAACCCTTCAAAAACGCTTCGCCACTCATGGTCTTGCCGCTTGGTCCGATCAGTTCATCAATTGAGAGATAATTATCGTCTCTGAATTTGATAGCCAACTCATTAGTCTTTTCCTGAGATGTATGCGCTTTTGTAACGATAATATCTTTTTCGAGTACATCTAGTCTGACTCTAGGGAATTTTAAGTAGGCGCGGACGCGGCGTTCGGCTCCGGCAGCGGTTAGTTCGTCAGGGTCAAGCTGACCGTCGCTTTTGGTGAGGAGCTGGCAGTATGACGCTTGGGTGTCATCCTGGGGGGTCGGCTGTAGGTCATTAGCGAGGATACGAGGTAGTACTTCAAGTAGGAGATTGGTGCCGATTGTCGCGAGCGTATGGTAGAGCTCGGGCTGAGTTTCGCGACCGGTGAGGGCGTATTCTTTGGCGGTGTAGATTGGCCCAGCGTCCATGGCGGCTGATAGCTGCATGATGGTGACGCCGGTTTTGTCATCACCATTTAAAATTGCGGATTCGATGGGTGACGGCCCGCGGTATTTCGGCAGTAGCGAGGGGTGGACGTTGACAATACCAGGAGTGAATAGATCAATCGTCGACTGCGGAATGATTTTGCCGTAGCTTACTAGTACGCCGGTTACTGGCTGCAAAGCTTTGATGTTGTCGGTGATGTCTTTCAGCTTTTCGGGCTGCCAGACGGGAATATTGTGCTTCTCGGCTACCACTTTGACACTAGGGGCGACCAGTTGATGGCCACGGCCACGTCGGCTGTCGGGTTTAGTGACGACGGCAGCAATATTATAGCCGGCTTCGATCAAACCGGTGAGCGCGGTCAGACTAAATTCTTCAGTCCCAAAGAATATGATTCTGTTTGATGTGTTCGTCATAGTTGAGTGGTTGTAATTCTCCCTCGTCGTCGAGGGTATAAAATGCTGATGCGTTATCTTTGATATGGTCGATAAATACAATGCCGTTGGTATGGTCGATTTCGTGCTGGATCACGCGCGCCAGGAAGCCTTCGGCTTTAAATCGCAGCTCGTTGCCATCAAGCCCGAGGGCTCTCACGCGGATTTTGGTGTGGCGGGGGACTTTGCCGTACACTTTGCTGACACTCAGGCAGCCTTCGTAGTCGGCCACGACGTCACCTTCGTATTTGACGATCTCGGGGTTGATAAGCGTCGTGAAATTACGCGACTTCTTATCATCAAAATCACTGCGGACAATAACAACGCGGTCCAGGCGGTCAATCTGAATAGCCGCCAGGGCGGCGCTAATTTCATGCGGGCGAGAATCTTCCCAATCAAGTGCGGCACTCGTCATGTCATTGACTAACTGCGTGGTTTCGTCAGTAATAACGTGCACTTTGAGAGATTTCTGCCGCAGATGCTTATTGGGCAGGGTAATGATATCTTCTTTTTTCATTTATTCCAGTATAACAGATGACTAGAGCAGGCTCATAGGGTCTAATTCGCTTTGCCAATGGGTAGGTGGAAGATGGTCGAGTGCGGCGACTAAATCGCTGCGCTGCGGTGATTTCAGCGTGAGCTGCCAGCGGTAGGTATCGCGCTGTCGTTCGTAAAAAGCAGGGGTGGGTCCAAGGATCTGGACAGTGCTTGGCAATGCCCCGCGTAGCTCACGAGCCAGTGCCTGCGCATTTTTAATAGCGGCGGTCTCGGTTTTGTAAATACAGGTGAGTTTTAGCAGGTAGGTAAACGGTGGGAAGAGTGCGCGGCGGCGTTCGGCGATGGTGGCCGTATAAAAATGTTCGTAGTTTTGACCAAGACCATCGACGACAGCCTGGTGGGTAGGCTGATAACTTTGCACAATAACAGTGGTGGGATGGTGTGAACGCCCGACGCGTCCGACAACCTGGGCCAGCAGTTGAAAGGTACGCTCCGACGCGCCAAAGTCGGGGAGTGACAAGCCGCTGTCGGCCTGAATAACGCCAACTGTGCGCAGTTTAGGGAGATCAAGACCCTTGGCGATGACCTGAGTGCCGATGATAAGGTCGATCGTGCCTTCGTAGAGTTCTTTGTATTTTTCCTCAACCGATTCGCCGGTTTCGCTGTCGCCGTCAAAGCGCATGATGGTTTTGTTGGGATATAGTTTGCGCAGTTCCGACTCGATGAGCTTGGTGCCGATGCCTTTATGGATGATGTCGGCATGCTGGCAGACCGGACAGCTGGTCGGTACTTTGTCGTGGAAGCCGCAGATGTGGCAGCGGAGGTGATGGCTGTCGGCGTGGAGGGTGAGCGGGATATAGCAGCGTGGGCAGCCAGCTTGCCAGCCACAGTTTTCGCAGAGAGTGGAGCTGGCGCTACCGCGACGGTTGTGGAAGATGAGGGCTTGATTGCCACTCGCGAAGGTTTCTTCCAGTTGGAGGAGGAGTTTATCGGAGAGGAAGCGATGTTTAGAGAAATTTTGTCGTTTTGTCATGTCGACGAGCGAAATGATCGGCTTGGTTATCTCGCGGGCGGGTCGAGACATGGTGATAATGGGGCGGTGGGAATGCTGGGCAAGGTAATACTCACTAATGGTTGGGGTGGCGCTGCCCATTACCAGTTTGGCTTGGTGGAAACCAGCCAGGATACTGGCTGCTCTGAGGGCAGAGTAGCGGGGTGATTGCTCTTGCTTGAAGCTTGGTTCATGGGCTTCATCAATGGCGATGAGACCGACGTGAGCTAGTGGCAAAAACAGAGCCGAGCGGGGGCCGATCACAATGCGGGGGACTTGGCTTGTCAGGGCTTCTTTCCAGGCGGCGTGTCGTTCGGCTTCTGTTTGGCGTGAATGGGTCAGGATAATGTCGTCGAAATGATGTGAAAACTCATCGACCAGTTGGGAGGTGAGGGCAATCTCGGGAACCAAGATAATAGCCGAATGACCGCGTGCCAGCGACTGCCGAGCCGCTTCAATATAGACGGCAGTTTTACCTGACCCAGTCACGCCGTGGAGCAGGGCGGTGCCGGGCGTCATAGCCTCGATCGAAGCCAATGCATTGCGCTGGTCTTTTGTGAACACAATTTTTGTTCGATCTCGCGTGGCGATGTGCGGTTGGGTGACGCGCTGACGGCGCTTTTTTTGAAGTCCACGGGGAAGAATAGTCTGTAAAACTGTCGCGAGATGCGTGACATAATAGTCGCTCAACCATAGAGCAAGCTTGACGACAGGCTCTGGAAGCGGCGTTTCTTCGATGACCGAAGTGATGGCTTTGGTGGCGTACGAAGGTTCACTCACATGACGAATGACGACGCCAATGAGTGTCTTTTTGCCAATACTAATGCTGACAATTTGGCCAATACTAAGCTCAGATTCAGACGAGTAGGTAAACGACGCGCTATTTGCGCGGACGATTTGATTTGGCGCCACCTCGTAGTAGTACATAGGATTATTATAGCCTCTTGTCGTCAAAAGTTCTCGGAGCATTCCTAAAAGAACTCGCTCCACGCCATGAATTTCACGAATTAGCGATGTAAATTCTTGGGCTCTCGCACGTTTTCTGCGGAAAGACAGCCCTTGTACTCTACTGAATAGAGCGAGAAACTGATATGATAAACATATGTATTTTGAGAGTCGCGCTCAAGCCGGGCAAGTCCTTGCCCAGCAATTACTGGAAAAATACCGCTACGAAAACTGTGCGGTCGTAGCGCTGAGTGACGGTGCTGTGCTAGTGGGCGAACAGGTGGCGGCAGCGCTGCACTGTGTCCTCACACTACTACTGATCGAGGATATCGAAGTGCCAGGCGAGAGTATGAGTTTTGGTGGTGTCTCTCAGACCGGTGGCTTTACCTACAATGGTATGTTTAGCGCTGGAGAAATAGAAGAATATGCCAGCGAATTTCACGGTTATTTAGACGAGCAAAAACGAGAGAAGTTCCAAAAGATCAATCGGCTACTAGGTGACGGCGGTATTCTTGATAATGATTTGCTGCGAGATCACACCGTTATACTGGTGGCTGACGGGCTGGATAATGGCGCCTCGATTGATGTGGCACTGGACTTCTTGAAGCCAATTCGAATCCAGCGACTGGTCGTTGCCACACCCGTGGCGACGGTTCAGGCGGTCGACAAACTACACATCGTGGCCGACGAGCTTCATATTCTTGATGTTAAGGAAAATTTCATGGGAACGGATCATTATTATACGGACAACACTGTCCCATCTCACGAGGAAACAATCGCTAAAATCAACCAAATTGTGTTGAATTGGCGATAAATTGCTCTTGTCGAATGTTGTAAGAATGTGTAAGATAGTAAGAACGAAGTGAGCAAGACTTAAATTAAGGGAGAGTATGCTAGACGTTTTTATTACATCTCGGGTGCGGCGAAAAATTGTGGTTGTCTATGCAAAATACCCTGATTTTCATACCCATGTCCGTGGACTGGCCAAACTCATCAAGGAAGACCCGGGAAATATCCAACGCGAGCTGAAGCGTCTGGAAAAAGTTGGCTTCCTGACTAGCGAGAAGCAAGGCAACACCAAGATTTACTCAACCAACAAGCAATTCGCTATCTTTAAAGAACTCCAAAGCATCGTCATTAAGTCGCAGCAGCACGCTGGTCGCCCGAAGCGACCGTCAGCTGACGTTTAATCGCACCGCGAGTGCTGGAGCGCTCACTTGTCTATGAATTTATTTGAAGAAATCTTAAAAGCCCGTGGCCTGACTGGTCGAAAGCGCGACGCTTTTTTGAACCCGAGCTACGACGCGAAGCATGATCCATTCTTGCTGCCCGATATGGACAAGGCAGTCGAGCGACTAGTGCTGGCACGCGAACGACAAGAGAAGATTACCATCTACGGTGACTACGATATTGATGGTCTGACGGCAACCACGCTACTGCTTGATGCCTTGGCTTCGTTTGGCTTTGCCCGCGTCGATGCGTTTATTCCGAATCGCTTCGTTGAAGGCTACGGGCTGACGGTCGATGCGATTGAGCGGATTGCGGCCGAGGGTGCCGAGCTTATCATCACCGTCGACTGTGGCAGTCTGAGTGAAAAAGAGATTGTGCGCGCCAATGAGCTAGGGGTGGATGTTATCGTGACCGACCATCACAACGTTGCGCCCACTCAGCCACCTGCGGTTGCTGTTATCAATCCGAAGCGTCCCGACCATTCCTATCCGTTTATCGACCTGGCGGGTGTTGGTGTGGCCTTTAAATTGGTGCAGGCGCTCCAAACCAAGCTGGATGGACTACCCGCAGGTCAGGAGAAGTGGCTACTTGATCTCGTAGCGCTCGGGACGGTATGTGACGTCGTCACGTTGGTCGATGAAAATCGAGCCAATGTTTTCTGGGGCCTGAAAGTGCTGGCGCGTACCCACCGACCTGGCCTCAAGGCCTTAATGGCAGTAGCGGGCGTCGAGCCAAGCAAGGTAAATGCCCGAAGCCTGGGCTTTGCGCTCGGTCCACGCATGAATGCAGCGGGGCGTCTGGAAACAGCCCGCCACGCACTGGATTTGCTCACGGCAACAGATGGCATGGTGGCACTCGAAAAGGCGCAGCAGCTCAATGATCTTAATGCTGCCAGACGCGCCGAGCAAGATATTATTTTTAAAGAAGCCATTGTTCAGGCTGAAAAGTACAAGGATGACCCGGTACTCGTCGTCAGTAGTAAGGGGTGGAATCACGGCATCATCGGTATTGTGGCGGCGAAACTGCTGGAAAAATACCACAAACCGACATATGTACTGGAAGAGATGGACGAGGTGAGTAAAGGCTCGGCGCGCAGCTACGGCGACTTTAGCGCGGCTGACGCTATACGTGCGGCAGATGATATCATTTCCAGTGGCGGCGGCCACAAACTAGCGGCGGGTGTGACGCTGCCAACGAAAAATATCGAGGCGTTTCGCCAGCGAGTTAATGAATTTTACCGTTCGCAGAAATTGTTTAATCAAGCCACGCTATTGCTGCCCCGAGCAGATACAAACGCCCTGTTTGAACATGTCAGCGAAGAGCTGGTTGCCCAGCTCGAAACACTCGAGCCGTTCGGCAATGGTAATCCCCAGCCGGTACTGCGAAGCGAGAATGTGCTGGTTATCAACCAGCGACGAATGGGCGCTGAGTCACAGCATGTGAAGCTGGAGCTGCAAGACGAAAGTGGCAAAAAACTGCAGATGCTGGCATTTAGCGCACCGGCACACTACTTTGTGGAACCTGGTGAACGCGTTACTATCTGGTTCCAGCCAGACATCAATGAATGGCAAGGCCGACGAACGATCGAGGGGCGACTGCTGCATCTTGAAATCGCCTAAGCAACAAACAGCGATTCACCTAACAGATGTATTGCATAGCACCATTACATCTGTTACAATATGATTCATATGGTACAAGTTACACGAAAAGATGAACGAGAAGCAAACGAGAATGTGATTCGTCGTTTTAACCGTAAAGTTTTGCAGAGCGGTGTGCTTTCAACAGCCAAAGCGTCTATGCGCTTTCAGAAACCACTCAGTAAAACCGAGCGACGCGCCAAAGCGATTATTCGCAAAGAACGAAAAGCAGACAAGCTGGCGAAAGCCCGCCTAGGAATCCGCTAGTTCATGGCGCTAAAGCAGCGCGTTGACGATGATTTAAAAGCCGCTCTTTTGAGCGGCGATCGTTTTGCTGCCCAAACTTTGCGCGGCCTTAAGGCAGCTGTCTTAAACGAAGAAGTTGCGCTCGGTAGGCGTGAAGCTGGTCTCGATGATAGTGAAGTCGAGAAGATTATTGCCAAAGAGGTGAAAAAGCGTAACGAGAGTATTGCCCTGTATGAACAAAATGGTCGTCCGGAGCTGGCTGACGACGAGAAAAAGGAAATGGCAATCCTATCGGTGTACTTGCCGCAGCAGATGTCAGAAGCAGAACTTCGAGAAATTATCGCTGTTAAAATCGCCGAACTTGGTGCCAGTACCCCACAGGCTATGGGCCAAGTGATCGGTGCGGTGAAAGCACAAGTGGGCAACACAGCTGACGGCGCAACCGTGGCTCGGCTTGTCAAAGATGCGTTGAACGAGAAATAGAGGAGAAACACACACATGATTATCTTTTTTGGTCCAGCAGGTGCGGGTAAAAGTGTCCAGGGTCAAATGCTGGCGGCCCGCAACGGTTGGCGTTGGCTAAGCGCTGGGCAACTACTTCGCGATACCCACGATATGGAACTCATTCGTGAAATGCAAAGCGGAAAGCTCGTTAATCCCGACAGAGTGAATGAGCTCGTCGGAGAGGCAATTCGTCGCTCGAGCAATATTGACCGCCTGATTCTAGACGGTTTCCCTCGGCAAATGAGCCAGGCGGAGTGGCTTATTAACAACCAGTCACACCACGGTCGTGACATCAAGCTGGTGATCGTGCTGGAGGTGCCAAAGAGTGAGCTATTGAAGCGTCTAGAGCTTCGCGGCCGAGCAGACGATGTGCCGGAGGCTATCGACGAACGACTCAGGATTTATCGTACCGAAATTTATCCGATTCTTACCTATCTCACCGAACAGAACGCCAAAATCGTTCACATCGACGGTGTTGGAACGGTGGGGCAAGTGCACGACAAGATTATGGAAGAGCTGGCAGCTCACAACTTGGTATGAGTCAGGCTAAAAAGACTGAAAGTCAGATTCAGGCAATGCGCGAGGGCGGAGCAATCCTGGCGACGATTTTTCGTGACCTCAAAGAGCACGTCAAGCCTGGCGTGAGCGAAATAGCTATCAATAGCTGGGTTGAGAGCGAGATTGCCAGGCACGGCGCGACGCCGACCTACCGCGAACCGGTGCCGAATTTTCCAGGGGTTATTTGTATTAGTGTGAATGAGCAAATTGTTCATAGTGTGCCGAGTGAGTATGAGTTTGAGGTTGGCGATGTGGCGAGTTTTGACCTAGTGATTACCTACAAAGGTATGAAAACTGATGCCGCCTTTACGATGATTGTGGGCGAAGAGCCAAAAGGTGCCAAAAAACACCTTATGAATGTGACCGAAAGAAGTCTGTATGCCGGGATTGATGCCATAAAAGGTCGCGGCACTCGCACGGGTGATATTGGTGCGGCCGTTGAAAAGGTCCTGATGGACGGCAAGCTAGGGGTTATCCGTGAGCTCGTGGGTCATGGTGTCGGGCTTGCGATGCATATGGATCCGGAGATACCAAATTATGGTACCAAAGGCAGCGGAGAGCTACTGCAGCCAGGCGACACGATCGCGATTGAGCCAATGGCCACGCTTGGTGGCGAAAAAATAGTCACCGAAGAGTTTGATAATTGGACGATTTCGACCCGCGATGGGAGCTTGGCGGCTCATTTTGAGCATACAGTGCTTATTACCGAAACCGGTGCCGAGATTCTTACCGGACTATAAAGTACAGCGATCTCTAAGACTGTTCAATCTTCGTCATAAGACGTTATATTTTTGCGCAGCAAAAATATAACACTGCGTCGCCTCGACAAAATATGCGAGCATCTTTTGTGCTCGTCTCCTTGTGTTATAATTAAGCTTATGCAGGAAAATTCTCGGTATGCGGTAGGGATAGATATCGGTACAACGACAGTTCGATGTGTGGTAGCACATCTTGATAGTACGACGGGTGCACCCACCATTGTTGGTGTTGGTCAGGCGCCCACAAAAGGTATGCGTAAAGGCATCGTGGCTCATTTAGAGGGTCCGGCAGCCGCCATGGACGAAGCGCTAGGTGAAGCCGAACGTATGAGTGGCTACCAAGTTGATGCTGCGACAGTCAGTATTAATGGATCGCACATTCTAAGCACCAAAGCCGATGGCATGATTGCTGTGGGCGCGGTGAATCACGAGGTCAGTCGTGATGACATCCATCGGCTCGAGGAAGTCGCCACCGTTGGCAAAGTACCCGCCAACCGTGAAATTCTCGATGTCGTCCCTCATAGCTATACGCTTGATGGGCAAGATGGCATCAAAGATCCACTCGGTATGACCGGCACTAGGCTCGAGATCAACGCCAATGTCGTCTCAGCCCTTGGGCCGCATCTTCATAATCTCCAGAAATCAGCCGAGCTCGCCAAAGTCGATGCTCACACCATTACTCCAGCAATTTTAGCGGCCGCCAAAGCGGTTCTCACCGAGTCACAGCTGGAAAACGGTGTCGCAGTCGTCGATCTCGGCGGTGCTACCACTAGTGTGGCTGTGTTTGAAGAAGGCGACTTACAGCACGTGGGTATTATCCCACTTGGTGGCATGAACATTACCAATGACCTCGCCATTGGCCTCAAAACAGACCCCGAGGTTGCCGAAAAAGTGAAGCTTGCGCACGCGGTTGCGGTTGCCCGTCAACACACCGAGGGTATTAGTGTCAAAGAAGGCGGTGAAGTCATTACTTTCACCTCGCAAGATATCGATGAAATCGTCGAAGCCCGACTTGAAGAAATTTTTGATGCGATCAATAAAGAACTGAAAAAAGCCGGTAAAGCCGGCCAGCTACCAAGTGGCGTCGTGCTAACGGGTGGTGGCGCTCAGCTGAAACACATCGTTGAATATGCCAAACAAGCGCTTGGTGTTGCGGCCAGGCTCGGTAAGGCGACTGGCTATGGCGGCGTGGCCGAAGACGTCGACAAGCCACAATATGCAACTGTCGTTGGTCTTATGCTGATCGATGGCGAGGGCAGTCTGGCACCTCAAAAACACAGTAGCAATAATTTCAATGCCAAGGCTGGACTCAAAAATGCCAGTGGTATAGTGTCTCGTTTTTTGGATCGCTTCAAGGCATAGCCTTGAAATGAACAAAAGTGTTATACTAGGTCGTAAAGAACAAGACGAGTAGCGAGGGAGTAGAAAGTTCATGCCTGAAGTAAAACCAAGTGATATACAGAGCTTTGCCAGTATAAAAGTAGTCGGCGTGGGTGGTGCAGGAGGAAGTGCGGTCAATCGAATGAAAGACGCCGGCCTGGCTGGTGTCCAATTCATAGCCATGAATACCGATGCCCAAGCGCTTCATAATTCTAAAGCCGATCTTAAAATCCATCTTGGCCACAATACGACCAATGGTCTTGGCGCTGGCGCCGATCCATCAACCGGTGAAGCCGCTGCCAATGAATCACGTGATGAAATTCGCGAAGCTATTACTGGTGCCGATATGGTGTTTGTCACCATCGGTGCGGGTGGCGGAACTGGCTCAGGTGCCGGACACATCGTGGCTGAAATTGCCCGCGAACTCGGCATCCTTGTTGTCGGTGTGGCCACGAAGCCGTTTAGTTTTGAAGGCGAAAAGCGTCGACAGAATGCTGAGTGGGCGATTAGCCAGCTTGGCCGCCAAGTCGACACCCTGATTACGATTCCTAACGACCGTTTGCTTCAAACTATCGATCGCCGTACACCACTGCTTGAGACCTTCAAGATTGCTGATGATGTGCTTCGCCAAGGCGTGCAGGGCATCTCGGAGCTTATCACCGAGCATGGACTGATTAACCTCGACTTTGCCGACGTAAAGGCAATTATGAGTAATGCTGGCTCAGCGCTGATGGGTATCGGACGCGCGAGCGGTGAAGACCGTGCCGCACAGGCAGCGCAGCAAGCTATCGAGTCACCACTGATTGAAGTTTCAATCGACGGCGCTAAGGGTGTTCTGTTCAACGTCACCGGTGGCTACGACATGAGCATGAGTGAGATCCAAGAAGCGGCTGAAATCATTACTAGCGCTGTTTCTCCAGATGCCAACATTATCTTTGGTGCTACTCTGAAACCTGATCTTGAAGATGAACTCATCATCACCGTTATTGCCACTGGATTTGACAGCGCTTACTTCCAGGAACAGGCTGAAGCCCTGAAGGCAGAGGACTCTGTGGCTGCAGAAGTAAATGACGAAGAGATTCAGGCAGTAAACCTCGATCTTGATCAAAGCGATGCCGCCGCCCACTTCGCGGAAGAAACAACCGGCAACATTTGGAGCCAACCAGAGGAAGATGACGAATCTGACACTCCTGCATTTTTGCGCCGACGCAAAAAAAATAAGAAAAACGAAGAGTAGGAGAGACACGCTGTGAGCTCGAAGTACGATATAGGTGACAGCCGAGTTATTGAGTCGCGCGAAGGCGCCGATGGTAAGACTATTCGCCGCCGCCGCGAGACGCCCGATGGCAAACGCTTTACGACGTACGAGCGAATCGAAAAACCAAACCTCGCCGTCGTCAAAAAAGACGGCGGACGCGAGCTCTTTGATCGCGAGAAACTATCGAACGCCGTGACGGTGTCTGTCGGTAAATTCTTTACCTCAGAAATTGAGATTGAACAAATTGTTGATAATGTCGAAGAAGCCGTCTACGGACTTGGCGACAACGAAGTGACCTCCAGGCAAATCGGTGAGTTTGTGCTTGAAGAGCTGCGTGCCAAGAACGAAGTTGCCTACGTTCGCTTTGCGAGCGTCTACTATGAATTTAAAACCCTTGACGAATTCCGAGAGATTCTCGGACAGGCCGTCAAAAGTAAGGCTGCGTAAGTATGCGAGTGGTGGTCGTGTACAAATACGAAAGTGACCACGCCAGGGAAGTACTCGACTATCTGAGGGATTTTGAGCGCCAAACAGGTCACAAACTCGAAACGCTCGACCCTGAGTCAAAAGACGGTGCCGACACCTGCCGTGCCTATGATATTGTTGAATATCCCACGGTTGTGGCGATCAGTGATGATGGCCATATGCAAAACATGTGGCGCGGCCGACCACTGCCGACTATTAGCGAGGTGAGTTTTTATGTTTAAGCAAATTGCCGATTATTTTACGCACAATGAAAAAAAAGTTCGCGACAATCGTTGGATTTTTGCCAGCATGCTGGTGGGCGCACTTTTGAGCCTGCTGGCTTCTTTTGTGCTGTCATCGGAGGCGATCGAGCTGGCCAAGAACCCTGATGCCCAGCTGAGCTGCAGTGTCAGTATAGTTCTTAACTGTGCCACAGTTGCCAAGCATCCAACAGCGGTGCTGTTTGGCTTTCCCAATAGTTTCCTTGGCCTCATGGCAGAGCCAATTGTCATCACAGTGGCTATTGCCGGCCTCGCCGGTGTGGCATTTGGGCGCCGCTTTATGTTTGCGGCCCAGATAGGCTATACACTTGGCTTTATCTTTGCTTGGTATCTGTTCTTCATCAGTTTCTTCGTCATTCAGGCGCTTTGCCTCTGGTGTCTGCTGGTCACGGTAACGACGACATTTGTCTTTTTTGCGATGACACGCTACAACCTACGCGAGAACAATTTGTACTTATCAAAACGACTTTCTGGTAGGTTCAAAGGCTGGATTGAAAAGGATTACGACAAGCTTGTCCTTGGCAGCATGATCGTCTTGGCTATCGCCGCTATCTTCGTGAAGTACGGCGACAGTTTGTTTGCTTAGAATAACCATAAGGATCATTGATTTTCTGGCGGGAAAGGAGTATGGTCATGGGTAGAATAATTAGTACAACCAAGGGGGCAATATGGTAAAGAAAAACACAAATAATTCGATGGTATGGTCGTGGGTGGCTGTCAGCCGCATCTTGCTGGGACTCGTTTTCCTGTGGGCCTATTTCGACAAGCTACTCGGTCTCGGATTTGCTACGACAACCGCAAAAGCATGGGTCAACGGTGGCTCGCCGACAACTGGTTTTCTAAGCCACGTGGAGGGGCCATTTGCGGACTTCTTTACGGCTCTCGCGGGCAACGCCGTCACTGACGTTCTCTTCATGGCAGGCCTGCTAGGCATTGGTGTGGCCTTGACGCTTGGTATCGCAGTGCGCCTCGGAGCAGTCAGTGGGATCGTGCTGCTTCTTATGATGTGGCTGGCCTCAATGCCAATTGCTAACAACCCAGTCATCGACGACCATGTCGTCTACGCGTCTGTCCTAATGGTTGTGCTGTTTGGCCTCTCAAACCAACGCTTCAGCCTCAAAAAGCAGTGGCAGTCACTCCCTACCGTCAAAAAACATTCTTGGCTCTGGTAGTTTTACACCTTGAGTTACGTGGGGGAGCAGCGTATAATGAAGAAAACGCTCAGCTTTGGCTGATGAGTGGCTATCCCCCACGAATGTTCCAGGGAAGAAATCATACCATGAAAGTAGACCCCAGGCGTGAACGCTACGTCAAAGCGATCAAATCAAGCGCTAAAAGAATCACTTCTTTTGGAAGTCAGATGGTAACTCCCATATCGGGATCTGACATTCGAAGGAAGTGATTTTTGTTTTTAAGAAGGGACACTTAACCATGGAATCTTTACGAGTACCAAAGCCAGTAGATATACGTCAGACAACATTTGACGGCATACTAGCTATGCGAACAATGCATGCTCAGTCGTGGCGAGACACCTATCCGAACGAGGAAGCGGGTATTTCAAAGGAGTGGGTTAACGAATGGACGGCACAGTGGGTTACACCAGAATCAATTGAGGCGTCCAAAGAATACCTTAAAGAAGCACTGACAAGTCCGCTTCATCTCCATAGGTTGGCTGTTGTCGACGGAGAAGTTGTAGGGCTTCTCCATGCCTCAAAAGACGAGGACAAACAATCACTAGATGCTTTGTACCTAGACAAGGCTTACCATGGTAACGGTCTAGCCGATACTCTTATGCGACTGGCACTTGAATGGCTTGATCCGACTCTCCCTATCTCCCTAGAGGTAGCAACGTACAATGCTCGGGCAATTGCGTTTTATAATAGATACGGGTTTGGAATACAGGAAGGCAGTGAGCACATGTTTAGAGATAAGATTCCGGTCATTACCATGCAGCGCGAAGGAGTTAAATCGTGAAATTTAAATCAGGTACCCGAAGGCGAGCGCTCGAATACGAGAATGATATCGCCAAAACGTGGAAAAAGAATAAAACATTTGAAAAATCGGTCGAAAACCGCCCGAATGACAATTCATATGTCTTTTATGATGGCCCACCATTTATTTCTGGTGTGCCGCACCATGGGACACTGCTCAGCTCTATCGTCAAAGACGCCATTCCTCGTTATCAAACCATGAAAGGCAAGCGTGTCGAGCGCGTCTGGGGCTGGGATTGCCATGGCCTCCCCGCCGAACGCTACACCGAAAAGAAACTAGGTATTCATAGCCGCGAAGAAGTGCTGGAATACGGCATCGAGAAATATATCCTGGCCTGCCGGGCGAACATGGTGCAGACATCAGGGGAATGGGAAGACGTGGTCGACCGAATTGGCCGCTGGGTTGATTTTAAGGGTGCCTATAAAACCATGGATAAAGACTACATGGAAAGTATTTGGTGGGCATTTAAAGAGCTCTACGAAAAAGGCAAGATTTATGAGGGCGAAAAGGTACTCATGTACTGTACGCTGGATGCCACGCCGCTCTCTAAGGCTGAAGTCACCATGGATGCCGGCGCCTACCAAGACGTCACCGATCCGAGTGTCTATGTGAAATTCGAACTCGATGACGGCACGACACTACTTGCTTGGACGACTACTCCATGGACACTGCCGGCGAACACGGCGCTTGCCGTTAATAAAGGGGTGACCTATGTCGAAGTCAAACTTGATGGTGAACGGTTTGTGGTCGCTAAGGAGTTGGCTGAAAAAGTATTTACCGACGAGAAGCACCAGCCATTGAACTATGAAATTGTGCGCGAACTGAAGGGAAGTGAGCTGGTAGGGAAATCGTACGAGCCATTATTCGTCGACCGCGGCGAAAATGCTCACAAGGTATGGCACGCCGACTATGTTGAAACAGAAGCTGGTACTGGTATCGTTCATTTGGCACCGACCTACGGTGAAGAAGACTTCGAACTTGCCAAAAAAGAAGGCTTCCCAGCTGTCCACACTATCGACGAAAACGGCGTCTTCACGGAAAGTGACTGGAAGGGCGAAAATGTCTGGGAGATCAATAAACAAATCGCCAAAGATTTAAAAGAACGTGGCATTGTTTGGAAAATCGACTACATCCAGCACAGTTACCCGCACTGTCACCGCTGCGGCACCAGGCTCATGTACCGGGCTCACCCGAGCTGGTTTATGGACATTGATGGTCAGCGCGAACAGATGCTCGAAAAGAATGGCCCTATCAACTGGTTCCCGCCACATGTGAAGAATGGCCGATTCGCAAAAACTGTCGAACAGGCGCCGGACTGGAACATTTCACGCGACCGTTTCTGGGCAACAGCTATGCCTGTTTGGAAGGGCGTGGACGCTGAGGGTAACGAGCACGTCAAAGTCGTCGGTAGCTATGCTGAACTAAAAGAACTCTCGGGCGTCGAGCTCGATGATTACCATCGCCCATGGGTCGACGATATTACGTTTGATATCGATGGCGTCACCTACACACGTATCGACAAGGTAATGGACAGTTGGTTCGAAGCCGGCAGTATGCCATTTGCGCAGTTCCATTATCCCTTCGAAAACAAGCAAAAATTTGAAGAAAACTTCCCTGGTGATTTCATCGTGGAATACATCGGTCAGGTCCGCGCTTGGTTCTACTACATGCACTCTATGAGCGTGGCGTTATTTGGTGAAAATTCATTCAAAAACGTCATCGTGACTGGCAATGTTGCAGGTAATGACGGCCGCAAAATGAGCAAAAGCTATGGCAACTACACCGACCCGAATGAGTTGATGGATAAATTTTCAGCCGACTCACTGCGATTCTTGCTGCTTTCCAGCCCGCTCTTAAACGGTGAAGACTTTGCTCTGCAGGACAAAGAGGTGGGCGACGTGGCGCGCAAGCTGTCGATGATCTGGAACATGTACGATTTCTTCACGATGTATGCTGAAGTTGATGGCTGGGAGTTTGATGGCGATCTGTCTGATCCGCACGACGATTGCACCAATCCGCTCGACCAGTGGGTCATTAGCCGGGTTCACCAGCTTAACCACGAAGTCGAAAAGCATATGGACGAGTACGATATCCCCAATGCTATGAAGTCAATTCTGCCATTCATCGAAGATGCCAGCAACTGGTATGTGCGCCGCAGTCGTCGTCGCTTCTGGAAGTCCGGCGATGACAGCGATAAAAACAACGCCTATCGCACACTCCACTACGTTTTAGTACAGCTGAGCCAGATCATGGCACCATTCACACCATTCCTCGCTGAGGAGCTCTACCAGAAGCTCACTGGTGGTGAAAGTGTGCACCTACTCGATTGGCCCGTCGCCGGACATGTTAATGAACTGGTGGTTCAGGACATGGAAACAGTTCGCGAATACGTCAATGTGGGGCTGAGCCTCCGCGCCAAAGAGCGCATTAAGGTGCGCCAACCCCTGGCGAGTGTCACTGTGCCGACGCTAGGCAAGTTTGTGAGCTTCGAGGATATCCTGACCGAAGAGCTAAATGTTAAAAAAGTTGTTCAGGGCAATGAACTGGCGCTCGACTTCAAATTGACCGACACCCTGAAGCGTGAAGGCCTCATGCGCGAAGTCGTTCGCCACGTCCAGTCAGCTCGTAAAGATGCAGGCCTAAACGTGGACGACCGCATCCGCTTAAGCCTTGTGGCAGATGACAAGGATCTACAAGAGGCTATCAAACATTTTGGTGACACTATTGCTGCAGAAACGCTCGCCGACACCGTAACGCACGAGAAGTACGGTCACCCTAGCGAAGTAAAAGTAGAAGGAATGTCGCTTCGTCTTTCACTTGAAAAGCACGCCTAGTATGGTGGCCTCAGGCGACAGCTTTGTCTACCTATCAACGTAGGGTACAATAGAGGCAACATCAATCAAAAGGGCATCAATGACACCTCTTTACGATACCAGTAAAAAACAAACCGCCTTTACTATCGTTGAACTTCTCATCGTCATCGTGGTTATCGGCGTGCTCGCCGCCATTACGATAGTTGCGTACAACGGTATTCAATCCCGAGCCCGATCGAGCGCGGCTAGCTCGGCTTTGACTCAGGCGGCGAAAAAGATAGCTGTTTGGCAGGTGGATAACCCTAGTTCAACTCCCGATTGTGCTACGTTTAGTTCGTTTCTGAGCGTGTCTACCACTACGTGTACGCCTACTACCTCAGATGTTGCTTACCAGTACACGGCAGGCACAAACGGAGCCTATTGTGTAACGGCCACGGTGGGAACAACCTCCTACTACCTAAATACCACCTCTACGACTCAAGGCACGCCCACATCAGGCGGTTGTGCTGGACACGGAGTGGGTGGACAAAGCGCCATTACGAATTTTAATATGAATCCGTCTGCCGAAGGGTCACTTGCCGGCTATAGTGGGCCTAATGGCTCGACGCTCGCTCTTACTTCAGCGAAGTCGAATTCGGGGAGTTCTTCTATCCTTGTGACCGTACCTACAGCGAATGCAGGCTACACGGGAGTTAATACGACGCTCTCATATAACGTTCCATCGAACCTGAGTGCGAGCACGACCTACACATTTTCGCTATGGGTATACGTTCTAGCTGGCACCGTCGATATACGACTGAGCGCACAGGGGGCAGGGGTCGCCTCGAGCACCTGCGGGTCCAATACGGCAACAAGCACAAAAGATACTTGGGTACGTCTGTCGTGTGCACTTACCACCACCGCGAGTGGCGGCTTGGCCCTCTACGCACTGACAAATGCCAACTCTACTGCAGGAATGCAATTTTACGCCGATAGTGTAATGTACACGGAGGGCACAACACTCTATAATTATGCAGACGGAAGCTCGGCAAACTGGGTGTGGAATGGTACGGCGAACAACGCAACTTCTACCGGCCCACCTATTTAAAATCCGATATCGTAAAGGAAACTAACTATGAAAAAGACACAATCATTCTATATAAATCTAATGCGAATCTTCGTACTACTATCGGCCATCGGTATTGCGATTCTTATCTACACGAGCTTGCAGAATGATCCGTCCAACTTAGCGTTCAGTTTAATCGCCTTTGTTATTTCCGTGGCAGCACTTGTCATGACAACACTCCAGAGTATGTCGATCGCTCGTCAGGTCCGTGTGACGCAGAGGGCAGCGCAGCTTGTCAGCGAAGCCAGCGATCAGATCGAGATACTGGTCAACGAAGACCGCAAAATGGAGCGTGAGATTCACGAGGACCTAAAGATTGATCAGGCGGTCATTGCAGTACTTGAAGAGCACGGTGTGGGCGATAGCGCAGCCGAACGCCGCCAGGTAGCTAAAAAGCTAGCTCATATCATCAAGCACCAGCCGAAGTAGGATATTGACATTTGATACCTTTTATGCTTAAATGAACGCATAAAAGGTAAACACAAACATGTCATTTTTACGTAAACTACATCATTCACTCTCATTCTCGCAAGTCGACCCGCTTGGCGGGGGACTGGCTGAAGAGATTGCCTCAGAACAGGCGGAGCCGGATGCTATTGAGCTCGAGGAGACGCTCGACGGGCAATTGATTGCGGAGCGCTGGGGTGAGGCTGTCGAGGAACTCGAAAAAGACCCCGACTGGTTCAAATTTAGCGACGAATAAGCTATAAAAAGTATAGTATAATGAGTGGTATGCAATTAACGGACCAAGAATTTGACGCACTGATTACTCGGGCGATGGATGAGCTGCCGCAATCATATATAAAAGGCCTCGACAACGTGGCGATTGTCATGGCAGACGAGCCGACCAGCGAACAGCGCGAGAAAATGAAGCTTGATGGCAAGCTGCTGCTTGGGCTCTATGAAGGCGTCCCGCTAACCAAGCGCGGCAATGGTTGGAGTGGTATGCTCCCAGATAAAATCACGCTATTTAAAAACCAGATACTTGCCGTCGTTCACGACGAACCGAGCCTATTTGAGCAAATAAAACGCACCTTGTGGCACGAAATTGCCCACTACTATGGGCTCGATCACGACCGTATGCATCATCTGCAAATCACGCACGATCTCTAGCCTCCAAGCCGTTCATGGTATAATAGAAGCATACTCGCACTATAAAAAGTGACGCGAGGGGGGTGAGGGGTAGGGCACGTGCAGTACAACACACAAGTAGCCGTGGCGACCAGAATTCGTATAACAACGATTATTGCCGTCGTGAGCCTCGCACTGTCTGTCGTCCTCTTACTCATTCTTCCACAGGCAGCGCATGCCAAATCTGACGACAAACCCCGTAGCTCGTCAGCGTCGTTATCGGCGCAGCTAAAGAAGGCGGCGCGGCACGCGGGCCGTTCGTATGCTTCGCCGTTCTCGTTCGGTCAATCACGTGCCTCACCTGTGAGCCCGCATACAGAGCAGGTAGTAAATACATTGACTCCTGAGCCAACCGCCGCCACAGCTACGTCGTCGCCAGACCCAGCACCTGTCACCGCGGCCAGTACGACCTCGTCGCCGTCTTCAGCTACCGTTGCAGTCGCAGCTCGCGAGACCGTTGACATCGACAGCCTTCGTTTAGCCACTCTCATTACACCACTTTCCCTCAAGACGTTGCCGCGAACAGTCACGACAGCTGGGACAGTCTCTCACGCTTCATTCGTGCCGCTCCAAACGTCCGAAAAGGGCTGGGAACTCTTCGGTGTCGCCTGGTACTGGTGGACGATCGCCGCCGCGGCTGGCGGAGGTGCATTCATCTGGAAGAGAAGACTCGTATAATTGCCCCAAAACGCGACATCATCTATACTGAATAAATCTATTATGACGATAACTAAAGCAATTATTCCGGTGGCTGGCTGGGGGACGCGGCGTCTGCCGATCACCAAGGCAATCGAAAAGTGTATGCTGCCGATCGGCAATCGACCAATTGTCGACTATGTCGTACAGGATTGTCTAAAAGCTGGTATTACTGAAATTATCTTCGTCGTTGGCGAGCAGAGCACGCAGATACAGAACTACTACCGGTCGAATATCCAGTTGGATGACTATTTGAGGCGAGAGGGGAAAGAGGATAATCTCCCCCTTATTGCGCCGATCCCCGACGTGAAGTTTCACTTTGTCGTGCAGTCGAGTCAGGGAAAGTACGGCACCGCCGTGCCAGTGGCACTTGCGGCCGATTACATCGACGAAGATGAATCAGTCGTGGTGCTGATGGGCGATGACTTTATTTATAATGCCGACGGTAGTAGTGAAGTAGCGCGTCTGCTTGAGGCGACTTCCGACGGCAAGTGTGGCTTGTTAGCGGCTCGCGTGCCACAAGAATTAGTTTCTAAGTATGGGGTCATTGAACAGGACGCCGAGGATCATTATGTCCGTATTGTCGATCAACCAACACTGGAAGAAGCACCGAGTAACCTTATAAATATTAGTAAATATATTCTTACAAAAGAAGTCGTCGATAAAGCTGCGAACCTCCCCCCAGCTCACAACGGTGAATACCAGCTACCCGATGCAATTAATGAATATGTTATGGAAGGCGGACAAGTCAAAGTCGTTCCAGTAGTGGGTGAGTATCTTGATGGTGGCAGCGTCGAGGGCTGGCTGCATGCAAATAATGTAATTCTCGGATAGAAGGGCGGCAAGGTTGACAAATGTTGGCTAAAGTGGTAGAATGATGAATGTAAATTATATATCAAATCAACCAAGTAGGAATGTATATGGCATCGGAAATCGTTAAAAAATCACCAGCAGAAATTGAACTTCTTCAACACAAAGTCTACGAGAGTGCTTTAGAGTCATTTAACTCAAAGTATTCTTGGTTTGAAGATACTGACCCGGCTTTAATGCTTGCTGAGGCTGATCTAGCGAAAGACAAGCCCAAGAAGAGTCGTACCTCGCGTGAGCTTGCAGTGATACACCTGTCTGACACTATTACGGCCGTGAACGGTGCAGTAGAGGATGGTCTGATTAGGCGCCCAGACGAAGCAGAGGAATTAAGTGATGCGTTGGTATATGGATCGGTTAGGCCTGCTACAGCCATCAAGTACTTACGTGCGGTGGGTAATACGAACCTAGAACGAACCTTGAGCCCTCGTGAACTTGCAAATGTCATTGCAGTACATGGTGACATTGCCTATGAAGACGAGAGCGTTTCGATCGCTACGATTGTACGGGCAGCTGACGCAACGGGTGTTTCATTGCAACGTATTCCTGACGAAGTAGATGTAGATGTGATTCTAAGCAGCCTTCACACGTACGACAGCAAGACTGAACTACACGTTGTCGAGGACGATGTAATTGATGGACCAGTTGCAGCACGCAAGAAGGTGGGAGTTCACGGTGTAACACTTGCCGGGCGCAGCGAAGCATCGGTTAACGCTATTGATGTCGGCGACACACTAAATGGACCTGCTAGAGTTCAGGCATTTGCTGAAGATCTTGCGGGCATCGACGATCCAGACGAGATCGAAGATCTTTATCGCTAAGGTTTACGGAGGCTAAATGGCAGCTCGAAAGCGCAATCTACCACCATCACTCCGCAACCCATTTGAGAAAGCGGGTTTCGACAGAGAGATTATTGAGGCACTAGTCGCAACTGGCGATGCTTCACTTGATGTTGCATTGAATGGCCTGCGCCGGTCGGTCGCGCGAGCACTCCACCCTGATACCGTAGGTTCAGTCCCGGAAGCATCTGCCGAGTATTTGGACGATTTCCTGCAGGCTACCTCACGTCTTATGGGGATGGAGCCAGCTGATCGTAAAAAACTTGCACAGGCATTTGTGCGTGGACGGCGTCAGGTCGTTAGAGAAAAGCCTATTGAGTATGAGTCAAAAGACCTCCATGATGGCACCTTGCTACAGAACATGATAGATATGGTTGCAGAATCTGGGGAGAGTATTTACACAGCACGAAATAGAAAGATTTTAATCCGTCCCGTTGATTTTAGCCTTGAAAAGCCGTCGGATTTTCGCGGTGAACCGTATGCATGGTATCCCCCTGAGTCTGCTCGGATGACACTGCTCGAGGTTGATGAGCACGGCATTTCCGATTATCAACAGATGAAGCAGATGTCATTTGCTAAGCTGCTTCGTAAAGAGTATCGTGTGCAAGACGTAGATGACTTGTATAAGAAAAAGGTCCGTAGCCTCTCATTTGATATGTGGGATGATTTGGGGCCCGTCGTTGGCGATCTTGATCTCGCCAGCTTCCAAAAGGATGACGAGACCCTCATCTTAGACAAAAAAGATGGTATTTTAAACGTGTTCCAAGGGGCAACGGGTGCATATGTTGGCAGTGCTCCTGAGTCTAGGGACAGCGTGATTAATGCGGCTGACGGTATATATACTTTTGGATTTAGAGACACACCTACAACCCATTCAAATAAGGGAATCCTCTACGATGCACATTATATATACGACGACCAAGAACCTGGCAAAGACATAAAACTAAATATATTCGGTACATGTGATGGATCATATATTGACCTGCAGCGCTCACAAATTTATGATAGACCGCAGGATCAGTTTGTGGCTCATCGCCAACTCGAGTTGCCTTCGACCACCAAAAAAGGTGATGTGTCGCGGTTCACAATACCGTCACAAATGTATAAACATGTTCAAAAGGTGTACGCACCGCAACTCATCACAGAAGATGACCGTCACCGATACGTTCTTGCTGTGGATGCCGATAAGTCACTCAGTATTCTTGGTAGGTTAGTGTCATCGACGGCACGGCACGGCAGTTCGTCTTGAAAGTCTCCACTACATCTGTTACAATAAGCTAGATTGATTAATAAAAATAAGGAATCATATGACAAAAGCAGTCGTTAAGATCGGCGGAAAACAATTCGTTGTTGCCGAAAAAGAGACCCTCCTGGTGGACCTCCTCCCGGAAGGAACTAAAGAGCTCACTCTTGATGCACTGTTGGTTATTGACGGCGAGAAAACGACTGTCGGCACACCAACGGTACAAGGTGTGAAAGTAGTCGCAAAGGTCGTCGAAGACCTCGTAAAGGGCGATAAACTCCGCGTTATTCGCTACAAAGCCAAGAAGCGTGTTCACAAAGAAATTGGCCACCGCCAAAAGTACTCAAAAGTTGAGATTAGCTCAATAAAATAGTAGAAAACCTCGCTCCAAAAAAGCGAGGTTTTTTCATAGCGCTCGTGCTACAATAGAGGGATAAAGAGGAAAGAATAAACAGTGGCGACAGTAATTGCAGTGACAAACCAAAAAGGTGGTGTGGGCAAAACGACGAGTGCCGTTAATATTGCTTTTTTTCTGGCAAAAGCTGGCAAGACAACCCTTCTGATCGACTTTGATCCGCAGGGTAATGCCACCAGCGGACTTGGCGTCGATAAGCAAGAGCTCGAGGCGACGATGAGCGAAGTCATGACAGGCAAAAGCACCCTGCAAGACATTGTTATTCCAACCAAACACAAAAACATGTCGTTGGCACCGGCTACGCCACACCTGGCGAATACCGAAGTCGAGCTGGCGCAAGCAGACCAGCGATTTACGCGCCTGAAAATGGCGATTGAGAGTCTCGATGATTACGACTTTATTATTATTGATAGCCCACCAAGCTTGAGCCTGCTGACCGTTAACGGTCTGATCGCCGCTCAGTACGTGCTGCTGCCGGTACAAGCAGAGTTTTATGCGCTCGAAGGCCTTGGCCAGCTGCTAGAAACTATGAAACTAGTTCGCAAGAACATGAACCCGGGACTTGACCTGCTGGGTGTACTACCTACTATGATGGATAGTCGTACGACGCTGAGCAACCAAGTGCTCGAAGAGATTAAAAAGCACTTTCCTGGCAAAGTTTTTAACCATCCTATTCCTCGTAACATCCGTCTGGCTGAAGCGCCGAGTCACGGCGTGCCGGTGGGCGCTTACGACCGATTTTCCAAGGGCTCTCGGGCCTATAAGGCAGTAGCCAAGGAGGTGCTTGATCGTGTCGGCTAGATACTCATACGGCAGTCTCACATTCTGGACTAAAAATCATGTCAGCTTGGTTAAAATATGTTCGGATTTCGGCGACGTAGGCATAGCTATGTCTTCTCAACCCAAACAGATTTTAATCCAACCTAGTCACAATTTCGCCGATATGGAGACTGCCGTATGAGTATCAGGAAGGGTGGTCTCGGACGCAGCTTTGATTCGCTTATTCCAACTGATCTTTTTGATGAGACATTTGATCCAACTGCGCGTCAAGATGAAAAGGTGAGCGAGCTTCGCAACGTTAATCTTACGGACGTCACAGCCGACCCTGAGCAGCCACGACGTCATTTTGAAGAAGGTCCGCTCCAAGAGCTCGCCGCCTCGATAAAAGAGCACGGCATTTTGCAGCCAATTGTCGTGACATCAAAAAATGGAGTCTATCAAATTGTCGCCGGTGAGCGACGGTACCGGGCTGCTAAGATTGCTGGTTTACAAAAAATACCCGTTCTTATCCGTACCCTCAGTGCACAGCACAAGCTCGAGCTTTCACTGATCGAAAATATCCAGCGTCGTGACCTCAACCCGCTCGAAACCGCCACGGCCTATCTGAAACTGCGTGATCAGTTTAACCTAACGCTAGAACAAATCGGCGCCCGCGTGGGCGGCAAGTCGATTAGTGCCATCAGCAATACTCTGCGGCTGCTACGCCTGCCTGAAGTGGTCAAAATGGCTATGATCGAAGGCAAACTGACCGAAGGCCAGGCACGACCGCTGATTGGGGTTGATGAAAAAGTAGTCAAAAAAGTGATCGATCAGATAATTCGTGAGGAATGGAGTGCCAGGAAAGTTGAGCAATTCATCATCTCACTGCGCTCAGACACGCCTCGAACGGCGACGCAGCGCGTATCCTACAACTATGCCCCCAAAGTACAGAGCCTTGAAAAGCGTTTTGCCACAAAAGTGCAGATAAAGAGTAATCCAAAGGGTGCAGGCCGCATTGTGATTGCTTTTAAAGACGCTAAAGAATTTGAACGTATTGAACAGTTACTTGAAAAATAGTTAGCTGTACTTTTTATAAAGTATTAAAATTGTTCTTTGCTGCGTCAAAGAACCAAACCGCCTTCTTTTGGGCTGCAAAAGAAGCAAAACTGCTGGGGTGGCTTCACAAGCTCTGGGAAAGATTCACCACTCAGCTGTTCGTTGTCTCAGTAACTCGCTTTGCTCAAACACTCTTCGCCATAATACGAAAGCTTCGTGGCTCACTTTTCGCAGGGTTGCTGCAGATACCCCAGACCCCAGGGCTCGGGTAGCAGCCTTCGGCGCGGTAGCCCGGAGTGTCCTTCTCGACGTACGTGGCGGTAGGTGTTCGTCAGAATGACAATCTTATAAGATCGAAAGGTGTTTGAAGTGAAGGATAAGAGCCGGTGGCTCTTATCCGAGCTGAGTTCTTTCGATGATTGTCACTTTCTGACAACACTAGCCCAAGAACCAAAGAGTCAGGACTTGAACTTTTGCTTCTTTTGATTCAAGTCAAAAGAAGGACTTGGTTCTTGGTCTCAAGGACAAACCGTTTGTCACTTCGCAAGGTCAAAGTAAATGAAAAATGTTTAGTTCTTTTTTTAAAAGAGCTAAAAGCTCCGCATCTCTGTAAAAGGATAAATCCGCAGACTAACTGGTCCGACGATGTCGTAGTAGGGGATGGTGCCGAGGCCGTTGCGCGAGTCGTACGAAAAGCTTTCTTGACGGTGGTCACCAGACACAAAAATAGTCTTATCGGGAACGACCGTGTCTACTTCGCCACTTGTTGGGCTGCCAGGTTCTCCATGATTGCTGTCGTCGGGGTTGAAGCCTTCCGGATGCTCGCTATTGTAGACGGTGTATGAACCATTCTTGAGTACTACGCGTTCGCCAGCAAAGGCGATAACGCGCTTAACGATATATTCTTCGCCTGCGCCCATCACGAATTTTGGATTCTTAAAGACAATCACTTGGCCGCGGTCTGGTATGTAGTCTTTATTCTGCAACTGCGCGATCGATACCGGTATGCGGTTAACGACTAGGCGATCGCCGGTGTACAGCGTCTTTTCCATGCTCGGTCCTTCGACATTGAAGCTGCGGAAGATGAACGTATTGATGAACAGGGTTCCGATCAGCACACAGACCACAAAAACAATGACACCAAGCGTGTCTTTGAAGAGGGGGTGACGGTGCATAAATGATGCGTGCATTCTCTTTACTATACACGGTTTAGCGGGTTCCGTAAAAGGCTTATACTTTTCATTTGAATGTCAGCTTTAGTCGTGTATAGTAGAATGAGTATTTATGAAAAAACAGTCTTCATCATCTGTCGACGGATTTGTACCTCGCCGGTCTGGAAGGATATTGGGCGAGACCCAACAGCCGATCGGACGTAAACGCCCAGAGGTGGGCGTGCCTGTTCCTGGCGACGATTTAGAGACCATGCGACCGACTAGGCAAGTGGCACGTAATGATATCGATGACTCGTTGAAGATGATCGACGAAGAGGACAAAGAGCAGCCGGCTAAAAAACGTCGGTTCTTCGGAAGAAACCGACGCACCAAAAAGCCAGCCTCATCAAAAAAGAAATGGATCAAGCGAATCTTTATCCTCATCGTAATCCTTGCGATTGCAGCGGCCGGCTACGTCGGCATAAAGGCGCTACTTGCTAGCGGCAGTGTCTTTAAAGGCAATCCGTTTGATATTTTCCAGAATCAACCACTCAAAAAAGACGAAAATGGCCGCAGTAACATCCTGGTGTTTGGCACCTCCGAAGATGACGGTCCAGATCACGGCGGGGCCAATCTAACTGACTCCATTATGGTGGTTAGCATCGACCAAGACAAAAAGAACGCCTACATGGTGAGCATTCCACGCGATCTCTACGTCGAATATGGCGAGACGTGTTCGGAAGGCTACCGCGGCAAGATCAATAGTTTGTACGACTGTTTCTCGGAAGGTGAAGATAATGAAGAAGATGGCGCGAACGCGCTGAAGAAGAAGGTAGGCGAGATCGTTGGGCTGGACATTCAGTACTACGCTCACCTGAACTACACAGCGGTGCGTGACGCTGTCGATGCCGTTGGTGGGGTCGATCTGACGATTGAGTCTGAGGATCCGCGCGGTATCTTGGATCGTAACTTCGACTGGAAATGTAATTATAAATGTTACTACGTGAAGTATGATAATGGCGAAAAAGCACATCTCGATGGTGAGCACGCCTTAGCGCTATCACGTGCCCGTAACGCCAGTGGTGGCTACGGACTGCCAGGTGGTAACTTCGACCGCGAGAAGAACCAGCAAAAGATCATCAAAGCGCTGCGCGAAAAAGCTGTCAGTGCCGGCACGCTGACGAATGTTGGTAAAGTCACGGGATTGATTGACGCGCTGGGCAACAATCTACGTACCAATTTTGAGACCAAAGAGATCCGAACACTCATGACACTCGGAACCGATATCTCGAGCGAAAGTATCCAGACAATTAGCCTGGTGGAAGAGGGCGAATCTGTCGTTACCACGGGCAATATTGGCGGCGCAAGCATCGTCGAGCCAATCGCTGGCCTCTATGACTACTCCGAAATTCAAGCCTACGTCCACAAGAAGCTCACCAGCAATGCCATCACCAAAGAAGGTGCTGAAGTTGTCGTCTTGAACGGCTCGGAAGTAGCGGGTGTCGGCCAGACGGAAGCTGATAAATTGACAGCCAAAGGCTTCACGATTGCCTCGGTGGCGAATGCGCCGACTGGTACCTATGAGCGCGTTGAAATCTATCAAATAGGCAAGGGAATGACCGCGACAGCCGCCAAGCTAAAAGAGCTCTACGGCGTCAAGACGATAAAAACGACCGCACCGCCAGTTGCGGTGGCCGACACGACTGATTTCGTGGTTATTATTGGTCAAGATCTCTCGTCAAGCACAAACTAAAATGCTATACTAAGTGAACAATGGAGTTCTTAAAAGTTGCACGGCGTCGAACGCTATGGAGTGAAGTTCTTTACATTCTTCTCAACCTGCTGCTTGTGACAGCAGTGCTTGCTGCTGTCTGGGCGGTGAAATCACCAGCCTTTCCAATCGCTATCGTCCTACTGAGTAAATGGCGTATCTTAGCCGTTCGGCCACGCTACTGGTTCGCTCATATCCAATCCAACGCTGTCGACCTTATTGTGAGCATTGGACTCGTTATCCTCCTGTACGCTGCCAGTGGTGCCTGGGTAGCTCAGGTCATTCTTGCACTGCTATATGCGCTCTGGCTACTATTCCTGAAGCCGCGTTCCAAGCGCAGCCTAGTCATCGCTCAAGCTGGCGTTGGATTGTTCGTGGGTGTGACCTCAGTCGCGATTGTATCGGCCGACTGGTATCTCTCGCTGGTTGTCTTCCTATTTTGGGTAATCGGCTACAGTACGGCGCGTCATGTGGTGCTCGCCTATGATGAACAGACACATGTTTCGTTCCTCAGTCTATTATGGGGCTTCGTGGTGGCGGAAATCGGCTGGTTGACGTACCACTGGACAATTGCCTATGGACTACCGCAAGCCGGCTCTATTCAATTGCCACAGGTAGCCATTATCTTGCTACTCCTCGGCTTCCTCGCGGAGAGAGTCTACGGTAGCTACCTGCGTACCGGTAAAATCCGTCTTAACGAATTGCTACTGCCAATCTTACTATCACTCAGCGTTATCTTTATTCTGGTTTTGTTTTTCAATGGAGCGCCTAACAGCTTAGGCTAAGAAAACTGCAGTACTATAGGGGGTATTATGGATACAGACACACCGACGCAACCTGACTCGAAACCAGCACGGACTTCACGTGCACCAAAGAAGAAACTTCTCCTCATCGTTAGCGGTCTCGTACTGATTGTTGTTTGTTTTGGAGCAGGTATTGGCGGCAGCTACATCTACTCGCAGTACATTTCTCGCTCACCCACATCGCTTAGTTCTGGCTATGACGGCAACAAGGTTATCTCGAAAGAAGAAGAGGATGTCGCTGCGGTGGCCGACAAGGTGTCACCGAGTGTCGTATCCATCCTCACGACTGGGCTGTCACGCTCACCGTCGACATACGCTCAGGAACAAGAGGGTGCAGGAACTGGCATCATTATCAGTAAAGACGGCTACATATTAACCAATAATCACGTGATTGACGGCGCCACGCAGGTGACGGTTGTCTCGGCTGACGGCACAACCTACGAAGATGTAAAGATTATCGGTCGCGATCCTCTCAATGACGTGGCGTTTTTAAAGGTTAACGGCGCTACGAATCTGCCGGCGGCCGAACTAGGGGACTCAAAATCCATCCGTATTGGGCAGAAAGTGGTAGCGATCGGCAACGCGCTCGGCCAGTATCAAAACACCGTTACCAGTGGCATTATTTCGGGCACCGGGCGTTCGGTAGAGGCCAGTATCGACGGGACCGATAACGGTGATACCGAGAGTCTAACAGATCTCATCCAAACCGACGCGGCGATTAATTCTGGCAACTCCGGTGGTCCATTGGTGAACCTCGCCGGACAAGTTATTGGTATTAATACGGCGATCGCCTCCGACGCTAATAGTGTCGGTTTCGTCATCCCGATTAGCTCTACAAAAGGCGTGATAGATGGCATTATCGCTACCGGCAGGGTATCACGTGCCTACCTGGGCGTGCGCTATCTGTCGGTCACGCCAGATGTCGCCAAGACCTATAACCTTTCCGTAAAACAAGGCGCCTATATCTATGCTGACGGCAACGCTCGATCGGTGGTAGCTGGCGGTCCGGCAGATAAAGCCGGCGTACAGGAAAAAGACATTATTACCAAGGTCAACGGTGTTGATATTGGTGCCAAAGGCAGTGTCGCAACACTCATCGGTGAATACAAACCTGGCGACATCGTGGAGCTGACGATTCTTCGAGGCGGCAAGACGATCACGACGAAGGTGAACCTGACGCCCTACACCAGCTAACGTTTTTTCAGAATGACGCAGTAGTCACGTACCAGGATCGGACGAAGCTTGAGGCTGCGGGCGCGCGTCTGGATGGCGTCGTGTTGCTCGGGGTCAGCTTCGAGTAGTAGTAATCCGTCAGTCGGCAGCGCGTCGCTGGCCTGAACAAGTAATTTATTGATAAGGCTCAGCCCGCCGCTACGCGCAAACAACGCCAGAGCTGGTTCATGGTTAGTTTCGGGTGAACGTTCCCATGATTCATCGACGTAGGGTAGGTTAGCAATAATAATATCGGGTTGCAGGACGTAGCTTGTCAGCAGGTCGCTGCGGAGTGTTGCTACGTGGGCATGAAGCGCCTCAGCGTTCTTCTCGGCCACCGTCAGTGCGTGGCGGGAAATGTCGGTCAGCGTCACGTCGAGCTCTGGAAATTCCAGCTTGGCGGTGATGCCCAGGCAGCCGCTACCAGTGCCGATGTCGACAAGGCGCTTGGTGTGGCCTGGCAGAGCCTTGGTATTAGGCAATAGTTCCTTCAAAATCTCGATGATGGTTTCAGACTCGGGGCGGGGAATTAGCACGCTGGGATTGACGATGAAACGACGGCCATAAAACTCCTTATGACCGGTGATATACGCCAATGGCACGCGGTCGAGCCGTAGCGCCAGGCGACTGTTGGCAATCTCTTCCAGGCGGGGTGGGATTTCCTCGTCGCGGTACATATGTAGGTAGGTGCGCCCTTTTCTGAGGGTGTGGCTCAGAATCAACTCGGCATCTAACTTAGCGGTGCCAATTCCAGCACCAATTAGTTCACTCATCGCCTCAGTAATCCACGCATGAATTGTCATACTCCTATTATCTCACCTCTGTTACGTATTTGCAAAATATCCGGTAATATTGACATATAACCATAAACGTGATATATTCCAAGAATGAATGAACGACAGCGTAGAAACAAAAATATATTAGTTAGCTCACTTTTGACAGTTGGACTTAGTGCGGCAGCCGCTCAAGCAATTTCTAATGACAAAGAAAAGACGCACGAAGTAGCAGTAAGCGCTTCTGCGTCTGCCACGGAGGCTGTTGGAGGAGAAGATTCTGGCTGGACACAAGGGGCAGCCGAGCGTGCAATAGAGGCAGCTCTAGCTGCGGCAACCGCTCATCTGAGCGTAAACAATATAGATTTTACCGAAAAAATAAACGAGCTCCCAACTTACGATAACGCTTCGAAGGCTGTAGAAATGGCTCTTGAAGACGGTGCAATTCCCGACAAAGGCGATAAACTAAGAGTTGATATTGAAGTGACGGAAGACTCCGATAAAAATATTTCATATGTTGTCACTGACGCAGAACTAATCGATATTTCTAATAACGGTAGCGACTAATTACCTCAAGCACCTTGGGCTTTGAGCTCGCGCTCAAACGCTTGTAGCTGCTCAATCAAATCATCGATATCCCCGTTCATTGCAGCGGGGATATTTGATCGGCTGTAGCCGATGCGGTGATCGGTGATGCGGTCTTGGGGGAAGTTGTAGGTGCGGATTTTTTCGCTTCGGTCACCCGAGCCGATCAGGCTGCGACGTTCGGCGGCCTGTTTGGACTGTTCTTCATCGATCTTCGCCTGTAGCAGGCGGGCGCGTAGTACGCTCATGGCTTTTTCTTTGTTCTTGATCTGCGACTTCTCGTCTTGGTTAGTCACTACCAGGCCAGTTGGCAGGTGAGTGATGCGTACGGCTGAGTCAGTGGTATTAACAGATTGGCCACCATGGCCACCAGCGCGGTAGACGTCGACTTTGAGGTCATTAGCGTGGATCTCTACGTCGGTTTCGGCCGCTTCTGGCAGTACAGCAACGGTGACGGTGCTGGTGTGAATGCGACCTTGAGATTCCGTAGCGGGCACGCGCTGGACACGGTGGACGCCACTTTCAAACTTCAGCTGTGCGTATGGCGCGTCGCCTTTGACGCCGAAAACAACTTCCTTGTAGCCACCGGTATCGTTAGCACTCTCGGAAATAATTTCGGTCTTCAGACTGTGGGCTTCGCAGTAGCGCAGGTACATGCGATAGAGCTCGGCGGCAAATAGGCTGGCTTCGTCGCCGCCTGCTCCAGCGCGGATCTCTATAATAACGTTCTTTTCGTCGTTAGGGTCTTTCGGCGCGAGCATCATAAATAGCTCGTCGTCGAGGGCTTCGAGAGCGGCTTCGTTTTCGGTCATTTCCATCTTGGCAAGCTCGGCTAGCTCATCGCTGCCGCTAGCGAGTTCACGGGTAGTGGCTAACTGTTTTTCAAGCTCGTCGCGGCGCTGGGCTTTTTCGATGAGCAGTTCAAGCTCTGTTAGACGCTTGTTCTTAGTGCTGTAGTCAGGATCGTTATAGGCTGTAGGGGATGCAAGAAAATCAGCTAATTCTTGCTGTTCTTGGCGGAGTTCGTCGATATTGAGGCTGATCTTTGGCATTTTTACTTTCTATATGTGAGCAATATTATTCCGCCTATAAGGCTAGGTAACCAAGCGGCAACTGCCAGTGCACCAAGTGTGAATAGTCCCACGTTGACCGGTACTTTCCACGATGGCTCTATGACGGCAAGTTCAGCTAATGGACCTGTGCCGAGTGGCCCGACGGTAGACATTTTGGAGGCAAGGAAATTAGCGACGGCGTAGCCTACTATTACTATTATGATGAGTACGGTCGGCGCGAGAAGGCAAATGATACCCCATACGAATTGTTTTTTACTCTTCGGCTTTGGTTGTTCAGTCTTTTTTTGCATAGTTATCTCCATTTAACCTGTCATCATTGTAACAAAAAGAGACTCCTTTCGTGCAAGAGTCTCTTTTAGTGGTAAAAAGCTATTTATCAGCTGCGGCTTTTTTGTCAGCGGCTGCTTTTGACTTCTTTGCTTTGTTCGCCAATGCTTCTTTGCGCTCAGTAGCGGCTGCGGCACGGGCCTTAAAGCGATCGACACGACCTTCGGTGTCGATGATCTTTTCTTCACCAGTGAAGAAGGGGTGTGAGGCACTCGAAATGTGCACCTTCACGAGGGGATAGGTGTTGCCGTCTTCCCAGTCGATCGTATCACTAGTGTCAGCGGTACTTTGGGTGAGAAAGGCGAACCCAGCTGCATCGTCGCTAAATACGACGGGGCGATAGTTGGTTGGGTGTATACTGCTTTTCATAACTGAGTTATTGTATCTGTTTTTGAGCGAAATGTCAAAGCTTCACGTCGGGTTTGATGACAGATTCTGATTCGTGGTGACCAGGCAAGTGGAAACTGCTCTGACTGTGTCGTCGGTCATGCTCCTCTGCAATCTTGGCATGGAGTTTGGTAATGGCACGAACCGAGGCGGGGTTATGAGCTAGTTCTTTGAACTGTCGATCTAGTTCGGTGAGGTCATCGTCGCTGAGATCTTCGAGGCCTACGTATGAGGTGCGCGCACCTTTGGTGGCACGGATTAGCTCATCGAGTTTAATCTGGACAGCCTTGCCATCACGATTTTGCGTGTTTTGAATCAAGAAAACCATTAGAAAAGTGACGATAGTGGTACCGGTATTAATAACTAGTTGCCAGGTGTCGGAGTAGTGAAACATCGGTCCAGTGAAGCCCCAGACAACGATAACGGCGACAGCGAGTAAAAAAGTAGCAGCAGTTCCGGCTAGTGTCGAGACGCGGGCAGCAATTTTACGAAAGAAGTCGTGCATAAATACAACTATACTGCATATGGCTAACTTCGACTAGTCCGGGGTAGTTTCAAGAATAAGCACGAGAGGCAACTCTTCAAAGATGCTTGTGCTAAAATGAACGTATGCAAAAGGCTGTTAAACAAAAAGGTTTTACAATAGTCGAACTCCTCATTGTGATAGTTGTGATCGGGATTCTGGCGGCAATCACCATCGTAGCCTACAACGGTATTCAGACTCGGGCTGAGAATACCAAAACTGTTAACGCAATGTCAGCATGGGCAAAAGGTCTACAATTATACAAAGTAGCCAACGGCAGTTATCCTGCTATTAATAGTTGTCTTGGAGGCACGAGTACATACACAGATTCAAACAGTGGGGTATGCTGGGGACCTGCTCCAAATGCGACATGGGTAGTGCAGCCATCATTTCTGGCTGCCATGGATGATTTCATGGCTAGTAACCCCGAGCCTTCAAATAAAAATATACATACCGACGCTGCTCCATATCGAGGCGCAATATATTATTATTCCGCGGCCGGAGGCGAAGAGTTTCGTGTTCAATTGCTTGGGATTTCAGGACTCTCAAACTGCCCAAGTATCGGCGGCCTCAGCTCGCCCTACACTTGGGGTGCGTATAGCAACGGAAGTTCCTGCTACTACAAACTGCCCCAGTAGTTGATACGGTGAGGCTAATCTGGTAAAATAGGCAAGTAACAATTTTAATGACACAATCCCGATAATATCGGGATGAGGAAAATAAGGAGTACAAACCTGATGGCAGTTACTGTCGATATTAAAGCTCTGCTCGAAGCTGGTGTTCACTTTGGACACAAAACGAGCCGTTGGCACCCGAAAATGGCGCCATACATTCATAGCAAACGCCAAGAGAGTCACATTATTGACTTGGTAAAGACTGTTGAAGGCTTGGAAGTGGCATTGCCATTTATCACCAAGACTGTCGCTAGTGGCAAGCAAGTGCTGTTTGTGGGCACGAAGAAGCAAGCCAAAGACATCGTCAAGGCAGCAGCTGAAAAAGTAAACCAACCATACGTGACCGAACGATGGATCGGCGGCATGCTGACCAACGTCGCTACTATGAACACGCAAATGAAGAAACTGCGTGATCTTGAGACTCGCATGGACAGCGGTGACCTTGAAAAGCGTTACAGCAAGCTAGAAGTACAGCGTTTCCAAGAGGAAATCGACGAACTCAACGGCAAATACGGCGGTATCAAAGCGCTGAGCGGTAAACTCGGTGCGGTGATCGTCCTGGACGTACTGACTGATGCAAACGCTGTCAAGGAAGCCAAAACACTTGGCGTTCCAGTTGTTGCTGTGGTTGATACCAACGCTGATCCAAGCGTGATCGACTACGTGATTCCTGGTAACGACGACGCTATCAAAGGCCTCCAGCTACTGCTCGACTACTTTACCGCTGCCGTAGCAGAAGGCGCAGGCTCTGTAAAAAAAGCTGACATTGAAGAGGAGAAATAAGCGATGGGCGTGACAATTGAAGACATCAAGAAACTAAAAGAACTGACCGGTGTTGGTCTGACTGACGCCAAGGTTGCTTTGGTGGAAGCCGATGGCGATTTCGACAAAGCGCTCGAAGCGATGCGCAAAAAAGGCCTGACAAAGGCTGAAAAGAAGGGCGATCGTGAAGCTCGTGCTGGCGTGATCGACAGCTACGTGCACGATGGCCGTATTGGTGTGCTAGTGGAGCTCAACTGCGAGACTGATTTCGTGGCTCGTCTTGATGATTTCAAGAAACTAGCTCACGAAATCGCTATGCAAGTTGCGGCTATGTCGCCACAGTACGTTTCCGAAGCCGATATTCCGGCAGAAGAACTAAAGCGTGTCCGCGACGAAGCCTTGGCGAGCGACACCCTCAAAGGCAAGCCAGCTGATATTGCCGAGAAAATCGTCGATGGCCAGGTAAAGAAGAACTTTGTTGAAAAGGTTCTCCTTTCACAAGCTTTCATTCTAGACGACGGTAAAACTGTCGAGCAACACCTAAAAGAAAGTATTGCCAAGCTCGGTGAAAACATCGTGATTGGTCAATTCAAACGCATCGAACTCGGAGTGACGGAGTAAGCAGTATGAGTGCTCCAGAAATTTGTCGACATCAAGACGCAATTACGGAAGTCGTGGATCAATCACAACCAATGCTTGACGCAGCCCTAAATGGACTCAACCTCATGATTGACTCTGCGGCAGATATGAACCGTACCTATCAAGGTGCTGCTATGTTTGATAGAAAAACCCAGGAAGAGCTAGATCACATCAATGATGTAACGGCCAGGTCAATGACTCACAGAACCAATATCGAGGAACAGGTAGAGGCTATTAGGTCGGAAGCTTGTCTTGACGGTGGTGTAGCTTGCAAGGAAACTTGCCAAAAAATAGGTGCGATTACACGCTTAGCAGAGCTGTTAAATAACTCTCCACTAGCCTAAGTAGCACGATAGTTTCAGGAGTAAGCCCAGTCGGACACATCTAACACACTGCAAAGTAACAAAACAGCCGCGTCCACGGCTGTTTTTGCTATAATAAAGATAACCAACGAAAGCGAGAACTATGTTTGATACTGATGACTACGAACTGAAGATGACGGCTGCACTCAGCCATTTTGAAGAAGAGCTCAAAAAAGTCCGCACTGGTCGAGCGCACCCGGGTATGCTGGACGGCGTGAGCGTCGAGGTCTACGGCACTCGATTGCCGCTCAACCAGGCGGCTAATATTACGGCACCCGAGCCTCAGTTGCTGCAGATTACCCCATTTGACCCAGCTAACATTACTAACATTACTGCCGCTATTCGCGACGATCAGAGCCTCGGATTCAACCCTAGCGATGACGGACGCATTATTCGTGTGCCAGTGCCAGCTCTGACCGAAGAGCGACGCAAGCAAATGGTCAAACAGGCAGGTGAGAAGGTAGAAGAAGCCCGCATTGCTCTTCGCAACGTGCGCCAGGACGCCTTTAAAGACGCTAAGCGTATGAAGGAAGCCAAAGAGCTATCTGAAGACGACGAGAAACGGGTTGAAAAAGAAATTGATGCGTTGATGAGCGACTACAACCAAAAGATTGAGGCGGCATTTCGGGACAAAGAGAAAGATATTTTGACAATCTAATGTCGATTATCACGCGAATTCGAGCCCTAGGCCTACCGGAAGATCAAATTGTTGTGATCGGCGGGGGGTTGCTCGATGCCTACGGACTACGTGGAGCAAATGACATTGATCTCGTGGTCACCCCAGCGCTTTTCAGCCAGTTAGAGGCACTGGGTACGTACGAAAAAGGCAGTAGAGGCGCTGAACAATATTTGATTAACGACGACGTCGATATATGGCAGTCATGGGGTGAAGGCAATGATTTTGCCAAGCTTCATAGTAGCGGCGTGATGGTGGACGGCATTATGTTTGTGAATCCACAGTTTCTGATAGAACAAAAGCGTGAGCGTGGCACCGAAAAAGACCTGCGCGACATTGCACTCCTGGAAGGATATTTACGTGAGCGACGATAATCACACCATCCCAACTCACATTGGCTACATCGTTGACGGCAATCGTCGCTGGGCGAAGACGCACGGCCTGCCGACCTACGAAGGCCACTTAGCAGGGTACAATGCTATTCAGGAAGTGGCCAAGGCATCGTTTGATGCTGGCGTGCAGTATGTCTCGGCCTATATATTTAGTACTGAAAACTGGAAACGTAGCGAAGACGAGGTCGGTAAGCTGATGGGACTTGTCTTGAAACTTCTGACATCAGATCTTCGTGAACTTGAAGAGAATAATACCAAGCTTCTTGTACTTGGCTCACAGGAAAATGTTAGCGAGAAGATCCAAAAAGCGATTATTGATGCCGAGGCACGTACCGCTAATAATACAGGGGGTACTTTAGCACTCTGTTTTAACTACGGCGGCCAACTCGAGATAGCCGAAGCGGTGAAAAAAATTGTTCACTCGGGCGCAAAAGAAACTGATATTACGCCCGAGCTGATCGCTCAGAATCTCTATGCGCCAGAGATACCGCCGGTTGATCTTGTAGTGCGAAGTAGTGGTGAGCAGCGACTGTCGAACTTCATGTTGTGGCGAGCTGCTTACAGCGAACTACTCTTTCTCGAAAAACTGTGGCCCGACATGACAAAAGAAGACGTGACCGCTATAATAGAAGAATATTCACGTCGTGATAGGCGTATTGGAGGATAGATGGAACTTATCATTGGTATTTTAGTAGGGCTTATTATCTTAGTACTACTGGTTGTCGTGCACGAGCTGGGGCACGCCATTGTGGCGCACCGCAGCGGTGTGGTGGTAGAGGAATTCGGCATCGGCTTTCCGCCAAAAGCATGGGGCAAGAAGTTAAAAAACGGCGTACTATTTACGATTAACTGGCTGCCGCTCGGTGGTTTCGTTAAGCTGCAAGGTGAGAATGACGCTGCTTCGAAAAAGGGTGATTATGGCGCGGCTAGCTTTTGGACAAAAACAAAAATCTTGTTTGCCGGAGTACTAGTGAACTGGATCGTGGCAGCTATTATCCTGACGGGCCTAGCGCTTACGGGGCTACCAAAGATTCTGCCGAACCAATTTAGCGTCGATAGCGATACGAAGACACTGGTAGAACCGGTACGTATTATGAGTGTCGTGAAGGATTATCCGGCAGAGCAGGCTGGTTTTCAGGTCTACGACGAGATCATGCGCTTTGATGGAAAAGACGTAAAAACGCAGCAACAACTGATCGACCTCACCGCCGCATACCGGGGAAAAACAGTCGACATTATCTATAGCCGCAAAGGTGTTGAAGCAGAAAAACAAGTAACGCTAAAGAACAACGACACGGCCAACTTTGGCGCTTCACTGTCTCAGCAAGAGCGTATCCAGGCTTCATGGTCGGCACCAATCGTCGGTCTGGCCACTACTGGCCAATTTACCTGGGCAACACTCCAGGGACTTGGCGATCTGCTAGTTAATTTCTCCAAAGGCCTTTTGTCGCAACTGAGTTTTGATAGCAATGTACGCAACCAAGGTGGGGAACAGCTAAAAACTGTCAGCGCCAGTGTGGCGGGGCCAATCGGCATTCTGGGAGTGATTTTCCCGTCGGCGACCGAAGCAGGCGCAACCGAACTGCTGTTTTTGACCGCCGTTATCTCGTTGACCCTGGCGGTGATGAATGTCCTGCCGATCCCGGCACTCGATGGGGGCCGTTGGTTCCTGATGGTACTCTTCCGACTGCGCAAAAAGGCGCTGACCAAGGAAAAGGAAGAGAAGATAGTCGGCGTTAGCTTCATGATTTTAATGGGACTGGTGGTCCTGGTGACGATTGCAGATGTCAGCAAATTCGGACAGTAAGCCTGCCTTGAAGCAAAAGAAGCCGCGACGACAGATCGAGTGGCGCTACGTGGTTGGTTTGCCAGCATGGGTGTTTGTCAGTTTTGTGCTGGCTAACCTCGTGGTAGTTGCCGTGTTGTCGGCTCTCGAAGCAACCCATATCTACACGCCCGTGACGACCAGTGCGATGTATAACACTATTGTTGCGACAGTGGTGTATATTCTCACGCTGAGCTTCACACTGGGCATGCCATGGCTGCTTCGTCGTCGATTTACTGGCAGGACAGACCTGGGACTAACGCGACTGCCGTCGTGGATGGATATTACGCTGGCACCGGCTGGGGCGGTGATCTATTTACTCGCCAGCAGCGCCCTGATCGTCCTCTTTACCAGCATATTCCCACAGATTGATGTTCAGCAGGCGCAGGATGTCGGGTTTCAGAATCTTGCCAATCAAACGCAATATATATTGGCGTTTACAACCCTGGTAGTGCTAGCGCCATTTGCCGAGGAAGTCTTGTTTCGCGGCTATCTCTACGGCAAGCTGCGCAAGCACGCTCCGATTTGGCTCGCAATGCTTATCACCGGTGCGCTATTTGCCGCCGCACACGGCCAGTGGAACGTCGCTATCGACACGTTTGCCCTCAGCCTGGTGATGACGAGCCTGCGCGAAATTACGGGCAGTATATGGGCCGGCGTGTTGTTGCACATGATGAAAAACGGTCTGGCTTTTTATCTACTCTTTATAAATCCGTCACTACTAGGTACACTATAAGGTAGTCATGAGAGTTTCCCATCTATTTACCCGCACCAGCAAGACCGCACCAGCCGATGAAGTTGCCAAGAACGCGCAGCTCTTAATTCGCGCCGGCTTTATTCACAAAGAAATGGCTGGGGTCTACACGTACCTTCCGCTCGGTAAAAGAGTGCTAGAAAAAGTGACACAGATCATTCGTGAAGAGATGGATGCTATCGGGGGTAATGAAATTAGCCTTACCGCCCTGCAGCATAAAGATGTTTGGGAAAAATCAGGACGCTGGAACGACGAAGTTATGGATGTTTGGTTTAAGACCAAGCTTGCCAATGGCACCGAGATTGGTTTAGCACCAACTCATGAAGAGCCATTGACGCAGCTCATGAAAAACTATATTTCAAGTTACAAAGATCTTCCGGTGTACCCATACCAGTTCCAGATCAAGTTCCGTAACGAGGTTCGAAGCAAGAGTGGGCTGATGCGTGGACGTGAGTTTTGGATGAAAGACCTGTACAGCTTTAGCCGTACCCAGGAAGAACATGATGCTTTTTATGAAACAATCACCCAGGCGTACCACCGTGTCTACGAACGGCTCGGCCTTGGGGACATTACCTACAAGACGTTTGCCAGCGGCGGTAGCTTTTCAAAGTATAGCCATGAGTTTCAAACACTGAGCCCAGTGGGTGAGGACACAATTTATGTGCATGAAGGCAAGAAACTAGCGATTAACGAAGAGGTGTATAACGAAGAGGTCTTGGCTGACCTTGGGATTACCCGTGGGGAACTAGTAGAGCAAAAGGCTGTTGAAGTGGGTAATATCTTTACCCTTGGAACGCGATTTTCAGATGTACTCGACCTGAATTACACCGACGAAGACGGTACAAGTAAAAAGGTTATCATGGGTAGCTACGGGATTGGTCCAAGCCGAGTCATGGGCCTGATAGCCGAGCGATTCGCGGACGAAAAGGGGCTTGTTTGGCCAGAGAATGTCGCACCGTACAAAGTCTACCTGGTGCGGATTGGTGGCGACGAAGCCATCGCCCACGCCGATAAGTTATATGACGAACTGACTGCCAAGGGTATCGAAGTGCTCTACGATGATCGTGATGAGCGACCAGGTACCAAATTTGCCGATGCTGAACTAATGGGCATACCGTACCGTGTAACGGTGAGTGATCGACTGCTGGCTGATGAAAAATACGAGTTCACGCCGCGAGCTTCCGGCGAGACCCAAATATTGACACACGCTCAGCTGCTTGATACACTAGGATAACTGCGGACGTCTCGTGACGACAAAACACCAGATATAGCGCTTTTAATGGTATTAGAACACCATATATGATTAAGAGGATAAAATTATGAACAAACTGTATCAGATCACCAAGGAAGGTAAAAAAGAGCTTGAAACAGAGCTCGAAGCTCTAAAGAGCCGTCGCGGCGCTATTGCTGAAAAAATTGCTGATGCACGTGACTATGGTGACCTCAGCGAGAACGCTGAATACGACGCCGCTCGTGAAGAGCAAGGCCTGGTAGAGAGCCGTATCTCTGAGATCGAGGACATTCTTCTGAACGCCGATATCATCAAGGGTGGCAAGAAGACTAGCGTTGGACTTGGTAGCAAAGTTGAGCTAAAAAGCGGTCGTAAGACCATTACCTACACAGTAGTCGGCCCAGTTGAAGCCAACCCAATGGAAGGCAAGATCAGCAACGAATCACCAATCGGCCTGGCACTATTTGGCAAAAAAGTGGGCGAAAAAGCCGCTGTGGCCACGCCAAAAGTGACCATTAACTACGAAATCGTTGCGATTAGCTAGTTATCGTTCAATCTTTGCTCGAGCTCACGTGCAAATGATGGATTGACTGCCTCAAGAGCAGCTAGGCCAGCACTTCGTTCATAACCTTCAGGTAGTGATCGGGCAGTCATGAATGTTTCAAATCGCGATACTCCGCCTGATGTAATTTCGAGTACCTTGCTACCGAACGTACGACATCCTTGAACAGTCCGCCCCGCTATCCCTTCCAGTCCATGTACATAACTTGGGTGTTCGAGTGCGTGTGTTCCGCTCATAGGTGAGTCCTTTTTTATTTTATTGTTATATCTGCTGCCATTATGCTCGTGCTAATCTGAAAAATCAATGGCATTTGCGAACTTTTTTACCTGTTCATTCTCTCTTCTTCTCTGTTATACTAAAAGAAATGCAGTGGCTTAATGCAATTATCGAGGAATTAGTGCGCCGATGCCCCGAAGGGGTTATTACCGTTAGTTCTGGCGTATCACCGAGCGGCACCTATCACTTGGGCACACTACGTGAAGTCCTGACGGCCGAAGTGATTGCTCGCGAGCTGCGTCGTCGTGGCCGCGAGGCAAAACACCTTCACATCGTGGACGACCTGGATGTATTTCGAAAGGTCCCCGTCAATATCGATGAATCGTTTAGCCAATATCTTGGCCGCCCGCTGTGCGACGTGCCAGCACCCGACGGCAGCGACCAGAGCTACGCCGACTACTTCCTAAAAGATCTTATCGAAGCCATCGATATCATGGGGCTCAATGTCGAGATAGTTCGTGCCAATGAACGCTACCGCACTGGTTTCTTTGTTCCGGCGATCGAAAAAACGGTCGAGAATATTGAGCACATCAAATCCGTGCTCGAAGAAGTTTCGGGCCGCAAGCTCGACCCTAGCTGGACGCCGATTCAAATAATCGAAGAGGGGCGAGTCAAGAACCGCCAATTCACAGCGATGGACACCGATCAAAAGACGATTACGTACACTGACAAAGACGGCCAGCCGGTCGCTGCCCGCTACGACCGCGGTGAAGTCGCTCTCAGCTGGCGCGTGGACTGGCCAGCGCGCTGGTGGCTACTCGGCGTAGACGCCGAGCCATTCGGTCGCGATCACGCGACAAAAGGCGGGTCATACGACACTGGTAAGGTAATCGCCAAAGATGCCTTTGGTATTGAAGCGCCAGTGCCAATTCCGTACAACTTTATCAACCGCGTCGGCGATACGAAAAAGATGAGCAAGAGTGCTGGCGACGTGGTTACGGCCAAGCAGCTGCTGAGTATTCTGCCGCCAGAGATTGTCTGGTTCTTCTTGCTGCGCTCGAGCCCGGATAAACTATTGTTCTTCGGCGAAGGCGAGACACTCCTGCGATTGTTTGATGATTTTGCCGAGCTACTGGCCAAAGAAAACAGGGAACCATGGGAGCAAGAGCTGGTGGAGCTGTGCCTCGACGGTATTGATGAGCCAACGGTCAGCAATATTCCATTCTCACACCTCGTGTCTAGCTATCAGGCGGCGCTGCGTGACTCCGACAAGACTATTGAGGTCTTGGCGCGGACAGAGCATATGGACATGGCGCACAAACAAAAAGAAATTATTGAAAAAGAACTACGATTTATCGATTCGTGGCTCGACACCTGGGCGCCAGATGATCTGAAGTTCTCACTTCGCCAAGATGTGGATATGACCGAGTTCTCAGACGCCGAGCGTGCCTATTTCGCGGCCCTTGGCGAAAAAATTAGTGCAGCTCCAGCCGACGCCGACGGCGCGTGGTTCCACGAAGCAATCTATAGCTTCAAAGACGAAGTCGACATTCCTTCAAAAGAGTTATTCGGAAGTCTCTACAGGCTTCTTATTGGTAAGACTTCCGGTCCGCGTGCCGGTTGGTTCCTTAGTATTTTGCCCCGAGACTGGTTGATTACTCGACTGAAGGGTTAATAGTATCGTGTAATCGCTGGGGGTACCGGATATTCTTTGCATGTTAAAATAAGGGTATGAGTATCCAGAATGATGAGAGAACAATTACTATTCTTCGCATGGTTGCCGAGGGTAAACTTGGCTCAGATCAATCCGGTACCTTCGCGAAACTAGACGACATTATCGAGGAGTTTGGTGATAAGCATACCGTAAAGTCAATTATCGATTACCTCGAGGCATCCAACTATATTCGAAAAATTAACGACAAATTTGAGAAGCTTCACAACAATAAGCTTGACTACAAGGCCTACCAAGTCACTGAGCATGGTAGAACACGGCTAGCAAAAAATCAAGGAATCGCACAGCCAATAAACTATCATCAAAACAATTTTGGTGACGTATACGGCAGTAACATTTCGATAGATAGCCAATACGTGAGCCAGATTATTGAGAAGCAAGACGACGAAACAAAAGAACTGCTCAAAGAACTACTGGAGGCTACAGAGAAGAAGGATAAGCCTGCTATCCTTAAGGTGCTTGGCTATATTGCAGACAAATCCCTGGACCTTTTGATAGCGATAATCGCTGGAGGGGTCAGGCTGTGACGGAAGTGGTTAGTCTCGTCCTTGGGATTCTTGGGCTTTTTGGTGTTGCCCTGACAGCTCTCATGTATATGAATCCCAAGTGGAGGTTACTCTTTTATCTTCAAAATCCCGAGAATTGGGAAGAAACAACACTTGATTTAAGCGGTTTCCACTCTATCTGGCGTCATAAAAAGCATCCCGAGTTCACAATAGAACGAACAGAGCATACACGGGAGCGGAGTTATGACAAAACTGAATCCTGGATGAAGTATCCGTTACCGGATCCGTCAAAAACTACCACTGTTCTACATTTGAAAGTGGGAGGAACAATAGTCTATGTTGAGCACTTCATTACTTTAGACGGTGGACGTTATTTTGTGCCACTCCCAAGGGTGAAGTATCACAAGGAAGAAAAAGAGAACGAATACTACTACACCAAATTACAATTAAAAATCGCACGAGTCGTCGGTGCTTTTTACAGAATGAAAGATATGGACGAGTTTGTTAAATATAACGAAATTGAAGTTCGTGGTGAGTGATAAGTAGGGTTAAATAGATAGAAGTAAGGTTTGTAGGCTATAATGATGAGTAACATTTATGGCACAAAGTAATCTTAGCAGCGCCAAAAAGGCCAAAAACGATGAATTCTATACGCGGTATAGTGATATTCAAAAAGAAATTGAAGCATATTTGGAGTATGACCCGAATACTTTTCGCGGCAAGGTCGTTTATTCCAACTGCGACGATCCATTTGAGAGCAATTTTTTTCGTTATTTCGCACTTAATTTTAATCGACTTGGTCTCAAGCAGCTGATTACCACAAGTTACAAACCATCACCAATCGCTAACACTCAATTAGCGCTATTCGGTGACGATAAGACTATTGCTGATCCGAAAGGCAGGCCGAAGGTTACTGCGAACAAACTAATTATCAATGAAGTGCATGATATGGACGGTGATGGTGCATTTAATCTAACTGATATTGCCGAGCAGCTAAAAGCCAACAAGAACAATGAATGGACGCCACTCGTGGGAGAAGGAGACTTTCGTAGTCCAGAGTGCGTGGAGCTGCTGAAGCAGTCTGACATTGTCATAACTAATCCACCGTTTAGCTTGTTCCGCGAGTATATTAAACAGTTGTTTGAGCATGATAAAAAGTTCGTTATCTTAAGTAATAAGGGTGCAGTAATTTACAGAGAGGTATTTCCATTGTTTCAACAAAACAGAATATGGTCTGGCCGCACTGGTTGGGGTGGGGGTATGTGGTTTGAAACAACCAATCTTGATGATGTCGACAAGATAATAGATGGTAAAAATATGAAAAATGTTCCATCTATTTGGTTGACTAACATTGATCACGGTAGACGCCATCAACAACTTAGTTTAATGACAATGGACGATAATCTGAGGTTTAATAAAAAGATGAAAGACAAGACGGCTTATGACCATTATGACAATTATGATGCCATAGAAGTGCCATTTACCGACGCTATACCTAGTGACTACGATGGTGTGATGGGCGTGCCAGTGAGTTTTCTTGATAAATATAGTCCTGAGCAATTCGAAATAATATGGCAGGCGAGTGGCAACACGCGAGCATCAGCACCGCGCGAGATTCTCACTAGACTGGGTTATCGGCATCACGCAGAAGACAGGGGTGGCTGCGGAATAGTAAAAGGAAAAAGAGTTTACAGCAGGATACTCATTAAACATAGGAAGACAACATTGTGATTACGACACTCAAAACCAGTATCACGGTCCGCGACATCGTAGATGGGTTTGTTTATAACGAATTTGAGGGTAAAGGATTGTTCGGCTTATCTGGAAAGCTAACTATCCAGCCGGAATATCAACGAAATTATATATACGCTAGTGACGGTGGAAAACGTGAGCAAGCGGTAATTGAGTCATTGCTTAAAGGCTACCCCATAGGTTTAATCTACTTCAACAAAGTTGAGGACGATAAGCTCGAGGTGCTTGATGGTCAACAGCGCATCACTAGTATCGGCCGTTACGTCAACGGTAAATTTGCTGTCAAAGACATCAATGGCTATGAGCAGTATTTTCCTAGCGGTTTACCTGCCGATAAAAAAGATATTATTATGAATACCCCACTGCTCATTTACGAATGTGAGGGCACGGAGAGTGAGATTAAGGAATGGTTCCGCACAATCAATATTGCAGGCGTGCCGCTAAATGATCAGGAGCTACTGAACGCGGTTTATTCAGGACCATTTGTTACACTTGCCAAAGAAGAGTTTAGTAACAGTCAGAATAGTAATATCCAAAAATGGGGTGCATACGTGAGCGGCAGCGTCAACCGTCAGGACTTCCTTGAGCGGGCTCTTGACTGGGTGAGCCAAGGTAATATAGCTGACTATATGAGCAGTCATCGCCAAGACCATGATATTACTGAGCTAAAAACGTATTTCAATAATGTAGTCGATTGGATCTCTAGCGTATTTATTGATGTGGAAACTGAGATGAAGGGACTAAAGTGGGGCGAGCTATACGAAACGTACCATGCTGAGTCATACGACCCAGCAAAAGTATCCGAGCGAGTACACGATTTACTCGGGGACTATGCTGTAGGGTCAAGAAAAGGTGTCTTTGAGTATATCCTCGGCGGCGAGCAAGACAAGAAATTACTCGAAATTCGTATGTTTGATGAGCCAACAAAGAAGGTAGTCTATGCCCGACAGACCACTTTGGCACAAAAAGCTAACGAATCGAATTGTCCGCACTGTACTCTTGAAAATCAGGCAAACAAAGACAAAATTTGGGGTCTGTCTGAAATGGATGCCGACCATGTTTCCGCCTGGAGTAAGGGTGGCGAAACGAGCATAGAAAATTGTCAAATGCTATGCAAGACACACAATCGCGCAAAGGGAAATCGATAGTTTATTGTTGAATAAGATTTTTTAGCTGACCTAGTCGATCAATAGATTGCCAGGTAGCTTTCTGTAGCTCGTTTGATATGCCGCTCCCAGTGAGGAGAACGCCGTTGCTAGTGTGACGGAAGAGTTCAATGTCATTATCACCGTCACCAACGGCAATACATTCACTTTCTTTTAGCCCATATTTTTTACAAAATTCTCTGAATTGCTGTAGCTTCACCTCCGCTTGATCGGTGGTGTAGTTAAAACTCTCGAGACTACCATCTTGATCGAACAAGAGGGTGGCATTTGCGTAATAATCTTCTACACCTAGCCTACGAGCGATATGCTCGGCGTACAAATCAACTGAACCTGTAATAAGGCAGACGCGGATATCTTTTGATTGAAGCCAGTCAACAACTTCTTTGGCATCATCACGCAGCGGCCAACCGGCGTACATAGTCTCGATATACTGTTTCTTTGCATTGCCGGTCTTTAGCCATAATTCTAGCAACATTTTCTTTGATTGGTCGAGACCGATATGACCTTTGAGATGGTCATGGAAAATAGCTAAATGGTCCGCCACTGAACTTCCCAGGTCGCGACTGAAAGCAGTCCATGAATTTTCTGGTGATAACGTGCCGTCGATATCAAAAATAACTGCTTTAACTTTATTCATAGTTTAACTATAGCAAAACTCCATGCGGTATGAGTATGTTAAACTAAAATACGTACATTAATTAAAAGTATCAAGAGTGCAGCGAGAGAACTAGCTCGACGACCTGCCGGCAACCATGTTTTGAGAATATAGCAAGTAGAAGATAGCCATTAGCAAATCGCTAGTAGCGAAATTCCATTAGCCAACAGCCAAACAACGGTGCCCCCTCTAGCCCAATACGGGAAAGATAAGACATGAAACTCCTTTTCTTTCTCTGCGCGGGTGGAAAGATACGAAAGGAGTTATTTTTATGCCAACTTTTAAAACAGCCGAGAGCGTGTCGCCGAAACATCCGGACAAAATCTGCGACCAGATATCTGATGCGATCCTGGATGCGCATCTGGCGCAAGATCCGCATGCACGTGTGGCGATCGATGTGGCTGGCGGCCACGGCACAGTCTTTGTGACGGGCGAGGTGACATCGAAAGCAAAAGACATCGATGTAGCGGGCATTGTGAAGCGCCTGGCTGGCGAAGTGGAAGTGATTGAACACATTGCCGCGCAAAGCCCGGAAATCGCCCACGGTGTCGATACGGGCGGTGCTGGTGACCAAGGAATCATGGTGGGCTATGCGACAAATGAAACCGAGGAATATTTACCACTCGAATACGTGCTCGCCAGGCGGCTAAACCAATATTTGTATAAAAAGTGGAGTTTTGACGGCAAAACGCAGGTGACATTGAAAGACGGCAGGGTAGTAAATGTCGTGGCGAGCTTTCAGCATGCGCCACAAGCGGAACTAGAAGCCGAAGTCATCAACTGGCTAGAAAACGAACCGCTAGCGGTCGCAGACGACAACATTGAACATCACATTAACCCGGCAGGCGATTGGAACTTGGGTGGGTTTGATGCCGATGCCGGACTGACTGGCCGCAAACTAGTGGTTGATAACTACGGCCCACGCACGCCTATCGGCGGCGGAGCTTTTAGCGGCAAAGACCCCAGCAAGGTAGACCGTTCTGCGGCGTATATGGCCAGGCGAGTGGCGGTCGACTATCTAAAAAAGCGAAATGCTAGCGAAGTATATGTGTACATTGCCTATGCAATTGGTTACGACCAACCGCTAGAAGCAACCGTCGTGATAGATGGCAATGAAGAGGTGATTGAAGGCTATGATTTGTCGCCAAACGGCATCATCAAATTCCTTGATCTGAAGCGACCGATCTACGAACCGACAGCGCGCTACGGACACTTTGGGATTGATGGCACGACCTGGGGATAAATGCCGTCGGTATCATATGAAGCAAATTTATGGTATAGTATGTATTGTCATCCTCCCGATTTTGTAAGGTGGTGAGAAATAATGGGACGAGGCAAGGCGCGTAGACCGAAGCGTCCAAGCAAGAAGACCTCTTGCGGTACCAAAGAAAAGATGACACAACGCGATGCAATCAAGAAAGTCGGCGAGCTCTTTCGAAAAGATGGAGCGAAGATGCGGGCGTATCGTTGCCATTACGTGTGCTACCTGGAAGATGGTAGCAAAGCATGGCATGTCGGTCATCAACATTTCAACCCGTTCCAGAAGTAGAGTTCGCTCCTTCGGGAGCGGGCTTTGCTTTTAATTCAGATATTTTTATATGCCATGGCCCTCCCGTAGTAGTAAATTGCGAGGTGTTTCTCATTGTGGAGTTAAACCACGTCATGCTAATGCTTGCATAGCTTTGTAATTACTAAGATAATTAACCAAGATTGGTTGCAATCTGTTCTTTAACAGCGTTAGGTTGGATTTGTACTCGTTAGTTAGTAGCGAGCAGAAACCCGACCTAACAATGGGTTTGGATACAGAGAGGAATGGTCTCATGACCAATGCCACGGATGTGGTGATCTGGAGTGCAGACGTCGACGAGGCCACTCTTGACCGAGTGCTCGTCCACGATCTGCCGCTTGAGCTCATCAAGCTCGACCGGCTGGGTCTGACCCGCATGGGTTTGGCCAAGATCGGCAGCGTGCAGGACAGGGGGTTCAGGGTGTTCGCGGACGCCAAGATCATCGAGATCCCCGACAAGGTCATCGAGGTTGCCAAGCTTCACCTGGAGTTCCGGCCCTGGATGCTCAACGTCATGGCGGGCATCTGCTCGACTGGCGAGATGACGCACGATGACCCCAAGAAGGTCGACGCGCTCAAGCGTTTCGCCGACGAGTGCCACAAGGTCGGTACTCGGCCCTGCGCTGTCACTGTGCTGACCAGCAAAACGGCCTACACTGTGTTCGACGAGTTCGGTCGTTCGCCGGAAGAGCAGGTTCTGTTTTACGCAGACTTGCTCGCCGAAGCGGGCTTCACCGACATGGTGTGTTCGCCGAAGGAGGCACTGCTGATCCGTAGTGACCGGACCTTCGACGGCTTGGAGCTCAACTGCCCGGGCATTCGCTTGCCGGGCAGCAATGCCGACGACCAGGCTCGTGTCGACACGCCGTTCGCGGCCATCGCCGCGGGCGTCAACCGCGTCGTCATCGGCCGCGACCTGACCAACGGTGACCTGTGCGAGAACTTCGCGAAGGTCGACGCCAACCTCAACCCGACAGGGGGTGTAAAGTGAGTGCAATTCAGATATTGAACTACTTGAAGCTCCAAGAAGCGGTGCTGACCAACAGCCACTTCCGCTACACGAGCGGCATGCACGGCACCTCGTACATCAACATGCGGGAGGTGGCGCACGACGCTGAGTGGATGGGGCGGATGGGGCAGCGACTGTCGCACCGGCTTCACACCTACCGCGCTGATGTGGTCATCGGTCCCGAAACACTGGGGCGGACCCTGGCAACGCTCACGGCTCTGTGGAGCCCAACGCCGGTCGCCATCTGGTGTGACATCGACGAGGAGGCGGGGGAGAAGCGAGCAAGCTTCTCCGACAAGCTCAAGTTCGGTCGACTGGTTGTTGGCAAGCGGGTTGCGATCGTCGACGATCTGCTGACTACGGGAAGCTCGATCAAGGCGACGGCTGATCTCGTTGCCGAAGTGGGTGGCGAGGTCGTTGCGGGTGCAGCCGTGGTTCGACGGACCCCAGATGTCACGGCCGAAATGTGCGGGGTTCCCGCGCTGGAGGTCTTGGCAGATGTCGAGGGTTTCTCAACATTCAGTGAGACCGAATGCCAGGCATTCGGTCCCTGTTCGGAGCGAGTACCCATGGTGCTGCGTCCTGGCCACGGTTGGAGGTGGGCAGAGACCCACCCCGACTACCCGACAGCCTGAAGTCCAAGCCCAACCCTGCAACCAATCTTTCACGAACCGTCCCGAGCTTTCGAGCTTGTGGACGGTTCGTGACTGATTCAGAGATAATATCTAGCATGTTGTTTCTGAATGAGAGTGGTAGAATCGGTCAAATTGCCTCCGAATCATTTTGCTTGCAAAAATATAGCAACTAATGCTATACTAAATATAGTAAATTAATGGAGGAATAATGCCTGTGGCTAATATTTTAGTTGTTGTTAGTAGTGCCCGTCCGACCCGAGCGGCGAATAAAGTACTCGAGAGTGTAAAAGAAAATTTTAGTGGCCGAAGCGATGTAACTGTGAAGATCGCAGACCTGAAAGAAATCGGTTTGCCGTTTTTCGACGAGGCAGTCATACCGGCATCTGAAGATTTTCACCCGCAGAATGAAGCTGTGAAAGCCTGGACCCAAATGGTGGCCGACGCCGATGGTGTATTGTTTTTGACGCCTGAGTATAACCACTCGCTCAATGCTATTCAGAAGAATGCCATCGACTGGATATACAAAGAATGGACTGATAAACCCGTCAGTATTATCGGCTATAGCTGGAGCGGCGGCAGCCAGTCGCTGAAGACAGCTCGGCAAGTGTTTGACGAAAGCCAGATTAAGACTGTAGTTCTGCCAACTCCAGCGCTGCTGCGATTTATGAAAGAGATCAACCTGGACGGTTCTTCGATAGATGAAGACGTAGTCCAGACGATGGTCGGTGCGACGATCGACGAACTGGTCGCCGCACTCTAACTACACAAATGAATAATGAGACGCCTGCGAAAGTGGGCGTCTCTTTATGTGTGACGCACATCACTATCAGGAACGATCGCTAGAGCGTATACTAATGGTAGTAATTCTAACAGTGGGGGACGACTTGATAGAACTGAAACAGGTCACCAAGACCTATGGGAAAAAGCAGAATCTCTTTACGGCGCTGGATAACGTCAGTTTCACGATTCCGGACGGTGCCAGTGTGGCTATTCTGGGAAAGTCTGGCAGTGGCAAATCGACGCTGATGCACGCCATGAGTGGCCTTGACCGTCCTGAAGCAGGTGAAGTGATCATAGATGGCGAGAATATCTTGCAGCTGAAGTCGAAGCAGATCGACAAGTTTCGCGCCCATAAGATCGGCTTTATTTTTCAGAGCTTTTTTGTGCAAGCCAATGAAACCGTCAGTGACAATGTGAGTTTACCCCTAGAAATCGCCGATGTCTCACGCGGTTCAAGGAAGCGAAAGATCAAGGCAGCTCTAGAGAGTGTGGATCTACTAGAAAAGATCGGCAACAAGGCCAAGAATTTGTCGGGTGGCCAAAAGCAACGCCTGGCTGTGGCGCGGGCGATTGTGAATGAGCCGCAGATCATCTTTGCCGACGAACCGACTGGCAACCTGGATAGCGTGACCGGCGCCAAGGTCGAAGACATGCTGTTTGGCTATAACAAAAAGAACGGCGTGACCCTAATCGTCGTGACGCACGATCCTGACCTGGCAGCCAAGTGCGACATGCAGATAAATATCAAAGACGGCAAGATAGAATCGATTCGCGACACGAAGTCGGCTCCGAAAAAGAAGCCAACCAGAACGCACATAAAGGTAGAGGTATAGTCATGAGAATAACAGATACAATTCGCAGGGCAGGCCGGAGTCTGAAGAATGCCAAAGCGCGGACGCTACTGACCAGTCTGGCGATCGCCGTTGGTGCTTTTACGCTGACACTTTCACTAGCTGCTGGCGAGGGCTCTCGGCAGTACGCTGAAAAGATCATTACATCAAACATCGATCCGCAGGCGCTAATTGTCGCCAAAGACAAATCACTTTTTAGTGCCGATGCCGGAGCTGGTGGACTAAAGGAATACAGTGAAGGTGCCACGCAGTATGCTGGCCTGACACTCAAAAGCCTCAGCCAGGCAGAGCTCGAAAAAATAAAAGCCACCAAAGGTATCGAACGAGTCCAGCCGACCTATCTGGTGAAAGCACAGTATGTTGAATTCGAAGGTAGCGATAAAAAGTTTACTAGCGATATTACCATGTACGACTCTAGCGTGCGAGCTGAATCTGCGGCCGGTAGACTGCCGCCACTTGGCGAGCAAATCAAGGACGATGAGATCGTGGTTCCCCAAGGATTTTTAAAGACAATTGGGATAAAAAATCCGGCGGATCTGATAGGGAAGAAGGTGACGTTTACACTGGTAAAGCCTGCGCCAACCCCGAGTGAAGCAGAGATAAATGAAATCATCGCGCGCGAGGGCGTAGCAGGCCTTGCTAAGTTAACGCAGGGTGAAACTAGTAAAGAGACGTTTATTGTGCGGACGGTGAGTAAGGATTCGGTCACCTCGCTATCAGCGAGTTCCGCGCTGTTCATTTCAGAACAACGAGCTAAGGAACTATCGGAATTTCTGACAAAAGGTACGAATGATTACCAGCGCTATATTGCAGTGACGGCAATCGCCAAAGATTCAGCCGACCCAGAAAAGGTGAAAGAGGCGCTCGTAAAGCAAGGTTTGACGGCGCGCACGGCAAAGGATCTGCAAGGACTGCTGTTTACGATTGTGAACTTGCTGCAGGGCATTGTGATTGGATTTGGTGTGCTCGCGCTGATCGCCAGCGTCTTTGGCATCATAAACACTCAGTACATCTCGGTCTTGGAGCGAACTCAGCAGATCGGCCTCATGAAAGCGCTCGGCATGCGCGGTAAAGACGTAGCGAAACTGTTTCGCTATGAGGCCGCCTGGATTGGCTTTCTCGGTGGTGTGATTGGCTCTGGAATAGCGTGGGGACTTGGCACGTCGTTGAATCCGTGGATTACAAAACAACTTAGCCTTGGGGATGGCAACTATCTGCTGATTTTTCAGCCGTTACCGATTGCGCTGCTCATCTTGGCGCTTGTTCTGGTCGCCGTGATCGCTGGCTACTTCCCAGCAAGAAAAGCCGCCAAGCTCGACCCGATCGAAGCACTGCGCACCGAGTAGCGATTTTCTCATCTGGTCCCATATGCTATAACTAAGTATATGAGAAAAACCACAAGCGGTTTTACAATCGTGGAACTGTTGATTGTTATCGTAGTGATTGCTATTCTCGCTGCCATTACGATCGTTGTGTATAACGGCGTCCAGGCAAGAGCTGAGAATGCAACCACTACTACTGTTGTGAGTGCTTACGTAAAAGCCTTCACTTTGTATGCAGCTGACAATGGGAGCTATCCGTCGACGGCAGCATATCCATGCCTGGGAAGCTATGTAAATGATGAATGCGGACGCGTACTAGGCTCGGCCGCAGTATGCCCAAACTATACCGGCAAAGCGCTTAAAAACGCAGCGTTTGATACGTTGATGGACCCTTACCTGGGTTCCAAGATACCGGTGGGGAGTAAGCAGATGATTGATTGCAGTGGGGATACTTATGTCGGAGCGCATATGGGGGCAAACTCCGCTAATCCGAAGGCGCTGTATATGCAAGTATTTCTGAGGGGTGACGTTGCTTGCCCAAGTATAGGCGGGGTTGGAAGTGTTACGAGGGCGCAATTTAGTAATCTGACGCGTTGCATCATGAACATGCCGACACTACCTTAGCAGAATCACCGTGCCGTCTGATACAATAAAAGCTATGTTAGATATCCGATTTATCCGCGACAATGCCGATGCTGTTGAAAAAAATGCCAAAGACAAAGGCTACGGTGTCGATATCGCAAACCTCTTAAAACTCGACGACGATCGACGCCAATTGCAGCAGCGAGTCGATGAGCTACGTGAGAAGCGTAACGCCAACGCCGCCAAAATGTCCGGTGGGCGCCCAGACCAAGCGGTCGTAGACGAAGGCAAGCAAATGAAAATTGCCCTGAGTGAGCAGGAAAAGTATCTGAATGATGTCGATGCGCAGTTCCGTAGCCTGCTCGATAGTATTCCAAACATGATATTTTCTGACGTACCGATTGGTGGTGAAGAAGACAGTGTAGAGATCAAAAAATGGGGCGATCAAACCAGCGGCGCTATTGATCATTTAGACTTTGCTCTGAAGCGCGACTGGGTTGATTTTGAACGCGGTGCCAAGGTAGCTGGGGCGAAGTTTTACTACCTAAAAGGTGATCTGGCGCTGCTCGAAAACGCTGTGACACAATTTGCGCTCGACTTTGTGACGAAGAAGAGCTTTACTTACCTGACTGTGCCCCACATGGTGAACAGTAGAGTTGCTCAAGGTGCTGGATTTGCGCCCAAGAGTAGTGATGAAAGTAACGAATATTTCATTGAAGGCGAGGACCTAACGCTGATAGGTACCGCCGAAGCGCCACTGACTGGCTTCCATGCCGATGAGATCATTGACGAAGACAAACTGCCGCTGCTCTACGCCGGCCTGAGCCCATGCTACCGCAAAGAGGCCGGTACGTACGGTAAACACTCACGTGGTCTTTTCCGCGTGCACCAATTTAACAAGCTAGAAATGTATGCCTTTACGCTGCCCGAACAAAGCGAGACGATGCACCAAACGATTTTGGGCATTGAGGAAGAAATCTGGCAAGCAATCGGCATACCATATCACGTCATCAACATCGCCAGTGGTGATCTCGGGGCACCAGCTGCTCGCAAGTACGATATTGAGTACTGGTCACCAGTTGACGGAGCTTACCGAGAGCTAACGAGCTGCTCGAACTGCACCGACTTCCAAGCGCGCAATCTCAATATTCGCGTCCGACGAAAAGACGGTTCGGTGGATGTCGTCCATACCCTGAATGGTACCGCGGTGTCACTGGCACGTTCACTCGTTGCCATCATCGAACATTACCAGAACGCGGATGGCAGCCTGCGTATCCCAGAGATACTGCGACCATACATGGGCGGCCGGGAAGTCCTATAATCGCTCGGTTGCAATGATCAAGCTCACACTATCTTCAGGATCGTCATGGTACAATAGAAGTACAACCTAACCTAGAAGGAGGGTAGTATGATTCAAAACATCGACATCACAGGTGTAAAGTTCAGCCTCGACGACACAACCAAAAAGTATGTGACGAAAAAGATTGGACGATTGGATCGGTACTTACCGAAGCATGCGCGTAAGAGCGCCTCAGTCCAGGTAAAACTCAAAGAAATTAATCGAGAACACGGCAATAAATACGAAGCCGAAGTTATCCTCATTGTGCCAGATAGGCGACTAACGGCGCACGACTCAACGATGAACATGCTGGCAGCGATTGATATCGTTGAAGCCAAGCTCGTCACCCAACTCAAGAAGTACAAGGAAGCACATATTCCACACGTTGGTAGTCGTGGGGTTCTGAGTCGGTTTAAGCGGAGTTATGCCCGAGAGCTCTAAAGTTCTTTTGTAAAAGAACTAAACGTTTTTCATTTACTTTGACCTCGCAAAGTAACAAACGAGCTTCTTTTGGGCTGCAAAAGAAGCAAAACTGCTGGGGTGGCTTCACAAGCTCTGGAAAAGATTCACCACTCAGCTGTTCGTTGTCTCAGTAACTCGCTTTGCTCAAACACTCTTCGACATAATACGAAAACTTCGTGGTTCACTTTTCGCAGGGTTGCTGCAGATACCCCAGGCCCCAGGGCTCGGGTAGCAGCCTTCGGCGCGGTAGCCCGGAGTGTCCTTCTCGGCTTACCCGGCTACAGTGTATGTAAAACTGACAATCTCACAGAATCGAAAGGTGTTTGAGGCAGGCCAGTTGTGCCAGTGGCACAACTGATGCGCCGAGTTCTTTCGATGATTGTCAGGCTTTACAACACTGAACCAAGCAACAAAGAGTCAGGACTTGAACTTTTGCTTCTTTTGATTCAAGTCAAAAGAAGGACTTGGTTCTTGGTCTCAAGAACTGATTGTTTGTTACTTTGCGAGGTCAAAGTAATTGAAAAACATGTAAACACGTTTTTCTCTCGTCTCATCGTGTTATAATAAACCATAGTTTTACAGATTATTTCAGACAAGTGAGGGACCCAAAATCGTGGCGATTAATAGACAAAAAACGCTAACTAAAATCTTCGGCGATCCACAGAAGAAGACGTTGAAGCGACTTGAGAAAAAAGTTGAGGCTATTAACGTCCTCACTGATGCCTATGCAAAGTTCAAGAAAGCTGAGTTGAAGCAACAAGTTGCCGTGCTCAAAAAACGACTCGAAAAAAAGAACGTCACTCTCGACGACGTCCTACCCGATGCTTTTGCACTGGTGCGCGAAGCCAGTGATCGAATCCTCGGCATGCGTCATTTTGACGTGCAGCTCATCGGTGGTATCGTGCTTCACGAAGGCAACGTGGCCGAGCTAAAAACTGGTGAAGGTAAGACGCTAATGGCGACACTACCGAGCTTCCTGAACGCCCTAGAAGGCAAGGGAGTGCACGTCGTCACGGTTAACGACTACCTAGCCCAGCGTGACGCTAGTTGGAACGGTGAACTCTTTGATTTCCTAGGCATGAGTGTCGGTGTCATCATTAACGACGCCTCATTTTTGTACGATAAAGATTTCGACAATGAAGCTCACGACGATCCACGCATGCGAAAACTCCGCCCAGTGACTCGTAAAGAAGCCTACGCCGCCGACATTACCTACGGTACCAATAACGAATTCGGATTTGACTACCTGCGCGATAACATGGTTGATGACGTTGAACTACTGCGTCAACGCGAGCTAAACTTTGCGATCGTCGACGAGGTGGACTCGATCCTCATCGACGAAGCCCGAACACCGCTGATTATTAGTGCTCCTGCGGCCGAAAACCCGGACAGCTATTACCAATTTGCAAAAGTCGCTGCCAAACTGGTGCCAGAAGATTTTATTCTCGACGAAAAACGACGCAGTGTATCGCTGAGCGATGTGGGTGTTGAAAAAGTTCAAAAGCTACTCGGTATCAAGAACCTCTATACACCAGATTACGTACGGTCAGTCTACCACCTTGATCAATCACTACGAGCCCAAACGCTATTTAAGCGCGACAAAGACTACGTGGTGACCGGTGATGGCGAAGTGATTATCGTCGACGAACACACTGGTCGCTTGATGCAGGGTCGTCGCTACAACGAGGGTCTGCACCAGGCAATCGAAGCCAAGGAAAACGTGCCAGTCTTGCAGGAGAGCATGACACTGGCTACCGTTTCATTCCAAAACTATTTCCGCATGTACGCCAAGCTATCGGGTATGACCGGTACGGCCTTTACAGAAGCCGAAGAGTTCCAGCAAATCTATAGCCTGGATGTTGTCCAGGTACCAGCGAACAAGCCACTGATCCGTAACGACAAAGAAGATCTGATCTTCAAGACAGAAAAGGGCAAGTTAAAGGCTGTGGCCGAAGTCATCAAAGAGCACCATGATGCCGGACGCCCTGTGCTCGTGGGATCAGCCTCGATTGCTAAAAACGAACTGATCGCTGGCTACCTCGACAAAGAGGGCGTGAAATATGAGCTGCTCAACGCAAAGAATAATGAGCGCGAAGCCGCTATCATCGAAAAAGCCGGACAAAAAGGTGCGATTACGCTGGCGACAAACATCGCCGGCCGTGGTACCGACATCAAGCTCGGTGAGGGCGTGACAGAACTCGGTGGACTGGTCGTGATAGGCTCTGAACGCCATGAATCGCGCCGTATCGACAATCAGCTGCGTGGACGTGGTGGACGCCAGGGTGACCCTGGCGAGACGCAGTTCTTTGTATCAACAGAAGACGACCTGATGCGTATTTTCCAGGGTGAGCGCATCGCAGCCTTGATGGATCGACTGGGTGTCGATGAAGACACGCCAATCCAAAATAAAGCCGTCTCCAAGACGCTTGAAGCCGCCCAGAAGCGAGTCGAAGGCTACAACTTTGACACTCGCAAGAACGTTGTGCAGTACGACAATGTGATCAATCGTCACCGTAAAGTTGTCTACACGATGCGCCGCAAGATTCTCGAGGGCAGTATTATCAAGCCAGAGATCGAGCGCCTCATGAAAGAGAAGGTTCGCGAACTAGTAGCGATACCTGCCAAGAACAACAAGAACTTCGTTGAAGAATTTACCTCTGTTTTTCCACTCGACGACAAGGTAGTTAGGCAGATCGGTGAAGAGAAAAAGGATAAAGCTCGGCTGGAGCTGGCCGAAAGCCACGTCGCCAAACTCTACACCCTAAAAGAGAAAGAACTTGATGAAGATGTGCTTCGAAAAGTTGAGCGCGAAGTCTACATGCAGGTGCTCGACACACTGTGGATGCAGCACCTTGAGAATATGCAGCACCTACGTGAAGGAATTCACTGGCGCAGTGTTGGTCAGCGTGACCCACTAGTGGAATACCGAGCGGAATCACAAAAACTGTTCGACAGCCTGCAGGCAACCCTGCGCGAAGAAGTCATTCGCGCGGTGATGCACGTCCACAAACACGACGTGGTTGCCAAAGAAGAGGAAGACCACGATACCGAACTGACCCGTCTGGCCGAACAAGCCGTAGAGCGGGGCGTCAATGAGCTAGGCAGCGGTGAAAGTAGTCGCGACAATGATTTCAAACCGAAAAAAGCTGTCAGCGTGGCTGAAATAGGCAAAAAGAAAAACTCTGCCCGTAAGAAGAAGAAAACCCAGCGACAAAACAAGAAAAAGAATCGTAAGTAATTAGTTCGAGTGTGGGCAGAAAGTTGTATTAGTACGTGAAACATACCGTTGAAGAAGTTCGTTTAAAGAATGGCGCTAGAGGCCTGCTTATAGATATACCCGGAGCCACTGTGATGAGCTTTCAGTTCCACTTTCGGGCTGGTAACCGCTACGTAAAGTCAAAAGACATCTACGAAACCGCTCACATCATGGAGCACATGGCTTTTGGGGCTAACGCCGAGTACAAGAGCGAGCACGATTATGAGGCTGAATTTACCAAAAACGGGGCTTACCACAATGCTTACACGAGCGAGTTTGCCATGGGCTATGTGGCTGAGTGTGCGGACTTTGAGTGGGATAGAATTCTACATCTACAACGACTGGCCGTCTGCGAACCGCGCTTTACCAATGAATCGCTCGAAGCTGAAAAGGGCAATGTCCGTAACGAACTAACGGGATTCTTGAACAATCATAACCGCGTGCTGTGGCCAAAAGTGCAGCAACTGCTGGGTGAGGATATCTATAGCTATCGCCAACGTCTAAAGACTATCGCCGATGTACGCCTGAGCGACATCAAAGAGCACCACGCACGCACCCACACGTCTGATAACCTGCGCTTTGCTATTGCCGGAAAACTGTCGGGACGAAAAAGTGAGATTAAGCGACAGCTTGAGGAATGGCCACTGGCTAGTGGCGAACGCTTCGAAATTCCGCGTGATGAACTGGCGAGCGCTAATCCGGCCTTGATCCGCCGCAAGGAAGCCTCGAACCTGACCTTCGGCTGGTCGATGATCGTACCGCGCGAACTCAGCGATGAGGAATCGGACGCTATGGACGCGCTCGATCATATTTTGACTGGCACCATGCACTCACGCATCTTTGGAGCCGCCCGCCAAAAAGGACTTGCGTACGGTATGTTTAGCGATACGGCCGTCAACTTCCACGAAAGTAGCTGGGACTTTGGGGGACAGGTGAACCTCGAAACTGCCTCGCAGCTGTTTGATATCATTGTTCGTGAACTCAACGCCGTCCTCAAAGGCGACATTACCGAAGCCGAAGTTGAAGCCGCCAAATCATACGGCATGGGACGCTATCAAATGGGTGCCCAGACAGTGGCACAGATTGCCAATTTCTACCTCAGTCGTTATTTTGCCGATGGGGTCGTTAAAGATTACTACAAAGTGCCGGATTCTATCCAAAACACCACTCGCGAATGTATTATCGATACGGCACGGGACTTTTTCAAAGCTGGCACATGGGTACTGGCCGGGGTGAGTAGTGGTGAAAAAGAAGATCTCGTTGAGCTGAGTGATAAACTAGCAGTCTTGTTCGAAACACGCTAGAATAAGCATATGCAGAAAGCAGGACACGATGAAAGTAGCAATTGCAGGCTTTGGCGCTGAGGGTAGAGCCAGTCTATCGTATTGGGATACGCTTGAAAACGACGTCACAGTGGTGGACGAACGCGAGACGATCGACGATCTACCAGAGGCTGTCGAAACTATCTTAGGGCCGGACGCCTTTTCACAGCTGGGTGATTTCGACCTAGTCGTCCGGACAGCAGGACTTTCGCCGCACAAGATTGTGACGAATGGGAAAGTGTGGTCGGCTACAAATGAATTTTTTGCCAAATGCCCGGCGCCGATCATTGGCGTCACGGGAACCAAGGGTAAGGGGACAACGGCAAGTCTGATCGCGAGCATACTAAGTGCCGCAGGGAAAACTGTCCACCTGGTCGGCAACATTGGGACGCCGGCTCTTGAGGTGCTTCCATCGATCACGTCAAGAGATGTTGTGGTGTATGAACTAAGTAGTTTTCAGCTTTGGGATCTCGAAAAGAGCCCTTTTATCGCCGTCGTATTGATGATCGAACCAGACCACCTTGATACCCACCAAAGTTTTGATGAGTATATCGCTTCAAAAGCAAACATTCGTCGCCACCAGGGGATGGACGATTATTGTATTTATCATCCGACCAACAAATGGTCGCAGCAAATCGCTACGACCGGCCCCGATACACCGGCCCGTGCAGAGTGGGACGCACGCGCTGGTCGCTACGGGATTGCTGACGACGGGCAAGTCTATGTAAAAGAGAATACATTTTTTACTCAAGACACCGCTATCTGTAGCGTTGACGCCCTGCAGCTACCGGGGATGCATAACCAAGAGAACGCCTGTGCCGCTCTCAGTGTAGCACTCCATTTCACGAAAATTAATGCCGTTATGGAGCGGGGCCTCAGCTCATTTAAGGGGCTGCCGCATCGGCTTGAATTCGTTCGCGAACTCTACGACGTGGCCTATTATAACGACAGCTTCTCATCCGCACCTGGTGCGACGATTGCCGCTATTAAAGCGTTTGACCGTCCGGAAATCCTGATATTGGGAGGCACAGACAAGGGTGCTGACTTTACTGAGTTGGCGCAAGCTATCAGTGATAATCATCAGGTAAAACAACTCGTTATCATGGGAGTTATACGCCAGAAATTAGCAGATTTCTTGAAAGAACAGGGTGTGACGGTGGCGATGGATATTGTCGATGCGACCACCATGCAAGAAGTCATCACACACGCGAGGGAATACGCGGAGTCGGGCGACATTATCATTCTCAGCCCAGCCTGCGCTAGCTTCGATATGTTTAAGAATTTCTATGATCGTGGCGATCAGTTCAGAAGTATCGTTCAGGCACTATGACGCAATTTATTTTTGATACGTATTCTCTTGACCGTGAAAGTGGGGAGGCGACTTTTCACTATAGCTTCTCGGACGGACGGCAATTTACCGAGCGGGTGCAGTTTGCTGTAGGGCCCGGAAATGACGAAGTGGTGCTCGATAAGGCAATGTTTCTGGCATTTGTGCTTGTGGGGACATCGTACTATAAGACATTTCCAACCAGCGAAGTGGTGTTTGCCCATCATGCTATCGACGAACGACAAGCTGCATTCTTTAACGCCGTCTATCAGGAGGGGATGAGCCAGTTTGCCTTTGAAAACGGGCTAACGAGGGAGCAGCTTGCTCATTTTGTGCCGTCTTTGACCCAACCGGAAGTACCGACCACCTACGACGGTATGGGGATACTTGCGCTCCAGAGTGGCGGCAAGGATTCACTGCTCGCGGCCACGCTTCTCAAGCGTGTCGGTACTCCATTTACACCATGGTACATAGCGAGCTCCGCTGAGCATCCTCGAGTGCTCGATAGTTTCCAGGCGCCACTGGTGGTAGCGAAGCGGCTACTCGACCACGAGGCTTTGCAGAAGGCCAAGGCAGAAGGTGGCATGAATGGCCACGTGCCTGTTACCTATATCGTCATGAGTTTGGCGCTCGTTCAGGCGATTCTGCTGGGAAACGACACGATTCTCACATCGATTGGCCACGAAGGTGAGGAGGAGCACGATTGGATTGGTGATCTGCCAGTGAATCACCAATGGTCAAAGACATGGACGGCCGAGCAGGACTTTGTGGCCTATGTCGATGCGTATGTAGCATCTGGCCTGAGGGTTGGTTCGCCGCATCGCCAGTATAGTGAGCTCAAGATTTCCGAACTATTCGTTGAGTATGCTTGGGATGTCTACGGCCATAGCTTTAGCTCTTGTAACGTAGGAAATTACCAGCAAGGTCACGGCAATAGTACGCTGACATGGTGTGGTGAGTGCCCCAAGTGCGCCAATTCGTATCTGTTATTTGCGCCTTTCGTGGAAGCTACCGAATTACAGTCACTGTTTAATGGACAAGATCTATTTTTGAAGCCGTCACTGGGCGAGACATTCAAAGGCCTGCTGGGCATTGATGGAGTGATGAAACCATTTGAGTGTGTTGGGGAAATTGATGAGCTTCGGGTGGCCTACCACATGGCGATTAGAAAGGGTGGCTATGGCAGCCTGCCGTTCGCCGTGCCTGAATCTTCATTCGACTACCGCCAGCTGTACCCGGCACAGCCGTGGGCAACGAAAATGTTACAATAAAGACAATGCAACCACTCTTAAAACGTCTGACAACTCTGAGAACGGACATCGCGGCCGCCTACCAGCAGCTGGCTATTGATGACAAAGCAGCGCAAGCTGCCGAACTGGAGACACAGCTGAACCAATCTGAAGCCTGGAACAATCCAACGGCCGCACAGGAAAAAAGCAAACAACTCGCGGCTCTTAATAGTATTGTCGAGCCATGGCAAACATTGCTTGCGCAAGCACGCGATGCAGCGGAGCTGATGGAATTCGACGACGAGAGTTTACTAAATGAAGTCGAGGGGCAAGTAGCGGCACTCGAGGCAGAGCTGGCTGCTCGCAAAAATGACCTACTATTTAATGGAAAATACGACGATCGTGGCGCCATCATTCGTATTAGTGCCGGCGTAGGCGGGACGGACGCCCAGGATTTTGCCGAGATGCTGGAGCGCATGTACCTGCGCTGGGCCGAGCGAGCGGGCATTGATGCCACAATTGTGGAGCGTTCGGCCGGGGAAGAAGCCGGTCTCAAGACAAGTCTGATAGAATGCGTCGGCCCATTTGCGTATGGCAAACTGCGCAGCGAAAACGGCGTTCACCGCCTGGTGCGCCTCAGCCCGTTTAACAGTGACAATCTACGGCAGACTAGCTTTGCGCTGGTGGAAGTGTTGCCGCAGATTGATCGACCCGACGAGGTACAGCTTGATGATAAAGATCTGAAAATTGATGTCTATAGGGCAGGGGGGCACGGCGGCCAATCGGTCAACACCACCGACAGCGCTGTGCGCGTGACACACCTGCCGACCAACATCGTGGTGGCTATTCAGAACGAGCGTTCACAACTACAGAATAAAGAGACGGCTCTAAAGATTCTACGTTCTAAACTGGCGCAGCTGCAGCTTGAGCAACACGCCGAGACCATCGGTGACCTCCAAGCAGGTGAATCGGCCAATTGGGGCTCCCAGATTCGCAATTACGTCCTCCATCCATACACACTAGTAAAAGATACGCGTACGAAGTACGAAGAGAAAGACACCAAGGCGGTACTCGACGGCAAAATTGATGGATTTATGACGGCGTATCTTGAGCAAACTATGAAGAGCGACTAGGGAATCTGCCGGCTGCTTATGCTATAATGAAACGTAATGATTCTACTTGATAGGGTAACAAAAACATACGGTAAGGATAGCGCGAAACCGGCTATTAACCGCGTCAGCCTTCACATTGAGCCACGTGAATTCGTTATTTTAGTGGGGACGAGTGGTGCTGGAAAATCAACACTTTTAAAACTCCTCACGCGTGAGGAAAAACCAACCAGCGGCAAGATTGTCGTCGGTGGCATCGACTACGACACCCTGCGCGATAAACATATTCCACTGCTGCGCCGCAAAATCGGGGTCGTTTTCCAAGACTTTAAATTGCTGCCGCAGCGCACCGTTTACGAAAACATCGCCTTTGCGCTTGAGATCGCTGGTATGACAAACCGCGAGATTCGCAGCACCGTGCCGAAAGTAATCGAGCTGGTGGGACTGACTGGCAAAGAGAAGAATTTCCCTCATCAATTATCTGGTGGTGAACGTCAACGCGTCGCCATTGCTCGCGCTGTGGTGCGCCAGCCAAAAATCTTGATCGCCGACGAGCCAACTGGTAATTTGGATCCACGCCATAGCTGGGATATTGTGCGTTTACTAGAAAAGATCAACAAGTACGGTACAACGGTGCTTTTGACGACTCACAACGTTGACATCGTCAATAAGTTAAAGCGTCGCGTGGTGACACTCGAACACGGCAAAATCACCAGCGACCAAGCGGAAGGGAGCTACAGGCAATGAGCAAGCAAAAAGTCGACGCCAAGTCGTTCGCTCAGCAGCGTCGTAAACGTCGCCAGTGGCTGACGTTCCTTCGTATGTGTCGCTATGGCGTTAATAACTTTAGTCGTAACACTTGGCTCACCGTGGCAGCCACCGCTGTCATGACAATTACGCTGTTGATTATTTTCGTGACCCTGTCGGCACGCAATATTCTGGCAGACAGTCTGACCGAAGTCAGCAAGAAAGTCGATATGTCGATTTATCTTAAGAAGTCGACCAGTGATGTTGATGCTGGTAAGATCGCCGCCTCAATCGAGGCATTGCCATCTGTCAACGGCGTTACCTATGTGTCGCCAGCCGAGGCCAGAAAACAGGTCGCGGAAGAGAACAAGAACCGCGACGGTACGCTCGAGGCCCTTAATGAAGCTTCCAATGAACTGCCAGGTACGCTGCGAGTTAACCTGCGTGATATCAATGATACCTCTGAGCTTGATAAATTCGTGCAAACCAACTCGTTCCTTAAAAAGAATATCGATTCCAACCGTCCACCATCATTTAGTGGTGGTGGAAAGAGCACTATTCAGACGATTGGTAGCTGGGTTGGCTTTGCCGAGAAGCTCGGGCTCATCGCGAGCAGTATTTTCATTGTCCTATCGTCATTGATCGTCTTTAATACCATCCGCATGGCGATCTTCAACCGCAAAGAAGAGATCCAGATGATGAAACTAATCGGGGCAGACAAGAACTTTATTCGTGGTCCGTTCATTGTTGAGGCTATTGTCTATGGATTTATCGCGGCCCTAGTCGCCACAGCGCTCGGTATTGTCATTCTGGTAGGCGCAAAAGACGGCCTGACATCATTTGGCATTATTGTGCAGCCAACGATCGATATTGCCGTTATTTACAGCCCGTTTGTCTTACTGGTTATGATTATCGTTGGAGCGCTGATTGGTGTCATTTCTTCTCTGTTCGCGACGCGAAAATACCTCAAGATCTCGTAAGCATAAGCGTTGACATGACCTCCTGTCTGTGCTAGGATAGACCTAATGAAACAACGGTCCGCCACACCAGTTTCCACCTCTTTTACTGCAAAAGCAGTCATTGTTGCCGCCGTGGTCTTAATGGCCATCGCCAGCCCGCTGCAACTAGCAACGACCGTAAAGGCAGATCGCTACGATGAACAGATCGCCGCTATCCAACGCGAAGTTGACCAATACCAAGCAGCAGCCAGGGAACTAGCCGGCAAAGCCGACACGCTGCAGCGAGAGTTAGACCGACTCACGAATGAAAAAGCACAACTGCAAGCGCAGATTGACCTTAGCCAAGCCAAGTACGATAAATTAGTCAGCGATATCGCTGCAACAGAAGCAAAGATTGCCCAGAACCGTAAAGCGCTTGGTGATACCATCGCTGATCTTTACGTTGATGGCAAAGTCTCACCACTTGAGATGCTGGCCAGCAGTAAAAATATTGGTGACTATGTCGACAAACAATCATATCGCGAGGCCATCAGCGACAGGCTGACAAAGACGATTGCAGAGATAAAAGCCCTCAAGAAGAAGCTCGAAAGTGACAAGAAAGACGTTGAGCGTGTGCTGACGGATCAGAAAAACCAGCGCGAAGCACTGGCCGCCAAAGAAAGCGAACAGCAGAAACTCGTCAGTGACACTCGGGGCGAAGAAGCAGCCTACCAAAACTTGTCAGCTAGCAAGAATCAAGAAATTTCAAGCCTAAGAGCCGCGCAAGCCGAAGAAAACCGCCGTGCCATGCAACGACTTGGCTTCGGATCGATCCCTGCCGGTATTCCTGGCGGTGGCGGTTATCCTGGCGCCTGGGCAAATGCGCCACTTGATGCCTATATAGACCCATGGGGTCTCTACACCCGCGAATGTGTTAGTTACGCGGCCTGGAAGGTTGCAAGTACTGGTCGTTTCGTACCAAACTTTGGTGGACGCGGTAATGCTAATCAGTGGCCATCAACCGCAGCCGAGTACGGCATCTCTAGCGGCTCGACGCCCCAGGCTGGTTCAGTCGCCATGTGGCCAATTGGTTACTACGGGCACGTGATGTATGTCGAAGCGGTCAACGGCGACGGAACTATTGTCGTGAGCGACTACAACCTCAACTGGGACGGTAACTACCGTACTTACACCCGTACGTCATCTGGTCTGACGTATATCTACTTCTAATTGTAATTTATTCCTATTTCTCTCAACTCGCTGATGTTATATTGCTACAGCAATGTAGCACGTCGTCGTTCGGAAAGGTAAATAGATCTACCTTTCTCTCACTTCCTGGTGCTATAGCAATAGCTGAAACACCAGATCGTCTCGGAAATAGAAATAAATTTCTATTTCTCTCATCTCACTGGTGTTATAATCATAAGAGTTATTAACTATTGTTTGATTGGGGAATCCCGTGCCTACTCACCACACACCTGAGCCTGCCGCCTTGCGTCCGCAGCGTACTATATCGAAAAGTTTCCTTTTCCTATCACTGACACTGGCTGTCGTAATAGGATTTGTCGCCGGCACTCGCAGCAATGAGCTGCTCGGCGCCGTGGCACCACTCGTTGGTATTAAAGTCGAGACGTCCACACTCAATCTGGACTCGGTGCAGGCTACCTACCGCCAACTAAAAGCCAATTACGACGGTTCGCTCAGTGACCAAGCCTTGATCGACGGTGCAAGCCGTGGTCTCGTGGCAGCAGCCGGAGACCGTTACACGGTGTTTATGGACGCCAAGGAAGCCGGTGACTTCGATAAAGACCTATCGGGTGATATCGGCGGTGGTATCGGCGTAGAGCTAGGCATGAGAAGTGATCAACCAACCATTATCCGCGTCCTTGAGGGTAACCCGGCTGAAGCGGCCGGACTGAAGGCGGGCGATACAATTGTAAAAATCAACGATGAATCGTCGACAGACTGGGATACTTCGAGAGTCGCCGAGAAAGTCCGCGGCGAAGTCGGTACAACGGTGAAGTTGGTCGTGATGCGTGATGGCGAGTTGAGAGAGTTCACGATTACACGAGCGACTGTGAATAATCCAAGTGTTCAGAGCCGAGTAGAAAATGGCATCGGGATCATGAAGTTAACTCGATTTGACGAGAGCACCAGCGCGCTTGCAAAGAAAGCCGGTGAGAGTTTTGCGAATCAGCACGTCAAAGGCATCGTGCTTGATCTTCGTGGCAACGGCGGCGGCTACCTCGAGGCGGCTCAGGCCGTAGCAGGCCTCTGGCTCGATAACAAAGTAGTCGTATCAGAGCGCACACACGGCAAAGTAACCGATGAACTAAAGTCAGCCAGCAACCCAATCCTAAGTGGCATCAAGACCGTTGTGCTGGTGGATGGTGACAGCGCCAGCGCCAGTGAAATCGTGGCCGGTGCCTTGCAGGATCACGGCAAAGCAACGCTAGTGGGCGAGAAGACCTTCGGCAAGGGAACCGTTCAGAAGATAGTAGAGCTTGGGGCGGGCACGAAACTCAAGGTGACGGTGGCGCGTTGGTACACACCAAAAGGTAAAAACATTACTAAAGAGGGTATTAAGCCAGATGTTAGCGCCAGCATCACAAAAGATGATGTCAATGCCGGGCGCGACCCGCAGCTCGAGGCAGCACTGAAGGCTTTGTCTTAAAGACAGCGCTTGTGCTTTTTCAGATAAATGGGTACTATGGAGATACTATGAACGACAAAAAGAAAATTCTTTTAGTTGAAGACGATATTGCACTAGCTTCGGTTTATCGCTCACGTCTCGAACTCGAAGGCTTTGAAATCAAAGAAGTGAATAACGGCGAAGATGCCCTGTCGGCGGCGGTTGAGTTTAAACCCGACCTTGTTCTTTTGGACGCGATGATGCCGAAGATCAGCGGCTTTGATGTCCTCGACATTCTTCGCAATACGCCAGAAACAGCTCACATGCGCGTCATCATGCTGACAGCACTGAGCCAACCGAAAGACAAAGAACGCGCCCAAAATCTAGGAGTTGATGACTACCTGGTGAAATCACAAGTCGTCATCGGCGACGTAGTGGAGCGCGTCAAGCACCACCTCGGTATGGACAGCGGCTCTCAACCAACCACTTAAACAGATCTAAACATAAGTAGTATATTGACAACTCGGCAATAATTTGCTATTATATGTGTTAGTTATGGAAAATGAAAAACAAACAAATAGAAATGAGATCGACGATCTTACAGGTGGCGTATTCATCCGCCGTAGAGACGGCAGTATCGTAAGAGGTCGAGCAATAAAGAATAACCTGGTCGACAATGGCGTGGCATATATGGTCAACTTTACAGAAGGGGACAAAGCACGTCGCCAGTTCTTTGGAGCAGGCGAGCTTGAGGCTGAGCAAGCCGACATAACAAAGCAATTGGAGGCCGAAGCTGAAGCACGGAGAGTGGAACTCGAGTCTCGTCTTGCTGGGCAGTCTATTAACGCTGCACTTATAGAACAGCCGGAGGCTGACACGCTGCGGATAAATGGGCGACCTGAGGATCTATCAGAACCCACTCAGGAGAAAGTAAATGACAGTAACGATAAGCTGCCTAGCCTGGCACGGACGATAGAGTTTTTAAACGAACGATTGAAGCTGAGCTTACTCCCGCTCCCTGAAGGAATCTCACACAACATCCTCGCGGCTAGCTTGAGCGTATGGGGTGAGAAGTTTCTCGAACAAGCAGAAGACGGCACCGGCCCACTCAGCGAAAGTGATGCGAAACGCCTCGCAGCTATAGGCGCCGCAATGAAGACCGTGAAGCCATATCCTGGCGACAACTTTTCGGCACTGCGTCGGGAAGCTCAGGAAATAGTTGATAGAATAAAAGTCTAAAATTATTTAGCACTTAAAAAGCTCAGCACCTCTGGTACTGAGCTTTTATTTTGCGGCAACACTCTATTCGACAGCAATTTGAGTACGTGGGACAGTACGACCGGTAAAGTGGGTTTTACGGATCTTTTTGAAGCTCACGATACCATCTTTTTTGGCGTGGATAGTGAAATCTTTGCTGATAAACGTACCAGGGCCGGCAACTTTTGTTGAACCACTCTGACGAACCAGGACTTCACCAGCAGAAACTGTTTGGCCACCAAAGCGTTTTACACCAAGTCGGCGACCGGCGTTGTTGCGGTTGTTTTTGCTAGAACCACCAGCTTTGACGTGTGACATAGAGTAAACTCCTTAAATTAATATAATAACTGCGTGCAGCTGTAGCGCTGCGTTACTCGGAAAAACGTGCAAGCACATCTTTCTCTCGTTTCCTTGCGCTATCAATCCGTTCAATTGTACCGGAAATGGGGTGATAGGTCAAGGGGTTAAGCGTGTTCTTTCTCTCGGGAAAGAACCAAACCCCTTGTTCTTGAGACCAAGAACCAAGTCCTTCTTTTGACTTGAATCAAAAGAAGCAAAAGTTCAAGTCCTACCTCTTTGGTCCTTGGGCTAGTGTTGTCAGAAAGTGACAATCATCGAAAGAACTCGGCACACCTGGCCTGCCTCAAACAGCTTTCGATTCTGTGAGATTGTCATTCTGACAAACACCTACCGCCACGAACGTCGAGAAGGACATCCCGGGCTACCGCGCCGATAGCAGCCCCGGGGTCTGGGGTATCTGCAGCCTCCCTGCGAAAAGTGAGCCGACAGGCTTTCGTACTATGTTTTGGAGTGTTTGAGTGTCTACGAGTTACCAAAACAACGAACAGCCTAGCGGTGATACTTTTCCGGAGAGGTGAAGCCACCCCAGAACTTTTGTTTCTTTTGGTTACAAAAGAAAAGAGACATTTGGTTCTTTGGTAAAGAACAAGGAGTTTGGTTCTTTGCCTAGCAAAGAACAGTTTAGTTCTTTGGAAAAGAACAAGAACTAAGTTTTGATAAGTACGAGTAGTTCACGAGCGACAATTTGATCCTCGCGGTAATAAAGCAGATCTGAAGCTGAAACATTCTTCAGAGCAACTTGCTCGTAGCCTAGTTCAGAGAGCTTGCCAATGAGGGGCAGGTGAGTAAAGGTACCATTGGCGTCTTTCCAGGCAGGCACAGCGACGCAGAGAGGTGTGCCGGTAGCAAGTTGTGGGGCGATGTTGCGAAGGAACGAGCTTATGATATGGTCGCAGTTACGACGTACTTCCGCGAGCTTCGACAGGGAGGGTGGCGCGCTAAATGGTTGGCCAAGGTACAGTTCACCAACGACGGCGTCGACTGGTTGCTGCCACTCGGTGGTCATGGCATCGCCTTCGTGGACGTACCAATCAAAGTCGATGTGGTGACTATCTTTGAGCCAGTTGAGATTATCTCGGGTAAAGCGAATCATCTTCTCGGCAAGGTCGGTTCCGTAGACGGCGTAGCCTTGCAAAGCGGCTTCTTGCAGGATGACGCCGGTGCCACAGAATGGGTCGAGAATTCGCGCTCCGGGACGGGGATTGGCCAGGCTGATCATTATTTGCGCGAGCTTCGGCGGTAGCATGCCGACAAAAGCATCGCGCTTTGGGCGTTCTTGGTCGCGCTTGGCGTAAGCGGTGATATTCTGGGCACCAGTGCTCTCGGCAACAATAATCTTGCCACCTTTACCTCTGATGACAAGCAGCTCCACCTTATTATCCGACAGTCCTAGCTTGTTGTGGTGAGAGGTGGCTGAACTTAATTCGGCTTCGATGTTTGGAATGAGTCGAAGGCTGACACCTGATTTTTTAAGACGCTGCTTCAGCGTGATACCAGTTTTCTGAACTTCTCGAGGGTTGGCCCTCAGCCCGATAACGCTGATGCCTAGGGTGATTTTACCGTCATAATTCGCCCAGGCCGTTTCGTATTGGCTCAGTATCTTTTGGCTGACTTGGTGCCAGTCACCGGTGAGCTCGGCGACGACACGTCCAGCCTTCAAGGTGCCACCGAGTCGAGCGAGAGATAATTCCTCGGTCTTGATGGTAGCGGTGTAGGGCGAGAAAAAGTCGACAGCGTCGCTGCCGTAGACACGTTCGAGTTCGGCGATACCGAGCGCGGGTTGACGACCAAGAATTGCAATATACATATACCCTTTAGTATAGCGTATAATGAGTACATGTCGTTTCGAATGGGGTTGAGTATTTTTACTGTGGTTTTCTTGGCCATTATTATCTACGTCTCTCGCTACGAGATAGCCCACGCTTGGAGTCTACTGGAGCGTGTGAACATTTGGATACTCCTTTTGCTAATTCCAGGTCAAATCTTGGTGTACTACACCGGGGGGGAAATGATATTCTCCTACCTCCGTTCAAAGAATTCTATCGATAACGTCAAGCGCACCGAGCTCACGAGAATGGCGCTCGAACTTAATTTCGTTAATCATATTTTGCCAAGCGGCGGCGTTAGTGGCGTCTCCTACATGAACTGGCGACTCGGCCGTTTTGGGGTGAGTGCCGGGCGAGCCACGATGGCGCAGGTGGTGCGCTACGCGGCCGGATTTGCGGCTTTCATTGTGCTACTGCTGCTAGCTGTCGTGATGGTGACGATCGACGGGCAAGTGAACCGCTGGATTATTCTGATTAGTTCGTCGCTCGCTACTATTATGTTCGGCGTGGTTGCGGCGCTCGTTTTCCTACTCAGTAATATAAAGCGAGTTGAACGCTTTGGTATCTGGATTGATCGACTGATCAACTCGACCGTTCGTCGACTCAGCTTCGGTCGGATACCACGACTGGTTGACCAAGCCGTTATTAGTACTTTTTTTGAAGAGTTACACCACGACTTTGTGGCCTTGAATCACGACAGGCGACTGCTCATTACGCCATTTTTGTGGGGGCTGCTGGCGATGGGGTCGGAAGCGTTGCTGTTTTTGATTACATTCTGGGCACTCGGCGTAACGGTCAACCCGGCGATTATTTTGATTGCCTATGGTGTCGCGTCGCTCGCCGGTTTCTTTGTGGTTACCCCCGGAGGCGCTGGAGCATACGAAGCCATCATGGTGTCGTTTCTGGCTATTGCGGGCGTGACGAGTGGGGTGGCGATCGCAGGGATAGTCCTCACGCGAGTTATCCTGCTACTTGGCACGATTATTTTCGGCTATTTATTCTATCAACATGCACTGATCAAATATGGAAAACACAACAAGCCCTCTATTCACGGTTAGTGATTTTATCGCTTTAACCAACCAAACACTCGAGTACGCCTATCCAAGTGTGCAGATTGAAGGCGAGGTGGCGAGCTTCAAGATAAACCAAGACAAATATGTCTTCTTTGACCTAAAGGACGACAATGGCAGTATCGGTTGCTTCATGACGGTGTGGCAACTACGTCAGCCGATAGAAAATGGTATGAAGATCGTGGTGACGGCCACGCCGAAACTGACGCAGTGGGGAAAATTTAGCCTGACAGTACGAGCCTTGCGGCCGAGTGGCGAGGGGAGTCTCAAAAAAAGCTTCGAACTTTTAAAGGCGAAACTCGACAAAGAAGGGTTATTTTCGCCGGAGCGCAAGCGACCTTTGCCAGCTGTGCCAGAACACATCGCTGTCATTAGTAGTGTGCAGGCCGCTGGTTACGCGGACTTTATAAAGATCGTGAACGACCGCTGGGGCGGGCTGCGCATCGATGTGGCTCATGTGCAGGTGCAGGGGACGGATGCGCCAGATCAGATCATCCGGGCGCTGAAGTACTTCAATGAGCAGGAAGATCTGCCGCAGGTGGTCGTGGTTATTCGTGGTGGTGGTAGCGCTGATGATCTCGCTGCCTTTAACGACGAGCTGCTGGTGCGGGAAATTGCTGCTAGCCGTATACCGACACTAGTGGGAGTGGGGCACGAGGTAGATGAGAGCCTGGCTGATATGGCGGCGGATGTACGGGCGGCAACCCCAAGTAATGCGGCTCAGATTGTCGTGCCAGACCGCCAAGAGATTATTCGTTCGGTTCGCTACCGCGTGCAATCGGTGTTGCCACGAACGACTCAGGCGATCGAGACGAAACGACTCGAACTTCAGGGTATGCTAGAGCACGCCCTGGCGTCGATTGAACGCCAGATGCAGCAAGCCGATGAGCAAGTACTCCACGTCCGTCAGGTGTTGGCTCAGCTGGATCCCAACGTCGTCTTGAAACGGGGCTACGCCCTGATCCGTGGTGAACAAAAAGTTGGTTCATCTATCGAAATTGAAACACACAGGGCTATAATAGGAGCAAAGGTTGAACGCTATGACGAAAAATAAGAACAGTACCATACAAGAGAAGATTGCCGCACTAGAAGAGCTAGTTGCTTGGTTTGACAGTGATGAGTTTACGCTAGAAATCGCGCTGGATAAATTCAAGGATGCCGAAAAGCTGGCCAGTGAGATCGAGACAGACTTATCGCAGCTAAAGAACGACATTGAGGTGGTCAAGCAGAAGTTCGATCAGGCATGATCATCCTTTGGATCGTCTTGGTTGTCGTGCTGGTATTCGGTCTGGTGGTGTTTCGGGGCGCGCCGTACTTGCCGAGCCACGCACGTGAGGTGAAGGCGGCATTCACGTCGCTTTACCCGCTTTCAAAAAAGGATTTGCTGATCGATGTAGGGTCGGGCGATGGCATTATTCTACGTCTCGCCGCGGGGCGCGGGGCGCGGGCGATAGGGTACGAGATAAATCCGCTACTGGTCGGCATCTCGTGGCTACGAACGCGCGGACTCCACGGCGTTCGCACCGAACTGGCTGATTTTTGGTTCAAAGAGTTGCCAGCTGAAACGACAATTGTCTACGCTTTTTCGATTTCGCGCGACACCACGAAGCTCATGAAGAAACTACAGCAGGAGTCGGATAGACTAGCGCGACCACTGCACCTCATGACCTACGGCGCCTCTCTGGAAGACAAAAAAGCCATCAAAAAACGACGTGGCCATCATCTTTATCTTTTCACCCCTTTACAGGAAGAAAAAGCGTAAGTATAATGAAGCGGTATGAACACACTCTATCGACACTATGAACGCGGTGCGGTGACCGCTTCGCTGGTTATAGCGATTATTCTTGGCGTGCTTGCCACGGGATTTGCCGCAACAACAATCTGGGCGTACCTCAGTTACACCGAACAAAAAACCGACGTGGACGGCAAAATAGCATTGGCTGAAGCTGAAGCTAAAAAAGCACAAGCCGACGTAGACGAGAAGAAGTTTGCCGAGCGCGAAAAAGAACCAAATCGCGAATTTGTCGGGCCAGAAGACTACGGTCGACTGACGTTTAACTACCCGAAAACATGGAGCGTCTATATCACTAAAGATGCAACCACTGGTGGAGCATTCGAAGCTTACCTCAACCCGATTACTGTCCCAACCGTTAGTACGACGCAGCAGTTTGCGCTTCATCTGTCGATCACCGACACTAGCTACGACAAAGTGCTCGCTACCTACGACGGCTTGATTAAAAAAGGTGATTTGAAATCAACTCCGACTAGTGTGAACGGACAAAATGGTACCAGGCTCGATGGTAGTTTCTCGAAAGATATTCGGGGCGCCGCGGTGTTTTATAAGATCCGCGATAAAACACTACTTTTCCAGACCGATGCCGACACATTCAAGCCAGACTTTGAGAACATAATCAAAACGATTAAGTTTAACACCTAGCGTCTAGAGTGCTACACTGGTTGTAGCATGAAGGGGAGTCATAACGCGGATCAAGGGATGATCGACTACAGGAGTCTATCGTCTCTTACGATTGCGGCGCATGAGCTAAAATCCCCCCTAGCACTACTGAGACAGTTGGCGCTGTCACTCGAGACTGGTGATCTGCTGGAAGTCGAACGCCGGGAGGTCGCCCGCCATATGAAACTAGTGAGCGAGCGGGCACTGCGGCTGACGACTGATCTTACGAAAGTCCAGCGGCTCGAAGACGGATTGTTCGAGCTTGAGCCTATTAACCCCCAACAACTCTGCGAAGAGGTGGTCTGGGAGCTGTCGCCACTCTATAAAGCCTGCGGTCGTGAGCTCGTTCTGGCTCCACGTCAGCGCCCGCTCCTGGCGATCGCCAACAAAGATTTACTCCGCCGTATTTTACTTAATTTTGCAGATAATGCCCTCTATTACGCCGATGAAACATCTCCAGTTGAGCTGTCGGTGTCATCGCGCGCTCAAGGCGAGACGATCCGACTTGGTATTCGTGATTATGGCCCAGCACTCTCTATCGATACTTGGCGCTCGTTGCACGACACTGCGCTGCGCCCAGAACAACTCTATGCTCGACCGGGTGGCAGCGGGCTTGGCCTAGTGATTGCATGCCAGTTTGCGCAAGCTATGAATGGCAGCGTCGGCGCCACGCGACACCGTGATGGGGCTACCTTTCATGTCGATATCCACGCTTCAAGGCAAATGAGCCTGCTATGAACATCGTCGTTGTCGAGGATGACGTTCTCCTCGGTCATCATTTCGAGCGTACCCTAAAAAAAGCAGGGTACAACGTGGCATCGAGCCCGCATGCGCTGGGGGCTATCCGGCTGATTGATGAGACAAAACCGGCCGTCATAGTGCTTGACATGTTGCTGACGGGTTCAACGGCGATGCCTCTACTGCATGAACTACAATCACATGACGATCTTGCCCGTATCCCGGTTGTAATGGTGACGAGTATGGCGGCCGATTTGTCGCTCGAAACCCTGAAACCATATGGCGTGAGATATGTGCTCGATAAAACCACCATGCACCCCGACGATCTTGTAGCGGCGATTCGGAGCGTTTCGCTATGAAAAGTCTGCGCACCAGGGCGATCGTCCTCAGGCGCACCAATTACGGCGAGGCTGATCGTATTTTGCAGCTCATTACCTCTGAGGGACGACAAGCGGTCATGGCACGTGGTGTCCGCAAAGAAAAGTCTCGCCTAGCTGGTGGGATAGAGCTATTTGCGGTGAGTGACGTGGTAATCGGTGAAGGCAAAGGTGAGCTGGGGATTCTCACATCGGCTCGTTTGGTGCATTTCTACCGTCATATTATGGAAGATTATGACCGGATGCAGTTTGCCTACGAAACACTGAAGCGCGTGGCGGCAGCCAGCGAGATGGTTGATGAGCCAGAGTGGTACGATGTAGCTCAGGAGGTTCTGATGGCGCTGGACGCAGTGACAATCGAGCTAGACTTAACGCGCACCTGGTTTTACATTCACCATGCGGCGCTACTTGGTCATGAGCTGAGTCTGGTGCGTGACGTGGCCGGACACCGCCTGTTGCCGGATGAAACCTATACCTATGATGTGGCGGATCAGGGGTTGCGGCTGTCACCGAAGGGTGAAATCACCGCGGATCACATTAAATTACTGCGTCTGATTGCCGCCAAACCACTCAAGGCTTTAGCCCAGATTGGTGGTATCCAGGACATTATTCACGACTGCGAGCTACTAGCGCGCCAGCATGCGGCGCTTCGCAGTTAAAGAGTGATATAATAACAGATATATGAGCACAGAAAACAAGAACGAGAAGATGGAAGCAATTGTTAGCTTGGCAAAACGTCGTGGTTTTGTTTTTCAAGCATCTGAAATATATGGAGGTCTCGCTGGGTTCTGGGACTATGGCCCACTTGGTGTCGAACTCCTCAATAAATTGAAAGCAGAGTGGTGGAGGGCAGTCGTTACCGAATCAGATAATATATTCGGCGTCGACGGTGCTATTATCCAGAATCCAAGATTATGGGAAGCGAGTGGACACGTGGCGGGTTTTACAGATCCGATGGTGGAGGATACTGTCAACGGCAAGCGTTACCGGGCAGATCATTTAGCTGGGATTGATTCGACTGACCTCGTTGAACTAACTGAACTACTGAAGGACAAGAAGTCGCCAGACGGCAACCCTCTGAGCGAACCACGCATTTTTAACATGATGATGAAAAGTTGGGTTGGTCCTACAGCAGGCGACATAAAGATAAAAGGTGTCAATAACAATGTGCTCAAAATTGAAGCAGGTGATGCGCTCATTGAAGTCGCCACAGGTACGGATGAGGTAAAAGTCACCAGAATAAATGACCCTTCCGCTGTCTATCTTCGTCCCGAAACAGCCGGTTCAATCTTTACAAATTACCAGAACGTTCGCGAAACTATGCGTGCGAAACTTCCATTTGGTATTGCCCAGACAGGTAAGGCCTTTAGGAATGAGATTTCGCCTCGTGACTTCATCTTTCGCGTACGCGAGTTTGAGCAGATGGAGATGCAGTATTTCATCAAGCCCGACAACCAGGCTGAAACGTACGAGTACTGGCGTCAGTTTGCATGGAAATTTTTAGTAGAACGCCTCGGTATCGACGAAGAAAACTTGCAGTGGCATGAGCATGATGCCAATGAACGCGCTCATTATGCTGCGGCAGCCCACGATATTTATTTCAAATTTCCACAGGGCTTCAAAGAACTGTGGGGTACTCACAATCGTACCGATTTTGACCTCAGTAATCATCAGCGTGTCAGTGGCAAGGATATGAATTACTTTGAGAGTGCTGACGAAGAGCGTTTTATTCCGTATGTTATCGAAAGTTCAGTAGGAGTCAGCCGAATGCTTCTCGCAGTACTCAGTGATGCATATCGCGAAGAAGAGATAAACGGTGAGACAAGGGTGGTGTTGAAGCTAAAGCCTGAACTAGCGCCATATCTATACGCTGTCTCACCACTACTGAAGAACAAACCAGAGCTGGTTGCAAAAGCTCGCGAAGTCTACGACGTTCTCAAGAAAAAACACGGCAACGTGATGTGGGATGACAATGGCAACATTGGCAAGCGCTACCGCCGCCAAGACGAGATCGGCACGCCGTACTGCGTAGTGATCGACTTCGACACACTCGAAGACGACACCGTGACCATTCGCGACCGCGATACGACCGAGCAAAAGCGAGTTGCGATCAAAGAGCTGTAAGTAGCAGCGCCTAGTTACCCTGATTACTGGAGAGTATAATAGAACGTAGGGAGAACTGATATGGGATTTTGGGGATCATTCGCGAAGATTATGGCAGGCAAGCCAGTATACGATGACACATCAGTGGCTGATAAACTGTATCCAAAACCGCAAGCTCCACAACCTGGTGTTCAGGCACAACGGACGACATTTACAGATGGGAATGGAAACAAGATTGTTCCGGAGGTGTCGTTTAAGCACTTTAAATCACATGTTAATGGCTCAAAGGTCCAGACCTGGGCCTGGGCGGTGAACGATTCGTCGCTCGAACTAGAGCTGATGAAGACCGAACTACTCGGCCATCATCAAGACATCCATCGTCGGCTGCGACCGGGCGAGAGTCATGAAATCATGATATATTCCGGTCCACTAATTACCCACGAGCACGATCATCAGGCGCGTCTGTACTATAAAATTCACGAAAATGATGACGGCTTTTTGGCGGAATACAATATTGAATACACTCATCAATCTGACGGCACATTTGTGGTCGAAGAGTTTCATCGTACATACCAACCGCGCGATATTTAGCGTATAATTGAGGTATGAAAGCATCTTGGAACAACACAGTTATCGCAGAAGCGCCCCGGGAAGAACTTATTCGTATTGAAGGCAACTGGTATTTCCCACCAGAGAGTATCAATAAAGAGTATTACAAAGACAGCGACCATCACACCACTTGTATTTGGAAAGGTGAGGCCAGCTACTACGACATCGTTGTGGATGGCCAAGTAAATGAATTTGGTGCATGGTATTATCCCGAGCCTAAAGAAGGTTCGATTGAACGGGTAGGTAAGGACTTCACCGACTACGTCGCCTTCTGGAACGGTATAGAAGTTTCCGAATAAAGGAAATCCCGCCCCGATTTATATCGGGACGGGAAGGACTCCTTTCATCATCTGATGGTAAAACGGTAGATACCCCTTAACGGCTTGCCGCCGCCAAGAAGTGCACCGAATTCTCCGGCTCGCTTCTGGTTGCCCACTAGGGCGCACAGATACATCGCACGAAGTGTCAGTCGCTGCCGTTCGTACCCGTAGGGAAGGTAGTCGATCAGCCAGTCCAGGTTGTCGAGCTCATAAACGCTCTTGTAGCCCCTGAGGCTGACCGCGACCTCTCGCAGTATCTGAAGCGACCCAATACGGTCGACTTCGATGTTGCTGCGAGCCAGGAAGCCACGCGTTACAACTCGCTCAATCTCAACGCGAGGTGTTACTTCGCTGATGCCGCCTAGCAATCGCTCGGCGGCCGAGATGAGCTCACGGGCAGAGACAACATTGAACTGTCTGAGCTCAAAGTTGCCAAAGTCGCGCAGTAAGATCGCCCGCGACACGGGTGCGTCGCGTTTGATCTTTGTGACAGCTGCGCGAAAGAGGTACCGTGCACCGTCAATATCGCTGCGTTCAGCCGCGATGAGCGCATATTGATGAAGAATAATGCCACGCTTGTAGCGATGGATTAGATTCTCGTCGTCTACGTACTCATTGGCACGGTCTAGTATCACGATGGCGGGGTCAAAATCTCCCGCCGCGACGTACTTCTTGGCAGTTTTCAGATATTCACGAAACTTGTTCGACTATCTCACCTTCTCTCGTAATGTTAAGGAATCCAAATATCTATTATACGATAATACTTATGTATATTCAATGGCCGCGAGCTGTTACAATAGATAGAATGATAGTTTATTATACCGATGGCAGTGCCAGTCCCAATCCTGGCCCCGGCGGCTTCGCCGTTATAAAAAATGGTGTGCCTCATATTTTGGGCAGTGAAGACGGCGCTACCACCAACATTCGCATGGAAGGTATGGCGATAGTGGCTGCACTGAAAGACGCCGCAGGTGAGCACGCCGAGATATATACCGATAGCGAGTTCTGGATCAACGTCATCACCAAGTGGGCACCTGGCTGGGAAGCGAAAAGCTGGAAGAAAAAGGGCGGTGAGATCAAGAATCTCGAAATTGTGAAAGAGGCCTACAAGCTCCATCAGGATTCAAACGCAGTGTTGGTATGGGTACGTGGCCATGAGGGTGATGAAGGCAACGAACTAGCTGACGTCTGGGCCAATAAAGCCCGCGAAGGTGTTCGACTATGAGAGAGATCGAAGTAAAGGCTCGAATCGTCAGTAAGCAGCCCATTCTTCAGGCAATAGCCGATGCTGGCGGGGTGGTATCTGAACCCGTTACTCATCACGACCGCGTTTACGGTGTCAAAGGAGTCGCCGGGGCATCTGAAAATCACGAACCATGGCTAAGGGTACGAACCGAGACAAAGGGCGATAAGATCGTACATTATTTTACGCTGAAAAAATCTATCACCAACCAGCTCGATAGTATCGAGCACGAGACCGAAGTTGCTGACGACATAGAAGCAGAGCATATCATTGCTCAGCTTGGTTTCGTGCCGTATTCCGACCTTACAAAAACCAGGCAGAAGGCAAAGATGGGTGAGATTGAAATATGCGTCGATCATTTGGAAGAGCTTGGTGACTTCGTTGAGGCGGAAAAGCTCACCGCCGATGATACTGACTACGCCGCAGTGGTCGAAGAATTATGGCAGTTGCTCGAATCAATTGGCGTGTCGCGCGCCGATGAAGTAACGGATGGCTACGATGTACTTTTGAATAAACATCGCGGTCTCGACACCTAGCTTCGGAACCTATTGACGCGCTATTGGATCGGTGTATAATCAATCACATTCCATGAGTGAATTTGTGAGTGACTTTGAACCTATTGATGATCCCGAGCCCCCTAGTGGAGGCCTCTATGAATTTATACAGACATCTATAATTCAGCCAAGTCGACATATTGATGACGGGTTGGCCGAGGAATATCGCCGCAAGCAAGAGACAATAGATATTCCGGCGTTGTCTCTTTTTGCCGATACGTTATTAATGACGTTCAATCCTCATGCTGATCCACTAGACCAAAGGATCACTAGAGGAAGCGCTACGCTGCGTCGTAGCCGTAAGGGTAGAATAATGCAATACTTTTTCACTAATATAATCGACGAACAAGAATCAGGCAGAGAGTACCCTGATGAGTACTGCAGAGCATGGACGAACGAGAGTAAGGAGATTAATTGGTGCTACAACGAGCAGCGTCATGAGCCCGCAGCGGATGTACGAGCTAATATCGAGAAAGTATTTTTTCCTCCGGTACCCGAGAGTCCTAGGAAGCTTGGCAAACTAAGCCTATCTCGTCTAGTGCGTCAAAAAGTCTAGTGCATCTGGCCCGATAGTTCGCTATAATACTTACTTAGTACTTGCTAAAAAAGAAAGCGAAATATGGAAGAAAAAACAGAGCCGACTGATATTTTTTTGTGGGCAAATCAGACCGACGCGATCAAGAACGAACTCGACGTTGAGCTGTTTTTGTTTAACAAAAACTACACACCCTACAGCACGAATTTCGCGACTGATGTAAATAACCAGATAAAGCCGCTATTCCTCTATGACTACGTGAACTTTGTGAATCTCGGTGCTGGCACGGGCCTGAGCGTTCGCGACTATGAACTGTCAGAAGCTGAAGATAGCGTACTGCTACGCACTGAACTAGAGAAGGTTGGCCGGGCTGAGACACTGATCCACTTGATCGAACACCAACGTTCCGACATTGTGGAATTTAGCGAAGAAGAGCACGAGTTTAAGCGCATCAAGGGTGTTGTGGCTCGTTTTACCCACAAAGACAATCCTAAGAAGGCGTTTTACACCATCAAGGCTATTCAGCAGGGGAATGTTTTAAAAGGCGCAACCAGCTGGCAGTTTAAGGATGGCAAATTCGGTGCATTTCAGGCAGATATTGGGCTCAAGATGCCCGGCGACAACCAAGTGTTGATTGCCAGCAAGGATATCTTTGCTTTCAACCAACGCAAATTTGAGACGTTATTTAACTATGACTATAAGAAGCAGCTATTAGCCGACCAAAAAGTCGAAGAGATCGAAAAGCAGTATAAACTGAGCTTCCCGGACGGCCTCGACCTGCAATCACTCGTGCGTGAGCGCAAGAAAATCGTCACTAAGCTACAGAAACTTGAAATTGGCGCGGTCACCCAAGAGCAAGCGCTGGAATATGCCGATACTATGCAGCTTGAGCTCATGAGTGACGATGCTGGTGCAATCATTATTATGGACGGCAACGACCTGGACATGTTTGTAAACCTCATCAACGAAGACTACATTACAAGTGAAATCACCGGCAAACGCTACGAGATCAAGAGTAAAAAACCACTCGACGAACCCGAAGGCGAACCACCACGCGGCGTTTAGGTATAGGTTATTAAGACTCAGATTTGTTCGATTTCACGCGTCCCGTCACAATGCTTGCGCTTGCTTACAATAAGCCCCGACACTATACTATGCCAAACAGGATAAATTGCATGACAGAAAAATATGTTCGTGATTATAGTCGTGAAGAACAACAGCGACAACTTAGGTTCGAAACGGGCAGATTGCTCGCCGATGAGTTGGTGGTGCCGCGGCTTATGGAGATTGATGTGCAACCGCCAACCGCTGAATCCTTAGCGATCGCAGCGGAAGTTGGCATAAAGCTTGGCCGCGCTGCCCATGGGTATGAGAGGCAAATGGGTGCCGGTGCGTTAAATAATGCGCTTCGTTTCATGAGTGCCGAGTACCTTAAGGAGTCGTTTATGGATGAAAACTTTGTTGCGCTTCATCGGTCAGCACACGAGGCATTCGAGGCTAGTGGATTCAAATATCTCAAAGTTGAATTTCCTGACACTCTAGCGTAGCGAGGAGGGTATCCACTAAGGGTCGCATGCAGATAAAACGCGAAGAATGGCCTCTTCGGAATTCTTTTTGCTATACTCTAACTATGAAACAAGTCATTGGATGGGTTGGCGTCACTTTAATCTTAATAGCATATACATTGAATGTATTTGGCGTACTTGCAGCGTCTGATTTAACCTATGGAATTCTGAATCTCCTTGGAGCATTTGGGGTGATCATTTCATCACTCGCGAAAAAAGATTACCAACCCACGGTGCTTAATGCCGTGTGGCTCGTCGTCGCATTGATCGGGATTATCCGAAGCTATCTTTATCTGATATGATTTATTAATGATATATCTTATCGGAGGACCGCCAAGAGCGGGAAAGAGTTTGCTAGCTCAGCGATTTATTAGTCGAAAGTCAATCAATTCATTTTCCTGTGATTTTACCTACGATATGGATCAGGTTACGCAGATGCCTGGATTCTCCGGCGCTGACATTATTGAAAAGGGTGAGGCTTATTTCCCGATTCTCAAGCAGTTAGTCCATAACATTAGCTATCGTACTGAAGACTGCATAATTGAGGGTGAGGTCATACTCCCTCGACATATCGTTGAGCTAGCAAAAGACTATGAGATCAGAGCCTGCTTCATTGGTTTATCTGATACGACAATAGAGAAGATTATTGAGTATGGCGGCTATTTCAACTGGCCTAAGTACAAGCTTGAGAATAATCTAGAGAGTGAACTATCCGATTTGAAAGAGCATGTAGTGAGACGCAGCAAGATTATCGAGAAAGACTGCGCGAAGTACACGCAACAGTATTTTGACCTTGCGGGAGACTACGAGGAGCAACAAGATAAGGCACTAAGCTACTTGCTCGGTAATTAGTTTGTAGGGCCTCAACTACTAGTCGAGCTATAATAGGAATAGAAAGTGGGGGAGTAAGTATGAAATATGATGATATCAAAGTGTTATTTTTTAACACTACACTCAAAAAGTCACCGGCAGTCAGTAATACGGAAGGGTTGATCGACGCTAGCCGTAAGCTGTACGAAGAGCAGGGGGCTACCGTCGAGGTGATTCGGGCGATTGATCACCCTATCGCCACTGGGGTGCAACCAGACATGACGAAAGAGGGCTGGGCAGAGGACGCCTGGCCTGAACTATATAAAAAAGTAGTGGCCGCTGACATCGTGATTATCGCCGGGCCGATTTGGCTGGGTGACAACAGCTCGGAAACCAAAAAGATTATTGAACGACTGTACTCGAACTCCGGCGACATGAACGACAAGGGTCAGGCAGTGTATTACGGCAAAGTTGGTGCCGCCATGATTACTGGCAACGAAGACGGTATTAAGCACTGCAGCAGCAATATACTCTACAGCTTGCAGCACATCGGCTTTACGATTCCACCAGAAGCTGACGCCGGCTGGATTGGCGAAGTGGGGCCAGGGCCAAGCTACCTTGATGAAGGTTCGGGTGGTCCAGAAAATGACTTTACGAACCGTCACATTACCTTTATGACTTGGAATACGCTGCATTTTGCGCGGATGCTGAAAGATGCTGGCGGTGTACCAGCGTACGGCAACATGGCTAAGGACTGGAAAGACGGCAATAAATTTGGCTTTTCCAACCCCGAATATAGAAAATAAGCGAGAAGGTTAATCTAAATACTGCATTCGGGCGCTGAACCGTACCAGGCTGCAACCATTTTAAAACCGAATTTGCAGTTGCCTGAAAACGTTGCATTGTAAGGAGAAGAATTACTTGTGTATAACATTCCATAGTATGATCCATCTGCAGCTAAGCGAACGTACGGAAAGTCATAACTACTCAAGCTTTGTGTATACGTCGGCACAAGCATAGGCCTCACTATATTGAGGTATGAACATTGATTTGGGTCGGGTGATGCAGGGCATTGTGGGTATGAGCTGTTATCAACTCTGTACATCTCCATTGCTTTTTTGATCGCGCTAATGTCGCTCATGAGATATGATTTACGAGAACGATCTTGGATTCCATTGTAAGCCGCTATAGATATTGCCGCTAGAATAGCAATGACTACAATTACTATGAGAAGTTCTACAATCGTAAACCCACGAGTTTTTACCATAAGCAAATTATAGACTACATAAAAGAATGGTACAATGTTAACAGATGAATCAGGGGTTAGCGCTAGAAATAATGCTAGCAGGCGAGAGCGTGCTACTCACCGGGCCGGCAGGGGCGGGCAAGACTTTTGTACTCAATCAATTTATTCGTCTAGCTAAAAGTGAGGGCAAACATGTGTCGGTCACCGCCACGACTGGCCTGGCAGCCACCCACCTGGGCGGCACGACCATTCACAGCTGGGCTGGGATCGGCGTGTCGGATTTTGTGCCTCAAGGCTTTGCTGACCACATCGCCAAAGGACGCCGTGAGATCATCGAGAAAACTGACGTACTCATCATCGATGAGATCTCGATGCTACACGACTATCGCCTAGATATGGTCGATGAAGTTTGTCGACTGGTGCGTAAAAAAGACGAACCGTTTGGCGGTATTCAGATTGTCATGAGTGGTGACTTCTTCCAGCTGCCCCCGATCAACCGCGGTGATACGCGGGCTGGCGGCTTCGTGGTGAACAGTAATGTCTGGCAGGAACTCGACCCAACTATCTGTTACCTCAGCGAGCAGCACCGTCAGGACGACGAGGTACTGCTAGATGTGTTGAATGCTCTTCGGGCGGGTGACATCCGTCGTAATCACGCCGAGAAGTTACTGGAGCGTGTGGCGGTCCAGCCAGATGAAGACGCGATCTTGACCGAGCTGCATACGGTGAATATTGATGTCGATACATTGAACGAGAAGAAACTGGCTGAGCTCGACGGTGACGAACTTTTTTATACACAGACCACGACTGGGTCTGATAATTATGTCGAGAATTTGCAGCGATCAGTCTTGGCGCCGTCAGTCCTGCGCGTCAAGCAGGGCGCGCTGGTGATGGCAGTCAAAAACGCGCTCGATCGCAAGTATGTCAACGGCAGCCTAGGTATCGTCACAGCTTTCGAACCGTCAACAGAATATCCGATCGTGGAATTCAAAAACGGCCGTACAGTCACCATGCAGCCAGATACCTGGGAACTACGCGATGGTGATAAAAAGCGCGCTAGTATTACGCAGATTCCACTGCGCCTCGCCTGGGCGATCACTGTCCATAAGAGTCAGGGTATGACGCTGGATGCGGCCCGGATTGACCTTCGTAAAGCCTTCGTGGAAGGCATGGGCTACGTGGCGCTGAGCCGAGTAAAAAATTTAGACAATTTGTACCTCGTGGGTATTAATCGCATGGCGCTGCAGGTGAGTGAGGATGCCCAGCAGATCGACGTGCTCCTGCGGCAGCGAGCAGAGAAAGATCAAAAAAAGTTTGCCCACCTCAAGAAACAGGCAGTGAAGCGCCAAGACCAACCACCAGTCAAGTCAAAGCCGGCCTCGAATTGGCAGGACAAGATCGCCAAAATGCGCGAGACCTACCCAAAGGCGTATATGCCATGGGAAAAAGCTGACGATGACCGCCTGAAACAAGATTTTCAGAATGGGGTAGATATCAAGAAATTATCCAAGATCTTAGGCCGTCACGAAGGCTCGATCAAGATGCGTTTGCAGAAGCATTTCGGAGAGGATGCGATTAGTTGACTTATCTGAGTCGTCCAATCTCACTCACGAGGCCCTTACGCGCCTAGAGATTCACGAATTAGCGATGTAATCTCTAGGGCTGCAGTCGCTTAAGCCTCGTTTCGTTGAGCTTGGACAACTCAGCTAACGAAGCTCAACAACTTTGACCGACCCATCAGTCACATAAATAGTACGGAACTGCTGGCCACGAAAGGTAATTTCTTCGCCTGGGTCGGTGCTGTAGACGCGCCGAGTACGCCCAGAGTCCTTCAGTGTCTGGATGATAAAGTCTCGCTCGCGATCGGAGTTATGGCTACCACCGTGCGTCAGGCGACCGGTGTACCATTGGATATCAAGCGGTGTGACTTCTTCGGTGGCAGCGCCTACCCAGACGTCACTACGACGGTTCAGGAGGGTATGTAGCTGCTGCTGCCAGAACGATAGGTGAGGATGAGCCGCAACATGGCGGTCACTCGGGTCTCGGACTCGCCAAAAGCGCACATGGTGACGAGTACGGGCGCTGCCGGCGCGGTTGGTGGGGATTTCAAAGCCGATGTCTTGCTTCTGCCCAAAAAGGTAGAGGTTACTGAGCGGTGCTTCGGGGTACGGCGAATTCATGACGATCGAACGAAGTTCGCGCAGTCCACTGCGGAAGGTAAGATCATCGGCCTTGTACCAGCCAGCGGCTTTCATGGCCTCGATTAAACCCTTCTTGTTTTTAGCGACAATGGCGATATTGACAGGGTCAGATGGCCAGCCGTCGCTGGTCGTGACGTAGTTGGGGATGTGATTGGGCTTAATGACCAGACGAAACAGCCGAATCAGGCTCGGGATGACAAGATAGGCCAAAACGCAGTAGGCGGCAAGGAGTGCGAAAAACAAAGGAACGCGGCGATCAACGTAGGGGATGAATTTGGTAACAACGAACCATAGACTCAAACTTCCGAGTAGAAAGATGAGACCTCGCCATAGAATTCTGAAAATACGGGTAACCACGAGGCTATTATACAGCTAAACGAACGAGTTCGGTTATCGCTCGCCGCGTTACGTTATAGCAGAAGTATTCGAGTGAAGAGAAAAGCTTGCTTTTGTTGTTCCGAGAATGCGCACTGCTACACGTAGTATAATAGATATATATGCAGAAAAAGTCCGTGCCGACATTTCCGAAGCGTTTCTTATGGGGAGTTTCCACTAGTTCACATCAGGTAGAGGGTCATACTCATAACCAATGGACGGTCTGGGAGCTTGAAAATGCCAAGGCGCTCGCCACGAAGGCCGAGTATGTACTGCAGGATCTCGATACTTGGGAAGCAATTAAGGCAGAGGCGAAGAGCCCGGCCAACTACGTGTCTGGCGAGGCGACCGATCATTACAATCGCTACGAAGAAGATTTTCAGATTATCAAGCAGCTCAATATGAATGCCTACCGCTACAGTATTGAGTGGTCAAGGATAGAGCCCGAAGAGGGTGCCTGGAACGCAGAAGCGATCGAGCACTACAAAACGTACACAGCGCGGCTGAAGGCCCTTGGTATTGAACCTATCGTGACGCTGTTTCATTTTACCTTGCCGGTGTGGTTTGCGGCCAAAGGCGGCTTCGAGAAGCGCAGCAATATACGGTACTTCACTCGCTACGCTGAAAAGATTATCAGCGAGCTTGGCCCGCACGTACGGATAATTGTGACAATGAACGAGCCGACCGTCTATGCTCTGGAGAGTTATCACGAGCACCACTGGCCGCCGGCCTACGTGCACAAGAAGTACAAGGTCTGGCAGGTACTCAATAACTTAGCCCGGGCGCATCGTCAAACTGCCAAGCTGCTCCACGGCATGAATCGCCGCTACAAAGTAACAATCGCCCATAACTCGATGTATTTTTACCCTGGTGACAATGCCTGGCTGAGCAAGATGAGCTCTCATGTCATGCAGTATATGCAGGATGATTATTTCTTGAAGAAAGTCATTAAACACTGTAATGTGCTGGGTGTGAATTTCTACTTTAGCAACCGCGTCTACGGCTACCGTGTGCATAGCCCCAATGACCGGGTGAGCGATGTGGGCTGGGATCTGAGTCCGCTGCATATTCAATACGTGCTGGAACGGCTGCATCAGAAGTACAAACTACCTCTTATTGTGACAGAATCGGGCCTGGCTGACGCAGACGACAGCCAGCGGCGCTGGTTTATCACCCAACAACTCATTGGTATGCAAAAAGCCCTAGACGATGGCGTTGATATTCGCGGCTATCTGCACTGGAGCTTGCTCGATAATTTTGAATGGGCTTATGGCAAATGGCCACGTTACGGCCTGGTAGCAGTCGACTATAAAACGCAAAAACGGACCCTGCGACCAAGCGCTGTGTGGTTTGGTAAAGTCATCCGTTCTCTGCGCGTCTCCGATCGCTAAATTTACATCAGTATATACATAGCTAAAAATACCACGATAACACCAAAAGAACTGCCAAGCCCCACTACTGTTAATTAGGTTACTTATCCACATAATTGTGGAAAAAGCCATAACCACTTTTGAAATTTCGTTAAAATAGGGGTTGTCGTGGGTAACAGTGGGTATTATAGTTAAGCCAGTGGAAACAAGTGGGTAACACCACCAACAAAACAAACAACCACTAGAAAACATTAAAAAATAATCAAATAAAGCCTCCACTAGGCAAGGTAGCAACAAAGGCAATGGATTATTTCGAACGAAAGCTTGACGACAAGCATCGGTTAACAATACCGACAGAGCTTCGAAATGAATTTGCCAGCGGCCTTGTGCTTACCAGAGGTTTTGGTCCTTATCTTCACCTCTACCCACAATCAGTGTGGGATAGGGAAGTGGAACCAGCACTTGGTGGCAATATTCTCGACGAGAAGGTTGCTGATCTCAATGTTCGCTTTCGGCGTGGCAAAACTGCTGCAGCGCTCGACCAAAAACAGGGTCGTGTGACTGTAGAGCAGCACTTGCTAGATTATGCCGGGATCGACAGGGAGCTGATTGCTGTACGGGCGGGTGCCTATTGGCGCATTTTAAAGCCTACTGCCGAAATTTGATTAGATAAATTGTACATTAATAATTTGGTCAGATAGTAAAAGATACCTCGAGACCACCTATCTGGTAATATGGGCAGTTGGAACAGGCGACACCACGCTAAAAACGTCGTCCGCACCTTCTTTAAAAAAACACAACACCTCCCAAAAAACTCCACCTCACACATAAGTCTCTCAAGCTCACTACGCCCGTGGATTATGAGTTACATAGTAACCCCCGTTGGCCTAGTGAGCCACTTATACAAAAACAAACACACCCCAAAAATAAAAAGCCCATGTTATCAGTTAGGTGATCTCGAATAAACTGGTATAGTATATCTAGTTTATGAGTATCAAAGAACATCCACCACAATACGAGGCCTCCGATGAACCCCGTTCATTGGAGATCGAGATACATGTTCCTGTCTTGCTTGAAGCATCACTTGACGCCCTGCAGCCCAAAGAAGGCGAGAATTATCTCGACCTGACGGCCGGCTACGGAGGTCATGCCCGACGCTTTCTTGCTAGCACAGAAAACTACACTGACTCCGTTCTTGTCGACCGTGATGATTATGCTCTCGAGCATCTATCGGATCTAGAGACAAAGGGAGTGAGGCTACTGCACACCGATTTCGTGAAGGCTGCCCAGCAGCTGATCGAGGAAGGCAAGCAGTTTAGCGTCGTACTTGTGGATCTAGGGGTGTCATCACCGCAGTTAGATCAAGGTCAACGAGGTTTTTCTTTTACACATCAGGGACCGCTCGATATGCGCATGGACCGTCGCCAATCCGTCTCAGCAGAGACGTTGGTCAATACGGCACCAGCGGACGAGCTGATTCGTATCATTACTCGCTACGGCGAAGAACCATACGGGTTTGCCAAACGAATTGCCCAGGCGATCATCGCCGCGCGGCCAATTCAGACAACTGATGTACTAGCTGACCTAATCAAACAAAGCTATCGTGGTAAATGGAAAAAAATCCATCCCGCCACGCGCACATTTCAAGCGCTCCGCATTGCTGTCAACGACGAGCTAGGGCAAATTGAAACCGTTTTACCGCTTCTACCCCAGTTATTAAAACCGGGCGGAAGAGTAGGGGTTATCAGTTTCCATAGCCTAGAAGACCGGCTGGTGAAGCAGTATTTCAAGGAACAGCAACATGCTGGGTTCGAAGCCACCCTTGAGGTTCTGACCAAAAAGCCGATCGATGGAGCCACTTACGACGTTCACAATCCGCGATCACGAAGCGCAAAACTTCGCGTCGCAGTGAAAAAATAAAACAAAAAAAGAAGGGGCAAAA